>Ga0114966_10000290_pt1 | contig 48653 bp, 50 predicted proteins | sample M_130207_XF_Meta_FD_87029 | JGI IMG/M metagenome (GOLD analysis project Ga0114966, IMG submission 87029) | Freshwater microbial communities from Lake Montjoie, Canada to study carbon cycling - M_130207_XF_MetaG | ecosystem: Environmental > Aquatic > Freshwater > Lake | place: Lake Montjoie... | reverse complement strand
GATTAGTATTAATTAATATTGATTAATATTAAATTAATATTGATTAGTATTGATTAATATTGATTAATATTGATTAATATTAGTTTAATATTGATTCAATAAAAAAACACTTAGAGAGAAGAGAGAATAATATGTAAATGGATAGTATTGTTATCACTAATAAGCATATTTTAAATTTTTTTCAAACACATTCTTCTCTCGATCCAGAGAGTTCTTTTTTATTTTTTGTTGAGTTGCTTGAAAAATTTGGAGAGAATATAATTGGGAATATCAACTCTGCAGTAAATAAGCAAATACTTGAAAACTTAAATAACACAACTACTTTATTAAAAAGTATTGATGCGAATGTTGGTAAAATTAACTCTGACATTACAAGTTCTCTTTTTCTCAAGATGATAGAACTAAAGAAGGATTATATTGATGATGTTAAAAATATTATATCAACAACATCAACTAATACAAATGATAAATTTTCAACTATACTTGAAAAAAACTATACACACCTTGTTGATAAAACAACTCTACTATTCAATGAACTTATTCCAAAAAACAATAATGTTATGTATACCAACTTGAATGATAAAATACAAACTTTTCAAAAAAATATGGAAACAGAAACTCAAAAAATACTCAAATTAATTGATAACGATGATACTTCAGTTAAGGACTATATTGTTACTGTTGAGAACAAGTTCTCTCAACTATTGCAAAACATACAACAGCCTATTCATATGTACATTAACTCAAGTGAAGAAAAAATCAACAAAAATATTAATGATATAATGAACATAACGAGAGAAAATATGGTTGTTCAGAATAAACTATATGGAGAAATGAATGAGTTTTTATCAAAATATCGCGTAAGTAATTATAAAGGTAACTTTTCTGAAAGTCAACTTTTAAATGTACTGAACGAAATGTTTCCTTCTGCAGAGGTTTTAAATACAACAAAATCTACTGCTTCTGGTGATGTTATGTTGAAGAGACTGAACAAACCAAGTATTATGTTTGAAAACAAAGACTATCAAGAAAAAGTATACAAGGATGAAATTGATAAATTCATCAGAGATATTGAAAATGTAAACACACACGGTATATTCTTATCTCAAAGGTCGGGAATAGCAAATAAAAATAACTTTCACGTTGAGTGTCATAAAGGTAATATACTTGTATATGTTCACTTTGTTGATTACTCACGAGAAAAAATACAAGTTGCGATTGATATTATAGATAACCTTGAACCAAGATTAAAAGAATTCAAGGATGGCGAGTACGTTGTAGACAAAGATACACTAGATGAACTTTATAAAGAATTTCAAAACGTAGCTATTCAAAAAGACAATTTACTTGGAATACAAAAAGAGTTTACTAAAAAGTTTTCATCTATTATTGATGATATCAAATTGCCAACTCTTGAAAAATTATTATCAACACACTACACTAATACAGTAAATGTTACTAAACTAAGTAATTTACTAGTATGTGACGTTTGTAATAATTATAGTTGTACTACTATAAAACAAATGTCTTGCCATAAAAGAGGTTGTTCTAAAAAAATAGTCGTACAAACAGAAAGTAAAAAATAAATCTATATACAAAACATATTATATAATGTCTTTTGTATATCTTCTTGTTTCTAGTGATAATGCTACTTATGTTGGGGCTACAGTTGATATTGAGAGAAGGTTAAGACAACATAATAAAGAAATTAAAGGCGGCGCTCACGCAACCGGTGCAAAAGTGAATAAAGGAGAGACGTGGGAACGCGCTTGTCACGTCGCCGGATTCCCAGACTGGCAAGCTGCCCTCCAATTTGAATGGCGTTGGAAACAATTGAGTCGCAAATTGCCAACTTCTCTCTTCCCTCTTGAAAGAAGAATGAAAGCACTCAAACAATTATTGGCATTAGAGAGACCAACTAGCAAAGCAATCGCCTATTCTGAATGGCCTTCTCCGCCACAAGTGAATTTAGAAACTCAAGATGCAGAATTCTACTACAATAAAACTTGCCAAAATTAAGAATCATCCATATTTCTCTCTTATTTTTGATTTATAAACTAAAACAAAGAGAGAAATATTAGTTTAAATATATTTTTTTATATAGTTATTAATATTAATGTCTACCTTTACAGAAATTATACCCCATAAACCACCTATTCAACTACTACCATTAGTTAATGAAAATAAAAAAACAACATTACTTCTTATTCCTCGTGTGGATAGACTAGGTACTAACTTGATTAATTATGTCTCTCAAATTATTCACGCATACAACAACAACTGGTTCATTAAATATGATCCAAATATGAGTTACAATAATAGTATTTTTGTTAAATGTTTAATGGAATATATTGACCTTTATAACGAAACACTTGAGAGAATGTATTCAGACAAAGTAATTGAAGAAACAGAAAAAATTATCATTTGCAGAGAACACGATGTAAATTATACAACTGCATTCACTGTTATGCATATTCAATGTGACCTTATCACTTACTTTAAAAAATATATTTTTGAAAATGTTCGTTATTATCTAGACCAACACACATTGAAATTAGGTTACCAAGTACCTTTTGACCCAAAGAAAACCATTTTAGTCCATTTAAGACTTGAAGATGTTCGCACTTGGCCTCACTATGATGGACGTTTTTGTTGTGGTCACTATGCTGATAGAATTAATAGAGGTCAAGAATGTGAGTATACTTCTTTTGGTTGGCACCACAATAGACAAACTCCTATGCCAGTAGATATTGTACAACGAGAAATTAACAACGCATTAGTAAAATACCCAGAACATGAAGTTATTATTATTACCTCGCCCGGCGACTACGGCACTGGTTTTTCCTACAGAGATATTAGAAGTAACGATGAAAACTATGACCTATTTTTGTTGTGTAACTCAGAAGTAGTGATTCTTTCCAGAAGTAATTTTTCTTTATCCGCTCTATTTTATGGTATTGTTCAAGAAGCATATGTTCCTATGTGGGGGCATCTATCATGTCTTGGACCTTGTACAAAATATGATAAATGTAATTTCAACTACTACTTTTGATCTTTATCTATTAGAGTTTCTTTTGCAACATTCTTTATAATTTTCTCGTAGTTTCTCTCGTTGTCTTCGTCTTCCATTTCTCCCATTACACTACTCAACATTTTATTATACTCATCGTGTTTTTTACTGGTGTAATTTTCTGCTTCTGGGTTTGCCTTTACCCAGTCTGGGATTAACTTAATATTCTTATGTTCTATTAGTTTAATCGCTCTTTTCATCTGTTTTTTCTCTTCGTCTTTTATCCAAGTATTATTGTCTTTCACGTGAATTACTTCACGTTTCAAATCACTACAATGGATAGGTCTTTTATACACATCTAATTCTTTCAGTTCTCTAATAAAAATATTAGAAATACTACCTATATAACCAATTTTTCCAAAATTTTCAAAGTCTTTAAACCCAACATTAATACCATTGATAAAATCGGTAATGTTAAATGCATCCTTACACTTTTCATTCAAGAAAATCTGTAAATTAAATTTATTATTTGTTGTATTGTTTGTTGTATTGTTGCTATTTATAATTGACTTACTTTCTTTCGCAAGTTCTACAATTTGTTTCTGTAAATCTTGGTTAATTTCTATCATTTTTATAAACATAGTTTTTAACTCTCTCAACTCTTCTTCGGTTTTATTTTGCTTTTCTTCGGAGACTATTGTATTTTCTTCGGAAATTATGGTACTTTCTTCGGAGTTTTCTTTTTCAAAAGCACACGTCTTTTTGTGAGCACAAAGAGACGATAAATGTTTATATTTCTTACCACAATCGCACACGTGTAAGTCTAGAACTTTTTTATTAGGATTTGTTAGGCTTAAGTGTTTTGCAGTGAGTAAGTGACGATCATATTGACTTTTTCTACTCGTAATATAGTTACAACATATACACCTTTTTACTTTGGAACTTTCGGAACTGAAATCATTAGTATCCATTAGTATATATATCCTAAAAAAAAAGTTCCTAAATACTTTTTTTTGAAAACTAAATTTATGCTCACAAAATTATGGTCTCAACAAAAATACAAAAATATGAAAATAAGAGCATTAAGCTCTAAAACACGTTTTGAAAATCAAAGTTCACCAAAATACCCCAGGGTTTGAAAATTGGACATTTATTTTTGTCCATTTTTTGAAACCCCTATGACTTTTGGACAAAAAAAAAGTAGAAAAACTGCCATTTTCTTTAAGTTACTTTTTGAATATATTATATTAGTGGCTTCGGCGATTTTTTACAAAAATATTATTTTGTTGATATAAATAAATGAACACTCCTACGAAAAAAACTCCTACAAAAAAACGTTCTGAGTTAGATTATACAACTTCAGAAGATGGTTATGATACCGATGCAACAATAATAGCATCTCCTTATAGTGTTGATAAACAACGAGAACTGGAACGTCAATATAAACGACAACAATTTGATAGACAAAATGAAGAATATGAGAGAAATCAACTTTTACCAGATTTTGTGCCTCCAACAATTATACTTGATAGAAGAACCAACAAACCGTTTTACATAAAAAATTCCGAAGGAATACTTGAAACTGTTACATCTGCAAATGTTCGTAACGGTAATAATACTTTTTACAATATATACGGAGAACAAATTAATCCAGAGTTCTTGGATTTTACCGGCGAACTTGGTGGAAAAGTACGAAGAAAAACACGATGCCTACGTAAAAAATTAAGAAAGTCTAGAAGAAAAAATAAAAAGTCAAAAAAATCCAGAAAATACAAATAATAATATTCTAACAAAACTATATAAAATTTTAACTTACTAACTATACAAAATGAATTTTTGTATAGTTGCATTACTAGCTAGTTTTTTTACTTTTTCAAACAGTTATATTTTTGTTAAAAATACTAACGGTAAGTATCCCGTCTCTCGTCCGCATTATGATAATAGTAAAAAAAGACTAGAAAATGCAAATCAACCTTTTCAACCAAATGGTAATAACAACCAAACTACCTTTGTTAAAAAGCAACACCCTATATCAAGAAACTACCACGAAGATTATATTAAACGTTTGAACTCAAAAAATCAGACAATCCAAGACTCTGGAATATTAGGTGAGGAAGAGGATGAATATTTTCAAAATCTTGAGGATCTTGAACGTATTATTTCTTCCAACTACACCAACAATGATTATCCAAGTAGTAATAGACGCGGAGGTATTCGTATTATAATCAATAAGGACATGGTTGGGCAGTTTTCAAACATGTTCAACACCGATTATGATGATAATGACAATGATGAAGATAACTTTGGACGCGGAATGAACTCAAAGAATAGAGATAAAAAATCAGAAAATTTTGAAGTAATTACCAAATTTCCCACTACTTTCAAAGACATTGGCGGTTTTGATAGGGTCAAGTCCGAATTATCCCAGTGTATTGACTTTTTATCTAACTATACAAAGTATTTAAATTACAATGTCAGAGTCCCCAAAGGACTTATTTTGGAAGGACCTCCCGGAAATGGTAAAACTCTACTTGCAAAAGGACTTGCTGGAGAAGCCAAAGTAGGTTTTATTGCTGTTTCTGGTTCCGAATTCCAAGAAAAATACGTCGGTGTAGGTTCTTCAAGAGTGAGAGAACTTTTCGCCCTTGCCAAAAAAAATGTTCCTTGTATTATTTTTATTGATGAAATTGACGCCCTTGGTAGAAAACGTTCTGGTGATGGTGAAACATCATCTAGTGAGAGAGACAATACTTTGAATGAACTACTTGTTTGTTTAGATGGATTCAAAAATAATACCGGTATTTTTCTCATTTGTGCAACCAACCGCGCCGATTTGTTAGACCCAGCTCTAACTAGACCCGGCAGAATAGACAAACGTATTTTTATTGGACTACCCGATGCTTCTACAAGGGAAGCTATTCTTCAAATTCACACCAGAGGAAAACCATATGATAACACAATTAATATAAAAGACTTGGTTGATATCACCTTGGGATTAAGTGGAGCACAAATAGAAAATTTATTGAATGAGGCAATGTTGAATGCTCTTAGATACAATCGTGAAGCGATGTCTAGTTCAGATATTGACACGATTATGAATAAAATGATGGCTGGTTGGCAGCCAAATGATCACCAATTTACATCAGATATTATTGATCACATAGCAATTCACGAGATGGGACACGCGGTGGTAGGCATGTTGGCAAAACATCATTCAAAAATGACCAAAGTTATTATAAACTTATCGTCTCCAAAAAGTCCCGCTTATACTGTTTTTGAAGGCACTACTTCAAGTATTTACACAAGAGAAGCGTTATTTGAACATTTGGCAATACTATTGGCGGGTAGAATAGCCGAAGAAGTCTTTTACGACGTATCTGTAACAACTGGGGCAATTAATGATTTTGAAGAGGCTTTCAAGTTGGCAGAAAAAATGATTGTTTATTATGGAATGGGTAAAAAAATTATATATCCTAGTTTAAGTGAAACATACAAGGAAAAAATAGATAATGAAGTTTTTAATTTGATCAATGACGCCTATGCGTATTCCGAGTTTATTATTAAAAACTCAAAAGAGTTAATATATGATGCAGCTCAAATATTGAAAAAAGAGAAACTTTTGACTTATGAAACCTTAGTAAAGTTGATTCACGCCAAGTACAGTCATATTTTTGATTTGAAGTATAATCAATAACACCACAAAATATCAAAATTATAATTTAATTGAGTAATAATATAAATTTTATTTTGTAATAAAATTTATAAAAATGAACATTCTAGTTTATGGATCAAATGGTTGGATTGGTAACCAGTTTGTTGATATTTTAAAAACAACTGAACATTCATACTTTTGTGGTAAAGCTAGAGTAGATAATGAAAGCGACTTACAAAAAGAAATAAGTGAGGTAAAACCCACACACGTTGTTTCTTTTATTGGAAGAACCCACGGTAAAATTGGTGACAAAGTATATACTACTATTGACTATTTAGAAGAAGAGGGTAAATTAGTTGAAAATATGAGAGACAATTTATTTTCACCTTTGTTACTTGCCGAAGTATGTAGACAAAATGGTGTTCACTACACTTATTTAGGAACTGGTTGTATATTCAAATTTGACGAAGAACACCCATTTGGTTTAGAAGAAAATGGTTTCCACGAAAATTCATTTCCGAATTTTTTCGGCTCTTCCTATTCGGTTGTAAAAGGTTTTACGGATAGGTTAATGCATTTATACAGTAATAATGTATTAAATTTAAGAATACGTATGCCAATTACTGGAGAGAAAAATGGACGTAACTTTATTACCAAAATTGCAACCTATGAAAAAGTATGCTCTGTTCCTAATTCCATGACAGTTTTACCAGAACTATTACCAATGGTTCTTGATATGATGGATAAACGGACAGTGGGTACAATGAATTTAACGAATCCGGGTCTAATAAGTCACAATGAAATCTTGGAAATGTATAAAGAACTCGTGGATCCCAATTTCACTTGGAAGAATTTTTCTCAAGAAGAACAACGTAAAATATTAGCAGCAGATCGTTCTAACAACTATTTGGATACTTCAAGATTAGAGTCGTTATACCCTAACGTGTTGAACATCAAAGAATCTATACGTAACTGTTTAATCAGCTACAAAACCACTCTACACAATAACGAAATTAACCCTACCCCACAAGTAAATTTATTAATCACCGGTGGTTGTGGATTCATTGGAAGTAACTTTATAAACTACTATTTCCCAAAAAATAACTTCAACACTTTGGTCAATTTTGATGCAATGTATTATTGTGCAGATGAAAACAATGTAGAAAAATGGATTCGGAAACACAAAAAATATGTTTTAGTCAAGGGTAATTTGTGTAATGATAAATTAGTGAAAAATGTTATTGAAAAATATAAAATCACTCACGTGATTCATTTTGCAGCACAGTCTCACGTTCAAAATTCATTTGAAGACTCTATTAAATTTACACACGACAACATTTTCGGAACTCACAATCTACTTGAATGTTGTAGAAAGTATGGTAAAATAGAAAAATTCATACACGTTTCTACTGACGAAGTATATGGTGAATCTATGAACAACATTGAAGAAACACACAAAACAGAACATTCTATTTTGTGTCCTACAAATCCTTATGCAGCAACGAAAGCCGGTGCTGAATTAATCGCACAATCATACAACCACTCCTACAAAATGCCAATTATTATCACTAGAGGAAACAATGTATATGGCAAAAATCAATATCCCGAAAAACTAATACCTCGTTTTATAAAGTTATTGAAAGAAAATAAAAAGGTAACTATTCAAGGTAAAGGTGATACAGTTAGAGCATTTTTGCACGCATACGACACTGCCAAAGCTTTTGAATGTATATTGGAAAAAGGAGAAGTTGGAGAAATATACAATATCGGTTGTGACGAAGGTATGGAATATTCCGTTATGGATATTGCCAAAATACTTATAAAAATGATTAAAAAAACTGAAAATTATGAAGAATGGATTGAGTATATTGAAGATAGGCCATATAACGACCAACGTTATTATATTAGTAATCAAAAAGTTAGAGACCTTGGGTGGTCTATTGATATTGATCTAATGACTGGACTTACAGATTTGACTTGTGATGAAAAATATAAAATAGATTTAATTAATTTGTCACTTGTTGAAAGAGAAAAAGATAAAAAAAGTTTTTTTGGAGACTGGATTCATAATGTAGATGCACTTAGAACACAATTTGAAAACGCGGAACCATTTGAAAATATTATTATTCCAAACTTCTTGAATGAAGAGTACGCTAATTTATTACACGAACAGTTTCCTCATAACTTTACAGACTGGCACAAATACAATAATCCAATTGAAGTAAAGTATGCATATGATGATATTATTAACTTACCAATTGATATCAAAAAGTTGTTTTATTTACTTTCAACCGGTGAAATTACAGACTGTTTTGCAAAACTGTCTGGTATTAGTAACATAGAATATGACCCATACTTGAACGGTGCGGGGTTACATGCACATCCTAAAAATGGACGTTTGAATATGCACTTGGACTATGAAAAACACCCACATACAAAGAAACAACGAAGACTGAATGTTATATTGTATTTAAGTAAAGACTGGAATGAAGAATGGAATGGCCATACCGAATTATGGGACAAAGGTATGACTGAATGTAAAGTAAAGTCTCCAGTTAAGTTTAATACTGCATTTATATTCAAAACGAATAACATGTCTTGGCATGGACTACCAGAAAAAATAACTTGTCCAAAGGGAGTGATACGTAAGTCTATTGCATACTACTACGTTTCACCAATTGAAAATGAACCAGATACTAATAAATACGGTAGTAATGAAACTGGATATAGAACAAAAGCCGCTTTTATAAAAAGACCTCAAGACCCAGAAGATGAGAGAATGGAAAAATTGTACAAGATAAGACCTTATAGATTAATTGAACAAAAAGATATAGATGAAATATGGCCAGAATGGAATTCTGATAAGTATTAAACTTGCCGCCTTCAAGTAATATAATATTACAATTGTTTTTTGTAATATTATACATCTTTAAATATGAACCTATATTAGTTATGCCAGATTTAGATTTAGAATACAACAACTTTGATTGGAACAACTATGTGTCTCACTATGAAGATTTGAAAAATGATAACATTAATAGTAAAGAAAAAGCGTGGAAACATTGGATAAATCACGGCAAAAATGAAGGAAGACAATATTTTGATTTAAGTGAAATGAAAAAAATAGTTAGTAACGAAATAAAAGAATTAGAAAAGGCTGTTACCAACCCCCCTACACCAGTTGATGACAATTTTAACTGGAAAAAATATGTTACTTATTACCAAGACTTAAAAAATGATAAAATAGACACCATAGAAAAAGCGTGGAACCACTGGATCAACCACGGCAAAAAAGAAGGAAGGGTATACTTTGACAACACGGAGTATAAAAATTTTGACTGGGAAACATATATACAGTTTTATGATGACTTACACGATGATAATATTAAAAAAAAAGAAAAAGCGTGGGAGCATTGGTATAAGTATGGTAAAAAAGAAAAAAGAATATATTTTGATCTAAAAAATATAGCCGATATACCAAAAGACTTTGATTGGGAAGACTACGTACGTAACTACGACGATTTAAAAAATATTACTAGTGAAGAACTCGCATTAAAACACTGGTTTAATGTTGGAATGAAAGAAAATAGGACCTTTTCACATAAAAATACAACTAAAACAAAAAAATATAACTTTGAAAATTCATTTTTTATCAACTTGGCGTGTCACTACTTATCTTTAAAATCCAACACCATTTTTGATTATAAATACTACGAATTGTTTAAAAAATTTGGTTTTGATTTGTTCATAGGTAAAAACACTTACAAAAATAACTTTATGCTTACAAATGATAATTTTTTTACATTTATTAATGAAGCAAATAACGACATTGATATTAAAAAAGAAAATATTACTTTATCAGATGATTTACACTGTGTGACAAAAGACTTTTGTCTATTTGTAAAAAATTTATACTACAACAATAATGATAATAAAAATAAAATTATTAATAGTAACTTGTTCAAAGAGAGATACGTGGCTAACAATGACTTGTATATTTATGTTTCTACGAATTCTTTTGACGAAAAGTATTCAAAACACATAACAGAATACTATATTGAAAGCATTAAAAAAGTAGGGTATGATAAAGTATATATTTCTAGTAACGATATTAAACACGAAATATGTCAAAAACTAATTAAATTGTATAATATGAAAGTGGATGACAAAGAAATATGTGAAAAAATAATGTTTGCAAATACGTGTAAGTATTTAATTTTATCTAGTGACATTACTTCTTTATTGATTGGACTCTTCAACTTTTTTTCAAAACATATTTATTATCCTATTATTGTAGGCTCAAAATACAACGAAATTTTTGATTCCTTTTATTGGAAAGGAATTGATGTTTCAAAAATAAATATTTTACCAAAACTAACTCCTCCTACTATGAAAAATCAAGCACCTCCACCAACTGAAGAGTGGTATGATTCTCCATTTATAAAACCGAAACCAGAAAAAACCGAGTCAAAAAAAATAAAACCTATCTTAAAAGTTCGGTTTCAAGAAGAAACACCAAACGAGGAAGCTGTACAAATTAAATTTGAAAAATTTTATTAGAGTCGGCCAAATATTTTAAAACCCATTTTGTACAATTATTCATAAAAAGTAATATTATGAATAATTATAGTATGTCTCATCACAGTTGTAAAAACTCAAATATTGTAATGGATGTTGCAGTATTGTGTCAAGAATATTCCAATATTGACATCACTTGTAACAACAATCACGTTATTAATTTAGATGAAATTGAAATAAGGGCAGAAAAATTTAAACATATTTTTTACCCTTACGGAGAAAATTTTGGAATTGACTGTAATAAGTGTAATACAGTAAATGATTTTTTTTACATTACATTTTTAACGCCTTACCGAAAAATAAATGGCGAACCATTCTCTCTTCTTGAGCAAATTATTAAAAATATTGAGGAAGATTTAAATGTTTCAAGAAACTGTTTTACTACTTGTTCCCTAATTGAATTAAGTAACGACTTGTCAAGAATTAAAACATTGTGTGATATTAACTGTTGTAGTTTATTGTGTTCCCTCACTTGGTCTAATATTATGAGTATGCTCAAGGATTATCATTTAGCAGATAATACAGTTACTTATGTAAGACCACTTTTTGTAGTCAATGTCGTTTTTAAAACACCGAACCCAAATGTAAAACCAACGACTGTTAAATTCAACTATCGTATTTCTCATATTTCTTGTGTGTAAAATAAAATGAACAAAATTACAAGTTAAAAAATATACTTATATTAAAGTAAGTACATATGTCCAACAGCAATAATATTGATTTAGATATTGATAGTTACGATTTTTTTGAACTATTGAATATTTATCACCTATCAAATGACAACAACTATGAAAATCTCAACAAAATTGAAGACAAGTTGAAACTAATCAAAACTAAATTTTCTAGTGATATTTATTCATTTTATTTAAAAGCCTCTCGGTTGATCATATATATTTATGCACTTTTTGAACAGAATTATATTTTAAGTATGACTGATACGAAAAGCATTCAAAGTTATATGGAAAAAATCAAAAAAATAAACAACTACGAAAAGTATAAACCAAACGAAATCATCAATATTATTGTTGAAAACAAAATGAAACAAGAACGTTCGCAACAGTCTATATTTGAAAATGATGTAAACTCGGTTTTAAATACTACATCTAGGTTGAATATGTTAGACTCACTTGTTCATAATAAAACCAACGTTGTATATAGTGCATTTCCGAATAGTGTCGCACCCGGAGATTTAAACTCAATCAAACGTATTACTCAACTTACCAACTTGAACTTGAATAGTTGTTTTCGTAATAACTATTATGCAAGTAACCCTTGTGATTTTCAGTATTTTATACCCACCGAAATTAAAAATGTTCTTTCAATGAGACTCGCATCTATTGAAATTCCGAATGCTTGGTACCTTTTTTCCCAGTTGAAAAAGAACAATACATTCAATATTGTTATTGAACACTGTGAAACAAAAGTGTTTCCGATTGTTATTCCCGATGGAAACTATGACTGTGATAGCTTACAGAACTATTTAAACACTACTTATTTTTATGAAGCTGAGAAAGACAACCTTCTAAAATACATTAAATTTTCCATCAATCCACATAGTTTCAAAACCACGTTTGAGTTAACAATAAACCATCCAGCAAATTTTAGTTATTCTTTGCAATTTGTAGATGACATTAACCAAAATATTATGAATACGATGGGTTGGACACTGGGTTTTCGTTTAGGAAGTTATCTTGATATAACTGGAGTGGTTACATCAGAAGGACTCTTTGATGCTGGTGGAGACCGATACATATATATGGCTATTACCGATTATCAGTACAACAATAACATATCCAATATTGTAGGTTTTGATAAGAGTATGTTGAACGAAGATATTATTGCCAAAATTCCAATTGTAAATGGAAAACTGTCTCTCCTCATTGATGAAAATAATAATCCTTTGGCCAAAAGTCGTAAATACAACGGACCAGTAAATTTATCTAGACTGCATATTAAAATACTTGATAAATTTGGGAAAGTAATTGACTTTAACAACATGGACTATAGTTTTACACTAGAGTTGGAGGTATTGTATGAAAGTTTTAATTTTAAAAATGTTACTGGTTAAATAATAGTTTGTAAAAATGATATTATTATATTATTATAATATAATAATGAGTTGTAATGATAACGAATGTTCATCAAACATATATAGTAATAGTAAAATATATGAACCTACAAATAGTCATTGTTTAAACTTGTATCCAATCATATCAATCGCTACACTGTACAACTATTATCAAGGTTGTCGTGAAAATGAGTGTAATACAAGTAGTGTTATTAATAAAGGAAACAAAATTATTTTGAATGTAATAGATTTAGCGGAAGATGAATTTTTCAATATGTTTTACTATACTACTGCCAAATATTTTTGTGTAAATAAAGCAAATACAAGTAACAGAAGTATTGTATTAGCAAGTCAAACATATGTTTCCAATGATTCGCGGGTGCATAAACTGTCATTATATAATGAAGTAATCAAATCTTTTGAACAAAACTACAATGTGAGTGCAAACAATATTAACCCCGCTGCACTTATTTCTCTCCAAAGAGAAGTATACAACACTCAATCTTTAGCATCTATTTGTGGTAGTCAACTTGGGTTAAGCTGGGACCAAGTAATTGCTAATTTGATTTCGGGTGGTTATATTGAACACGGTTGCGAAAATTCAGTAGCTATTATTATTTTTCAAGTAAATTTGAATTATCATTCTTGCGCGTTAAATGTTGACTTAACCATTACTTTTCAGTATAAAGTTCCTATATTTGGATATATTTTAAAGAATGTTGCTCCTCCATATAGTAACGCACAAGAAGTTTTTTCCAATAGTAGTTACAAAGAAGAAACTCATAGTCCCAAGTCATCTAAAAAACCAAAATACAATATTCAAAGTTTAGCAAACAAGTTAAAGGACATTGAAGAGTTAATTTTAGATGCAAATGATGATGAATTTGAATTTAGTGACAACGAAAATAAACACAATTCGGATACTGACAATGATGATTAAATTTTTGAATAAAATATAATATTACCAATATGTATGAAGAAACAATTTTTTTCAAATAACTATGACATCAACTACAATGACTATTTAAAGTATAAAAAAGGAAATGAGGGTATTAAAAAACTTATTTCTGATAAAAAATACTATGTAAATTCTTTCATAGACTATGACACCTTTTTAACACTAACTAAAGCTTTTTACAAACAAATAAATAACAAGTATGATATCTCTCCACCACGTTCCATTTCAGATGCAGATACTAGTTATAAATACTACAAATCTTTCAAGTCTCACGTAAAGAACTGTAACTACTGTTGTAGTTGTAAAAATATCTCCCACGTTTTTTATTGCAAAGAAATTCAAAATATACTTTATCCTTACGGAGAGTCAGTAGTAAAAAGAGACGACTTGGACAATATGTATTATCCACGTAAGTTAAAACTAAACAAATACTGTTGCAAAAAGTGCGAGAAAAAAAGTTCTTCTTGCAAAGAATGCGAAAAACCCGAACAAAGTTGTGGTAATCCTTTTGCAAAAACCAACATCTACAATATGGGTAGTTATAACCAATATAGTTGTGGTGGAGGATCTTGTTGTGGTTCTGGTTGTAATTCTGGCTGCAACTCAACGTGTCCTACTATGAAAGGAACAACCTTTCCTATTATGACTCCTTCTTGTCCTCATCCTCAAAATTGTGGTTCCTATTGTGGAGTCAATAGTTGTGCTGGTAATACTTGTAAAGAGTATAACTACGATGGTTGTGGGTGTGGGTGTAAAGGAGAAACAGAAAAAAATACATGCAAATACAGTGGTGGTTGTGCAAAATGTGTTTGTAAAGACAGTACTGCATTCAACTTTAAAAAGGGAAAACCACTCTTTTTCAAAGAAAAAAGTAATTGTAGTTGTGGATGTAAATCAAAATGTAAAAAATGTTATATCTGGTCATAATTATTATATACGAATACTATATACGAATATAATAATGAATAATAAAATAACTACTGTCTCACTTTCTGGAAAAACTCAGTATATGTTGAATAGTTTGTCTGGTAAATGTTTCTCTCAAAAAGAACTTCCTTATGAAGTAAATAAAAGTAAAATATATATTATGAATCATATTATATTTCCTCTTGTATCTAGGCAATGGAAAAAACTACAAGAAAATTTATACTGTTTGGACAACATCAAGAAAAAAATAGATACATTTTATCACTACTATAAAAACGACGACTTGTTTATTTATAGAGAGATAATTAATGCACTTGAGGTAATTTTATCAGAACATATGCAGTTAGAAGAGTTAGAAAAGTCTGTTTATGGAACAAGTAAGGATTTATCAACAATGATTTATAAAACTGCTCTTGTAAAGTTGAAACCAGAGTATGAGATTTATGACATTATTTTTGGGAGACCCCTTAGAAGTAAAAATGAAGAGTACAAACAGTATATCATTAATGAAATACAACACTTACTAACTATTCCAGATATAACGTTTGATAAAATACGTATTTTTCTTACAAATAAATATAATATCAGTTAAAGAGAGAAATCAATATGAATACAAAGTTGATTGAAAATATTAAAAGAAATCAAACCAGAAAAATACAACACATTTATAAAATTTTAGATAATTATAAGATCCATTTGACTTCTTATAAAAGAAGTGAAGAGAGAAAAAGTATTTTAAATCACTATTCTGATAATATATACGTAATCAACTTAAAGAACGATCGCCTTCGCAGAAACTATATCAATTTGTTGTTTAAAAAACTAAATATTGAATATACTTTGGTTGTTGTTGAACCTATTTCTGAAGAACTATATTCTCTCTTGCGAGGTGTTGAAAAACAACTATCCAAATCGGAAGTTGGGTGTTCTTTAAGTCACTTGTGGTGTTTAAAACATATTATCCAAAACAAGTATAAAGGTGGTGCAATTATTTTTGAAGACGACATCGTAGTTCATAAAAACTTTGAAAGTATGTTTGAACGATTGTTCAAAGAAAAACAGTTTGATTTTCTCTCAATGGGTGCTTGTGACTTTGACTTTTTTGATATAAATTATAAAAATGTAATAAATGGTTTATATCAACCTTGTTTGAACAATAGCAAAAGATGTTATGGCGCACACGCTAACTACTATTCTCTCAATGGAGCAAAGTATATTTTTAAACTAAAGTCTCTCTTTTTTTCCTTTTTTGACAACAACTTTTCCAGTATTTTTAAACATTTCAACCGCACCGCATTTATTACATATCCTAATTTATTTGTTACTGAGTTAAGCACCTCTAACATAAACCATAACTATCATTTTTATTCTCTCAACGAAGACTATTTTTATTCAAACTGTTTTATTGACTTTCAATTCAGTGACTATCGTTTCTTATATTTGTGTATGATTCAAAAACTAGTAGAGTATTACGAGAGAAACAAAACAAAACTTGAGATAAATAATAAAAATATATATCAACTACTTCACAATACTTTAGATGATATACCCATTGAAGAAGAGAAAAAGGTTTCTCTCATAAAACGTATAGATTTAGAATTTTTTACTTGTAAAGATATTCAAACGATTATAGATGTTGGTGGAGGTACAGACGAATAATCTAGTTGAATTACCCCAAAAAGTCTCTCTAAAAAATGAATAGGTGAATTATCCATATTTACCGAGTTATTCTCATACAAGTTATTCAGTAAAAAAGAATGGTAATTATTTCTTTTCATAAACTTGATAACACTATCAAAAACAATTGATTCTGATAAAAATATTGTTCCAGCAACAAATATTCGTTTAAAACTGTCAAACTCATATTTATATTTTTCCAACAATACTTTATTATGTTTGTCATAACGAACATTTTTTTGAAATACGATACTCATATAATGTTTTTGATTACCAATACAGTGACAGTGAGGAGTTTTCAGTTTTAACACATTTTCTAGTGGTTGTAATAGCAAAAAATTAACGAGTTCATCAAACTGAGGCCTAATTGTTTTCGTGTGTAATTTCATTACATATTTGAATTTATATTTTAATGAAATTTCATAGTACATCAAGAGAGAAGATGTAATATCTGTTCCGTACTCGTTACTTTTATAAATAATGTAATGGTTAAAATTTCTCTCTATGGTGTCTTTAAAATGTTCCATAACTGCAAAAGAGTTGAAACAAAACGCAATATTGAACTCTTGAGTTTTATTGTACTGTATTATTTTTTCTAGTAACTCTTTTCCAATTTCAATATTACCCATAAAAACAAGTAGTAGTAGTGGCGATGCAATTTCATTCGTAAAATTAAAACTAGAAATTTTGAATAGAGTCATTTCTTTAAAATCATCAAATGACTTTTTATACACTTTTTTACCAACAAAAATATTACTTTCATAGAACGTGTTGTCATTTTTAATCACTATTTTATCATAAAAATTGTATATTTTAATCTCTGGATAAATATTCAGTAGTTGTTTTGGGTGATATATCATACCGTAAATTCCAAAATTATTGAAATGATAACATAACTCAGTCGTTGAATTCAAGTCAATGTTCAACTTATTTGCTGTTTTATAAAATAAAAAATCAATGTCAAAATGGTTATTACGACTATACAACACATTCAAGTTAATATTTAATTGACTTGGTAGTATTCTTTTTTTATAAATAATATACTTATGAACGTCACTGTTGTATTGATATTTTTTAAAAGAAATACAGTCATTCATATGTTGAATCCAATTTTCGTTTGAAATCCAAAATTTGTGACCCCCAAAACTATTTTTATTGTAATACGACTCTGATGAAAATTCAGACGCCGAATTCCAGTCAGCAACTTGACCAACATTCATTTCTTGCATATTTTTTGAAAAATAAACGTCTTCTGGTGGATATTTCAAAGCATTGACTTTCATATATTCAATGGTTGAACTGTTATAATTCGTTTTTATTGGAGAGACTCGTTTCAAAATTTCAATCATTACAGAACGTGTTCTTAAACTTAGACCCCCATTTCCTACGCAATTTGGAGTATCATTTGTACCTAGTGGTAGTGGAGCACCAATATAGTCCCATTTTATAAAATCCATTATGTTGTTTTTGAATATGAAAGAGTCTTCTTGGTATATTAATATTTTCTCTCCTTGAAGTTTTTCCCAAAACTTTATGTTTGTCAGTAGTCTATTGTACTCTGTCACGGTCAAGTTTTCATTATTTGTTTTAACTATTCTTATGTTTGGTGATATTTTATTTATCAACTTGTAAATATATTCATAGTTTTTTCTTCCACAAATAATAGTATGACTCCAAACTTTACCTAGTCTGTAAATAGAATTACGAATTAAAAATTCAATATGAGGAAAACAACGATATTCTATAAATACTGCTTCATACAGAGAGTTTTTTGGTATATCCGGCAACTCTACTATACGTATCAAACTCATATAACTACAACATAGATATCTGAACAACATATGATTTGTTTCTTTTATACTTGGAAATACTTCACTTTTCTCTCCTTTAACTATTATATTGTATACATTTTCGTCATTTTTTTTAAAATACTCTATTACGTCATCTTTTTTATGTATCTTTTTTTCATTCAACTCACTAGAGTTTACTAAATAAAATTTCCAGTCAAAAATGGTATTTTCTATAGCAAAAACATCGTCTTTTATCATTATATTTTATTAAATTAGTATAGCAACTACATTATACTAATATAATTATATTATTTTACTAACATATTAGCGTCTATTTTTTCGCGTTACATTTTTTGGTGTTTTTTCTCTCATAGCCTTCTTTATAAAATTAAAAATTTCATTTTTTTGTTTAATAATATCATCTACTACAACTTTGAAGTAAAAACGAAATTCTTTTCGCATTTTAGGTAAATCATCAACACATACCCATTTAATTTCGGCCTTTTCAAATATTTTTGACTTTTTAATTAACTCTGGATCAAGTCTTTTTTGTAAAAAACGTTGGTTATTGTTGTAGTAAAAGGGTAGTTTTTCATCATATTCATATGGAAAAATATGCATTCTATACTTTCCGTTATCAAATTCAATATTATATGTTCCGTGTTTTTTCAACATTTTACTCAAGTCTTGTTCTGAACCTAAAAAACCAGTGGTTTCTTCAATTCCTTCACGAAGTGTAGTTTTCATAAAAGACTCACCTTTTTCAGTTCCACCACCAAAGTCACACCATCCCGGTGTGTCCGCGTACTTATTTTCTTTTCCAAATAAAAAGTACAGTTTATTATTATGTATTGTTGTTGGTAATATTCCCGCTCCCATAAATTAATACAATATTTTTTCAAATGACATAAATTTAATATTTATTAAATATATGAAAACAAAAAGTAATCGTAAAACAAATAAAGTAAAAACAATAAAAAATAGAACTCCAAAAGATATACAAGCATTAAGTAATCAAATATATGATGAAATTAAAACTACTGGAAATGCTAGAGGAGTATTTGACTTTTTTAATTTTTCAAAACCGATAATAAATAAACAAGAGAAACAATTCAACATAAAAAGAAGGTTACCCTCTTACACTCCTACAGTGAATGAAGAACTAGTCACTTTAAAATCAATACCAAGAGAGAAACTTAGGGACTGTAATAATACTAAAGCATTTAAATTAAAAGAACCTCTTAAAGTTGCGGTACAAGATGGTAACTTTTTTGGAAAAAAATGTCTTCCGTATTCTTCAAAACAAGCCAAAAAGATACTATTGCACAATCTTTCGGCAAATAAACACGTAGATCCCTCTAAAATTGTTCCACCTATGCAAGTAAAGTCTAACTGTTGGTTCAATGTAATGTTTGCTACACTTTTTATAAGTGACAAAGGAAGAAAATTTTTTCATTATTTTAGACAGTTAATGATAGAAGGAAAACAGTCTGATGGAACTAAAATTCCTATTAAACTTGCTAATGCATTTGCTTTGTTGAACTTCAGTATAGATTCTTGTTTAACTGGTTCAACTTATGCATATCAATTAGACACGAATAGTATTATTCAAGAGGTGTACAAAGGTATTCCTAGTAAATACAAGAAAAAATACCCATATTTAGTGGGTGTTGACAAAGCTGGTAATCCTATTCGTTACTATGGAAGTATTGTTCATTACTTACACAACACATCTATTGAGTTGATGTTTTTAATGAATGTGCAAGATAACTGGTTAAGTCGTATTGATATGGAAATGCGTCAGTTAAATCATAAACCACACGTAATTATTCTAGAGGTTTTTGATGCCCCAAATAAACAAGCCGGATATTCTGGAATGGTTAAAAATAAACAAACTGAATTTTCTATACACGGAGCAAACTACGTGTTGGATAGTTGTGTCATACGTGATATGACACAGCAACATTTTTGTGCGACTCTTACGTGTGAAGGGAGAGAAATGGCGTACGATGGAATGAGTTATAATCGTATTGTTCCAATGGAATGGAAAAAGTATATAAACACTGATTTTACTTGGAAGTTTGATGGCTCATATGATACAGACTGGTCTTCTTTGAAGTGGTCATTTTTACATGGCTACCAAATGTTGATTTATTATAGAGTTTAACCAGAAAACCCATCAGTTACTTCCTTTGCATTATCATCTGGTTTTAAATCTAACTTACCAGTCAAGTTATTTGTCGCATACTTGTATGCAACATAAGCGACTAACGCACCAACTAAGGAACCAACGATTACTTGCATAACTGTATGATTTTTATATCTGATTCTTTGGAAAATTGTGTTTAAAGTTAATAATACGTAAAATAATGTCAATGGTATATTTTTCAAAACTAAATAAATGTATGTTGTTGAAAAAAGAACCATTTGCGAATGTCCAGACGGCATTCCATAAATTTGTACTGGATTATGACTATAATTGTGTTTTTTTGATGGATCAAATATGTCTAAATCTCCTTTCGGTCTAGGTTGTTTTATAATTTGTTTTAGTATATTATTTACAACTATGTTCAACAAAAAGCCTACTACATAAAAAATTAAATATGTTTTTGTAGAGTAGAGTAAAAATAAAGTTAGAATGCCTAGTATTATAGGTCCGTAGTATCCTATCAAATCTATTATATAAAAACGTTTCATATATTTATATAATATAATAAAAAATTGTTTTTTAATATTGGTACAATACTTCAGCAATAACTGTCATACACCACTCACCACCATTCAAGTCTAACAAGTTACCTTGGTCATCTAATAACTTCAAGTGAAGTCGTTCAATATGTACTGGTCCGAAGTAAACTCGTTTATTTAACTGTAACGTACTAGAATCTTCAACGTATATCTCACCCGTGGTCATATTCTTTTTATCCAGCGGTATGATAGCAAAAGTATCAGAATTAGTTGGACATGACGTTTTAACCGTGTTACTATATCTGCTATTGTTTTTCAAAATTTCATTAATAGAATATATTTGTGACTTAGTGAGTATTCTTGGAGCACTCGGTAAGACTTTTACCGTTGGAACGTAAGTAGCATTCCACTTATCCATAATCAATGTTCCGGCATCCACGTTATTTGCTAACTGAGTTGTGTTGGTTTTTATATTTGTTCCAGTCGGATCTGGTGGTGTACAACTAACTGGTAAGTCACGACTATAGTAGGATGGTAGTTTTAATGTTTTGGACAGTTGGTCAATCCCAATTAAACCAGCATTTAAATGATTTTGGTTATAATCATCTAAAACCACAATCAAATATCTTGGTCCAGTTAAACTAAGAATAGCTGCTGCTTCATTTCCATCTGAATAAACAGTAATAAAAGGCAAACGAAATCCCATTAACCATCCTAAAGTGTGATTTATTACAGTTGTAGGAAGACACGGGCCATTATAACAAGACAATTGATTTGAAGGGTCAAAAAAAGTAACTGTTGTTGTTCCGTCAATTTCATAAATAGTTTCACCATCCGTATATGTTCCACCAAATAAATTTAAAGTAAGCTTACCATTTATTGAATTAAAAGTTGCTGGAGCACTTGTGAAAGTAAAACCGGCTTTTTCAAAAGCCGATGTTAATTCAGCTGTAAAACTAGTTGTGGAGTAGTTACCGTATTGTAAACTTATAGTTACAGATGTTGTTATTTCTCCTTCTTCGTCTACAAAACTTATGAAAAAACAACTGTTTTGAACATTAATAGTATACCAAGTATATGGAACTTGGAAAGAATATGGACGTAAAGAGAGAACGTTTATTAACGGTTCTGTCAAATCAAGAGTATAATCCGTTGATAGATTATTTATACCACTCACTTGTCTGTATTGACTATCCAAACTTATAATACGAGTTGTTGTATTTGTTAAGGTTGGATTCAAAGTATCTTGAGCAACCTCTACGTTTTTTACATTTGTTACACCTAATTGTTTCTCATTCATCGGAAAATATTGGTTATTAAAAGTCGTTGTGGTGTTTCTACGATCAGTAATTTTGTCTTTTTGTACTTGGTCATTTTGAGGTAATACTTGTTGACTACTCCACCATAACTCATATTCAGCACGCGCTTCTCCATATTCTGCATCTTTTGGGGTTTTCAGTTGACTTACATAAACTAATAAAGTGTCACGCATATCTTTGAAAAAAAATGCCATTGTTTGATTATTTTCACTTTCATATTTTCTTATATAACGTTCCGTAGCATCGGTTACGTTTTCAACAGTTGGTACATCTATCTCTAGAATAGTTAACAAGTCAACTAAAGTATAGTTATTTATATTGGTATCTATTTTTTGAATAGTCTTACCACTCATTTATATTTATCACACAAAATACATTTATATGTTTTAGTTTCCAAACAATTAAAATCGTGCTTTTTTTTCAGTTCTCTATTTTCAGTTCCTCATTTTCAGTTGCATTTTTTCCATAATATTTTTGGAATGTTACTTTTATTTCTTGACTTAAATTTTGATTTTCACATATTTTGTGTTTTAGTAGTTTTTCTGGAATTAGAGTCAAGCCACTCCCTCTTTTCATATGTGTTTTTTCTTTGAACAAAATATACTCTATACTTTGAACAAGTTGTGAATTATACCGTTCTAAAATGTCACGGTCTAACCTATAGTCGCTTTTATAAACATACCTATTGTAGTTACCGTTTGGATACACTTTATAATATTTGTCGGTTTGGTATATATTTCTAATTAGTCCGATTCCTTCAATTTTATTAGTACTATTATTCATCTCAACAATAAATACTAGTTGTTGAGATGGAACTTTAGACGAAATTTGTAAAGGTGCTCCATAAACACAACCTTTATGTTGAGTTTTTTGACGGTATGAACAGTTTTGTTCCCATGTTTCATTATTAAATCTACTGGTAGCAATTGGAATCATTTTGTTTTATTGATATAAACAGAATAATTTTGGTAAAATATCAATTTTTTTAATAAATTATATTATTCATACTTTATATAACTATTATGCGTCGTATGTTGTATACAGATTTTGAAAGTAAAGCAAAAACATTTGCAAATAACAGAATAGACATAAATAATCAACTTATTATTAGAAATGGAGAAATACAAGAAATATCTCGTCTTTTTACAAATAAAAATTTAAAAAAAATTGTTAATGTTTACAAATTAGAATACACAAATGCAAAATCTCCGGGTATCGGTGACTACTTACGTGGTTGTTTTTGTTTAATGCAACTGTCAAAGTTGTTAAATATTGAATTTGACCTAGACGTCTCTCAACATCCTCTGTCTAAATATATTGAAGATCCCAAAAGCATTGAAGGTATAAATTATAATAATATTGATTTTTATATTGACCATAACGTAATAAACAATAAAATTAATACGGATGATAGTGCAATAAACATTAACAAGCAGTTTTTAATAAACATAATCAACTACTTGAACTGTCAAAATTGTGAAACATTTGGATTATTTTCAAACACGTTTCCATTTTTTAATACGTACAGCGAGGAAGGAAAAAACTTTGTTCGGTCTAGACTGAGACCAAATAGTTTTATGAGTAGTTATGTCGATGTTACCTTAAATGAATTAGGATTGGTAAAAAAAGGTTATGGAGTAATTCATATAAGAATGGGTGACAGTTTTATTCAAAATGAAAATTTATGCAATATAACCCTTATTAATAAAGTAAAGAATGTATTGAAAAATATAATCACCCCAGATAAAAAATATTTAATTATTAGTGACTCTAATTTATTAAAACGAGCTTTGAAGGTGTTTCCAAATTTATATATGTATGTTAGAAAAATTGAACACCTTGGAGGAGAAGCTATGAAGTCCGCGGATACAAATGGAGTAATGAATACGATGTTAGACTTTTTTATAATGGAACATAGTAACGCAATTTTATCTTTATCTATTTACGGGCACATAAGTGGTTTTAGTAAATATTGCAGTATTATAAATAATATTCCCTTCAAATACATAAAAATTTAATTTAGTTTAGTTTTTAAATATTATTATAACTGTATAAAATATACATGGTTAAATATCACTTTATAACATTTGCAACACCAGACCATATGTCATTTGCAGAAAATAATGTTAAGAGCGCTTTACAAGTAGGCGGTTTTGATACTGCAAAAATATATACTATGGATGATATAGATGACTGTTATAAACTAAAAAATTCTCATTTTTTTAAGCATAAAAGATTGGCCGGTTATGCTGTATGGAAACCATATATAATTTTGAAACGATTACTTGAAATAGATGATGAAGATATACTATGTTACAATGATAGCAAATATCTATGGTTAACAAATGTTAGAACTATGGAAAATGATATTTTAACTGGACGAAACATTGGTGTTTATAAGAATAAACCTAATAGTGGTAAATATCTTGAAAAACAACTAACCAAATACGATGCATTAGTACTAATGAATATTCCAAATAATGAATTTCGTGAAAATGTAAAAAATACATATCAAGCGTGGTCGGGATTTATTTTATTAAGAAAATCTTTCAACCCAATTAGGTTTATTGGAGAATGGCTGACTTACAACCAAGATTTTAGAATAGCTTCTGATTCTCCAAGCGTATTTGGAGCAAACGATGAAACTTTTGTTGAAAATAGACACGACCAAACAATATTGAGTTTACTATGCAAAAAATGGGGAATACCTATGCATATCATTGATAAAAATTATATGATAGATGTTAGAAACCCGTTGTAAATAACAAATACTATTCTTTTTATATGCAAATAAAGTTATAGTTTGTGATACACTTCATTTACTCCGCCTCGTTGAGTTGGTTGTATATTAAAAACTGGACATGTTAAAATATTTTTGAACAAAGAAAATCTATACATATATACATTTTCAACAATATAGTCGTATACTCCATTTTTAACAAACAAATTTCTATCAAAAATAATGTCAAAGTTTTTAATATGACTACCAACTATTTCGCAACGAAAGTTAAAATTTTGTTTTAGACCGTCATAATTTTCAATATTTATCCTATTTATAAATTTTTCAAAATTTGGGATAAAAAAACGACCAGTTATTTTTATTATAAAAGTTGATTTTTTCAATATTTTTGAGTTATTGTACGCATAATGAATAGACTCTATTTCAAGGCCACCTTTTGATCTTAAATGCATTTGTGGTTCCTTTTTTATTATTTCGTCTTGTTGATTAAATGTAATTATTTCAAATCTACCTTTATATTTTTCCACTTCTTCTTCTAGTTCTTTAAACATATATCCAGAATTTTCTACCAAAATAATATTAAAATTTGTGCAATTCAACCACAAACGAACTGACTTTATATAAACATTTACTCTTTCAGTTGGGTTAACTTGAAAGGCCGAATTAGTGGTAACATTAACCGTTGATGTTAAAATTATTGAAACTTTGTTTGACAATTTTTCCATACCTATATATATTTTATTTATAAAATATATATTTTTACATAATTGAAAATATTAATCACAATACAGTTCTATTCAAACCGACTTCATAATCTTTGGAACTAATTGGACTATTTGGACCACTTTCAAATATTCTAATGTGTCGCAAAATATTCAAAATTGGCGGTAAAAGTTCTTGATTAAATCCATTTTTTATTATAAGTTTAACGACTTCTACTACTGTGTGACTGCACGGATGATTCAATTGAACAAACAGTCTTCTATCATTAATATTTCTCAGAATATATTCTCCAAGACTATCAAAATTGTATTTTTTACAGCATTCTACAATTTTATTGACATTTGTATCTTTTATAAGTTTAATTTTATTATTATCATTTGCATCATTTGAATTTTCAAATGTAAGTTCATGATAGTAATATCTAAGCTCCATATTTGGCACTTGAACGATACTACAGTCTGGTTTAATATTAAAATTGTTAAATATATTCTGGTCACATTTTTTACTTGTGTTCAGAAAGCTATAATTCCTTATTTGTTCACATATAATTATATCGGCGTTTTCAATAACATGTACTATATTTTTAGTTTTTTTTCTCTTCAATAAGTCAATAACATGAACACCTATTACAGAAATTCCAAATTGAGCGTGTTTGAACCAAGGAACATATTTACAAATTTCTTCAAAATATGTGGCATAGCAGTAACTTCTACACCCCCCTACAAATAAAACATTTCTATGTCCTTTTTTATAAACATACACATCATTTTTTACCAATTCTCCCAAATGTTCAAATTTTTTTATGTAATTCATAGTACTATAATATGTTAATAATTTAATTATTTGGTAAGTTCTCCTAAAAAATATATATTGATACAACATATGACAACTTGTGTATTTAGTGAATCTGATGTTCGTAGTATTCATTCAAAATATACTAGTATTCCAATACAAAATATAAACGGACATAAAGAAGTGCATTATGACAATACATATTTAGACAAGCTTTATGTAAAAGGTTTTTATTTTATTGTTCATAAAAACGATACTTGTGTGGCCGATAGTTTAAGAAGTGGAGAGCTTTTTGAAAAATTTATAGTAACGTTTGTAAGACATTTCATCAATCCAAAAAGAAATATAATAGACTTAGGAGCTAATATAGGAACACATTCAGTTATTTATTCAAATTATACAAGTGGAAACGTATATTCTTTTGAACCACAAAAAATGGTTTATGATATTTTAGTAAAGAATATAGAGTTGAATAATTGTGTCAATATAATTCCTTATAACTTTGGAGCGTCTAACGTAAGTAAAGAATTTTATATGAATGCTTGTTATGAAAATAAGGACAACCACGGTGCATTTAAAATTGATGACACTTTAAGTGAGGAAACCGGCTTGAAAAATGAATGCAAAATAATTGATGAGTTAAATATACAAGACGTATGCTATGTAAAAATACACGTTGAAGGACACGAATATGAAGCACTACTTGGAATGAAACAACTTTTAATAAGATACCACCCAACAATTATGATAGAAATTCATGAATCTTGTCCAACTAAAAATGATACTTTTAGTTTATTAGTTGAGTTGGGATATAAAACTCACTATAAATTGAGTCAATGTGACTATATATTTCCAAAGTTTTAATTTTATTTGAATTGTATAATTTCAATTCGTATGTTAATGCAAATCCTTCAATTTTATTAGTACTGTTATTCATTTCAACAATAAACACTAATTGTTGAGACTGAACTTTGAACGAAACTTGTAAAGGAGGACCATAAACACAAGCTTTAGTTTTCTTTCAACTGGAATTATTTTGTTTTATTGACGTAAATAAAATAATTACTATAAAATACCAACTTTTCTAATAAATTATATTATTTGTAATTTATATAGTCAATATGAATGGTTTATTTTATACAAATTTTAAAGGTAATTCAATAACAAATAAAAATAAATTTACAAATGAAAGAAAAGTTATAAAAAATGAAAACCTTGCATCACATACAAGTGAAAGAAAAGTTATAAAAAATGAAAAAAAAATTCTTCCACATACCAATGAAATAAAAGTTATAAAAAATGAAAACCTCAATAAGTTTTTAACTAAATTTTCAGATGAAGAAAAACCTATAGATAATGAACTTCTTATGAAATGTATAAAAATGAAAATTAATGAAGCAAAAAAATATCGGTTTATTCCAGTTTTTAATCAAAATACACCAAAAATTCTTACTATTATAGCTTGTAATTCAGATACTAAAGTAAGACTTGATGCTGTAATTAATAACTTATTATATTTAAATTATCTGAATAATGATATTATTATTGTTAATACATCTGATACACCATATGGTAACGAGTTAAGAGAAAAATTATCCCAAAAATTTTTAGTTAAACAAATTTTTGAAATTCCTAACGACAATTCTTTTGGTTTTGAAAAATGGATATATGGATTAAACAACTATAACTATAATAAGTATGACTACGTTGTTTTTACAAATGATTCTTTTCTTATTACAACGCGTATTAACTGTTTTTTTAACAAAATGATTGATAAAAAAGTAGAATTATTTGGATACAATGATAGCACACAAATTAGGTATCATTACCAGTCGTATTTATTTGGTATTAGAAAAGATGCTATTCATAAATTTATCAACTATGTTGGAAAAAATAAATGTTTGGTTCATAACTATGAAACTGCAGTTCTAAACTATGAACTAGTAATGATTGATTATTTTTCTACTAAAGATTGTTTTTTACACATTGGATACATTCCAATGCATGTAGGTTTAAATATATTTTTCACAAATGATGTATTATATCAAATTTTATTTAAAACACGTCTTTTACCATTTGTTAAGATTAAAAGAATGTTACAATAAATATGTACGAAAAACGAACATTTACATCCAATATAGAGAATACTTTGAAATAAAAACTTTTTAATATTTGAGAAATAACTTTTATAATATTTTATAATATATTATGAAAGTAGTTGTGGCAAGATACAATGAAGATATTCACTGGTTACTTCCTATAATGAACATCGTTACTGTTTATAATAAGGGTTTGGACGACTTACAGTATATTCCCCAAAATAAAATTATAAAATGTGAAAATGTTGGCAGAGAAGGGGCTACATATATAAAGCATATTATTGAAAACTATGACAATTTAGATGACTACACTGTTTTTATACAAGGAAAAATATATGACCACGTGTTTCCAAGTAATATTGATTTAAGTAACGAATACCTATTTAAAATTTTGAATGAACCAAAAACATACAACTTCAAGTATATTAGTACGTTGTATGTTGATGTAAAACCAGTAGAGTTTATTGACTATTGTTCTGGTTTGCCATCTTTTCCATTTAAAAGTATTCCTAGTAAAAGTACTGACAAGTTAGTAGAATTTATAAAAAGTATAAAAAAAGGAGACGACCCAAATATAAATAATTTATGCAAAAAATTGAAAGAAAAAAATGATATTCAAAAACATGAAGTAACTAAGTTACTTGAAGACACGGGGGTACTTGATGATGAACCACTAAGAACTAGTATATTTTCACAATTTCAACATAAAAATTTATTAATGAACATATATAAAGGAAACCCTAACAGTTCAAACTATAACTACGGTTCTGGTGCGTTATTTATTGTTTCAAAAAATAATATATTGAAACACAGTAAAGAATACTGGACTGAAATTTACAACACGTTAATCACAAAAGTAAATCCATCATGTGGTTATGGATTGGAAAAAATGTGGAGACACTTGCTAGATACTTGATTTGTTTTTAAAATTATTTTGTATAGTAGGAGTCTACAAAAGGAAAGTAATATTAAAGTAATATTTTATATAAATAAAAAAGATATAAAAAGTTTTAGTTATTTAAAATAAAGTTCTAATATGTCAAAAACAATATTAGTTACTGGCGGCACAGGATTTATCGGTAGCAATATAGTTAATTATTTTAAAGATAAAAACTATAATATAGTTGTAATCGATAGAAAAATAAAAAATCATAATAAATATGAAAACGTAAAATATTTGCAATTTGATTTAACTGAACACGATAAGTTAGACATATTTTTAAAAGATTATAATTTTGATTACATTTTTCATGAAGCGGCTATTGTAGACACGACTTATAATTTAGATGATATTTATGAAATAAATACAAATGCAATTAACTCTTTGATTAAAATAGCCGAAAAATCTGATGGAAAATTAATTTATGCAAGTTCTTGTGCAGTATACGGAAATTCAAAAATTCCAAATAAAGTCAATTATCAAGAAATACCTTTAAATAAATATGGTGAAAGTAAACTTTTACAAGATAATATTGTTAGAAGTTATTTAAATAATCCAGAAAGTAGAATACCTATAGTTGGTTTAAGATACTCAAATGTATATGGTAATAGTGAATCACATAAAGATAACATGTCTTCTATGATATACAGAATCAACAAGGAAATAAAAGAAAATAAATTGGTAAAATTATTTGAATATGGTGAACAAAAAAGAGACTTTGTATATGTAGAAGACATAGTAGGTTATAATGTAGCTAGTGCATTTTCAAATAAAACTGGTATTTTTAATGCAGGCTATGGTAATTCTTTTTCATTTAATGATGTTATTTGTTTTTTCAAACTTTATTACAATAAAAATATTGACGTTGAATTTATAAAAAATCCGTATGACTTTTATCAAAATCATACATTGTGTGAAACTGATGAAAATTTGTACAAACCAATTTTTGACTTAAAAAATGGTATGAGGGATTATTTACAAAAAAGTATGTTTTGATTTCAAATGACATTTTTTAGACAGTATAAACGTTTAGTAACAACATATTTTATTTGTTAAGTAATAAATAAAATAATATGACTATTTCTATTTTACACCTTTCCATTCAAAAAGAAGAAAAATTTAGTGAATTAAAATAATTCGTGAAAACAAATTTACTTTTTTATAATTCAATTACATAAAATGGACCTTTTAGAAAATTACAAAGTAGTTGAACATGGAATTATAAAACAAGAAAAAGTTACTAAAATTGACTATAATTACGAATATTCAAATAGTTACAACTCTCACGGTTTAATGGCACATTATTTATCTTGTTTACGGTTTGGTATTTTAACTGATACAATTAAAAAAATACCAAACTCAATATTAGATGTTGGATATGGAAACGGTTCTTTTTTATCTGTCTGTAATAATATTATTCCAAAATGTTATGGTAATGACTTACACAGTACGTACAAGTTACCAAATAATTGTGAATTTGTTGATGATATATTTGAAAAAGAGTTTGAAGTAATTACATTTTTTGATAGTTTGGAACACTTTGATGATATTTTTATAATTGATAGATTAAAATGTAAATATATCATGATTTCTCTTCCATTTTGTCATTACTTCAATAAAGAATGGTTCAAAGACTGGGTTCATAGAAAACCAAATGAACACTTGTGGCACTTTAATGACAAGTCACTTATATCTTTTTTTGAAAGTTATGGTTATAAATGTATTCATCAGTCTAATTTTGAAGACGTTATTAGAAAAAGAGAAACACATAATAATTCTGAAAATATACTTTCATGTATATTTGAGAAAATAAATTAAAAATAAATTCTTTTCTTTAATTCCTCCCCCATACACTTGTACCTCTTACTATTTAATAACTCTTTCAGTTTCGTATAGGGAGTTGATCTTCCACATGGACTTCCTATACTGACCTTGTCACAAAAAAGATTCAACATCTTGGGGTTATATCCGGAGATCATAGAAACGTTGGGGTGTATAGATAAAGCCGGAAATCCGTCACTTGACTCTAAGTTCCAGAAAATGACATGTGGCATTTTATAAGGCCGTTGTACTGCTTTTACTCCGGCTTCTTCATACTTTGTCTTTATTGCTTCATACAAACAAGAAAAATCGCTATCTTTATTATTATTCACTTGCATATTTGAAAAAATAATAACCTTCATCTCTTCAACTTGTTCTCGTGGCATTTTGGATTCTACTACCACGTCCAACAACATATCAAACGCATTATAAAAGTTTGAGTACGTACTCCACATTTCACAACTTTTTTGTCTTGTATAAGATGGCGTTTCTACTATCTTTTTTACCATATCTACAAAATACGAACAGTCTTCTAAGTTGTACCATTCTGGTTTCTCACCAAATGTCATCATTCGTTTTCCTAACCCAGATTTTTCAGCAACGCGAATACCTAACCCTAGTGCAGTAGATAAAGTTGTAGCGTCCAACGATGTGTCTACCATTGCTATAGTTGGTTCTATATTTACATTTTGTAATGAGTTATTTAACCATTGACAGTTTAATAAATCCACTTCATCTTGGTTCCAATGATTTATTAATTTTACAGCGGTTTCTACATAATTACTTAAAGATACTTTCTCACCTTTTACTCTTGTTTTTAATATGTCGTACTCCAAAGACTTGCGAATGTACCTTTTCAGTTTTTGAGCACAAGAATCACGTTGCATAGTTGGCACTCGTCGTTTGCTTGAGTCCAACCGTTTTATATTCAACAATGCTTTACGTTCTTTATGCAAAGTAACAGATGTTATTTTGGAAGGGTCAATGTCCATCCAATTGTTAGAACACTGTTTAATTTGAACGGTGTCAAGTCTTTTATTTAATGATGATACTATTTTACGGTAATCCATTTTACATTTGAAGCGTGCTTTTATCAACTGTTCAGATGTTTTTGCAGTGTTTAGATAATTCTTAAAACACATTTGGGCCAGTTCATTAAATATCCAACTGAATTTTTCTTTCGTTTCGCGAGGTATCCATTTGGCAACTAATGACAATTCACAACTATGTTTGGCAGCAAAATCTTTCAACAGCTGTGCATTGGTTATTTCCAAAGCATACACTATCAACGGGTGTTCATTATTTTTTGTTTCTTTTCTGATATAGTTGCAAAAATATTTAATGTCTTTCCACGAACCATAAGGATGTGTATTTTTATCATCCAAATATACAAAACATTTCAAAGCATACTTGGCTAACTCTGGAAAATGTGAATACCATACCATTATTTGCATATACGCCAACATATATTCTCCTTTTCCATCAACAATGTCTCTAGTGTATCCTATTAATTTATATAGTATTGTTATTTGTTCAATATATTCAGTGACTAATAACTTACCGACAGATAGTTCATCTTGTAAGTCTTCTAAAATTTTATCTAATATAACTGCTAAATTATACAAGTTTGCGTCATCCGTTCTTATTAATTGATAACTAAATTGCAAAATTCGTTCCTTTGTATTTTCAGACCACGTATATTCTTCTTGTCCATTTTTCCCAATCTTTTTTCTTGTATTTGGATTAATGTACGTATTTATTTCACTGTTGTTGGTGCTCATTTGATGTAATGACATAATTTATTTAACTATGAAACTTTAAGTTGTTTCTTTTTTGTTTTAGTATGGTTGTTTATATATACCTTTTTTGTACTGTTATTACTTGTTGCATTTTTTTCATAAAAAAGAATAAAAATAGTATTTAAATCTTGCATCATGTTAATTGTACTGTTTAATGGTATATTATCAATATTCTTAACCAAAGTCAAGTAAGCATCTATCTTCATTTGTTTTTGTTTCAAATAATGAACTACGTTTGAGGCGTCCAAGTCAATATTGTACTTCAACAAAGATAGTAACGTATAACGTTTCTTTTGGTTTATTGAGTTCTGTTTTATTATTTTGATAATTTCTTCCTTAGTAATTAAATTTTCTCTAGATAATTCTAGTATTTCTTGTTTTATATTTTCTATGTTGTTGTTTTTATCAACATAAATACTACATATTTTTATATCACCAACAACTTCATTGTAAAATTGTTTATAGTTATAATCAACTGACTCAAACTCTTGAATCCAACGAGTGTCCAAATTAAAATCACTTATATCATTATTTTCTCCAAAAAATATATTATTCATATTATATTATCTAGTCAATATAATATGAATTTTTAAACTTATTAATAATCATAGTCATCTTCATCAGTATAAATATTATCTTGGGTTAAATTTTCGTCTTCATCACTATATTCATCATCGTAATCTATTTCGTCGTCTTTATAAACCATTTCATACATTTTCTCATAACATTCTTCTCCGTATAAATGAGTATACCACGTTTTATAATTTTCCCAATTTTGTATCATTTCAGACATTACTTTTACTGCCATTTTATTATACTCTTTTTTGTTTAACGACTCTATGTCTTGTCCTTCATCTTGACTCAATTTTGATACTTCTGCACAAACTTTTCCATTCATAACTTTTTTGACTTTTCGTTCTTTATCCATACTAATATGAATCCAACCCGGCAAATATACATCTTTTTTTTCTTCATCTTTTTCTAGTAGAAACATATCAACATAATTCTTTTTTTCATTAGAATCATTTTTTAATGGTGTAGTAACGTCAGATAAAGATGGAAATTCTATTGTGTTATTCAATTGTATCTTTTTTTCTATTTTTATAAAAGAATTATTTTCTTTTTGAAAATGTTTCATATCAACAGTACAGTTTTGTTGTCACTACTTTGAATGCCTTGTTATAAAGTGGTTATATTTATAACATATTTATATTTAAGTCGGTTTATTATTATCTTGTTTGGTATAATAAAACTACTTGTAAATAACTTAAAGACATAGTACTTATACTATTTGTCTCCTAACAGCAATACATGACTAGTATATTCCCACATTTTTTCATAAGTGTATAAAATACACTAAAATGTAAAAAACAAAAAATCTATAGGAGACAGCATAATATTTATATATTGTATAATATATAATGTCATTACTTAACAATAATGATAAATCTTCTAACGAAGACTTTTTTATGAAAAAGGCTTGTCATCTAGCAAATGAAAATGTTTTGCTAGGTGGTGGGCCTTTTGGGTGCGTTATCACAGATAATAACGATTTTATTATAGGTGAAGGAAGTAACCAAGTTGCTTTAAAAAACGACCCAACATTACACGCTGAAATCGTTGCGATTAGGGATGCGTGTAAAAAATTAAAAACGTTTAACCTAACTGGTTCTACGTTATATACGAGTTGCGAACCGTGTCCGATGTGTCTGTCGGCTATCTACTGGGCTAGAATTGACAAAGTATTCTATGGGAATACGAGGAACGACGCAAAAGCGATTGGTTTTGATGATGACTTCATTTATGAAGAAATCGGAAAAAAACTGGATGAACGTAAAGTTCAAATGGTGCAATTACGTGAAAACTCCGCGAAAAAGAGTTTTCAACTATGGTGCGAAAAAGAAAACAAAATAAAATATTAAAGTCGTGTGGTGCTGATTTTAGTATTATAATTTGGACCAAGTGGTGCTGGTTTGAATTATTTAATGTTGATACGTTAAATAATTTAAAAACTTTTAATAATAAATTTTATTAATGTTTTCAAATAAAAAATATTTTTGTAAATATTTCTACAACTTTATTGACAAATTCAAAACTAACTTGCCAATATTTAATTTTGCAATTTCAAGCACTAGTTTATATCTTCAGTGTAACTATTTATTTTTAGAAAATAAAAAAAAACATATTGAGTCATAAATATGCGTTAGCGCTGGGTAAATATAATATATTTTTATTTAAATGACCAAGTATTATATTGACTTAGATAATACTCTTTGTTTTACTACAAATAGAGATTACAAGAACGCAACTCCAATACAACAACGCATTGAATATGTAAATCATTTAAAAAAAGAAGGACATAAAGTAGTAATTTGGACTGCACGAGGATCTGCATCCGGTGTTGACTATAAAGAACTTACTGAAGAACAGTTAAAAAAATGGAATGTTGATTATGATGAACTATTATTGGGAAAACCAGACTATGATGTGTATGTTGATGACAAGTCATTTAATGTTGATTCTTATTGGCCAGTTCCTTCAACTAAAGATACAAAAAGCAAAAAATTACCAGTAGAAATTGTTCCAAAAGGATGGGGAAAAGAAGTTATTTTTGTAAATAACGATGAATACTGTGGAAAGTTACTATGTTTTGAAAAAGGGAAAAAATTTTCAATGCACTATCATATTAGAAAAAAAGAAACATGGTATGTTTCTAAAGGTAAATTTATTTTATTATGGATTGAAACAGAAAATGGTACAATGCATAGTGAATATTTAGAAGTTGGTGATGTTATTACTAATGAAAGAGGCGAACCTCATCAACTAATTGCAATAGAAGACTCAGAAGTATTTGAAGTTTCAACCAAACACTATGATGAAGATAGTTTTAGAATGTGGAAGGGAAACTAAAATATAATATTTTTTATATTATGAGTATTTTAATCATTGGTGACATAATGGTTGATGTTAACTATTTTTCAAAAATTGAAAGAAATGCGCCAGAAGCAAATATTCCTATTCATAACATACAAGACACAACTTATATTTTAGGAGGTGCATCTAATGTTGCAAACAATTTAACACAAATAGGAGTAGATGTTGAGTTGATATCTGTAACTGGAAATGACTATTACAGTAGCATAATAAAAAGATTACTTGATGCAAAAAAAGTAAAACATACCTTATTTGTAGATGATAATAGAAAAACAACACAAAAAAACAGAATATTACACAGTAACAATATTGTAGTAAGATACGATATAGAAGATACGAATGACATTCATTCAACGCTACAAGATAAAATTTTAAACTATGTCAAAGAAAAAAAGAAAAATATACACTCCATTATTATTTCAGACTATGATAAAGGAGTAGTTACATATCAACTTTGCCAAAATATCATAAACTACAGTAACGAGAATAATATTTATACTTTTGTAGATCCCAAATTGAAAAATTATTCAAAATATACTAACTGTTTTTGTTTTAAACCAAACTTGTGTGAAGCCCAAGTATTGTCAAAGTCAAATGATCTAAAATATATATTTGAATTTATCAAAAAAAATATTCACTCTAAAAACACATTGATAACTTGTGGTGAGGATGGTATTTATGTAAATAACATAAACACTCACATTACAAAAAATGAAAATATAAAAGTTGTAGACGTAACTGGTGCCGGAGATGTGGTTATTAGTGTTTTAGTTTATTGTTTTAAAACGTATAAAGATATTATACTTTCTTCAAAAATTGCCAACTATATTGCCGGGGTAAGTGTAGAAGTGGTTGGTAACTATACTGTAAATATTTCAGACATTGAATACTGCTATCAAAAATTAACTTCCTCTTCAAATACTGGGGATGAAAAAGAAACAAGTTTAATAAAAGTGAATAGTAAAGTAATTTACGACAATGAAGTTGATAAACTAACTGAATTTCAAAATAAAAATGTAGTTTTTACAAATGGTTGTTTTGACATTATTCATTCAGCACATTTGAAACTACTAAATTTTTCCAAACAACAAGGAGATGTATTAGTTGTTGGTTTGAACAGCGATGATTCTATCAAACGTATCAAAGGAGAAACAAGACCTATCAATGACATAAATGAAAGAAGCGAACTATTGTTAAATTTAAATAATATTGTAGATTATGTTGTTATATTTAACGAAGACACACCATATAATATACTGAAACATATCCAACCAAACATTATAGTAAAAGGAGGAGACTATAGAAAAGAAGATGTCATTGGTGGTGAGTTTGCAAATGAAATATTGTTATTTGATTATATCAATGGTAAAAGCACAAGTTTGACTATTAAAAAAGTTAATAGATCTATTAAATAGTATAAAGACTTTTTATAGCTTAACATATAACTCAATTATGAGTGAAGAAAACAACTGTTTTTATGTTTGTTCTAGAGGAATTTTAAAATCTTGCGACATTCATTGTTTGTCTCCAAATTCTTCTGACCCTCAAATAATAAACTATAATGAAGATTTATTCAATAACAATAGTAATAACTATAAAACCATATATATTTGTAATACTGCAATGAAAAATTTTATTCATAACTATAGTAACAAAATAACTTACAAATATGTACTTGTTACTGGTGACTGTGATGAAACTGTTCCAGTTGATATTTTCAATGAAAAAGAAGATTTTTTAAATTTTATAGAAAATAATAACTTGATTCATTGGTATTCTCAAAATTGTATAAGCGATCATCCAAAAATTACAAGAATGCCAATTGGTTTAGATTATCACAGTTTATCAAAACGTGACCATTTCTGGGGACCTATGTTGTCTCCGACCGAACAAGAAAGAATAATTATGCAAATCATTTTAAAAAATACAATAAAACCATTTTGGAAAAGACAAATAAAATGTTACTGTAACTTTCTCTGTTCAATGCCATCTTTTTATACATTTTATCATGATAGGTTAGATGCTATAAATAAAACCCCAAAAGAAATCGTCTTTTTTGAAGAAAATCCAATAACTAGGTATGAAACATTTATACACCAGTGCGAATATGCTTTTGTTTTATCACCGCATGGCAATGGGTTAGACTGTCACCGACTTTGGGAAGCTCTTGTACTTGGTTGTATTCCTATTGTAAAAACATCTAAAATAGACAAATTATATGAAGAATTACCAGTTTTAATTGTAAATGACTGGTCTGATATAAATTATGATCTATTAGAAACAACTGTAAATGAATTTAGTAATAAAAAATTTAACTATGAAAAGTTAACGTTAAGTTACTGGATAAACAAAATAAAAAGTCATAGTCAATAAACTGCTAATTAGTTTATTTTTATAAATAAATTAATTAAATACTATATATATATGAATATAATTTATATTTATAACTCTTGGCATTTAGGAGACCATATTTTCAACTTTATTTTTTTTCACAATATTCAAACATACCTAGAAGAAAACAAGCTTACTATTAGTTATTTTGCACCATTAGAATACCATGAACAGTTGAAAGAATTTATACCCAGTAGTAATGTAATACTAAATGATTACTACACAGAATTAGGTATTCATTTGTGGTTAGGAGCATACTTGTACAGATATTGTAATAGTAATATGTTTTTTAAACCATACAACGAATTACATCTTGATATGTGTAATATTTTTTTTAGAGAGAATGGTTTTGAAACAAAAGTAAATTCACTAGAATACAAAGATAACGATTTGTTAGTAAGGTATGACAGACTATCTGAAAAGTACAAAAATATTGACGTTTTAGTTGTCAATTCTGATGCTTTATCTACACAATATGACTGTGACGAAACCGAATGGAAAAATTACATTGAAATTTTAAATGAAAAATATAAAATTGTTACTACAAAGAAAGTAGAAAGAATAAACTGTACAAGAGATGATAATTTAACTGTAAAAGACATTAGTGCATTATCTACAAAAGTAAAAGTTATTATTGCAATTAACACTGGCGTGGTTCCGGCATTATTAAACACCTATACTTTGTCAAATGTTAAAAAATTTTATATCTTTGACAATAGAGCTGATTGTTATCACTATCCAATGTATCCAGTATTTGAAATGAAACAAAAACAGACTAATCAAAAAATACAAGACATCACTCTAGAAGAATTAGATGGTTATATTTTATAAATTTCTTCATTATATATATGAGAAAGTCTGGGCATTCTTTTTTGTACTATCTTTTACTATTTATCGTTTTTTATTTTCTAATAGCACCACTTATAATCCGCGAGTTTAACAGACAAAACGGAGTTGTTGAAGGATTTAGTAGGTTATCATTTACTGGTTCTTTTTTTATTATATTTGCAGTTGTAGCTGTTGTTTGTTTTTTGGCATTTTTTTTATTTAAATCTTTATTCAAAGACTAAGTATAACTGATGAAATCTATATATCATCTATATTGACTTCATCTTCGTTTGCATCTGTTGCTGTATTCAACATATTTATTTTCTTTGCGTTAGTACCACTGATATCCACTTCCATTAATTTAATGTATTCATCTTCCTTTTCATCTGTAAATATAATTGAATCATCTTCCTTGGTAAATGTATTGGCGTGGTCATTGGAAACAAAGGCTCTCCAATTTATTCCTTGAACTTGAACTTTTAGTCGTTCTTTGTCTTGGTCAGAATAAACATCCAACAGATCACAGTTATCTAGTTTTCCAGCTGCTTTTTCTGATTCATAGTCTCGGATTCCAACGAGAACCCACTTGCCGTTGGTGATCATATTATCGCGTTTTCCACGACCTCTAAATTTACCGCGGATATGACAAAGACGTGTTTTTTCGTCGTGACATAGTACGTGACACATTCCATTTCCGAGATATTTTACTACTTGTGCATATAATTCACCATCTTCTATTGCAAAACGCGTTTTAGCGAGTTGTTTTGTATTGGCCGGTGTATTAAATTTACGTGCTTGACTTTTATGTCCACTTCCTCCTTTCGTGTTTTTAACCATTTTGCTGTTTTTGTTGTGTGTGTATTTTCCAAATTACTTATTTTTCAAATCAATTTTTTTATTAATATATTTATTCAAGTTAATCGTTTGTTTATTCTAACACAACTATACGTCTAATATACCTTGGTGGCCAAGACTTATTTAAATCAACTTTTACTGGTATACCAGAAAAATTCATAATAAAGTCATAACTTATAAGTTTATTCGTGTTATTTAAAATTTTTATAAATTTTTCCTCACTAGGTTTATAGGATATTGGGTATTCTATGATAATTTTATTTGCTTTTTTACAATAGTTCAACAAAATTTCATCACAAGGCAAGTCAATACCTAATAAAACCATGTCAAAGTTTTCAGAAATATCATACTGTAGGTCTTTCAAACAACAACTGCGTATATTTTCTTCATCACTCGGATATAAAGGATCAACTGCCAAATAATTTTTATGGCTCAAATATTTTCCAATTGTAAGTGGGTAACATCCGATGTCCAATACAAATTGCGAATCCGTTAATAGTGTAGCTAAAAATTGTTGTCTAAGAATAAATTGTTTAGAATATAAATAATCCCAATTTTTTCCATTGTCTGTTGTTATATCCCTTGGATTTGGAACAATCGCATTTGTGCCTACACTTAATTGTGTAGAGTATAAATTTTTTTTTACTATGGCAAACCCAGCGCCAAGATTTAACCACTCTGTTTTGGTAAAGTTAACACACTCAAAATTTTTATAGTTTTTATTTATATATTTAATTGTTTTATCCACACCACACCATTCAGGTTGTTCTTTTCCAACCCCTTCTGGAGCGGTGTCGTGTAAAAAAATCATTCCATTGTCACTCAACAGTTTGCTGTAGTTATCAAAGTCGCTTAAAGAACCTTCATGTGAATGATCACCATCAATCCACAGTAAATCAATTGACGATTCAAGGTTTGAAATAAAATCAAAACCATTGGGAACGCTATAACCTTTAAATACTATTATTTCTGGATAAAGTTGGCGAAAAACTGAATTTTCGTTGTGAATTTTTTCTGGCATTGCCCCCATATTTTCACCCAAATCTACCAAGTATGTTCTAGAATCTTCTACTTGCGACTTCACTTGAGCCTCACGGATAACACGTGGGATAAGTCCGTCACCACTTCCAATAATTACACATACCTTGGGTTTTATGAATGTTGCTAACTCAAATATAACTGGTAGTGTGTTTGACTCTGAAACACCGTGTGAGAAAGCATATTTTAAATCTTTAATATCGATATCTACTAAAAGACTACCATTAACCCTTAACTCTCTTTTTTTGAACATTTATATTTAATTGATATATAAAAAAATGTAGAATTCAACAAATTATAACAATGTGAAAAACTTGAATCTTTGTTAGAGAAAATTCAAGTTTTTGCAGTATTCATATTTTTACGCATGTTGAAATAATAGTAATCAACTTGTTCAAAAACTAAGACCTTTAATAAAAAATTGAAATTTTTTGTTTGATTTTCAGAAAGTCAAACAAAAACTGCATAGCAAATATGAAGACTCAAGAAGTATTAATCAACAAAATTGGAGAGATTATTTTATACAAAATAGGTACAAATGCACAAGAAAATTGGGACTTAATTGATGAATCCAGCGAAGATGACTTGTGGTTTCATGTGAATGACCTTCCATCTTGTCACGTAGTCACCAGTCTTCCCAATCCAGAAAAATATAATCGTAACGAACTTGCTTATATCGCCAAACAAGGAGCGGTCTTATGCAAACAATATTCCAAGTATGCGTCTCAGAAAAAACTACCAATTATTTACTCAAAAATCAAAGACATTAAAAAAACCGACATTGTGGGTAGTGTTGTCACCAACCAAAATGCCAAGTTAATTTATATTTAAAATGAGAGAGGGGGGGCGTCTTTAAGTTCAAAATTGAGGAATATATATTCCGTGTTTTCCAAAGGTTTCATAGAAATTTTGCCACGTTTTCGTGGTATTTAATGGTTGAATACTTTTTTCTTGGGTTTCCCTCGTTTGTTCATCTGGTTCATAACCGAATTGTCCATAGAATTCTTGCATTAAGTCGTCGTCTGGGTCTTCTTGAAACTCAACAATTTGACGTTCATAGTTTATTTTTCCACCGTATTTTTGAATTCTATCCAACCAAATAGGAGAGAAAGATGCGTAGTATAACCAGTTATAGTAGTAAATATCCATAGTCTCGGCTTGTTCTCTCTTTACTCCTAACAAGGAACGGTAATTGTTGGAATCAATTTGATAAACATATGCGCGAGGTAGAATTTTATAATGCGGCAATTCTTTGGTTGTAACTATAGTATCGTATTTTTTAAGCGATGCTATCTCATCAACATTTAAGTTGAGAATGATATTTTTACCCATTTTTACCTTTTGAATTTGATAGTAAAGAGAGAAAGTTAGGGATAATACGATTTTTTGCGGCGTTACTGATTTTTTCGTTTTTTTGTAGATTTCTTCAAATTTTTGCATTTCTTCTGATTTTTTTATGTTTTCGTCTGTTTTTTCAAAATATTCAATCACTTTTTCCATAAGAATTTTCAACTTGTTTTCCGGGGTTTGCAAGATATATTTAGAAAGTTCTTCGTAGCTTCTCTCATTTAACAGAGAAGTTAAAGTCATTTTGGTTGTAAATTTATCATTTTTGTTTGATTTTTGTGTCAAAAGGAAGATATCTAGTGAATAAGGACGGATTAAGAAGTTGTTGATGATGAGAGAAATGATCTCTCTTTTTTCTTCGGTCTTTTTACTTTTTTCTAGTTTTGCTTGATTTTCTCTCAAAAATGTTGAAAATGTTGGGTTCAGTGGGCAATAACAATCAAAATAGATGTTCCATACCAAGTGTACTAACTCTGTTTCAAAACCAGAATAATAGAGTTCGTACGCCCAAAACAACGACTTTTCTTCATTTCTCTCTAATAATGAAGTAAAGAGTGCGATTTTTACCTCGTTTTTAATATATAAATAACGAGTAAATACAACGGAAGGTTCGTAATTTAAAGTTGATGACATTTTTGCAATAGTTGATGATTTTATTATAATTTAAGTATTTCTATTTAATTTGTTTCAATTTTTTTCGTTTTTTATATATTTTAACAAAAACTATATAATTTTTATAATTTTCTTGAGTTACTATATAAATGGGAGAGAGTTGGATTAAGTTAGTTCAAAGAGTATTTAAAGAAAATCGCGCAAAGAATCCAGATTATGAATACAAACAAGCAATGGTTGATGCTAAAAAAATATATTCGGGAAGTAGCAGTGGTGTTTCATCTTCTTCAAAACCATCTAAAAAATCTTCGTCTAAAAAATCATCCGCAAAAGAAGAAACCAGTAGTGAAGAAATGTCGTCTTCCTCTACTAGTGAGGAAAGTTCATCTCCAGTTTCATCATCTTCATCTTCTTCTTCAATGAAAAAGTCTAGAAAACATCGCCGTAAATCACGTCGTCATCATCACAACAAAACCAAAAAACATCACCGCCACGGAAAAAAATGTCATTGCCACAAATGTGAGACTAAATATGGAGGTTAAATAACATCAACTTTTGTTGAGTTTGATACTACTATAAAATAACGATTTTTATAGGTTTTCTTCATCTTTTTTTCTACTGTTTTAGCATCTTTTTGAAGTCCTTCTTCTTCAAAAAGACGTTTTACTTCTTCCTTTAGTAATTCAATATTTGTGTTACAAAAATCTACAAATCCTTCCGAAGGTTTATACTCTTTTTTTGGTATGTTTTTTATAATATGTTGGTCCATTGCATCTAATAAGTCTTTATTTACTGCCACATAGTTTGAACGTTGTACTGGTTCCTTTTTCACAGTTCCTTTTTTTCTGAAATAGTAGCGAGCACTTTTAAACATTTTATCTATAATGTCGCCTTGATAGTTCAAGTTCGTTAAACGATTTACTTCACTATTTATTAGTTCCGAATTTATTTCCATCCATATCTCCCACGCTTCTTTGAAGTCTTTTCTCTCATCATATTGGTGAATTTTTGAAAACTGATAAATTTCATTCATAAATTCTTGTGTAAATTTGTATCTGTAAATATTTATATTTTCTTGGTTTATACTTGATGTATTACCAAATGTATTATTTCTGGACTTTTCATCTGAATCTCTCGCATCATTTCCGCAGTGTCTTGTTCCAAATTCATCATTAACGGTTCCATTACTACTAGAAGTGAAATCACCATTGTTGTTAATATCAAGGTAAGTAGTGTTTCCATTTTGCATAATATTTTTATTGTTCTGACTTGTTGAGTGTATGATTTATATCTAGTTGTTAGTTGTGTTGAAATACTTTGTTTGTAAAAATCAGTTTCAATTTTTTTTATAAATATGATTTTATTTAAAAATTGAAAGAAACTATTTAATAATATTTTTGTTAATATTATTAAAATGTTACCACTTCTTCCCGAATTAGACACAACTCTCAAAGAATTAGACTCTTCCGACTTGATGAATCAAGTTAGCAACTATAATGAAGAACTACAACAAAATATACTATCCTATTTAAAAACTTTCGGAGTTGTTGAAAAAAAAGCATTCCTCATTGCAAAAAAACATTTGGGCACTTCCTTTCATATTTTTAAAAGCACTGGATATCAAGAATGGAAGAAAAGTTTGACAGCTACAAAATCATAGTTGAATATTTTATTTACGAACTCTTCTTTTATTTTTTTTTGTTTGTTTTTTTACACGTCTTTTCACCTTGTTTGTTTTATGAAACTTTGATATACTATTCTTAATTCTTTTTTTTATCGCTAATGCACCACCTACTTGTGGTCTGTCTTCTTCGTCTGCATCGTCATACTGGTTACCTTGTTTAGACATATTCACCATATCTTTAAAACGGCGAATCGTTTCCGTTACCGAGTCCGCATTTGCAGTGTATGCTTCCAGATATGCTTCTTGTGTAGCTTGGAAAGCTCTTACCATATCATCTAATACACGAACGGCTTCAACTACTTCACCAAATACTGGAATCATACCGGCAACATCTAATATGAATTTGATCATAGCTTGGGCCAACTTTATTCCACCTTGTGTAACTATTTCAATTAGTTTGAATAATGCTTTTTTTATGGAAGGTGTCGCAGCTTCTAGTATAATACCTCCCTTTTCTCCAATTGTTTTTGCTAGTTCTTCCAACTGTGCCATCGTTTGTGGGTCTTTTAATGCTTGATTTATCTGTGTTAGTTTTTCTTGAAGTATTTGTTTTATCTGTTCTGTTGATAAAGACGAAGACGACTGTTTCAACTGAGACAAATCTAAGTTTAACATTTTTGTTACTTTGTCTACAACTATATTCGCACCCATATTAAATATACCCGACGCTTGTTCTAATACTCCTAAAAGACCGCTATGGCTTGGCTGATAACGCGTTTCTTCCTCGTTACTTTCTTCATATTGATTCATATCTTTTCCTCCTTTCATCATTCGTTTTTTCTTATAAAAAGTATTTTTATTTTTATTTTTCAAAATTCTTTTTTTTATTGGCATAACTATCTAATATAATATTAGGTTTTATTTTTTTTATCCATCATCATTTTCTTAAAATCTGCAAAATTCATACCATATCTTTTATCTATTGCTTTTCTTTCTACCTTTTTCAAAAAACTAAAATTTACCATTTTTCCTTCATACGAATAACGGTTTGCATTTTCCTTCAATAATAACGCTTCACTTGTTGTCGTTGTGTTTTTATCTGGTGGTGGAATTACCTTTTTTGATACTGACTTATTATCACTTGGTATTCCAGCGGTTTTCAAAGAGTTGTCTCTATTGTAATTTTTTAATTTTGCAAATACATTCTTTTTTGACGATGCGTTCGTTGCAACTGAACCTTCTTTTTCATTTTTTTCCTTATTTTCTTCTATTTGTTGTTTTAATTCTTCTTCTTCTTTTTGTTTTTTTTCTAGTTTTTCTTGTGCTTCCTTCAACTCTTTTTCCATATCAACATACAGTTTTTTACATCTATTTTTAACTACATAGTTTCTCGCAACAACTTCTAAATAACGATACGGTATTGTACTATCTGAATAGTATATGAATGTTTCTCTTGAACTGTCATAATACATCACTACATTACCTAGTGGAGTACTTTCTATCAAGATTGAATTTTTCAACTGTTCTAGTCTTTCTTGACTTACTTCAAAATCTTCGGCTTTCTTGTATTCTTCCTTGTATTTTTCTTCAAAAACTATGGGTTTTGGAGCTTCCTCTTCTTCCTTTGTCTCCACATCAGTTGTTTCTTTTTTTGTGTCTGTATTTAACTGAAAGTCTCCCACAATTTGTTTGATAACTTGGTAAATATTTTGTAGTTCGTTGAACAGTAGTTGCCCATTTGTCACAAAATAATCATTCATTCTTGTTGTGTTTTCCATAAATTTCTTTTTATCCTCATCCGTATAAAAATGCAAACTTTCTTGCAAATGAATGTCCAATGCTGTTACAAAAAAATCAAAGTTCAGAAAAAATGTTCGTTTGAAGTGTTCATTTTCATCCAACTTTTTTTTCATATAAAAAATAAACAAACCAGTCGTTAACAAGTTTAATATTGTATCTATCGTTGGAAAATACATTTCTCTTATTAATACATAGTCACTTATTTTTATATTTAAATATTTATTGTTTTAAATCTTGTTTTGGTTGTTCGTTAAATTATTATAAAAAAAATATTACTATTTTATACAACGATGGACAAAAATATAAAGTCGCGGTACGAAAGTAAGAATACTGAAAAAGAAGTTTATTTAGAGGATTTAAAAAAAATTATAACTAATAGTGGTGGTTGTTTAGAAGGAAACAGTTTTTATTACCATACAACATTAAATATATTTCCTGAGTTATATTCAAAACAATTAAATTTATTCTGGTGTGGAACACAAGCATTTGAAAATATATGCGAAATTGGGTTTAATGCAGGCCACTCAACAATGTTAATGTTATTAGGAAGAAGTAACGAACCGTTAAACTTTACCATATTTGACATTGGTCATCATTCATATACTAAACCGTGTTATGACTACATAAAGTCAAAATTTTCACATATAAATTTTGAATACGTAGAAGGAGACTCAACTGTTACAATGCCTAACTGGATAAGTAACCATCCGGAGTTAATGCATAAGTATGATGTAGTTCATGTTGATGGTGGTCATGACGAACACTGTATTTCAAATGACATGAAAAACACAGACTTACTTGTTAAAAAAAATGGAATAGTTATAGTTGATGACACAAATTGTGAGACAATAAATAAATATGTAGATTTGTATCTATCAAGTGGAAACTATGTTGAGTTGACAGTACTTCCAACAGTTGGATATCCACACAGAGTTATTCAAAAAATAAAATAAATATAAACACACGTATTAGTTATTGTAGTTGTTCTTTTCTATATTCAAATAAATCTTGGATTTCTTGAGACAAATCAGCACACTTTATCAAATCAAATGTTTTTTTTGTATTATTCGGATGAAGTCTTACCAAGTACAATTCTCTAATTTTTTTTCCATATTTTGCTTCCAATATCGCTTTATACGTGTTCAGTTGAAGACTATAATGCCAGAAATTTGTGTCTGGTAAATGATTTATACATTCGGTTACGGCATATTTATTGAAACCAGTTGTTTTGGTAATTTCTTTTGCTCTTTTCCAGTCATATATAGAGAGAGTACCATCTTCGGGGTTTTGGTATACCATATCAATAGAACCGGATAGTTTCAAGTCTTCGTTATAAACAGTCCATTCTGTTCTATAGGGTTTTAAATGTGGAAATACTTTCGCAAATTCCAAGAAAAAGCCCCATTCTTCGGATTGGTTAGGAGGAGCGGAGTCTTGGTATTTTTTATAATAATGATCCAACAAATCTTGGTGAGTAATCGGTTGATCCGATGGTGGTAGGTCATAGTTCATAAAACACTCAATATCAAAATGAAGGTCGGTTCCGGCACCAGATACGGACTCCGCATTTTTCTTCATAAATTCTTGATTTGTTCTGGGGTTTGTCCCCCGTATTTATTTTGTTGATTTCTATTTTTTTCCTT
>Ga0114966_10000289_pt1 | contig 48655 bp, 49 predicted proteins | sample M_130207_XF_Meta_FD_87029 | JGI IMG/M metagenome (GOLD analysis project Ga0114966, IMG submission 87029) | Freshwater microbial communities from Lake Montjoie, Canada to study carbon cycling - M_130207_XF_MetaG | ecosystem: Environmental > Aquatic > Freshwater > Lake | place: Lake Montjoie... | reverse complement strand
TGCCCCACAGCACCACCACAGACTGGTGACAATGAACAATGCGGCCAGCCCAAGCCCGACGAACCCGGTCTCCGACAGGACTTGCAGGTATCCACTCTCGGCATGTGTAAACTCACCCCCGTCCACCGGCTTGTCGAGGTGCAGTTGGTGGGCATCGGCGTGAGTCCCGATTCCCGTCCCGAGGATCGGAAAATCCTGAGCCACCGCAACGTTGGCCCGCCAAACCTGCTCGCGCCCAGTTTCACCTTCGAGACGTTCTGCGAGCGTTGCTTCGTTCCCTGAAAGGTTGAAGATGGCCCCAACTACCGAAACGACGACCACGAGGCCCAAACACAGCTTGGCCGACACCAGACCGAGTCGCCACAGCACACCGATACTGACCGCGATGGCGACTGACGTCGCCAACAAACCGCCGCGCGACAACGTCAAGAGGGCTGTCAGAACCGTCCCTCCCAGTCCGAGCGAAATCGCGGCGGGCGCAACGAGATTCCGAGTTCCGGGGAGCCTGTCTGAGTCTTCTCGCTTCGACGTATTCGGCTCCAAGCATCGGAGTACGCACCAGATCAATGGGCCAATGCCCAATGCCAAGAACTGGGCGAGATGATTACGATTGGTGAAGCACCCGGTTGGGCGATAACCCGTGGTCATATATGGGTGAACGTAGAACCAGAAAAACTTACCGTTGCTGGTGAAGTACTGAAGTTGTGCAAATGCCGCCATCGCGATGGCGGCCATCCCCACACCAAACAGCGTGCGCTCCACGTCGGCCTTCGTCCTGACACGTTGGACGACCACGAGAAACAGCAGGGCGTACGCCACAAACGTCGCCAGCCCTGATGCCGACTCCCACGGAGCGAGTGAGAATTGGCACCATCCCTCCGTAAAGATGTTCGATCCACTTCGGTCAAATGAACTGTGAGGCAGAATTCCGGCGACTTGTGGAGAGATCCAGAGCAACCAGTCCTGGGGTAACGGCGCTAGCTGAATCGCTCCGATCGCGATCCCAGCGCACCACAACCATTCGCTGCCGATCCAGGTGTATCGGGGGCGTTTGGAGAGCAGTTGATGGAGCAGCCAGCAACCAGTGGTCAGTCCGGCACCCACAACAAATATCAACTGTCCTATCGCCGCGCGGCCGCCAAAACAGACGGTGACACCCAAAATTGTCGCCCACAAGCAAATGTCGGTCGCGGTTACCAGCATCGGCTGCGCGACAGCCCCCTCATCCGGCGCGAATCCGAACGAATCGGCTCGTCGAGGAGAGCGGTGTCGTGATGCGGTGCCGTGCGGCATGGACTCCTCTTTCCTGGACGATCCGTCATGCAGCGCGGGGCAGCGCGAGGAGACGCAAATTTTTCTGGTGCAACAGGCTGCGAACCTGATCGACTATCGCCGGTGCGTTGATTTGATAACGTGCACGCAGATAGGCTTGGCTCCCCACAACACTTGAGAATCCTTCGCGCAGACCGACTCGCCGGAAAAAGCCCGGGATCTGGCCACTCTCCAACAAACCTTCGGCCACGGCTCCACCCAGCCCACCATCAACCGTGTGCTCTTCCACCGTTACGATTCCCCCCGTTTCGCGAGCGGCCCGTTCCAGTTCTTCAATATCCAATGGCTTGAGCGTGTGAACGCTGAGTACGCGGCAGGAGACACCTTCACGCTGCAACAGATCGGCCGCCTGTACTGCCTCGGCGAGAATCCCGCCCGTCGCAGCCAATGTGAGGTCCGAGCCTTCGCGAATTCGTCGAATCTTGCCGAGCTGAAACTGTTCGTCGCCCACCGCCACACCATCAGCTCCGACGCGATCGAGACGTAGGTAGCACGTTCCTCGCGTAGAGGCGATCGCCTCCGTTGCCTCGGCGGCTTCCCAATCGTCTCCGGGCGAGACCACGGTCAATCCTGGAAGAGAGCGCATGATCGACAGGTCTTCTGTTGCGTGGTGCGAGATCCCCAGCGCGCCATAGCTAAAGCCTCCGCCAACCGCCACCACGTTGACGTTGCAGTCGTGATACGAGGCATCGTTGCGGATCTGTTCCAAACACCGCATGAACACGAAGTTGGCTATCGAATATGTAAAGACAATCCGCCCTTCGAGAGCCAATCCCGTCGCCAGTCCCGTCATGTTTTGTTCGGCGACGCCCGCGTTCAAGAATTGGCGAGGAAAGCGGCGGATGTAGTCATCAAACACGCCGAACCCCAGATCCCCCGTGATCAACATCACACGCGGATCGTTCTCGGCCATTAAAGTCAATCGACGAATAAAGCTGTCTCTCACGCGCATGCCTCCAGTTCCGTCAATGCGGCGACCAGCTCTGCACCGCGCGCCGTGCGATAGTGCCACAGGACTGAGTTCTCCATGAATGACACGCCTTTGCCTTTGGTCGTGTGAGCGATCAGGACCGAGGGTTTGCCGGGGGAGAATGGCAGACTGTCGAAGGCGGCTTGCAGCGCATCGTGATCGTGACCATCCGCCTCGACGACGTCCCAACCAAAGCTGCGCCACTTATCGGCGAATGGCTCCAATTGCAGCGTCTCAGCCACCGGACCGAGGCTTTGAATCTTGTTGTAGTCGATAACAGCGACGAGGTTGTCCAGACGATGATGCCCCGCGAACAGGATCGCTTCCCAGTTTGATCCTTCGTCACATTCACCATCGCTGAGCAACACAACAACGCGATGGTTTGCACCGTCGAGCTTACCGGAATAGGCCATTCCCGTGCCGACAGGCAATCCGTGTCCGAGAGATCCCGTGGAGAATTCAACCCCTGGAATGCCCTTGTGTGACACATGACCACTGAGGTCCGAACCATCCTGGTAATGAGTGAGCAGCTTCTCAACGGGAAAGAAGCCTGTCTCGGCCAATGCCGCATAGATGGCGGCACCCGCGTGGCCCTTGCTGAGTATGAAGCGATCGCGATCCGGTTTCTTCGGCGACTGCGGATCGATATTCAGCACGCTGCCGTAAAGCACCGCGACTATATCCGCCATCGACAGAGCCGCCCCTACATGCGAGCTGCCGCCACGGCTGGTCATGTTCACGGAGTGCAATCGAATGCGCCGGGCAAGTTCCCGCGTATCCATCATGGAATCTCACTTTGAAAAGATGGCGAGGTCTCACATCACGATGTAGCCAATGTACGGATCCCACGGCAAACGTTCGATCCGAACATTGCGAATGCCGATCGTATCGAGCAAAGCTTGCGTTTCACCCGGCCAGACGGGGTTGTCGAGTTCGTCGAACGCGAGGATCGATCCCTTGGGCATTCGCGGTAGAAACTGTTCAAGTGCCACCTTCGTCGGCTCGTATAAGTCGAAGTCCAAGAATAGCAGACTCACCACGAGATGCGGGTTCTCTTGAACGAACTTGGGAATCGTTTCGCAGGCGTTTCCACCGTAAAGATGAGCCTTGTGCATGTGCCCCAGAAACCGGTCCTTGTCGTACTCGACGATCAACTCTTCGAGTTCATTCTTGGAGTTCGCGGCCAACTCTCCCTTGAGCGGCATCGACACGGCATTGGCATCCTTCGCATCGATCGTGGGGAACCCGCTAAAAGAGTCGAAGCCATAAACGCGTCGCGTCAGATTCTCGGGTTCGAGGATCGTGCTCAGCTTCGCCCAGCTCATAAACCCAAAACCACGAAACACGCCGCATTCGACGATGGAACCTTTGACCGGTAGAGCGAGTTTGAAAATCTCGTATAACGCCAGAAACCGCTTGAGGTGCTGGCGTCGCACGTATTTGGGGAAATTCTCCAACTTCACTTCTGTGCTGTCCGAGCAACGATCAAAAATATCCGCAATGGCCTGCCCGGCTTGCAGCTCGGCTTGGGTACGAAACGATTTGTTTGGAACGGCTTCCATGCCGGCTTCTCCTGAAGATGCTATTAGACAAAGGGGGTTCGGCGGTTGCTCGAAAATAGACAAGCTACGCCGCCCGGCAAGCCGCTGACGTATAAAACTGACGGACGCTGTCACACACATAGAGCACGTCGTCGTCCGTCATTGAGGTATTCATGGGAAGCATCACAAGCCGCTCGAAGAGTTTTTCGGTGAATGGCAATTTGCAGGTGAAGCCCAGCCCCTTGAACTGATGCACGGCCTTTCCGCCCCACTGAATCAGCGTGCCGATCCCGCGCCCCTTGAGTTGTGCGCGGAGATCGTCGCGGTTGTCCGCTTCGATTTCGTAGTTTTGGAAAATATCGAAATGGTTCGAATCGGAATCCGGTGCAGGTGGCAGAGTCAACTGGGGCATGTCTCCCAGTTGCTGCTGGTACATAGTGGCAACGGCGCGACGGCGAGCGATGCTGTCGTCGTAGGTGTTAAATTTATGGTTGAGTATCGCGGCCTGCAGATTGTCCAGTCGTGAGTTCAGGCCCCACATGACCACTTCTCCGGACTCATCCCGACCGTGATCTCGCAGCAATTTGACTTTGTGGTAGATCTCATCGTTACTCGTGATGACGCAGCCGCCATCGCCGAAACAGCCGAGAGTCTTCGCAGGATAGAAGCTTATGCAACTGGCGAGCCCGAACGTGCCAGCGGCCTGTCCCTTGAAGCGGGACCCCAGCGCCTGTGCCGCATCTTCAAACAACATTAGCCCATATTTGTCCGCAATCGCCCTGATCGCATCCATGTCCGCAGTTCGGCCATTGAGTTGCGTTGGCATGATCGCTTTTGTTCGCGGCGTAATCGCCGCTTCAATACAGGCCGGGTCCATCAGATGGTCCCACCCGGTTTCGACGGCGACCGGCGTTGCTCCGGCGTAAGCCACCGAGGCGGCGGTGGCAACCATCGTGTGCGAACAGAAGATCACTTCGTCACCGGATCCGATCCCCGCCGCCCGCAAAAACAGATGTAAAGCATCGGTGGCATTCGCCATACCGAGTACATATTTTGCGCCGACATATTTCGCGACACGCTCTTCAAACTCAGTCAAATCCTTTTGCTGAATGAAGGCACCGCGACGACCGATATCCATGAATATCGAAACCCACTCTTTTTCTTCCGACTGAAAGATAGATGGGTAATTGAAGAACGGCACATTGCGAGTCGGTTGCTGATGGCTCATGAAATCCACTTTCAAGGACGTTGAGATCGAGGAAAATTTACACGAGGAAAAAAGCGAAGCCGAATTTGCGTCGCTTATCAGTTGATGAGCGACGAAGGCAAAGCATCACGCAGCCAAGGACTGCTCCTGCGCCGCCAAGTATCCGACTGCGTACAACACTTCATAGTTGTCCACACATTTTTCCGCAGACACTTCCGTCAGCGGAGTCGCTTCCGGCAGGTGTTGCCCCAGTGTTTGAGGAAGCGGCTGGAGTTCACCAAAGACCAGTCGCTTGACGACCGCCTTCCACCACATAGTTTTGGGAATCAGGTGGTACTTCACGGCGAATTGCCGTACGGCGTGACGGATTCGCCCACCCATTCCGGCCGCAGCGATCGGGAATCCAGCAAGTATCTGAGGTTGGAACCCATGCTTCTTCAACATCCCTCGCAGTTCGCTCGCGGAGAAGTAACGCTGACTGAATGGACTGCGGTTGAAGTCGGTCCGTTCGCAATTCGCAGAGCCAATCAACGCAACGCCACCCGGCCGCAAAACTCGCTTCGTTTCCCGCAAGAAAGCATCGGGATCGGGAAGGTAGTAAATGGCTTCGAGCAGTAGAACAACGTCAAAGCTGGCCGACTCGAACGGAAGAGATTGAGCATCCAGTTGCAGAACTTCGACACCAGCCGGAACATTTTTGCGGGCCAGATCCACCAGCTTCGCGTCGCAGTCGCCACCGACTGTGCGTCTCGCCCGTGTGGCCAAGTGCCCCAAACCGATCCCTGAACCGCAGGCGAGTTCAAGCACGTCTTTGCCCGCCGCAAGATCACCCGCCAGACGATAACGCGTGTGCAGCATGGAGATCTGTGCCCGGGGAGCTCCGGTGCCCGGAGTCTCTGTCACCGTGACAAAGCTTTCTGCCTGCGGTGCTTCAGCCACGCCCAACTTTGGAAACGGAGCCAGTTCGGCCGGTAAGAAGTCCTTTCTGACGATGCGTGCGAGCGTATAGAGAATGATCTTGAGATCTGTCAACAGGCTGTGGTTCCGCACGTACATCAATTGAATTTTAGTCTTGATCGGATGGATGACTTCGTCATAGGCCCGATCAGGATCGGAGTACTGCGCGAGGATCGCTCCTTCATCAGAGTTCCAGATCGACGCCCAGTCGGTGATTCCGGGCCGGACTGTTAGAATATCTCGCTCTTCACCCACGAATCGCTCGACATAATTGACGACTTGTGGACGAGGTCCCACTAGGCTCATATCCCCCCAGATGACGTTCATTAGTTGCGGAAGCTCGTCCAGTTTGAACTTGCGCATGAAGTGACCAACCGACGTAATGCGGGGATCACGATCGCTTGTCGAAGGGCCTCCGATTTTGTCCGCGTTCATCACCATCGTGCGAAACTTGAGGATGTGAAACGGTCGCCCGTTCCGTCCCGCCCGCCGCCCGCGATAGAACACCGGACCGGGGGAAGTTGCCCAAATGAGGATCGACAAGACACACAGAATGGGAGCAAACACCAGCAAACCGCAGCTCGCTGCGAGTAGATCGAATAGTCTCTTGGTCATTACATCCCATCCATGGATTGCGTCGCGGTCGAACAAACTCATTTTCAATCGGCTTGACCATCTCGAACGAGAACATCCAAGCAAACAACGAAACAGGCATGATCCTTAGAATTACCTGATCAATAGTGTCGGCGACAGCCATCTCAACTGAAAAAACGAAGCGGCGACGGCAAGCTTCCGTCGCGTGGTGTCGGCTATGGGGCGAAAATCTGGCGATGAGAAGGGGGGACGCGCCCCCCACCTCAACGGCGGAAACACTCAACTTCGGCAGCGAAACGTCTCCAAACAGAAGGAAAATCGAACGCGAGTTGAACCGACAGGTAACTCAAATTGGGCGTTTCCTCGCGGAAACTATCGCAAGAGGCACTTTCTGTCAACAAGAGTTTTAGGCAACAGGATAACGTCCACATTCATGTGACCTAACTTGAGATTGACGCATTTAGATTATTGGTAGAGAATCAGAAGGGACGTTGGTACTTCGGCACGTTACCTAACAGTAGTGATGCGGGGGAGGGTGAGGTGAAGCACGCCCGTACACTCGACGGGGGGTATCGACAGAAGCTCCGGTTGCCAATGCGGTATTGTTCGCCAAATGCCTTGCTTTCGTAATGAGAGGTTTTGCAATGAAACGTACACAGATTCTCAATCTTTTGGATGAACTGTTTGAATTGTCCCCCGGCTCTCTCAACGGGACCGAGCAACTTGCGGATATCGAAAGCTGGAGTTCCCTCACGGCTCTCGGCTTCTTCGCATTGGCGGACGAGCATTTTGGGACTGTCGTTTTGCCGAACTCGTTGGAACGAGCCTCGACTGTCAACGATCTGATCTCACTTCTCAAGATTAGCGGGGAACGCTTGCTGGCGGACGCGGCATAAGGTGTTTTGAGCCTCTTTATCACTCAGCAAATTCCTCTTGAAAGCCACCATGACATCGCCATTCTCTCTCGATGGTCGAGCGATTCTTGTGACCGGCTCTTCGTCTGGAATTGGTGCCCAGATCGCGATCTCGATTAGCGAAATGGGCGGTCGAGTCATCCTCTCGGGACGCAGCGTCGAACGGTTGGAATCCACCAAAGCACGACTCGCGGGAAGTGGCCACTTAGTTTTGCCCTTTGAACTCAACGGCTTCACCGCTGGAGAGGAGTTGGTGGCTCGTGCGGCTAGAGAGGCGGGTGCTTTGGCAGGAGTCGTTCATAGCGCTGGCGTCATGCTCAACCGCCCGATCCGGTTCCTTTCGCCATCGGATCTGGATTCTGTGATGCAAATCAACTTTAATGCGGCCTTAGGATTGGTAAAAGGCTACCGCAAGAAGAACGCCTCCCAAGCCTCGGGAAGCCTCGTATTGATCGCATCGGTCATGGGGTTGGTGGGGCAGCCTGGACTGTCAGCCTATGCGGGGAGCAAGGGAGCGTTGGTAGCTAGTGTCCGTGCCTTGTCCCTAGAGTTGGCTCGAGAAAATTTGCGAATTAATTGCCTCGCGCCTGCAATGGTCCAAACCGAAATGGCGGAAAAGCATCATGAATCACTGACGGCGGCTCAAGTCGAAGCCATTCGTCAGATGCACCCATTGGGAATGGGAACAACGCTGGATGTGGCGAATTCCGCAGTCTTTCTGCTGTCCCCTGCGTCACGTTGGGTTACCGGTTCGACACTTGTCGTCGATGGCGGATACACGGCTCATTGACGGTGGAATTCGATTATTGCATATACGCGACCTTGCGTCTTCCAATGGAACGCGGCCAATGTCATGAATGGGAGGCAGGGATGTCAGCGGCGATACGCGCGATCGAATACGTGCTGCCGAACAAGTGCCTCGACAATGCGGAGTTGTCAGCGGCGTTTCCTGAGTGGTCCATCGAGAAAATTGCGGCCAAGACAGGAATCAAGAGCCGGCACGTCGCGGCAGAAACACAGTGCGCCTCTGATCTGGCGGTCGATGCTGCGAAAAAGCTGTTCGCGACAGGTTGTTGCAATTCAAGCGAGATCGACTTTCTTTTGCTTTGCACCCAAAGCCCCGATTTCTTGCTCCCAACCACGGCGTGCCTTATCCAACATCGACTTGGGCTTGCCACGGGAATCGGTGCACTGGATTTCAATCTGGGTTGCTCCGGATTTGTCTACGGACTTGGACTTGCCAAAGGCTTGATCGAGACGGGCCAAGCACGGCGGTTGTTACTCTTAACGGCTGAAACATACACCAAATTCCTGCACCCCGACGACAAGTCCGTTCGCACTATCTTCGGAGACGCTGCGGCGGCCACACTTATCGTCGATTCCGAAAGCCCAAACTCAATCGGACCATTTGTATATGGAACCGATGGCTCGCGAGGTGGCGACTTAATCGTACGTGGTGGTGGTTCGCGGCACGACAGCCCCTACTCCGAAACTCAGTTCGGACCAGATTATTTACACATGAACGGCGCTGCCGTTTTTGAATTCACGATAACGCAAGTCCCAAAAGCGGTCGAAGCCCTGCTTAAGCGTGCGGGCATTCCAATTGAGGCAGTTGATCACTTCGTGTTCCATCAAGCCAACCATTTCATGCTCGAACATCTGCGAAAAAAGCTCGCAATCCCGTCGGACCGATTTTGGGTTTCCATGCAGAACTGTGGCAACACAGTCTCATCCACCATCCCGATCGCACTCAAGGAACTTCAGCAACAAAAAGGGATTCGTGCTGGAGATTTTATTATGCTAGTCGGATTTGGAGTCGGCTTTTCATGGGGAGCGACACTGATTGAGTGGGTATAGTGATTCATTCTAGTATTGCCCCTCTCATTTGCGGCGCCTTATGCAGCAGAGCTTCACGCAACGTGAACGCGAACGCGAATCATCCAATAAGACCAAGCATTATTCACGTTTCCATCTGAGCATGACACTAGGTCAGCAACACAAACGCTTGTGTCTCCACAAACAAATATGAATAAAACAACATGCCCATCAAGATCATTGATTATGAAGAAGAACATGAACCACGAATTCGCGAACTCAATCAGCGAGTCTGTTCGTCGGGAATGCGATTTCCCGAACACCACCGCTCACAGTGGTTGCCGCCCACTCCTGGACTTTCACTTTGGCAGCAGTACTTCGTGGCAATTGATAGCGGCCACGAATTGCGAGGCGCATATATTCTCAAGCACCAAGAGTTCTTACTGAACGGGCAATCCACCAACATCGGCGATTACCAGTTGCCCCTGTCGGAAGGAATCGTCAATCGCGCTCACGCATTAGTTGGCGTGCATCTGTATCAGCACGCCATCAAGCGACAGCCACTCCTGTATGGATTGGGTGTGGGCAGTCTTCAAGAGCCAATCGCCCGAATGTTCACGGCGCTCAAATGGAAATGTGCCACGATCCCGTTTTACTTCCAAATTGAGCACGGCGCCCGTTGCCTCAGAGAGCTTTCTCCTGTTCGACGCAGTGTGGCGAGTCGACTTGCCGCCAACATGATTGCTGGCTCCGGATTGGGCAGTTTTGGATTCAGTCTCGTTCACTGGTCGCGTGATCGCCACAGAACCTCAGCCGATGTCACTACTGAACTCATCGAAACCTTCGGCGACTGGGCCGACGATATCTTTCATAAGCATTCACAACCATATCGCCTGATCGCAATACGAAATAGACTTGTATTAAACCATCTCTACACACATCGATCAAGCCCAGGGGCACATTCAGGCTCTGCAAAAAGCCCTTTCTTGAGGGTTCTTGTGTGTCGAAAAGGGGAGCCGATTGGCTGGGCGGTGCTGCTCGCAACACAGATGGAAAACCACAAATACTTCGGAAACCTGCGTGTCGGGACCATCGTGGATCTTTTTGCGGGTGCTGATGACGCCGTAGATGTGGTGACGTCAGCCCGAAGCGTTTTGCGAGATCATCGTGTGGATTTGATTCTTACAAATCAGTCTCACCGAATATGGACTTCGGCCTTTGCTCGATCTGGTTTTCTTAAAGGCCCTTCTAATTTTTTTCTGTTTGCGTCGCCCGTATTGGCGTCACAGCTGGTGCCGTTTGATGAAGCGATTGCCAGCTCACATTTCACTCGCGGCGATGGCGACGGCCCTATCAACCTTTAATTCGGACTGCGCAAATGCTATTGCTCCTATTCTGGCTATCCGTTTTTTTTTCGGCTTGTGCCTTAGGAGTAGCCACATTACTGGCGTGGCAACTACTTCATTATTGTTTTCGTAGAGGAGGACTGTTCCACTTGCGACTTCCGGAGCTGGTGGCCTATGTTCGGGAACCTGCGATTGATGTTGGCCAGAACCTTTCTGTGTTCGTACATTCCACAAGAACTGCACACATCTCATTGTTTCGCATGGGCCGTGAACTAGAAGCGATGGATTGGTCGCAAACATTGTCGCCTCAATTGCAACCCACACTTTATTCTCGATGGCGAGGATGCGACTGGAAGTCCAATTGTGAATTGGATACTTCGGAATTGTTGCCAGGAATGTACCTTCTCTGCTTTAGCCACTCCGAGCCATCGCATTCCGACTTTCGGCTCGTTTTCCTGCTAAGAGCCATAAGTCAGATAGATGTTGCTGTTGTATCCTCAACAAACACGTGGAATGCCTATAACTCGTTCGGCGGGTTGTCGAACTATCTGGATCGCATTACGCCGTTTCCGTTGCGGTGGCTAGCGCAAGTATGCCTGGCAATTAACTTTCGCGTCGTAATTGGCGATCGACGCCACTTTCCTTGTGTTCCGCTGCCATGGTGCCGACCAAACACGGCAATTGACGCGGATATGCGGGATCCACATGAGTGCCCGACGCAACGCGCTTCTCATCTCGCCCGCGGTGAATGGCCAGTCATCCGATTTTTCGAGCAGCACGCTATTAACTATGGTCTCTTCAGCGATCTCGACTTCGTTTCGGACCACCGTATCGGGAGAGCACGACTCGTCATCTTTAACACGCACAGCGAGTACTGGTCTGAAGAAATGGAAGGGCGTTTGCGATCATTGCTCGATGCAGGCGGCAAGGCATTGTTCCTTTCTGGAAATAATCTGTATCGCAGAGTTAAGGTTCTTGAGGATGCATTGGAGGTTTACAATTTTCGAACAGATCGCGATGCCGTCGCCTCAATGATTGGAGCCGGTTATGACGCAAACGGCTACATGACGTATGCTGGATACCGCGTAGTGACAGCAAATCACTGGGCGTACGAAGGGATAGAAGTTTCAGCAGGCGATTTATTTGCCGGTCAATCTAAAACAATGAATATCAACCCACTCGATCCGGCATCCGGCGCCAGCGGATACGAAACAGATAAGGTGACTTCCTCGAGCCGAGACGTAACGATTCTCGCCATAGGTGAAAACCCCTCAGGCCCCGCCTATCTGGTCTGCAAGGCGTTGCCGAGCGGGGGCTGGGTGGTAAACAGTGGCTCTGTCGCCGTTGGAGCGTGGCTGCTCAAGGATAAGGTTCTGGGAGGGGTTGTTTTAAATGTTATTCGCAAAGCCGTTAGTGACGGCTCTGCCGAATCATGCTCACTTTGAATTCTCAGAGCTACCGCATTTAATTTGAAGGCTTTTCAAAACCTATCTCTGTCTTTTCGAAAGGCATAGCACCCGACTGGCGTGCGACTCCCTTTGAAAGGAGCCGCACCGATGAAACTGAAGCTCCGTTGGTGGCTATCTACGGCCCGATACAGTCGGGCTTCCAAGACGGCCCCCCCGACCCGAACTCACTGAGGAGCCATGACTTCGCATTGCCGACCTGCTTCCTTGGACGCCCCCGTCTCGTGTTGGCTGGTGGCCGCGCGTCGCGTCCGTGCCTAGAGGGCGTCTTGTGGATTCTGCGAACGGGAACGCAGTGGAAAGACTCACCGAAATTGCTCCTCTCACCAGCCACCTGTTGGCACAGGTGAAAAGAGTGGACGACGGCGGGCCTGTTCGCCCAAGCGTGGGAGCACGCCGTCTCGGGCAACTCGACGGAATAGGCCAGATTAACGTGGAGGAAACTTTGGCAGACGGCACGTTTGCCAAGGCAAAAAAGGCGGGCCGCACTGGTCGGCAAGAGCCGGTGTGACAAGGGAACCAAGAAATGGTTCTGACCGACGCGTAGGGGACGCCGCTGTCCGTGGAGATCCACGGTGGATCTCCCGCCGAGGTCACTCTGATTGAATTTCCACTCGACCACCGTCGGTTGCGTCGCCGCCCCCGGCGACTGATCTACGATCGCGCGGCCGACAGCGCCCCACTTCGGCAGCGATTGGCGCGGTGAGGCATTGACCTGATCTGCCCACATCGCAAGAACCGCCGCTGTACGACGATCTTCCAGCGGCAACGCTAACGCCGCCGTTGGAAGATCGAACGCACCAATCGTTGGCTGCAATAATTCCGACCGCTGGTCGTTCGCTACGAATATCACTCCAGCCTGATCATGGGTTTCGCTCAACTCGCTTGCCTGCGGATTACACTGCCTAGGTCCAGTTCGATCAGCGCATAGCCAAAGCGGATATCCATCGCAGAATTAGCTTCGGAATGCAGTGGAACAAACTACGCCGCTCGTTTGACGCATTGCTGGCTCACAAACTGGCTGAGATAGTCCACCATTTCGTCATAGACGGTTTCCGCGACAAATTGACGGCGATACAAAGCCTTGGCATTACAAGAGAGGGTTCCACAGGTGCCAGCTTCGGTGTGAAGTCGCTGAAGACAGGCGGCCAATTGACTGGGAGATTCGTTGGAATAAGTCAGTCCGGCCTGATTCTGATCGAGGAGCTTGGCCAATGTTCCCTGAAGGCTCGAAACAACTGGTAATCCAGCGGAAAGATATTCGACGGACTTGTTTGGAATGCTCATTTGAAAATCGAATGTGCTTCGATAGGGAGCGAGTCCGACCGAGGAGGTCCTCATGAGCGCCCAGATCTGAGCCGCATTGACCCATCCTGGAAGTAGCACATTGGGAAGGTCGGCGGCTTGTGCTCTGCAGCGCTGAAGTTCCGGGCCGGCTCCGCACAGAACGAAGCGAATCGGGGCATTCGCCTGGTGCAATAGACGCGCTGCCTGCAGCATCGTGTCTAACTCGAACTGCCTTCCAAACGTTCCGAAAAAGCATGCTGTCAGTTTGCCGTCGCCCAAAACTCCATGTTCTTTCCAAAAACTCGCAGCCTCCGCTTGCTCCGCATCACTCGGCGACTTTTCCCGATAAGCAAGCGGGAAAGCGCGGTCTTGAACTTCACGTGTCATACCGGCGAGACCGCGAGCCCAATCAATGCAGCCATCAGTAATGGCTGTGATGGCTGTCGAGTTCCGACAGGATCGCCGAGCCATTCGATAGAGCGGTGCCGCAAACAGTCGCGCCAACGGCCTGGCAAAGGATGGCACAACATTGACAAGCACGTCTGGCCACATGTCACGAATGTCGAGGATGACCGGGATCTGTCGAGCTTGCCCATACGCGACGGCTTCGTCACAGAGTTCGAGGGTTGGCCACGAGCAGAGGATCAAGTCGGGAGAAAGGCATGCTGGAGCCTCTTTACGGAAGCTCGTTGCCAACTGCCTATGGTCCATTAGCCGCTGGAACGAAACGTTCTGCCGATATCCCGACGAAGCCAACAATTTGAGCGTCAGACCCGGGCTTATTGGAAACGATCCCGCCATCTGACTGCGGTGTCGTTTGCGAATATGATCAAAGCCTGATGACCACCAGACGACTTCGTGCCCCGCTTTGAGCAATCGCTCTGCCAACAGCCCCGTCCGGAGAAGTCGATCACCTTCCCCATCCGAAGGGAGCGGCTCACCAATTGTGATCAACCAGAATCTCATTTCAGGCATTCTCCATGCTCACGCGGCCAAAGCGAACGCATCGACGACTATCACAACTTTAATAAACAGCACTTCGTGAGACTCTGCTCGAGAGTCACCCCTCGCAACAGTATTCCTGGCACACAAACCACAGGCATCTGTTGACAGCGCTCCGAAACACCATCAGGCAACATCCTTCGCTTCTTCACATAACCTAGTGGCCTCTTCCGGAAATAGCTCTCCGTAAATCGCTAACAGATTGGGTACCTCATTCTCCCATACGAATCGGCCCCGACAGGCCCTGACGCTTGGCATTCGTTCCGTCAACAGTTCTCGCGAGATCCCCTCAATTAAGTGCTGAACAGATTCTTCGCTCAGATCGGTCTTCCAGCCGACTTGATGCTCGTCAACGATCCGGGCCATTTCCGGGAAATCGCTGACGATCACGGGAACGCTACAATTGATGTATTCAAAGAGCTTGTTGGGCACGCTGTAGTAATAACTGAGACTCACGTTCTCAATCAGACTAAGACCCACATCAGCCTCCCCGGTGTAGAGTGAAACCTGACCGGGAGCAACAGCGGGGTGGTAGTGGATATTGCTGTGCCGAGCCGCAGCCTCCTCGACTTGTGACACGAGAGAGCCATAACCCATAAAGACAACATGCTTGTTCGACGGTAGCCGCGCAAAGACACGGCATAACAAGTCGATACCACGCCCATCGTCAATCAGCCCTTGATACAAAAAAATCATTTCCTCGTCGCGGATACCAAATCGCTTGCGGATGGCGCTCCCGCGAAAAACAGGACCTCGCTGGGCCATTGGAACGTTGCGGACTACGCTGACTTTTGTCCCAGGGTATGCCTTGCGATACCAATTGCCGATCTCATCACCGACCACCACGACATGATCGGCTGTTGAAATCAGAGTGCGTTCCAACCACTTGGCAATTCGCCGTCGAAACCCCGTCGTGACACTGGTCTCGGTTTCGAGCTCATGCGTGTCATAGACCAAGCGGCATCCCAGTCGCTTTTTGATTGCCACACCGAGCGGCAGCACAATCAAGCTGTGGCAATTAACGCAGTCTGGCCGCATCTGAATCGCTTCGCGGTAGGCCCGAATCATCCACTCGACGGTTCGCAGGATCTTCCAGAAAGTGAGTCTTGACTGACCGTGGACGAGAGTCTTGATTCTCCGGATCGTTCGAGTCCCGTCGAGTGACTCGCTGCAGGGCAGGCTCTCTTGCCAAGTCCCCGCAACAACAACCTTGTCAAACACTCCAGCATCCGCAACGGACTTCGTGATCTTTAATATACGACTTTCATGCGTCAGCGGCGACTGATATATATGAAGATTTGATCGAGGCATACATGTTTTACCATTGAGTTCAGACGGAAGCGATGGCGGGGAAGCGACGCCTCTCGGCCACCACAGATAGCCGCACAAGAAATCGCTTTGGGGACTTATGAATACTGAAGCCTGCAGCGACCGCCCACCACTCACACGCGCGTGGCTATCCTCTTGAAAATGTTTTTCAGACTCTTCAGTTCTTCGTAAATGAAATAATTTGATGGATAGTCTGTGTGGCGATTGACCGGGGCATTCATAATACCCTCAAACTCTCCTTCGGTCAGACCGAATTTTTTAATAACAAACTGCCGATCCTGCTCCATATCGTTTCCGCCGTAAGCATCCTTCTGCATTTCACACAGCGCTTCGTCGCGAGTCATCTGCCCGGAAGCGATGAGCGTAGACAGATGAGCTCGCCGCTTGTCATACCCAAACTTGCGAGGCAAAAGGTAGCCCTGAAAAAAGCGAGTATAGATAGATTCAAAGTGCTTTCCACCATAGTCACGCCAGCCAAGCTCTCTCTGAATTAGCGATTTGGCCTCAGATTTATTGTAATTCAGATAGTTGAGAATCGGGACGAGTTTGATGCCTCGCACCATAACGGACCAGATGAAACGTGACAGACTCAATGTGGGAAACGTCCTCAGAGGAATCGATCCGAACCGATGATGGATTGCACGAATGTGCTTAAGGTCTTGACTGTGATAGCCCCAAGCCAGCGGCATGATCGCTTCTGTGGCAAGATTGCTTCCATTGAGAATGAAGCGAGCGCCCGTCTTCATCGCGGTATTGATCATGAGCGCACTGATGGCGTGGTCAGTGGGGATCTCGCAATTAGGGACGGACGCTTTGAGAAAAGAAAGTTGAAGGTCACGGAACTCCTCCCAATCGATGACATGCGTCAGCAGATCAATCCCCAGTGTGTCAAGCGTTTGCTTGATATTGCAGACAGCCAGCTCCGAATTCCAGCCGTTGTCGAGATGAACCGCGAGCGAACGCAGCCCGAATTGTTTCATGTAGTAAGCGACCATCGTACTGTCGACGCCACCACTGACTCCGATGATGCAATCGTAGTCTCGCCCTCGCCCTTCCTTCTTGATCCGATTCACCATTTTCTCAAGGCGCAGTTCGCGCTCGGCTCCAACAAAGAGCTCTTTGCTCGCTCGCGAGTCGTAGTCGCGACAATGATTGCACTCGCCTTTCGCATCAAATTGAATCTCAGGGTCTGACGTATCCATGATACAGCGACCACAGGTGCGATAGACTGGGCTTAAGCGCAATGGAAGCGGCAGGCGTGTTGTCAACTCTTGCTTGAGTACTGCAGACATGAAACTCACCCTATCTTTCAAAAACAACGGTTTGAGATTTGCGTAGAACGAAAGCAGCAGTGGTTCTCACGCGACCTTTGCATCGGGTGCGAGTGCCAATTGAAGCGATGCCTGACTTGGATAACTGATGAGCACGGCACGGAGGCGCCCGTGAAACACAAAAAGACTTCCCGCTGCTGCTGCTGCTGCACCAGCCTCATTGACTGCGCGTCCGAAGTCGGCTAGTGAACCTGCGCCTCCGCACGCCACAACGGGTATGGACACGGCTTCCGTCACGCAACGAATCAAATTCAAATCGTATCCCGCCATGGTTCCATCTCGATCGACAGATGTCAGCAGGAGTTCGCCAGCGCCAGCTTGCTCCATCTGTTTGGCGACTTCCACAGGGTGCCGCTTCGTGTCGTGTTTTCCCGATCGAGTCATCACACGTAGATCGCCCATCCACGTTTTTTTTACATCGAGAGACACGACCACACTTTGTGAGCCGAATGCTGCTGCTGCCTGAGGGACCAGCGTCGGATCCTCGATGGCTGCCGAGTTCAAGCAGACTTTCTCGACCCCCAATGTGAACAAACGATCCATTTGCCCCACCGTAGTGACACCACCGCCGTACGTCAGGGGCATGAAGCACTCCGTCGCCAACTCTGCAAGCTGAGCGAATGGAGGCTCGCGCCCTTCTGTGGTAGCAGCAATATCCAAGACGACAAGCTCATCGACCTCTCGCTCGTTGAAAATCCGAACGGCATTAATTGGGTCTCCGAGGTATGTCGGTTGACCAAACTTCACCGTTTTGACAAGCCCGCCGCGCCTAAGCAGCAGACAGGGAATCGCCCGTGCCCTGTACATGATTGACCCACCCCACAAAATTGCGCATTAACGTCATTCCAAATTTATGACTCTTCTCTGGGTGAAATTGAGTCCCCAGGATGTTGTCTCGGCCGATCGAAGCCGCGAATGCTCCACCATAATCTGCCGTTGCAAGAACATTCGTGGACTGCCGACATTGGACATAGTACGAATGAACGAAGTAGAAGCGAGCCGCATCCAGCCCGCCAAATAGCGGATGTGCCGTCGCGGCAAGGATCTGGTTCCATCCCATGTGGGGAACCTTCAAATTGGTGATTTCTTGACGCGATCGAAGCCCCAGCGTCTCGGCATCAATCCAGCCCAGCCCGCTTCTCTGACCTTCGTCGCTCCGCCTCGTTAGCAACTGCATTCCGAGGCAAATCCCAAGGATCGGCTTCTTTACAACCAGTGCTTGGTGATCAAGAACCGCACGCAACCCCAAACGTTCCAAACGCTCCATGCCAGCATCAAACGTTCCCACTCCGGGAAGGATGATGGCTGAGGAATATGAAAGCTCCTCGGGACTCGCCGTAATCGTCGCCTGTGTACCGATTTTCTTGAGCATGTTCAAAATGGAGCCTACGTTCCCCATCCCGTAATCGACAATAGCAATCATCTCAGTTTGAGCCTCCTACCACTGCGGTTGTTTGTCGGGAGCTCAAGGCGGAAGAAATCGGCTTGCGTATTGGAACACAACTCATTGTCCTAAGAGCCTCTGTTGAGGAATGATTCTGGACACCGTTAACCTTGTTTGCAGAACCTGACCTCTGCTCAGATTGCTCGCGATCCGATCCCAAGAAGTGCAGCAGAAGAATGGACGGAAGAACACCATAAGTCAGGAGCGAAGTCTCGATGGCACCGTTTGACCATGACAGTGCAAACAGGCTGATCATCAACGATACAACCCGAAGGTCTACCGTTCGCGAAAATCCGTCAATGACTCGAAACAGTAGCCCTAATACGACTGTCGAAACCGTCATGCCCACAAATCCAGCATGTCCGAATCCCGAGGCCCAAACATTGGCGTTGGCGTTATTCTCCGCTGAATGAAAGTAAGCCTCGCCGATTAAACGTGCCATCGGAAGCTGGTACGGCGAGGAATGGAGCCATCTCAAGAAGCTGTCACCGTAGTAAATGTGACTCTGCCCGTCGAAGAAGTCCCAATAGAGCGATGTCAAAATCGCTGGCACGAATAAAGTGCGTCGGATGAAATAGACGGAGATCGTGTTGTCGCCTGTTGCAAAATAGTGAGCGACCGAAAGACAGATCAGAAATGTTGCCGCAATTCCGACGATTGCACCTGGGCTTTGCTCTCGTTTTTGCATCAAGCAAAGAATCCCAATCAGATACACAGGGGCCGCCAGATCGTGCTTCGTTCCGGCGAACGAAAACAAACTCAGAACTCCAGCAATACCGCACGCCAAGGCGACGGGCATTCTTTTGACATACCCGTATGCCATCAGCAAGGGTGAGACAGCAGATCCGAGAATGGCCACAGAGTAGGCAGTCAATCCGCCGCCAATCACGCTCTCTCTTGCAGTTACGCGGCGGTCGTAGACGGTCTCAAGAGAGAAATCCACCTTGAATCCGGAAACGTATCCCACCAACAGGATCAGTAGTCCGGTCACTAAGATTGCACCGCGAATGATGACTTGGGGAGCCAAGTTCGGGGGACGAATATAAATGGGTGGCCATGAGGCAATCCATGCCAGCAGCGCAAACATTCCACATATTGTTGCAGAGAGAGTTAAAACACGATCGGGCGGACACGACATCAAATGAAACGGTATGAACATCGTGGGGGCACAGACGGTCAAGTACAGAATCCAATAGGCCAGATGAGAAGGGCGATTCAGTCGAACGGGAATCCACAACGCGGGAAGAAGGGCTAGGACAAAACCGGCAAATTCATAGTAAGGAGGGGGGGGCGAATAACGCAGGCAGAGTTCGGGATAAAGCACAGATTCAATATGGCGATAGGAGTACTGCAGCATCAGTACGTATGCTGCACAAGCGGCTATCGCGAATGGGCGTGTTGCGAGCATCGAAACCCGAATGGAATTCAAAGAAACCGGGCACAGCCGTGGTCGCTACTGAACAACCGAATTCAGCGGTGTAGGTGAAAGGCGATCACTAAAAGATCGTGAATTCCTCCCTCCTGAGATCAAAGGCTGCGGGGATTTAGGGCAAGTTGCCAGTCTTGTCAATCTTTCTTTCGACTGATGCGGGCTGATCGCAAGTTTTGCCGCATCCCGGCAAGGGCAATCACGGCGATTGAGAACGGTCATCCGATCTGACACGCTCCTCTTCGATCGCAAACGAACGACTGGATTGCCAGACGTTCAACCTGTCGTCGTGTTCCAACCCATGTGAAGAACACATCGAGGTGCCTATTCATGATTTTTGAAAAACGAACGGCCTTGCTCCCACCACACACACCGGCTTGGGCCCCTCATCACTTCGGCGGGGGCACCACAGACCTGATCGCTGCTCATCGACCAGAAACAGCGCCAGACGCGGGTTGCAGAAGCACCACACCCAGACATTCTTCCCGTTGATTCTCCAGCCGGTCTCGTCCGCGTGAATCACGGGTCCGACTGGAGCAATTGGAGCCAACCTCTTGACTACCGGATCGACGAGGTCGCTGGCCCACGGAACATGCTCCGGCGCGACCCCGCTTCAGCCCGCACATCTCGTCGAGCAGCGCGATGGACTTGCACAGCGAGATCCCCAGATGCGCCCGGCAATGACCTATCAAGTGCCTCGCGCGCGGCCCGACGTACGTGTCTGCGACCTCGGGCGGAGAGGGCAGTTGAGACACTATGCGGCAGCACGTGCAACGCTACCCGTACGGTCGACAACGAGGACTTCCACTCGCGGCGGAATGCCTTCAACCGTGAGTCCGTCGAACTCGCCAGTGCCTTCGAGTGTTCCACTCCATTCGAGACAGACCGTGCTCCGCAGGTTGTGAACCATGTCATCGAGACCGAGCTCGACTGGCGACCGCACAACACCGGAATGCTTTCGCTCCCCCTTCGCCCGCCCATCCTTGCTCATCTTCGGCCGCGAGAAGGTGTTCGCGTTAGGCTTGAACCCCGTCTTCAGCCACTGCAACTCGACGACTTGGGCTTCCAGTTCGGTGACCCGCGAATCCCGCTGAGCTAACGCCAACGGCGTCCGCACCAGCTCGGACTCAAAGACCGTCACTCGCGCCAGCACCAACCCGATCTGGTGACGAAAATTCTCCATGATCCGCTAGGCCCTGTGGACATTAGTCACCGCCTAGTGGCATAAGGCAAACAGGATGGTTGCGTGGTGTGATTGGAGCCAAGCCTGCTCGCCATTCAGTCAAGCCTACCTGTCATACCAAAGTGTGGGTCCGATTGAGGAAATGTCCACACAATCAAACACTCACCTAAATCCCAATTTGAGGCGAGATCGGATTGCTTAACAGTTATCTGAACTTTTCGTTTCATTGAACATCGGAGTCAGGCCCCGACCATACATCTCGTCGTATTTCCAGTACTCGCCTCGGATTGTATCTCAGCTCGCATACTCCCCATGAACCAGAAACCAAGGCTCTCTGCTCTCAGTGCGGCACACGAGATTGCTTCACACATGCTGAAATCGCCGTTACTGCCTGACGGCTGAAGAAAAAGTAACGTCATTTCGGTGAGAGTAGTGGCCTCCGTACACAGCATCTACCTAAAATGACGATATATCGGGTGTCCGGACCAAATCAAAGGCTAATTCACTGATTCTGATTTGTGTGGCATTGCCAACAGCTCTTGGTGTTTGGGCCAACACATCTGTTGTCGATTGCTTGGGATCGCGACGCTTACAACTTGTCCAAGAATTACAGCGTGTTTTGAACGACACCAACCCGAAGCGTAAGCATGACGGATGTCGCTCGACTCTCGCTCACGCTTCGGGTTGGTGCTGTTCTTTGACAAGTTCGTAATGTTGATTATCTCGAGAAGTGATGTGTTCAACGTAGACGTCCTGTTGAACAACCATGCAGGACGGGCACTCCTGTACGTCGTTCCGCGCGAGTACCGATGGTTATGAGGGGCGGGGCATTTACTATGTCCGAATGTCCATCGGATTGATGACGCACGCAGGGTGCTGGAGCCCATCGTTTGCGAACGCTGTCGCAAAAGTGAGTCAGCTTTATGGTTGGCGACCGCAAATCTCCATCATCGCTCGCTGGGATATACAGCGAAACTCGGACGTAGTAGTTGCACGGTGCCTTAGGCAACAACGCGCTGTCCGTTGTTACCTCGTCAATCATCTGGAACAAGAAATGCACGCTACCGTCACCGTTGCCACGGCCGATTCTGCCAGTACTTCGAAGGCCACTGCCAATTTTGTAGGCGACGGCACCAACGACCAAGTCGTGATCAACAACGCCATCAATTCCCTTCCCCCCTGCGGCGGTTGCGTGCTGCTCCACGAAGGGAACTACGACATCCGAGCGTCCGACGCCATCACCGGTATCAGACTCGACAGAAGCAATGTGATCCTGCAAGGAATGGGGCTGGCCACCAAGCTCTATCTGGGGACTGGCCAGAACGTCAACGTGATCCGCATCATCGGCAATGGGATCGAGAACGTGACGATTCGCGATCTTTACATTCACGGAAACCGTGCCCAGAACTATGGCAGCAACTTTGAATGCTGCGGGGTTCGAGCCGTGACTTCGGGCAACAAGCCGTGCTCCAACATCACCGTGGAGAACTGCCGAATCGAGGAATGCCATCGCTTGAATGTGATGCTTTTTGGCGATGGGGTGTATGTCCGGAACTGTCATTTCGGAGACGCCTCCAGCGACAGTGTCGAATTGCTCGGTGGTCCCGGTGAAATCAGTGGCAACTATCTGCAGGTTTCCGGGGAGACCGGATACGGCTTGGGCAGCGACGCGGCCGACACCATTAGAATCAATAACAACACGGTGCGTGTGAAGAGTACGGGCAAGGTGACTGAGGCCATCTTTCGCACATGGGGCGGGCGCTATCGCAATTTGCTCGAAGGCAATCTGGTCATCGTCGAACCTGGTGGGTGGGTCAAAAGAATTTTTGAGACCCGTGGTTACCTGAATGTGATCTCAAACAACAGCATCACCGGGCACGCCCCCAATGCGGCGAAGAATATCGAAAGAGGACTCGTCGAAGTCAACGGCGGCACGCTGATCTCGTCGAATTACTTCACACACATTGACGTTGCGGTGCAGGACACCTCAGGTGGTTGGCCCACGTCGATCGTGTCGAACTACTTTTTCTATAGCGCCGTGACCGTCAAACCCAACAACACAATGATGTGGGGCAATGTCTGGTTTCCGGCATAGGACGGCAGCGGCTGAGGACACAAGGTGTTCCGCCACCAGGCAAGGATCACGATCCGTTTCACGGACGGCATTGAGTTGCGGACTTGCTGTCACCTGCCCACCCATCATTCCTGCGGACAATAGAAGGCTCCGTCATGTTGGACGAATCTTCGATTCGTGACTCGGCCCGATGCGATATAGGGCGTCGATCATTCCTCAAGGCTGGCGTCGCCATTCCCGCCGGGCTGGCTTGGGGGAGATCGAGCATCGCGGCGACTCGCCCGGCTCCGGCAAAGTCTGTCATCCTGATCTGGTTGTGGGGAGGCCCCAGCCACATCGATACGTTCGACCCCAAGCCCGAAGCTCCACTGGAATACCGCAGTCCATTTCCAGTCATTTCCACGCGCGAGCCGGGCGTCCAGTTCAGCGAACTCCTGCCCAAACTGGCGGTGCGGAGCAACCGCTTCTCTGTGATTCGATCTCACGCCACTTGGTCCGCAAACCACATGCAAGCGGGAACAGTCGGCCTCACAGGACACAACACTCATCTCGAAACGTCGCAGCCCAGCTTTGGAGCCATTGTTGGCCAGCACAAGGAGAGACGTGATTCACGGCCACCGTTTGTGATGCTTGGCTGCGGAATTCCACGTGACAATCAACAACGATTATCCGGATGTGGAGGCGGACATTTCGGCGCATCGGCCGGCCCCGTCGTCGCGAGCTGTTCGAGCGACGGACGAATCGAGATCCCCTCCACACAATCACCGATTCAACTCGCTTCTTGGAACGGCACCAGCAGCGGCGAGTCTCCGGCTACCGATGACTTTTCGTCCCTTCTGTCCGAATTGCCAACAGAGTCGACTGCCACACAGGACCGCTTCGGACGATCACGGTTTGGTCAGAATTGTCTACTGGCGCGGCGATTGGTCGAAGCGGGAGTCCCCTTCATTCAAGTCAATTGGAGCCAGTATGCAGCCGGGCTGGCCCCGGATGGTGAGCCAGGCTGGGACATGCACCTCTACAATTTTGAGTCGTTGCAGGATCGACACGGCCCAGTCTTCGACAAGGCATTTTCCGCGCTGTTGGATGACCTTCAGGATCGCGGGATGCTCGACTCAACACTGGTCGTCGCGATGGGCGAGTTCGGTCGGACACCGCGCATCAACGCACGGGCCTCACGCGATGACTGGCACCGTTGTTATTTCTCGCTCTGGTCTGGCGGAGGAGTTCAACCCGGTCGAGTCATCGGAGCCAGCGATCGAACAGCGGAAGAACCCGTGACACCCGCCATCTCTCCACTTATGGTTGGCACGACAATCGCCGAACTAGCCGGGGTGGACATTCATGTACGCCGAGAATTGGGAGTCCTCCGCGGCGGCTCTGTCATTCGAGAGTTGTTGTAAGCACAGCCCGTCACAAGGGGCCGGACAACTTTCTCATGCGGGCCGACTGGGCATTACTGACCGCTTGGGCAACGCCCCGCACGTCGAGTGACATTGAAGCCCACCATGACACGCGCGGGCGTTGCCCAAGCGGTAAAGCGAGTCAACCCAAGCCGTCAGGGGGGACTCCACCGCCTACTGACCAAACAAGAGGAGCATTCACGCCGCTCTCCGGGATGTCGCCTGCAGCGTTTCCGGTTGAGAGGGCACATTCGCAATCTTGGAATGCGACACCTGAGTTGTATTGAGGAACCTACGTTCGATGAATACGTGGAACGGCCAAGCTACCGCAAGCGAGGTAGCAAGACATGCGGGCAACGTGACCAACAAGGTGGACAAGTTGCTTTCCAGTCCAGCCAGATAGAGCGAGTGACTGAGCCCCTTGCTGATCGGGTAGTGGACCAAATAGAGGCTGTAACACATGGCACCACAGAATTGTAGCGGTTGCGTCCATCTGGAATTTGCGATTTGCCGGTCCCACCGTCGAGTCAGGATCAGCGTCAATGCGAACCCAAAAGCGATGAGTCCGTGTTGCTCGATCGAGCCGACGGCCCAATGATGAAGCGGATCAACCCAGCACGCCGCCATGCCCAAAATAAGTGAGCCTTCAATCAATCGGCAAAGACGTTTACTCGCGTAGTTCACGTGGTAGTAGACAACGATTCCAGCAGCAAACAGCACCCAGTGTCCGTCAAAGAAAAACCCCTGAAGTCTGAACTTGTGAGCGAGTGGGGCCGCAGCGACCACCAACAAGCTGACAACTGCAGCTGCCGAAAAAAAATATCGCGGTGCAATCAGCAGGATTATTCCACAAACGATATAGAACTGTTCCTCATAGCACAGAGTCCAAGCGTGCCCCAGCAAATACGAACGGCCACCACCAACGAAGGTGCTTCGCCACGATTCGGTCAACGAGAGATTGCCGACCCACTGCCAACCTGAAAGAGACCACGGCCCGGAGAACGGATGATTCTCATCTGAAAAAAGGCCGGGCCACACACAGCATTCGCAGACACCAACAAGCAGGCAGGACATTCCCAGCAGAGCCCAGTACGGCGGGTAGATTCGGCGAAATCGGCGAAATCGGCGAATGAAGTAGCTCATGGTTGTCGCAGACTTGCGACGAGAGGAATCTGCGGTGGCGGAAATACAGTAACCACTAATCACAAAGAACATGGGCACACCGAGCCACAGCCAGCCACAGCCCAGCATCACCAATGCTGCAATTCCCTCGAGACCGTGCGCATCAATCGCCGGATGCGAATAGAAAATCGAATGTACAACCACTACCGCTAGGCAGGCGACCCCTCGCCACATGTCTAATGAGCTGTATCGGGGTGAGCGGGGTTCCAGTAAATCAACCACGGTTCGAGAGTTCATGCTTCAGTTTCCAATATTTGAGCCTTCGAGACCGGGCGATCACAAATTTGTGTCGTGCTGTCACCACAAGTAACCGGCCAGCAATCTGTGGTGACAATCAGGCCGCCGCTTTGGGCATGGACCGATGTTGTTCGGAAAACCATCGGGAAGCATCACCCGCCGAACATCCCCAAGCACCGAGATCGTTCGCCACGGTGAGGATTTCTCGGTAGACCCGGAAGGCCGTCGAGCTTTCGAGGTAGTTCGGGTGGAAAAGCAGTGTGACCATTCCGCCCCGTTCGGCGGCAGATTTCATTTGCCGCGTGGCGATTTCGACGGCACGAGCCGCGTCACCGTCCGCCGCGCAGAGAAGCGGATTGTCGTGGACAATCAGCGGGACTTGCACCAGATTCAAAGGCCGATCCTCCAGTAAATGGAACATCGGAAATGGCAGGCCAGTTCCGATGCGATGGCATTCAGGAAGAACGTTGGAACCCAGTGTTGAGTCGGTGCGCAAGCCTGCCGCTTCATGAATGAGTGGTGTGCTGCGAATATCGAAATTGAGGTAGTGTTGTCGGCCCGAGGTCACTTCGGTACCGGCCGCATCACACAGGCGCAAGCGCTCCGTCCGAGCGATTTCGACATCGAACGCCGAGGCAATGCTGCCGTGCATACCGACTTCCCAACCACCCGCGACGAGTGTGGGCAGGACCTCTCGCAGTGGACGGAGTTGCCCCTCGCACAGGATGCCGTCATCCAGTCGATAATAGATGTCGCGCGCATCAGGCCGGGCGGGCGGACCTCCCATAAAATAGAAGGTCGAACGAAAGCCGAATTCGTCTTCGGCACGAAGCCACATCTCCAGAGGATAATGCCGAATGCCAGACACCATCGCGCGCAGCGCATGACGACCGACTGAAGCGCACAGGTCTACACGCTCTCGAATCGGCATCCCACGAACCGCCCACAAGGCCCGCAACCGCTCGACGTGAGCCGTGACCCGCAGATGATCGACATCGTGAGTCAGGCAAAGGGCAAATCGCTTTCCTTCAGGCCAGACACACCTCGCTCCGCACGAGGCCATCAGCTTCTCAAGTATCGGCCCTGAAGTTTCGAACTTGAGATTGTGATACGGCGCGGGAGTTTCGTATTCGGAAACTCGGAGCAGGACTGCTGCCAGCTTCTCAAGCGGCTCGCTGCATTCGTTCACGGACTGACCAAGGAGCCGGCTCAAGTAGTCGAAACAATGCTTGCGCGCGAGAACGCTCAATTCGTGCGGCTGGCGATCAGGAGCAGGTGTTGGCTGAAGCATGATTTCGCGTCCTCTGACAATTCACTGAGCCAAATAGCCACCATCAACCACGAGGACCGTCCCGGTAATCCAGCGTCCGCTGGGGCCGAGCAGAAACGCGATGGCGTGGGCGACATCTTCGGGTTCCCCAATTCCCAGCGGATGCAAACGCTCCACATCCGCTCGCTGTTCTTCGGACCAGAATCGTTCCATTTCACCCAACATCGGCGTTCGCACAAACGACGGAGCGACGCAGTTGACCCGCACTTTGCGAGCAGCCAACTCCAGCGCCAGCGATGGCGTGAGCCCTTCCATCGCCCCCTTGGTAGCGGCATAGGCACTTCTGCCACGAGTACCGACAGACGCGAGGACCGAAGAGATCAAGACAAGTGAACCATCAGGGCCGGGGCACACTTCCGACGAACCGAACGCTCTGGCCAACGCCAACGCGCTTTCCACATTTGTCGTCAACAATGTCCGAACGTGCTTGGGTGTGACCCGTGTGATCGGTAGTGAGGACTGAACACCGGCCGCGTGGACCAGCCCGAACAGCGGCCCTGTCGAGCGGGCAAGCCCTTTGATCCAATCGTCAATCCGATCAATGTCGTTCAGATCGAACGCCTCGATTCGATGTCGATCTCGATCTCCCGTCATCAACGAGGCCGTTTCCACGAGTCGAGCTTCATCGCGACCACAACAGATGACCTCGGCCCGAAGGCGGCTCAGCACAATGGCTGTGGCGCGGCCGATCCCCGATGAGGCTCCGGTCACGAGAATGCGGCGTCCTGACAAGTCCATCGGATTGTAAGTGGCCTCATCCATCAACCGGCTCTCCTAATCACCGGGGATTGCTGTGACTGCTTCAGTCCGCTTTGCACCTTGCCGTTTGCTAGCAGCTCGCCGGTGGCTGCATTCACAATCGTGACCTTGAGAATCACAACCTCAAGAGCTTCCACGCGCCGAAAGACCTCTCCGGCCACAATCAGACGATCACCGGCGAAGCATGGATGGCGAAACTCCATCTCGACCCGCTGGAGAACGCCACCACTGCCGGGCATCAACACACCGACAAAGCGACTGACGTAAGCCGTGAGCAGCGCACCGTGGGCAATCCGTCCCGGAAAACCACGTGAACGAGCAAAGTCGTCATCGACGTGAACGGGAGAGACATCTCCCGACAATTCGGCAAACCGTTGAATGTCACCCGCCGTGACGAGTACTTCGAATCGGTCGGCCAAGCCTTCGAGCAGTTCCTCAAACCGATAGTGATTCATCTTCGTTTCCCGCAAACCAGAGACTGAATTGACCGTACCGCATCGAGCCACCTCAGGCGGCAGATGACAACGGTTCGTCCGGCTGTTCGGTGATCACACTCGGCGGACGATACGCCTGGCGAGCTACGGTCCAACCGATGCCTGCCATCAACAAGAGGGAGGTTGACATGTACATGAAGGCCACGGCAAACGCCCCCCAAGGTTTATTCAAGAACACCGTTCCAGTGACCGCCAGCACCATGACCACGGTCTTCAAAACCAGATAACTGGTGGAACACCCCTGTCCAATGATGATGCCAACAGCAGCCGAAGCATGTCCTCGAAACACGGCTCCGATCAAGAAGCACGCCATGATGGGCGCGGCATCTCGGAACTCGTGCCCCAGCGAGAACTCGGTAAATCGCCGGACGAACAGCAACAGCGGCGTGCAGATGACCAGCGCAATCAAAAACGTTGTTCGGGCCACGCGAAGTGTCGTGATCGCCTCCGCCCGGCCGCTCTTCTGACCGGCGACTTTCCCGACCAGCACTTGGCTGACCATCGCGGCGGGCTTGCTGACAATCGTGCAGAGTCGTTGGCAACCGATAATCGCGGCAGCTCCGGCGAGGTCATTCATGCGTGCCAGATAGATCACCCCGAATGTTTCGGCCACGATCTCGGTCGAATTGACAACGTAGTACCGAAGTCCCGGTCCGAGGACAATTTTTCTCGCCCGCCCAAGCCCCTCCCAAGAGAGACCCCACGTTTGGACTGCTCGTAAAGCGACGATGAGCACGAAGCCAATCGCGAGAATGTTTCCTCCCCAGAATGCGCCCTGAAGATCCGAATACATCCACCCACCAGCAATCGAACCGATGGCAAAGGTCAGAGCTTGGCCGATCCCCAACAGGTTGGATGGACCATACTGATCGGCTCCCCGCAAAAAGCCGCCGAACGATTCAAAGAAGACCAGCAGCCCGGCATAACAAATCACGCCAAGCCCCGCAGTCCACACCAACTCGTCGCCGATTCCCATGAGTCCATATTGACGTTCGATCATCACCGCACACGTCGTCAGAAAGAGAACCGACGCGATGTAGATTGCAGCCACACCAAGTACACCGTTCTTGCTGCCGTGGCGACTGTGTCCCGCCAAAATCGTAATCGTCAGCGTGCCACCAAACGCAAACATCGTCGCACACCACTGGGCGAACGATTGTAGAACTCCGAGACCGCCGTAGTTGTCACGACCGATCAGTCGGACAACGAAGACATTCATGAGCAGCATCGCGGCGGAGCAGACGATGGAACCGGCAACCTGCACGGTCGTATCACGAGACAGATTCGCCAGCACATTGGGAACCAAGCTCACCGGACGTTCGTCGTCCGCCGGCCGCAGTTTGGACCGAGTCTCAGCCGTAGAGCGAAATTCCATTTTCAGCGAGGTCTTTCAATTCGGCCAACAGGGGTGACGGGTAAGCCACGAAACACGGGACGCCATGCACGTCGAAGACCAAATGCGTGCGGGCACTCAGATGTGTTGCCAATCGGTTGAAGCTCATCATCGACAGAACGCGGTCGTCTCGCAGGGGAAAATCGAATGAAGACTCGATCCCTGCCGCATCAATGACGCGGCAGACTCGCCGCTGACCGGAATAGACTTGGCATGGGAACCGATCGAGGTCGAGGTCTTCGACCACATGCAGAAATGTCATATACAACGGCGAAACACCCAGGCCCAAAATCTGGGAGTCAACCCGCGCGAGCTTGGCGAAGGGGGACAGATGCCCACAGCCCAAGGGATCGAGATGGTGTTCCCCAATCAGTTCGTCGGCAAGTGGCCCCCTCGCGCAGACTGACTGCCCCGGATGCAGACTGCGTCGTGTACCTTCGACGCGGCGAAACAATTCGCACAACAGTCCGGTCGAAGCGGGCGATCGCCTGGAATCGAACGTAGCCGTGGTTTCCGCAGGCTGAGCTGGCATGGCCAGCGTCCCCTCCGATCCGACAATCTCCAAGAGGACGTCGAGAACGTCATGGGCTGTTCCCTGAAAGTTTCCAAACGCCCCAAACGAACTGTGGACCATCAACACGCATCCACGACGTACTCCGTGCTGCAATAGGCTGTCGTGCAATATCTGTGGAGTGAAGGTTCCATGCTGCCGCAGCAGTCGCTGAGCCCCTGCGTTGTGCCGCCACGTTTTCCACGTTGCGCGGGCGCGTTGCAGTCCACGGAGGACGGGGGCCGGAAAACAGCCTCGGGCAAAATTGCCTGCGTAATGACGGACCAATCCCATGACGACCAGCGCTCCCCTCAGGCGGATTTTTTAGCAACGATGGCGCGTTTCATGTCGCCGATGTTCGAGAAGCCGGAGATCTCTTTGGACGAAAACCGCAGGTCGAATTCCTCTTCCACCGAGACGATGAGGTTGACCTGCATCAGCGAGTCCCAACCCGCGATGTCCTTCGCCGAATAGGTGTCGCGAATTTCCAGCGACGGGCGGTCGAAGCTGTCACGGAAGATTCGCAAAAGCCGTTCGTTTATTTCGGGGTATTGTTCGCTGCTAGGCGGCATGTGACTCATGACTTGTCTCCGGTGATGGGACGACGGATGTTTGCAAATGTTTGATGAAGTGTGGCCGGAAACCAACAGTCGTATTGAGTTCCAAATACCACCGAGTCTCCGTCGGCTCGCTGTGAGGAAGACTCGTAAAGCCCAAGGTCTGATACCACTCCGCCACCAGTTTGTTTTTGGCGGTTTCCAAGTAACGTCCTTCCAATGCGTCCAACCGGCGACTGCGGGCCTCTTGGAGGAGCCTGTTGAAGACCAAGTCCTCGATCCCGCGTTGGAAAACTCGGCAACTCATCACCCAGTCTTCGATGAGGAATTTGTTCCCAACTTCGCGCGCGATGACGACCGAGACCAGACCGTTGTCTCCGAATCGGTCACGACTCCGCAGCCACACGATGAAGGCCGTCGGATCGTTCATCAGCGTCCGCAACTCGTTCTCGGCAAACCGTCGTGTCGTCAGATTCCACTGGTTGGTCTTGTTCAGCAGTTGCAGAATCCGAGGCAACGTCGCCTCGTCGCAAATTCCGGTCTCACACTCCTGCTGGAGTGATTCGACGTACTCAGTCATGTTGGTCGAGGATGTGACTGCGTCACGACGCTGCTGTTCGGCTGCATAATAATTCGTCCGCTGCCGGTCATCGGCAGAGATCGTCGAGACCTCAAAGTGGTGCCCGCGATCCAGAGTGAGACGGTACTGCGCGGGATCCTCGGGCATCTCAGGAACGACGACTTCCGGAAGAAACGAACGAACCAGTTGTCGCTCGGCCGGGTTGTCGTCCACGAAGACAAACGAGTCCAAGCCGAGATTCAACTCGCTGGCGATGCGTCGAATGTTGGTCGCCTTGTCGTCCCAGTTCGCGACAAACGCGGAAAAGTCTTCCAACTTGAGCACGGTGTCAGGGTGAGACAGAAACGGTTGGCGAGCGTTGGCATCCTCGTTCTTGCTGCACACGGCCAGCAACACCCCACGCTGCTTTAACTCCAAGCAATACTTCTGAAAGTCCACGAACGGCTCGCCGTAGGTGTCCCCCATGCCGAGCTGAATCCCGTTAACCCCCGCATCGCCGATGGTGCCACCCCAAAGCGTGTTGTCCAAATCCAACACGAGACATTTGCGGGACTTGCCCAAAATCCCTGCCACCACCGAAGTGAGGCTCTGGGCCAACTCGGGCAACGCAGAAAAACCAAAGTTCTGATGCGACGTGTACCACGTCGCCGAGTCGAACCACGTTCGTTTGCCAACAACCCCGCTGAGATGCTCGATATCAAGAATTGACACGTCGTTCGGGGCAGACTCGGCCAACAGCTCGTTGAACAGTCGCAGCAACGCCGTTTGACTTCCTGGCGTTTTTACGGACAAGTGCCCTAACGATCGCTCAATCGGCAGCGCAATATTGGACTGCACGATCGACGCCCCGCAGCGCGAGCGGATGGCATTCCACAGGCTCTGAATTTGTACAAGTTGACCGCGAGCGACAGCCGACGTGTCGGCCCATGTGGCGGATTCCGTGGGCTTGTCTTTGACCGCGTGATGGTCCAAGAGCAACACGACAACCTGAGGCTGAAATTCGTAAAGCCGTGACTGCTCCGTCAGAATCTCTTGGACGTGGTTGTCGAATTCACCGACGAACAATTCCGCGCGAATGCCTCGCTGTGCGAGTAAGTATTCCAAAGGATCCCGCAAGAACTGGAGCGTACTGTTTCCGAGGATCGCCACTCGTGTCGAGATTTCCGCCCCAGTGGTAGAGGGGCGCTGCGCGCGCCAGCGCCGCGCCAAACTCAACAGTTGACTGTACGACGGTAAGGTCCCGGACTCAGGTCGGGTTCGGTTCGGTTCGGTCATCAATCCCTGATTTCCCTTCAACACGGTGCTGGCAAGACTACGCGGCCTTGCGTGCGACACGAGCCTCCAGTGATGACACCACGACTTGCTGCTGCTGTTCGGTCAAGAACGGAAACATCGGCAGGCTGAGACAGTGACTCGCCGCCCGTTCGGAATGCGGCTTCGACCCGCATTTCAGCCCGAGGTTCGCATGAACGGCCTGCAAATGGAGCGGGATCGGATAGTAAACCGCACATCCGATATCGGCCTGTTTGAAAGCTGCGGTTGCCGCATCGCGATCCTCGACAACCACCGTGTATTGATGGTAGGCACAATAAAGATCGGGGTTCGCGCCCGCTCGGGATGATGTTTGATAACCCTGGGACGTCCATTCACACGGAACCGTGATTCCCGTTCGCGACCCCAACAGCTCGTTGTAGCGGTAGGCGGCTTCTCGACGGTGCTCAGTCCAACCCGGAAGACTTCTGAGTTTGATCCGCAACACGGCGGCCTGAAGTTCGTCGAGGCGACTATTCAGCCCCAATTCGTCGTGATGGTACTTAATCTTGCCGCCGTGGCGTCGCAACATCTCGACCCGCTCGAAAACCGTGGCATCGCGGGTAATCACCATGCCGCCATCCCCGAGACAGCCGAGATTCTTACTGGGGAAGAAGCTGAGGCAACCGGCGTCACCGATCGTTCCGACGGTGCGGCCTTTATATGTGGCACCGATGGCTTGGGCGCAGTCTTCCACCACGAACAACTCATGGCGACGAGCAATGTCCATGATCGGATCCATATCGCACGGTTGCCCGTACAGATGGACGGGAAGAATGCACTTCGTTCGCGGCGTCACCGCCGCCTCGATTTGATTGACATCGATGTTGAAGGTGTGCGGGTCAATGTCCACAAACACTGGCGTGGCACCGACGATTCCGATGGCTTCTGTCGTCGCCACAAACGTAAACGGGGTGGTAATGACCTCGTCGCCTGGTCCCACACGCAAGGCCCTGAGCGCCAGATGCAGCGCGTCGGTCCCGTTGGCTACGCCCACAGCGTGAGGACAGTCGCAATAGGTCGCCATTTCTTTCTCGAATGCCTTCACATTCGGACCGAGTATAAAGTGGCCCTCAGCACAGACGGCCTGCATCGCGGCATCAATTTCAGCCTTAAGTTCCAAATACTCTCGCGAAGGTTCGCTCAGTGGAATCACATCGTTCTCCAGTTCAGGCGGCGATTGAGTTTTCTTCCAGACGTTGAATCGATTGAGGACTGAGCTGCTGGTAACCGCGACCGCAGTCGGTGCATTCGGATTCGAAACCATCAAACTTCAGTACGGTTCCGCATTCACAAGCCCAGCCGTGCTGGCGCGCTGGGTTACCGTAGACCACCGCAAAAGCGGGAACATCTTTGGTCACGACCGAGCCTGCTCCGATCAGCGCGTGTTCGCCGATCGTGTGACCGCAAACGATCGTGGCATTGGCACCAATGCTGGCTCCACGCTTGACCAGCGTTGGCGCGAAATCCTTCCCGGTGTTGCGGGGAAACGCGCAGCGTGGAGTCAGAACGTTTGTAAAAACCATCGACGGACCACAGAAGACATCGTCCTCGAGCGTCACACCCTCGTAGATCGAGACGTTGTTTTGGATTTTGACGTTGTTACCCACCTCGGCACGCGGCCCGATAACAACGTTCTGTCCGATACGACACTTCTTCCCAATACGCGATCCGGACATGACATGGCAGAAGTGCCAAACGGCCGTGCCGTCACCGATCTCAACACCAGCGTCAATATAAGATGATTCGTGAACAATATATTTATGGGGCGTTGAATCATTAGAAATGGCGGCCATGGAACGTCCTCGCAAACTCAACCTGAGACCCTATGTCGTTTCACTGAAGCAAATCGATGCGACTCAAGCCGCCCGGCGAATGGGCATCGATTCATACGCGGTCGTTTTCGCCAAGAACGGATGACTGAATTGCGGGTTGCTGACCACTTCGGAGCGATTGATCGAGTAGGCTAAGTTGATAGCCGGACGAGCGTCCTTCACACCAAACCCGCGACCCTCAAGGATGTCCTTATAGACGCGAGTGTGCAGGTCGGTGAAGCCGTCGGAGAATTCGATCTCTTGCCCGTCGAGGGTCATCGAGCGGTACGCAAATTTACCCGACTCACGGACCGATTCCGGTAGGTCCGCTTCATCGACCGAGAGAAACCAACGCACGCGAGCTCGCTCAAGTTCGAGTACCCCGGACATCTTGCGGGGGGTGTTCAAATGCAACTCTGTGCGATCGGCCTCGCCAAACAACCACAGCATCATGTCGAAGAAGTGAATCCCGATGTTCATAGCAACACCGCCAGATCGTTCTTTGTTTCCCTTCCAAGATACGTCGTACCAACTTCCGCGTCGCGTGATATACGACAGACAGATTTCGGGACGTTTGCCGGGACTGCGCTGATCCAACTGCTGCTTGAGTTGTTGCAGTGGTTCAAGCAGTCTCAGTTGCAGCACGTTGTAGACGCGGCGACCATATTCCTGTTCGAGGTCTTCGAGTGCGTCGAGATTCCAAGGTGAGATCACCAACGGCTTTTCGCAGATGGCGTTGGCTCCGATACGGAGTGCCAAACGCACATGCGCGTCGTGGAGATAGTTCGGCGTGCAGATACTGACATAGTTCACCCGATCCTCATCAGGACCTCGGCGGCGTTTTTCGAGGAACCGGTCAAACCGTTCGATCTCGGTGAAAAACTTGGCATCAGGAAAGAAGCTGTCCAGCCGACCGACGCAATCGTGTGGATCAACGGCCGCGACCAGTTGATTACCGGTATCCCGAATTGCCTGCATATGCTTGGGCGCGATGAATCCCGCCGCACCGATTAAGCCAAAGTTCATGTGAGGTCCTCCCTGACTTGCGATCCCTAAAACCATGACACCCCAGGCTGAGATGCACTTGCCCTACTTCCGAAGTAGCTCGGAAGGCCCCTTCGGGGAAACTCGTAAGGTGAGGAACATGAGTAGTTTGGATGGCATGTTCGCCGTCAAAACCTGGAAGTTCCTCAGGAGCCATCCGTGGCTTGCGCCCAGATGACAGCTTCGCTTTGTCTGTGAATCCGTGAAATCAGTCAATACGAGATTTTCAAAACAATTACGCGCTCGGCAATCACTGCTTTTGAGACAGGACGGTTTCACAGGGCCTCCGCATCTAAATCCACATGTATTACAGCGACATTGGAAATCGGCGGTATTTTCTGGCGAGAAATCGCCAGGTTTTCGAACGTCTTTCACAGCGCCACGCTCACCGAAAAAGGCCGATCCCTTCTGCAACGACGCTCGGACTCGCAGTGTCGTATCCGCGACGGACAGAAAGTGCCATGACATCCCTTGGCATGAGAACAGTAACCGTTGTTCGCCCCTCGGCTCTCCGCCATTCGTGTTGAAAATGGTGTTCCGTGAGCGGCACCCAACACAAATGGCGGAGAGCCAACACTGTTCGGCACTCGGATTGCGGGCGGCGTGATTTTACGCTTAAGCGTGGCACGCTTTCTGCGCATCGCGAGGCGTGAGTTAGATGCTCTCCAATGGAGACTCAGAACTCACGGAAGATTCGGGACGGATTGTTGCCGGTGGCGGCGAACATCGCTGCGGAGGCGGTGCCTTCCGCCGAGTCGCCGTCTATCGAACCACCCACTGCGGAGCAACCGACCGCCGAGAAGCGGCTGACCGAGAAGAACATTGTCGGGTTGAAGTACTTCGACCAGCTCCTGCCGCTGTGCCAACGGTTGCATCACGAGGGTTGTCAGCGCGACAAGGCAGGGAACCGCGACCTGCATTACGACCAGTATTGCCTGATGGTGTTGATGTTTCTGTTCAACCCGATTTGTTCGTCGTTGCGGGCGTTGCAGCAGGCCAGCGAACTCAAGAACGTCCAGAAGAAGCTGGGGTGTGAACGGGCGGCGCTGGGGTCGCTGTCGGAGGCCGCCACGATCTTCGATCCCGAGCGGTTGGTCGAGATCATCCAAGAGTTGAGCGGCCGGCTTCCGTCCCACGGCACGACCGCGCAGGACGAGCGACTGAAGGACATTCCGGGGACGCTGACTCTGGTCGATGCGACGCTGATCACCGCGATGCCGCGGATCATGGAGGCGTCGGCGAGGAAGCGCCGGGGCGAGAGCGGCACGGTGAAATGGCGGCTGCACACGCACTTCGAGGTCGATCGCCACGTCCCGTCGCGCATCGATGTGACCCCAACGGCCGCGGCGATTACGACGAACGGGCCGTCCTCAACCGGACCATCGAACCCGACCGGCTCTACGTGAAGGACCGGGGCTACGCCAAGTTCAAACTGTTCAACGACATCGTGGCGGCCGGGTCGAGCTACGTCTGCCGACTGCGCGACAACAGCGTGTACGAGATCATCGAAGACAAACCGCTCACCGAGGCGGACCGCGCGGCGAACGTGCTGTCGGACCAGATCGTGCGGTTCGGAAAGTCCGACAACAAAGCCACCGATCAACCGAACCACACGATGAGACTGGTCCTCGTGAAGATCAGGCCGCACGTCTCGAAAGGAAAATACAAGGGCGGCTCGTCCGGCATCGACAGCGACGGCATCCTGCGGATCGCCACCAACCTGCTCGACGTCCCCGCCGAAATCATCGCGCTGCTGTACGCGTACCGCTGGACCATCGAGATCTTTTATCAACCGCCCGTGGCGGCTTCCGACAGTTCAAGCATCTGCTGGGCTGCCGCCACCTGCTGAGTCACAACCAAAACGGCATCGAGATTCAAACCTACTGCGCGATCATCGCCTGCCTGTTGGGGCCGCAAGCGCACGAAACGGACGCACGAGATGCTCTGCTTCCACATGCTGGGCTGGGCCACGACGGATGAGGTGGAAGCCCATCTGGCGAAACTGAAACTCGCCGACGAACAGGCCGCGAAAAAAAACTGATCGGCCCGCGAAGCTCGATTGCAATCCCGGCAATCCGAGCCACTTCACGCTGCGCACTCGACAACCCGCAGCCGCTGGCCGGCCACCAAGCTGGCCGTCCACGCCCCCCTTGCCCCCGCAATCAAGCCCGCAGGGTGACTCATTCAACCGCAACCGCTACGCCTTCACCCTGAGCAGCCCGAGTGCCGAACAGTGTTGGCGGAGAGACATTTCCTCCACACGATCCGAAGACCAGATGAACCGACGTTTGCCACCTTTCAGCAAGGGCAGTCTCGGCGATTGAGAACGGTCTTCCGATCTGACACACTGCCGACCATCGTTTGTTTCTGATGCGGCATTGGCTGGAGGAGGACCGTTGGATGTCGAAACCCGTGATGAATGCCGAGCTGGTCCGCGCGTGGAAGGCGGGCCAAGATGCCGCCAATCGACGCGAGATTGTCGAGCTACGTAAAACGCCAATGAGCACCAAGCTTCAGCAGTTGGCCGCGATGGTGTGTTCGGCCGATCACTTTCAAAGTGCCGCTGATCGCGAGTCGGAGGTAGTGATCGCCCGCGAACGCTGGCAGAGGATTTATCGTGCATACGGTCATTGATTCCCCGCAGCCGAAGATTGTGCCGGCGATCAAGTCGCAGGTCCGTTGATTCAAAACGACGACGGAACGTGACTCGTCCGGCACAGAAGTCGCCCCGCCAAATGTGAACCCGCCACCGAATTCCACATCCTCTCGCTCTAGGAGGTCCGCAGATGCTGACTCGATTCTTTTTGTCGTCATCCTTAGTTGTTGCTCTTGCGATTCAGGCTCACGCCGTCGAACCGAAGATTCTCACCGGGCATACCGACCCGGCTTATGCCGCCGTTTATTCGGCAGATGGGACGAAGCTCGTGACGGCTTCGTTCGACAAGACGCTGCGGTTGTGGGACCTCAATTCGGCGACGACGCTGCGGACGATGAGCGGTCACACCGGGTTGGTCCTGTGTGCGGCGTTGTCGAAGGATGGGAGCCGACTCGTCAGCGGGTCGCTCGATAATTCGATCCGGCTGTGGGACGTGCCGGTCGCGAAACCGAATCTCTCGCATCAGGCCAATGCGGGGACGACGAGTCTCGCGATCAACGTTGATGGAACCCAGTGGCTGACCGGCGGCGCGGACAAGGTGCTGCGCATCTGGAATGCGGCTGATCGTGCTCTGGTGAAAGAGATCGGCGGGCTGCCGTATCCGGTCGTGAAGGTGGCATTTCGAGCGGACAAGCAGCAGATCGCGGCGGCCGATGCGGCGGGGTTCGTGCGGCTGTTCAATCCGGCCGACGGCGCGTCGCAAGGTGTCTTCGGGGCACACACGGTTGAGATCACGGGACTCGGTTATCCCCCCAACAACGCATGGATCATGACGAGTGGTGCCGATGGATTGGTGAAGCGGTTCCCGAACCAAGGACCACCACAGAAGGTGGCCGCCGGTCACGCGGACATCATCCGCGTGCTGAAGGTCAATCCGAACAACTCGATGGTCGCGACCGGTTCGAACGACAAGACCTGTCGCCTGTGGAACAATGGCAATCAGCAGCCGCTGCGAAATCTGGACGGTCACACGGCGGCAGTCACAACGCTCTGCTTCCAGTTCGATGGTGGACGGATCGTCACGGGGTGTGATGACAAGATCGCGCGCCTCTTCGACGTGAACAACGGGATGCTCATCAAGGCGTATCCCGAGCAAGCGGCCCCGATCACGGCAGTCGCCATTCATCCGAACAATCAAGAAGTCGCCGTCGCCGACGCCAGTGGAGCGATCAAAATCTGGAAGGCCAACGAAGGGACCGAAGTCCGCACGCTGGCCGGCCACGCGGGCGGCACGTTTTCATTGGCCTACGCGACCAACCAGCAGCACCTCGTTTCCGGAGGAGCCGACAAAAAAGTCCGCGTTTGGAATGCGGCCGACGGTGCGCAGATTCGCGAACACGATTCGGTCGAGGTCGTGCGAGCCATCGCTGTCTCGTGGGACAACCAGCGTGTCGCCGCCGGATGCGACGACAAGAACATCCGCGTCTGGAACCTCGGCGATGGTGCCCTCTTCGCGACGTACACCGGTCACACCGACAAGATTTCTGCGTTGGAATACTGCCGCGACAATGTGAAGCTCCTCTCGTCGAGTGCCGACGGAACGGTGCGTGGCTGGAATCTGACGCTCGGTCGTCAAACGCAGCACTACGTCGCGGCGGGAGGCGGAGCGATCAACGGCATCGGCTGGTGGAACGACAACGTGAACCTCGTCTTCGCCGGAGCCGACAAGTCGGTCTATTGGGACAACCACGGCCTCCAGCTCACGCACGTCGCCGATGAGAAACGAGTCAACGCGCTGCATGTTCATCTCAACTCAGCCCAGCACTTCACGGTTGGTGAAGATGGAATCGTGAAGTGCTGGGACGCAGGTGGCGGCACGCTGATTCGCGAGTTCAAGGGACACGTCGGCCCGGTCCGATCGGTCGCTTTGAATCCGAACCAGCAGTACCTCGCCACGGGCGGCAGCGACAAGAAGCTCAAGCTGTGGAACGTCAACGATCCGTCGAAGCCGGTCTACGACATCACGACCCCCGCCGAAGTTGTGCAGATCGCGTTCAGCCCCGACCAGAAGAAGTTGATCGTCGCGGGGAGCGATCACCTCATTCGCGGCTACGACCCCACGCCACCCAATCCCGTCCCGCCGGTACCGCCGTCGCAAGAACATGCTCAAGTGACCGATGGACATCCAGCCGCTGTGACGAGCCTCGTCTTCACCCCCGACAACCGCACGGCCATCAGTGCCGCCGCTGACGGATCGGTTCGCACATGGACCATCGCGTCAGCTCAAGCGACGCTCGTGCTGAACGGCCACCAATCGCAAATTTACGGCGTCGCGTTCCATCCGACCCTGCCGCTGATCGCATCGGCCTCGAACGACAAGACCGTCAAAATCTGGGACTACGAGAAGAACGCCAACCTGCGAACCTTCGCCGCGCAGGGGGGAGCGATCTACTCGCTCGCTTTCACGCCCGACGGCAACTCGATCGTGACGGCCGGTGGCGACAAGACGGTTCGCGTCTACAACCAAGCCGACGGAGCCGAGGTCCGCAAATTCAACGGCCCCAACGATTCGGTCTACTCAGTCACGATCAGCCCCAACGGACAACAGATCGCCGCGGCGGGACTCGATCGCAAAGTCTTCGTCTGGAACATCGGCGACCCCGCGCCGATCAAGACGCTCGCCGGACACAAGGACGACATCTACAAGGTCGAGTTCAACGCCGCGGGCAACCGCCTGCTCACGGTTGGCTACGCGGGCAACATTCACATCTGGGACCCCAACCAAGAAAAGCCCCTCTTCAGCCAGAAACTGCCGACGGTGGTCTACTCGGGAACCTACTCGCCATCAGGCAAACAGATCACGGTCCTCGCCAATGATGGCAAGGTTTATTTGTTGGACCTACCGCCGGAAGCACAATGACTCGAATAGCAGCCTGTTGAAAATCAGCAGTAGGGTGGGACCAGCTCGCTTCGAGCGCCGGCCCACCAAGAAAAGTCCCTGTGTTTGATGGTGGGCCGGCGCGGCGAAGCGCCGCTGGTCCCACCCTACGGTCCTTTTTCAACAGGCTGATAGACGACTCATCCTCAATACCAAGCTAGCCCGGTTCATCATGACAATCATCAGCACACACTCATCGACTAGTTACCGCTACATCACTTGCGATCCCGCCGTCCGTTCTGGACAGGCAATTGTCGAGGGAACTCGGATCGGGGTGCATGATGTCATCGGCCTGCTGCAAACGGGTGAAACGGTTGAATCGGTCATCTCGAACTGTTTCCCAACGCTGACCAAGGCTCGCGTCTACGAATGCCTCGCGTACTACGAGGACCATCGTGGTGAGATCGATGTCCTGATCGCCCGCCAAATGCAGAGCGAAGCATGATCTTCTTGTTCGACCAAGACGTGCCGGAAGATTGTGCCTACTCGCTTGAGACATTGGGACACCGTGTCGTCCGACTACGCGAGGTCTTGCCGACGAACGCACCGGACGAGAAGGTCTTTCAGTTCGCCAACGAGAACGGCTGGGTTCTTATCACCTGTAACCGAGACGATTTCTTGTCGTTGATTGGTGAGGCACCTTTCGCCGGATTGATTGTCCTCGTGCGACGACGCAACCGTGCCTTGGAGCGGTCGGCGTTGGTGCAACTGATCCAGCGTTGTGGTGACGCCGGACTTCAGGGAGCGATCCACTTTGCGTAACAAGTGGCCAGGCATCGAATCGCGCAAGTGGCAAAAGAACGAGGTGCAAGATGGCAGTGGTTCTCCAAGACTTCTCGTGGAAAAGGATGATCGAAGCTGTGGAAGCCGTGCGTGAACGAGCTTGTCGAGCGACTGCCGCGCTGCAACGTGCGGGGATTCCGTATGCCGTCGCAGGAGGAAACGCCGTCGCCGCGTGGGTGGCTCGCGTCGATCGCGCCGCCGTGCGCAATACGCAGGACGTGGACATCCTCGTCCGTCGCTCCGACTTCGATGCGGTAAAGGTGGCCTTGGAATCCGTCAGCTTCGTGTACCACCTCATCGACGGCGTTGATTGCTTCATCAACGGCCTCAACGGTAGCCCGCGAGATGCGGTTCATTTGATCTTCGCGGGCGAGAAGGTCCGGCCGACGAACCCGCTTCCTGCGGCCGATGTCACTGACGCCGTTCCCGCCGAGGTGTACACCGTTCTCTCCTTGGAAGCCCTCGTGCGGATGAGTCTGAATTCGTTTGGTCGTGAAGACCGAATGCACCTGCGCGACCTACTCGACGTTTGTCTGCTCGACAACTCATGGCCCGCACGCCTGCTACCCGAACACGCAGCACTCTTGCAACAATTGATTGACGACCCAGACGGTTGATCGCGAAAACTCATTCTCTAAGAACTTGTCCAAGTACAATACCAACCCGAAGCGTAAGCGAGGACGAGAGTCGAGCGACATGTGTCCTCGCTCACGCTTCGGGTTGATGTTGTTCAAAACACGGTGTTGTTCTTGGACAAGTTCTAAGTCTCTCACACCCTTTTGGAACCTCACCTCATGCAACGTCGCACGTTTCTCAATACGACTCTCGCCGCAGGCGGTCTCGCCACGATCCCTGCCTCCATTTCATCGGCTGCTGACGAGCAGGCCAAACCTGTGAGACAGCTCGTGGAACTTCGGACGTATCTGTTGAAGGAGGGCAAGCAGGGGGCGTTCGATGCGTTTGCGAGCAACGCGCTGATCCCGGCACTCAACCGGTTGGGAGTGAAAGCGGTCGGGGTCTATCACGAGTTGCTGACGCCACCCGCCGCTGATGCCAAGCCGCCCGAGACCAAGTCGGTTCCGGCCGCGTTCGTGGTGATTCCGTATGCCGACGCGAACCAACTCACCGCCGTGACCGCTGCGTTGGCGAGCGACACCGTCTACCAACTGGCCGCCGCCGAATACCTGTCCGTTCCCGCGACCGATCCCGTGTTTGATCGGATCGAAAGTTCGGTGTTCCTCGCCTTCGAGACGATGCCAAAGTTGGTCGCCCCCGCCCACAAGCCAACGCTCTTCAATCTGCGTGTCTACGAAAGCCACAACGAAGCGGCGAGCAAGAAGAAGATCGAGATGTTCAACAAGGGTGAGATCGCAATCTTCCGTCGCGTCGGTCTGACACCGGTCTTCTTCGGCGAAGCCATCACGGGGACGAGGCTCCCCAACCTCACGTACCTCCTCGCGTTCCCAGACGAAGCCGCCCGAGCAACCGCGTGGAACACCTTCCGCGCCGACCCCGAATGGAAGACGCTGAAAGCCATCCCCGAGTATGAGGACAAGAAGATCGTCTCGAAGATCACCAACAAGCTGCTCACGCCCGCGGAGTACTCACAGATTTGAGTGACCTTGAAAGGATCGCCGACTTCGCAGCCCGTGGCACCCCGCATCCGGTTTCAGCAAGGTGATGCCTTAGACATTGAGCAGCATCCTCTTCGATGCTGTGGTTACAAATGGTATGTGATGTCGATCCTGACTTTGGAGAAGGTGCTTGTCATGTCGGTCATTTCACTTCTCGATCCGCCATCCGTTTCGGCTGAAGTCGATGCGATGTCGATTCAGCTTGGAGTTTGTTCGGAACTGCAGCGTGTGATCGCAATGACACGCGCCCTCTTTCCCGTCAATCACGTACAGGTCGTGGTTGAAGATGATCCCGAAGTCCCTTCGGATCCGCACTTGGCAATCGTCGTCCAGTGTGACTTCGACGATGTCGATCAGTTGGTGGCCAGCCAATGGAAATGGCATGAACGTCTGTTTGAATGCTGCCCCGCACCGCTCACTTCGACCTTTCGTTTGGTGACGGAATCGAGGCCATGATTCGCGGCGAAGAGTTTCTCGAACGGGCGAAGAATTATGCCGAGGGGCCGACCGAAGCGGACTGGCGTTCTGCGGTCAGCCGAGCCTATTACGCGGCGTTTCATGTGGCTCGTGCCTTAATGAGCAAACTGGGCTTCACCGCACCTCGAGCCGATCTGGCTCATGCGTTTCTCTGGCGACGCTTGGGAAACGGTGGCCACGTTCCGTTGGCATTGGCGGGTTCGCGGCTGAACCAGCTTCGCGGCGAACGCAACCGGGCCGACTACGATGTCGGTTCTAATCTGTCTTGGAAGGAGACCCAAGCGGCGGTGACTTCCGCCGCCATGATCATCGCCACATTGCAAGCTCTGTCGCCCGAGGAACAAAGCGCCATCACCGAAGCAATGAAAACTTACGAACACGATGTGCTGCGTGAATCCACATGGCGCAATCGGCCGCGATGATGAGTGGGCCGTTCAAGCAAGCACAAACTTACTCAACCACGAATGGTCACGATGCCGCGTCTGCAACTGTTGTTGATTGCTGTTTTGATTCTGCTCCCCATCGCGCTGTTTGCCGGGGTCGGGGCGTGGGCGATTTGGCAGTCGGGGCATTTGATTTGGTTGTCGTGGGCGATGCCGGTTTGTTGGGGGCTGGCGTGGGTGCTGCTGCGGAAGGCGAAGCGGGTTGAGGTGACGTTGCCCGAGATCGGGTCGCGGATTCATTGGACTCCGCACGACAAGGCGGCCGGTGAGATCGTGGCGGCCGAACAGAAGCGGATCGGTGACGAAGCGACGGCCGAGCAACTGACCAGCCACACATTCTTTCGCGACCGAACGCTCGATCTCGCGACGAAGGTGGCTCGCCACTATCACCCCCATGTGGCCGAGCCGCTCGATGCGTTGTCGGTCGTGGAAGTGATGGCCGTCGTCAGATTGGTCGCCGAGGACATGGAGGTCTGGTTCGACGAGAACGTCCCCGGCGGTCATCTCGTTTCGATCGGTCAGTGGCGGACGCTAGCAAAGATACCTGGTTGGTGGCGTGCGGCGAGCAATGTCTGGTCGGTTGCATCGATCTACTTCGACTTTACTCGGCTTCCGCGACTCGCTCTGACAAGACTGTCAGGCGATGCCGCTGCGAAGTTTGGAAAGACGTACGCATTCAAAACATTCTTTCTGCTCTACCTGCGTCAAGTCGGGTTCTACATGATCGAGCTGAACAGCGGGCGACTACGCGGCGGATCGGCTCGGTATCGCAGTGCGATGGCGAGGCTGGAAGGGGGAAGAGGGCAAAGTCAGGAAGTCACGTCAAAGAGTCAGGGGGCTGACGCCGCCCCGCTCAGAAAAGCAGATGAGCCTGTGACCGTGACGATCGCGATCATTGGACAAGTGAAGGCGGGGAAGTCGAGCCTGGCGAATTGTTTGCTCGGTGAGCAGGGGGCGGCGGTGGACGTGTTGCCGCTCACGCAGGATGTCGCGCGGTACGAGTTGCGGTTGGACGAGACGCACGACCGATTGGTGCTGCTCGACACGCCCGGTTACAGCGATGCTGGAGCGACGGCCGAGCAACTGAAAGCGACGCGCGAAGCGGTGCGGCAAGCCGATTTGATCCTGCTCGTCATGGCCGCGACCTCCCCCGCGAAACAAGCCGATGCGACAATGCTTTCCGAGCTGTTCGGTTGGTTCCGCGAACAGCATCACCTCAAGCCGCCTCCGGTCGTCGGTGTCGTCTCGAAGATCGACGGACTCAGCCCGGTGATGGAGTGGTCGCCGCCGTATGACTGGTCGCAGCCCACTCGCCCGAAAGAGGTCTCGATCCGCGAGGCGGTCAATTACGCGCGGCAGTCGGTCACAGCGGGGTTTGGCAGTGCCGGGCTAGGGAGCGCGGGGCTGGGTGCGGGGGAAGGTCTCGCCAGCATCGTTCCTGTCTGCACGGATCGCGAACGGTACCGCGTCTTCGGGATCGAGGAGTGGCTGCTCCCGGTGATCGCGCTCCAATTGGATGAGGCTCGCGCGTGTTCACTCGTCCGTTCGGTCCATCACGACCACGATCGCGTGAAGACATGGCGCGTCGTCTCGCAACTGATCGCGTCGGGACAGCGGATCAAGGACGCGGTCGAGGCCCTGCGTGATCCTCACATGCCGGCAAAGTAGCCGTCATCGCTCCGCGTGACGAAAGCCGATTGTGAGTTGTCCCTGTAACTCAGCAGTCAGACACCAAGCGACTCAACACGCCCGATCACATTGGTCTTCCGCCCCCACCTGACCCCGGCTTCGTCCGTTCGGCAGCAACTCTCGGAAGTTGAAAATGCACAGCCCAGCCCCTACGCAATGATCTCGCGGATCGGCGCGCCGTGGTCGATGTCGAGTCGCTTCCGGCCGGGGACTTCGAGGCGTCTGGAGTCGAGGCCGAGTTGATGCAGGATCGTGGCGTGGATGTCGGTGACGTAGTGTCGGTTCTCGACGGCGTGGAACCCGATCTCGTCGGTCGCGCCGTGGACAAGCCCACCCTTGATCCCGCCGCCCGCCATCCAGACGGAGAAGCCGTAGATGTGATGGTCGCGGCCGTCGCTCCCCTGCGTTCCCGGTGTCCGACCGAACTCACTCGCGAAGAGGACGATGGTCGAATCGAGCAACCCGCGTTGCTTGAGGTCTTTCAGCAACCCCGCGATCGGCTTATCGACCGCTTGGAAGTTCTTCTCGTGGTTCGCCTTCAAGCCGCCATGAGCGTCCCAGACACCGGCACCTCCCGCACCGTGCTGCACTTGGATGAAGCGGACTCCCCGTTCGATGAACCGCCGCGTGGCGAGCATCTGCATCCCGAAGTCGCGCGTCGCAGGATCGTCCAGCCCGTAGAGTTGCTGCGTCGCCTGAGTCTCGGCGTTGAGGTTGAGGACATCGGGGACCGAGGTCTGCATCCGGAAGGCGAGTTCATACGCTTTGATCCGCGCGGCCAGCGCCGAGTCATTCGGGTACTCGACTCCCTTCAAGCGGTTCAGTCCGCCGACGAGATCGAAGCCGATCTGCTGTTCCTCGCGGCTCAGTCCTCCCGCCGACTTGCCGAAGTCGAGCGGGTTGTTCGGATCAACGCGGATCGGAATCGCATCGTGAGCCGGCCCGAGGTAATGCCCGTCCTTCGCGTTCCAGTACTCGCGGTTCCCCATCGAGATGAACTGCGGCAGGTTGTCGTTGAGGCTGCCGAGTCCGTAATGGACCCACGCGCCGAGCGTCGGGTATTCCCCGTCGAGCATGTGGCGACCCGAATGAAACTGCGTCTGAGCGCCATGATTGTCGTCGGTCGTCCACATCGAACGCACGATCGACAGGTCATCGACACAGCTCCCCATGTGCGGCACCCAGTCGCTCAGTTCGATCCCGGCCTCGCCGTACTTTCGATGGCCGACCTGCAACGGATAAAGCTTGTTCCGCTGTTGCCCGTTGGCGTCGTTCACCACGGTGACGCGAGCGAGCTTGAGCTTCTCCGGATTCTGAGTTTCCTTGTGCGGCGTCTCGTTGATCGACTTGCCACCGTACTTGGTCAATTCGGGCTTCGGATCGAAGCTCTCCATGTGCGACACGCCGCCGTTCATGAACAGCCAGACAACATTTTTTGCTTTCGGCGTGAAGTGGGCCTGACCGTTCGGCGGCACCCATTCGGCAGGAGCCTCCGCCCGCACAACACCATCCCGCGCAAGCATCGCCCCCAGCGCGAGACCGGTGAACCCCAGCCCCATGTCGGCGAGAAACGCGCGACGATGAACGCCGCCCGCACACGAGTCCGAATCTTGCTTAATGTCTGTCATGCTGACTCTCCCTCAGGGCGAGGTTCTGCCCAGTCTTCAATTCTCAATCCGGGGATCTGTTCAAAGTCGATGCGGTTGCGTGTGACCAGCGTCGCGTCGAGCTCAAGGGCGATGGCTGCGATGGCGAGGTCCATCTTGCCGATGCGTCGAAACTGCCGGCGGAGTTCCGCCTGTCGCTCAATCGCTGAGTGCGAATACGGAAGAATTTCCATGACACCGATGGCACTGACCGTCTTGAGAAGCCCTTGGTAGACAATGGCCAACTGCTCGGAAGTTTTGGCTTGGCGAACGCGCGAATACCATCCGGTGAGCGACTCGTCGACCGTGACAATGCTGATCGTCAGCCGATCGACCTGTGCCGCCCGCGAAACGACAGCCCGGTGGTTGAACTGAAACAGCGTGAAGCAGTCCGTGTCAAAAACGTAGTGTGAACTCATCGACTTGCATCCGCATCCACTTGGCAACGGTACTCAAGAATCGCTGCCTGATAAGCCTCAGGGTTGGGTTCGTGTTCCAAACAACCAGCCGCAGCCATCCACGGTTTGTCCGACATCATCGGCACATTGACCTTCACCATTTTGGCAAGCTTCAG
>Ga0114966_10000288_pt1 | contig 48704 bp, 45 predicted proteins | sample M_130207_XF_Meta_FD_87029 | JGI IMG/M metagenome (GOLD analysis project Ga0114966, IMG submission 87029) | Freshwater microbial communities from Lake Montjoie, Canada to study carbon cycling - M_130207_XF_MetaG | ecosystem: Environmental > Aquatic > Freshwater > Lake | place: Lake Montjoie... | reverse complement strand
GATTGATTTGTAGCAACATATTTCAATGTCTGAAATTGAATTTCCCTCAGTGAACTCAGAAAGGCTATTTCTCCAACTGCTTCTGCAATTCCTTCCATTTCGCTTGCAATATTGTTTATCTTGAGAAGCGCCTTGATAAATTCTCCCAGAAAGACTCCCTTTTCCTGTTCCATCTTTTGCAATACTCGTTTGCAATCTTCTGCGGATTCACACTGACACCATTCCATCACATATTCAATAATATCAAAGTGGATATTGTAATTGGTTCCAGTGACCACATTCTCTTCAAACTCGGTGTCCTGATAAAACTTGTATAGATCATCTACACTTTGAATAATTTGCTCAAGTTCGCCGTTATTGCATCTGGCCCTAACTGATCTAATTTCATCCGCAACCGTTACATTTGTAAAACAGCTGAAAATGGCCGCCAATTGAGGAGCACACAGATGAGTAATTTTCTTTTCATCAACGAGTTTCCCAAAGGCCAAACAATGAACTTCCCTCAATCGTGTTGAAATGGACCCCTTGAGGGTAAGGGAAAGTTTTTCTTCATTGTAAGAGACAAAGCCTTCTTTTTCCAAGATGCGCAAGATGGACGCCACATTAGAGTTCAAATAATCCTGCGTCTGTTTGTAACTCTCATATTTCGCATTGCACAAATTCAATTGCTGATTGTATTTGTTGACCGTTTGGACGTCCATGGCTATAAACTTATATTCGTATTCAATATCGGTTTGTCGGCGTTCCAAGTCCTTTCGCTTCTTATTGACTGCCGTGGGTATTTGCGACTTGATCCCAATGTATTCGTCCACAATTTCTTTTGGTGTTCTAAGGGATTGCAACGAGATTTTCAGACGGTCCAACTCTTGACCCAGCTGAGCCATTTGGTCTTCCATGCAAGCCAAATCATTTTGAATCGTGTCTTGAATCATACTACGCTGTGCAAATTGGGTAAACTGTTGATCGCCCATTTCCACCAAATTAAGTATCAAATTATACGAAATCTTAAACTTGGATACCAGGGTTTGTGGCTTACCGTGCATCATATTCTTGTATTCCGTCAGTTCCACGTTTTTAAACAGATTATTCAAATGAATCACGTGGCCAACGGTGTCAATCCCTCTGCGTCCAGCACGACCAGCCATTTGGGTGTACTCGTGCGAATACAGCATACGAGAAATAGACCCATCAAACTTCTTCACGTCGGTAAAGAGAACCGTCTTGGTCGGCATATTAATACCCACTGCAAATGTCTCTGTCGCAAAGAGGAGTTTAATATAGCCCTTCGCATACAAGAGTTCCACCATTTCTCTCAAAACTGGCATTACCCCTGCGTGATGAATTGCGATACCCTTCTCCAACAAATAAACCATATCATTATATTCTGGGAGTTGCAAATACTCTTGATAATTTGGGAGCTTTCTAATAATTTGTTCGCATTCTCGGCGAACAATATACCCGACCTTGGAGTCATCTTCCAACAAAGGAACTGTAATCTCTTTCGCGCATTGTTCCAGTTGTTTTCTTGACAGGACAAAGCATAATGCGGGGAGCATATTGTGTTCCACCATATGTTTGCATACTTGGTTCAAAATATGCGCGCGTTTCATGTACACTTGTTTTGTCTCCATAATGGTGAGAGTTTTTTTCATCTTATTGTAGTTAATATCGTTGAATTTTCCAGCGGCATCTTGCATGACAAACAGGGCGTTTGTTTGTTCGCGAATTTCCTTTTCAAGTTGCTTATCTTTAATCACCTTGTAAATTGCGTTTGTTGTGGTAATAAAACTATAATGGGTGAGGGGGACAACGCGGTGATTCGTCGTGGTCAAATAGACGACTTTATTTTGATTGGTTTTTTCAGTTTCACGGTCGCCTCTGGTTTCACGGTCGCCTCTGGTTTCATGGTTACCTCTGGTTTCACGGTCACCTCTTGTTTCACACCAGCCAGCAAACTTTTCCGGCGCATCAATCGTCGCCGAAAGCATCACCATCTGAACATGCCTCGGTAAAAGCATAATAGATTGTTCCCATACGTTACCTCGTTCCGGGTCATTAATATAATGAATCTCGTCAAATATCACACACGCAAGTTCATCGTGTATAGACATGTCAAATGAAATGCCAGAAGGTTTTTGATCGGGACTCTGAACCTGATATAATTTATTCAGCAAAATTTCAGTCGTCATAATAAGCACATCTGCTTCGGGATTTGTCTTTATATCCCCGGTTAAAATTCCAAATGAAATGTGAGGAAACTTTTTAGTAAATTCATAGAATTTTTGGTTAGATAGTGCTTTAATTGGGCTTGTATAGATGACTTTTTTTCCCTGTGATACAAAATATTCAATAGCAAATTCAGCAGGAAGAGTTTTACCGGAGCCGGTATGAGCGCAAACCAACGCATGATTTCCCTCCACAATGGATTGAATAGAATATTTCTGGAAAGGACTAAGAGGGAACTCGTACTTTTGAAAATGCTCTTGAAACTCAGGTTCATTTTCAATTGGGTAACTGTCTGGACAAAGCTTTACCATTTTGTTTTTGTAATATAACATAAAAAAGGTTTTAGTATCAATTTTTTTATGTTGTAGTATTGCAAATGAATAATATAATTCGTGTAACAGAATCTCAAAACAGACTATTTAATTATCTATCTAAAAAAATAACATCATCTCCTTCCTATAAACCCAATAGGTTTATTAAGGAAGTAAATTCTGTCAAAAATTGTTTACCTAAAAAAATAATAAATACTTTACAAGATTTTACAAAAAATGGATCAGATAAGGGCTTTCTTTTGTTTAAAGGATTTGCACTTAATAATGAAGATGTTCCGCCTACCCCACCCGATAATACTTTCTCTCTTGGAGAGAAAACTCAATTGGCAAATATACAGGCACTCATAAATCAGACTTGTGGGGAAATGATTGCATATGAAGCTGAAGGGCATGGTAAGTTATTTCAAGATATGGTTCCCAATTATAAACTATCAACTACTCAAACGAGTCTCGGTTCAAAGGTTGAATTGGAAATACACACTGAACAAGCATTTTCCAAATTGAGACCCGATTTACTAAGTTTGGCGTGTTTACGAGGAGACCCTCAGGCAAAAACTTATATATTACATGTCAAAAAAATAGTAGAGAATTTATCTGAAAAAGAGAGAAAGTTATTGAGAGAACCATTGTGGAAAATTGGAGTAGATATGTCATTTAAAATGAAAAATGAGAGTTTTTTAGAAGGAGAGATAAGAGGTCCTATTCCGATATTATCCGGAAACGAAAAAAATCCACAGTTAGTATTTGATCAAGATTTAATGCGTGGAATTACAGACGAAGCAGAGGCTTTGAGAAAAAAACTAATTGATATATACATAAAACATCGGTCTGAATATATATTAGAATCCGGGCAAGTTATATTAATTGATAATAGATGCGTCGTTCACGGTAGATCTCCGTTTACGGCAAAATATGACGGGTGCGATCGTTTTATTATCCGAAGTTTTGTAACATTGGATTATGATTGCAGTTGTCATGCTAGAAAAAAAGGATCAAGAATGATTCAGTCTTATTTTAGTTAGTTATTGAGAGAAATTATATTAGGTCTATAATATAAACCCATAAATGAATAATACTATTGGAATAGTTGGAGGAGGATTAGCCGGATTAACCGCCGCGTATTATTTGGTTAAGAATGACTATAATGTTGTTATATATGAAGGTAATAATCGTTTGGGAGGAAGAGTTTACTCTGGTAAATTTCCCAATGGGCAAATTTATGAAAATGGAGGGGAGTTAATTGATTCCACGCACAAAGATTTATTGCATTTAATAAAAGAGTTAAACTTGAAAGTAAATGACGAATTAAAAGAATTAGAACAAGAACCAAGCAAAAAGGAGTTAACCTATGTAATAGATTATCCAGATGATAAACATAGTAAACACGATATTCATAAAGTAAAATATTCAAAGAGTGAAGCAGCAAATGATTACTTTAATAAAGTAAATCCATCTACAAATTTAAGTATATTTCAACAAATATATCACGACGCAAAAAATATTTATCCTAAAAATTTTATAAATGGTAAAACCGTATGGCCTCTTATATATGATAACACGTATAATAATATTGACAAGAAGAACTTGGAAGAATATATATGCAAATTAACGTCTTTTTTAAGAAAAGATAAAAATGGATCAAAAACTAAATTGGCTCAGTTATTTAATCAAGCATTTTTGACAGAATGTGGGGCTGAAATAGATAAACTATCCCCAATCAATTTTTTAAAATTATTGGATTTTGATACGGAAAAAACGAATGAACCACTTAATTATCCAGCTGGAAAAGTCCCAGAAAATTTATTCTCATTATTTGGAGACTCAGATGAAAGATTTCATATACAAAATGGAAACCATTCTATTATCAAAAATTTAAAAAATTATTTATGTAGGTCAAATAAATGTAAAATTAAAATGGGATATTTCCTCACCAAAATAAAACATTGCTCTTCATCTAATACAATTGACAAATATAACAACAAACCATACAAACTCTTTTTCAAAAGATCCGACGATTCTTGTTTCTCGTGTATGCATAATCATATTGTTATTGCAATACCATTCTCAACCATTCGTAAATGCAATTTGTTTCCAGAAAAGTTTGTGGATATAGAAGAATCTAATTTTAGCATGTTAAAAAAAATATGCAATTCAACATTTGCCTATGGGTAAAAACTCAAAACTTAATATTCAATTCTTAAAGAAATTTTGGAAGAAAGATGAAAGAAGCGTATCTATATTTGTAAATAATAACGGCTATTGGGATGTATCGCGTGCACAAAGTCATGAAACTGGAATACTTGTAGAATTTAAAGGCGGAGAACGTTGTGATACATCTTCAACGCATGAATTCATAGAAGAGACTTTAAAATATAATTCAGAAATAAAACGAGAAACAGAATCTTGCTTAAATGTTTTACAAGAAATTTTTCCAGACACAAGAAAACATTTTAAACATAGCTACCATCCAGAGACGAAAAAAATTACTAATGTGGTCGGATATTGTTGGCATCATTCACATTGGGTTAAAGGATCATATTCTTATTGGGGCCCAGGTCAATATAATGGATATAAAAATTATATAACTGGAAAAGAAAAATCTTCAGATAAAATTTCTTTTGCGGGATATGAAGGTGTTCCCGAACCATACAACAAAGAACAAACTGGAAATTGTCATTTTGCAGGAGAACATACATCATTTATGTTTCAAGGATATATGAATGGAGCGGTTGAATCTGGAATTCGCGTTGCAAATGAGATTATGCGATTGACAAAATAAATATTTTACCAATTTTTGTATTCTGGATGACGCGAATCTAATATTTTATTATTTTTATATGTAACATAACAGCTTGAAAGATGTCCTCCCCATACCTCTGTAAAAAAATACAGTTTTTGTTTTGACGGTATACAAATGTTGCAAATGTGAGAATAACCCCATCCCGATTCAATATCTAATCTTCTAACTTTTAATTTATTTTTTACTAAAGTAAATTCAAATTTGTCTGGATATTTATTATCTACAAGTTGAACTGAGTATTCAATGTCTTCCGGAAAATAATACAAATTAATTATTTTTATATTCTTGTCGCTGTTTCCAATTGAAACTTTTATTTTAACTTCATTTATTTCATATAAAGTTTCAGAAGAAATTTCCATACCACCCAAATTATATTTTATACAATTATACATATCAAACGTTGGTCCATTAATGTAATGATATGGGTTATTTAACAAGAAAGAAATTAAAAACATTAAAAATAATGGATTTTTTGGTTCTGAAAAATTTGCTATAAAAGCTTGAAAAATACTCTTTTTATCTATTGCTAAACAAGAATAAAAAGTTATTGATTTGTCTAATTCATCTAATTTCAGATGTGGTAAAATATCTACATCAGAATAAACCCCTGCGTTAACATACAATTTACATAATCTCCACAAGTCAGCTTTATACATTCCGATAGGAATTTCTTTGAATTTTTCTGAAATTTCAGAATTAAAATTATCTCTCAAAAAATTTATACAATCTTCATCTAAACTAAAATCAATCTCGTATTCAGGATTTATTTTTTTCCAATTCTCAAAAACATAATCTGGGACATGTTTTTTGTACGTCATATAGATTTTTTTATTCATACTATATCAAATATAATATTTTCATCTGCGCCGATATACATTTTTCTATTTGGTCTATGATGATATTGTTTTCCGTACTTCTTAAATATGTAAAAATAAGATTTTTCAGAAGATGTTTTATCGCTGCATGATATTATAGAGTGTCTGAAAGAAAGACGAGCAATAGAGTCATATTCATTTTTAGGATTATAAATTATGTTTGTGCATATTAAAGGTTTTTTGTATAAAGCATCGTATGCATCTTTATATAAAATTTTATCTATTTTTTTAGGAATAAAATTTGCCATAAAATGGTATAAAAAATAACTCTATATACTTTTTCTTTTTCTAAAAAATTTCTATTGTATGTAAAATGAAATATTATATGGGAAATAGTTCAGTGGTTGAATACACAAAACAGAATATTATTCCAATATTTTCACAATTAGAACTCATTGAAGAATTTGATTTTGACAAGATTTCCAAAAAAATTTATGAATTGGAGAAAAGAGGGACTCCTATCGGGAGAGAAACACTGGACACTGGTGGCGATGTATTGAGACATATTGAAGAACATATTACCATCTATGAAGAAACCGATGAAGTTGGTATTATAGGCGTAATTACATTTTATCTCAACAATGATACGTTGTGTATTGACACTTTATGTACCCCCTTCATACCACAAGCAAAAGGTGTAAGCGGCGTGTTATTAAATGTGATAAAAGATATATTAGTAAGGTTGAATTTAAAGCAGATCTATTTGGCTTCTCTCAAAACTTCGGAACCCTTTTATAAAAAGAATGGGTTCGTATTAGATCCGCATGGAATCAAACACAAAGAGTATCGTTTTATAGATATGGTTTACGAAAATTCTTGTTATAAACGAAAAAATAAGACGAAAAAATAAAATAAAATAAAATAGAATAGAATAGAATAGATATGCAAGATGGTTTAGAGATTCCAAACATATACGACGAGATTATTGAAAATCTTTTTATTGGCGGAGCCGGAGCAGCAAAAAATAAATATGGTTTTTCAATGGTAGTGAATTGCACACGAAATTCAGATATTCCATTTCCAACAGAATGCAAGAATTGCATTAGAATTGACGCAGAAGATTCTCCAGAGTATCACGATAAACTGTGGTCACTCATATACGAGACAAACACGTTAGAAAAAATACATTACGCATTATTCAATGGAGAAAAAGTATTAGTGCATTGTTTCGCCGGAGTACAACGATCGTGTGCAACAGTCGCGTGTTATTTGATAAAATATCATGGAATGTCAGTAAATGATTCCATAGAATACATACGAAAGAAAAGACCCATTGCTTTTGGCTGGAATGTAAATTTTGTAAAAGCTATGGAAATATGTTATGCTATACATAATAGAGACTACATGTAGTGGATATATTATAAAAATTGATTTATTTTTATAATATATACAGATTTTTACAAATAGAAACAACTATGGGAAATATTCTTGCCAAAAAAATTATTTCAGACGATGAAAATTTTTATTCGGATTTAACAACAGATATCATGTGCGTCAAATCAGATATAAAAATAACAAAAAAAATTCTTCCAAAATACAACACTGATTATTGCAAGTGTAAAAAGTGTATGGAGATTTTACAATACGACTATGAAAATGAGGTATAACAATCACTTATACCTGAATCCATTTTTTTGTAAGACCGGCTTCTACACTTTCCAACGCTCCTTCTACCCATCCTTGATTCAAACTTACCATTTCTCCGACAACCAAGACATTTTTCAATGGATGTTGAGCTTTCTCTAAAAATTCTTCACGATCTTCAAATTCTTCTGGCAAAGGTTCGTAATAGTGTGTTCCTATTTCCCAATAAAAGCTCATAATATCTTTTATACAAATGGTACATGTTTCCAATGCAAATGTATTTTCAACTATTCTCGCAACATACTTACGATTCTCTGGTGTATTTTCTATATAAGGTTTTAATGCCATAGCATTGTTATTATCTGAATAAATCATATAGATTCCCTTGGCGGGGTTTATTTCTATTACATTTTGAAGAATTCCATTAACAACGGTTCTTTCAAATACTTCATATTTCATAAGAGGTATGCTATTGGCGCTGACTTTTATGTACATTCGTAAAAATGGCTGACCATGGATTTGTTTATATATATGTGAATAATCTGGCAAAAGTTTTTGAACAACATTTGTAGTTGTTGCTAATATTACTTTTTTCCCCGAATAAGTCTTTCCATCTTTTGTGGTTATCACAAAATTATTTTTTTCTTTCATTTCCAAATTTGTTACAGTTGTCAATGTGTGAATATTTTTGCATCCAATTTTTTTCTGAAGAGTTAACACTAACTGTTTCCAAGGTATATTCAAATGAGTCCAGTCTTCATAATTATCATCAAACCCGTAATAATTGAGGGTATCGTATGCAGATGCGTTTTCATAATCAGTATATCCGCTGCAAGGCAAAAATGCTTCATATACGTCTTTTCCCAATAAACCAATAGCATACTCCTTAAAAGTTTTATTTCTATCTCTTTTATCATCGTATTTTTTTTTCACATATAAAAAAATAGATCTAATATTACATGGATTATTTATGGTCTTTGATCTATTCTGACGGCGAATTGATTCTGGAGAATAAATATTGAGTTCTTCAAGTAAATTTATCAAACGAACATCTTTACGTTTACGACCATACTCTGCTCCGGTAACAACCGTGGTTCCATGAAATCCTTCATTGCCTATTCTTCCTCCAAGCCAATCTCTCTTGAATTTTTCCAACACAACAAAGGAAGCATCCGGATTTTCATTCTTTATTTTGTAAGCACTATAAAGGCCAGATATTCCTCCTCCAACAATAATAAAATCATACATCTATATTAACAAAATAAAATAATATAAGTTTACTAATAAAATATAATTCTACTATAAATGGTAAAAAAATATGTCGGAGGGGTTAAACAAGTAAATCCGTCAGTATCATCTTTTACATCAGTTATGTCTTTTCTTCAGAAAAGCACAGTTTCATCTATTTCATACAGTTCTCGGTTTGGATTTATATTTAAAGCAGAGTTAAAGCCGGGTTTAGAATCAGATTTTCTTGAATTAAACGATTCTAAAAAGGAGTTTGATAAACCTGTTACAACGCTTATATTTAAAATAGCAATTTTAATGCAAGAAGAAAATTACAATAAGATAAAAGATAAACCAGATCAATTACCCGTTTATAAGGACACATCGGGTAAAGAAAACGAAAAAAGCGTAGAGTCTTATGATAATTTTATCATGGAAGCAAAGGTTCAAAACGAAGTATACGAAAAAACAGTTTCAAAGGGACAACCCTTATGTCCGGCATTGATTGATGTTTCTTCTATTTCTGAAATAAGAGAAGCGTCGTCATTTTTAGACCTTATGAATTCCACGAGTGACAATGAATGTGAAAAAATGAAGTCCTATATTTTATCCGCATTAAGAGAGACACAATACCCAAGTGAACTCGGAATTATAACTATGTCATCAGCTCTGGATTATATGCCATTTTCTTTATTATCTGATAAAAAGTCTGAGAAACTATATTCTTCTATCGTATATTCTGTTATACGTTTATTGAATGAAACCCAACGTGTACACGGTGATTTAAATAAAGGAAATCTTATGGTAAAACAATTATCAGATGGAACCTATATATCGTTGCTTGTTGATTTTAACAGCGTGTTTCTTGTGGATTCAATGTCAGAAAAACAAAAACAGATCGCGAACGAGAGTAAACCTTTTTTCATTGATGAAAATGGGTCATTAGTGATAAATAAGTCTATGATAACTCTAAACAAAAACCAATTTACAGAAGAAGATGTTAAACTTTTTATAGAATTTATTAGCGCGTTGGACAAAGTATACCATGTTACAACGCGTGATATGGAAGAAGAACAGTATTCATTGTTTGAGAAAAATTTTTTGACTGGATTTACATCATATGCTGATGTTGCAAACATGTTGAATTCATATTATGAACTACCCGATAAAGTATCCTACAAAAATACCATGGTAAAATTTGATGAAAACATGGATAAAACATCAACGGTTGTATCGTTTTTACAATTAGAAGATTATAGAGGGTCTCCATCTAAAGAAAACAGAAGAAATCCCAATGCTGCTCCATCGGTTGACAGACGCAAAAGACCTGGTCCTATATCGCAAATGTCTATTCCAATATCCAAATCATTATTTATGGATGATGATGATTATGAATCTCCAATATCTAAATCATTATTTGGTGACGCTAAATCTCCAATACCAAAATCATTATTTGGTGACGACGATGAGTCTCCCCATAAAAAACCAAAGGGACCTGATGTGGATCTACCAGATTATAATTTACTTCCAAAGGGTGGACGAAAATTCACAAAAAAAAGGAGACATCGTAGAAAAACTATGAAACGCAGTAAAAACACAAAAAAGAAGACACTTCGCAAGACAAAACGATAAATTATATTTACTGTATATGTAATATAATTCATCTATACAAGCTCCTTCTTTACCACCTTTTCGTAACATGGGAGGCTCTTTAAGTCCTTCGGCCGAATATATATTATTTTCCCAGAATAACTTAAAAACGAAGGTTGATGAAATTTAATTTTTTTTTACAAAAAGTCAAATAGGTTTTCAAAAATGGACAAAAAAAATGTCCAAAATTGAAAACTCGATTTGAAAACCTGCAAAAAACATTAAAAAAATCACGTCTTACCAACTTGGTAAGAACGCTTTTTTTACTTTGAAAAGTCTCTTACCATATTTTTTTTATTTGAGAAAAAACCAATTTAGATAACTTCTATGTTTTGTATAGAATGGAAACCGATGGAAACAAAAAAGTCGCAAAAAGTCGCCGCGTTTTTGAGTGTATTTCTTGTGACTATATATGCAGCAAAAGTTCTGATTACATAAAACACCTACAAACCAAAAAACACGTTCAGTGCGCCGTGGAAACCGATGGAAACCAAAAGTCGCCAAAAGTCGCCGAAATTAGTCACGACTGCATTATCTGTGGGAGATCTTACAAGAATAGGTCCGGTTTATGGAAGCATGGTAAGGCTGGATGCAACCTCATGCAGCCAAATTTAGAGGAACATGTAGACCAAGATTTAAACGATGGCGCAGTGGTTGAAATCCTTAAACAACACCGGGAATTTAAGGACCTCATTATGGAGCAAAATAAACAAATTATGGATCAAAACAGGCAGATCATGGAAATGTCCAAGCATCAGGCACAGATCACCAATAACAACAACATTACCAATAACCAGTTCAACTTGCAAATTTTCCTCAATGAAAAATGCAAAGATGCTCTCAATATAACCGACTTTGTAGAATCCATTCAACTAACCCTTACGGATTTGGAAAATATAGGTTCCAACGGGTTTATAGAAGGCATCTCCAATATCTTAGTAAAAGGACTGAAAAATCTGGATGTCTATAAACGTCCGATTCATTGCAGTGATTTAAAGAGAGAAATCATGTATGTGAAAGATGAGAACTCATGGAAAAAAGACAACGAGGAAAACTATAAGATTAAAAATGCGATTAAGCAACTCGCCCACAATAATATAAAACAAATCCCAGTTTGGAAAGAGGAAAATCCTGAATGCAAAGACTCTGAATCTAAGAAGAACGACTTGTATTTAAAAATCGTGAATGAATCTATGGGCGGACATACGAAGAAAGAAGATGATGACAACTATGAAAAAATAATTAAAAAGGTGGCAAAAGAAACCACAATTGACAAGGCAACTACAAACTGATTTCATGCATTTATTATTACAGTCTTTTTGTTTTTGATTTTTTTTTCATGGAACGTTTTCTTGTATGTTTTTTCTTGAGTTTTGTGCTTTTCTTGGGTTTTGTGCTGTGTTTTTTTGTTCTTTTTCCACCTTTCATTTTAGCTTCTTTGCACATAAAAGATTTTATACCAGTTTGGTCTAACACACTCGCAACATCGTAATTATTAAGCCATTCTAATTTAACATTTCCTGGTTCGTCTTCTTGTGTTAATCCTACACAATCTAATTGTTTTTCTCTTTGGCAGGTTTGTTCTGCTTTGGCTTTAGCTTCATCGCATATATTTTCATCCGAATCCAGACATACTTGTTCTGCGTTGGCTATTGCTTCCCGACATATTTGTTCTGCCTTTTCTTTCATTGGTTTTGTTTCTTCATTATCAACTAAAAAATCTATATTCAAAGGTGTCTCTTGTTGAATGCTTCTTTTTGCTAATAGACTAAGAGAAGGTACAGCTATTTTATATATTTGTATATCATCTTTTGGTGTTACAAATTCAAAAACATTATTCCGATCACTACTCGTAGAACCGTAATATTTATTGTTTTTTAGATCTTTATATACTCTCAATTTCTTTTTATCGTCTTTTTCTTTTGCACGATTTACTCTAAAAAAAAGAACACTTATATCTTTATCCTTGGAAAACACTCGTTTATCATAATAAACTTGCATGTATTCCTTATGGAACCCAAGACGAACTGTACGAATAACATAGGGGTTATTTACGATTAGTGAATTACCTAAAAAAGGATCATCTACTACTTCCAATTTTCCTTCAGCGATTTCTTCTTCAGCAAAGTAATCATCTATAAAATGTCTCTCCTTACTATGATAGTGTCTATTATCATAAAATTTGCTCATATAATAATACTATAAAAAAATACATATGTCACTCTAATCCCTTAGTGCAAGAAATGCAGTCGTATCTTCTTTTTAAATTTTTCCTCATCTTGAAACAAGTACAACTTGTATTTGTTTTTCTGGTAATTCTCCAAATTTTCACGAATTGTTATCCGCGTCGCCATTTTCAATTCCGGCAAATATACGACAAACTGGTACAAACAATCCGTCCTGGTCACTTTATCAAAGATATAACCATCATACTCCTTTTCTAAAACATCCGGAACATTAATGCAATAATCCAACAAACTACAATCACATTGCATCCTCCGAATAGAACGCATCGTCACATTGATATACTCCAATTCCTTGATCCATTTATCGTAAAACAAAGACGCATTTTCAGACAATTTAATAAGACCACAATGCTGTTGAAATTTTATCATGTTCAGAATATCAACCAACCTGCGAATCGGGCTCGTAATATGTATATAAGCGTCCATTTCTAACACGTCGTGCCTCATAAAAGATGTCGGTTTATAATCATCCATAGTTGATCCATCAATATAAAGTCCCGCGGTACTGTTCCAAAATTTAATAAAGTTTGTCACAGAATCGGGTAGTTTATCGTCTGGTATGCCTCCCTTTGATCCGGATTTTATGAAGGACGATCTAAAAATGCCAGTCTTGTACTTGATCATTTCCATCGCACAATTATAGTTCATGAATATCATCAAATAGCACACTAATTCATGACTATTTCGCACCTTGTTAATATACTTATACTTGCTTTCCGCCAAACTCTGACAAACACACAACAGAGTCTGATAATTCGGATTTGCAATTAACGTCGCCTCCTCGTAATTATAATTTTTCGCCACGCGAATCTTACAATTCGTATATTTTATTTCCACAATGTCATTCTCATTTAAAACAATATCCATAACAAATGCAATACGCGATGTATTTTGTTGCAAACTACACAAACACTCGGATAAAATATTCGGCAACATGGGTCGTTTATGGTCTGGCAAATAAATCGTTGATATCCGTCGCGAAAAGGAATCCCACAAGTTCAATACATCCATCCAAACTGTAACATTGGATATATAAATGCTAAGCATACATAAACCACTTTTCAACGTGCGAATACTGAATGCGTCATCGTAATCTGAACTCCCAATAGGATCAATGGAGAATATGTACCATTCTGGACCACATCGGTTCTCAATACTCGGATGCTTTTGGCATATAGTATCAATAAACGCATCGTGCGCCTTAGTTTTTAAAGCCTTGGATGTATCCTTCGTAAACTTCTGAATAGATGCATTCAAGCTCTTGCAATAAAGCTGATATTCGTAAAAGTTATCCAATATATCAACCGATCCAATCACATTACTTAACACCCCGTGTGGGTGTTTATCGGTCCACTCTGTAAAAGCAACAGTTACGTATAAATTCACAAACACTTTAGAAAATCCCATACTTTTCATCTCATATGGAACCAAGAAATGAGGAATCCGGACATCATCCGGAATGCATTTATAAAGGAGTTTTCCATTTTGCCGTCCATACGTTTTTGATCCCTTCAAAATAAGAACTCCTGGTAAAGGGCTACTCTTTCTCAGCGTAGAATGAACAATGGTCACCTCTTTTGTCTCTTCGTCCATCTTGAAAATATCATTGTTGAACAGTTTTAAATCCAATGGGTTTATAACAATATCCCGTTCAACAAACGTGTCGTGATCTGTAATACACCATTTTGTGTAACTTCTGTCTTGAATATTTATCTTATAGAGCATTTTCTCTATAAGATAGATAGATGATTTTATTTCTTTTTACGGTACTTTGTTATTTCAAGTAATGTAATTCAATTTTAACGCGCCCCCTAAATGTCGCTTTTCTTTTGTTCAGTGGATTCATCCACGGTAGGTAATTCCGATAAAGATGTTCCTTCGTTAGGAATCGGCGAATCTAATGCAACCGTCTTCACAACATTCCTTTTTACATTATGAATCTGCAGTGCATACATACCAAAATGATTACAAATGGCTGCATTATTCATGTATGTTCTATAATAAAAACTACTAATGCTTGAACCCTTTTCAAATTTTATACTATACCACCAATAAGCAGGTATATATATTACTTTACCAGCGACAACCGTAATCTCTAAACATTTCACTTTGTCAAAATCTGCCTTGAATTGAGGTTGAGGATCCCATGGATTTACGGGCGATCTAAACTCAAAATTCTCATAATCGCAAACAGAGTGCAAATACCTTCCGTTTTTAGGAGGAGACAATTTTATCTTTACGGACCCCTGTGTAACCATAAAGTAATTGCGATAGTTTAGATTATACCTTAATGGTGTAACAGTCCCTTCAGACGCCATCAATATATCATAATTACAATTTGATACCATATATGGCCTTAAATATTCATCATTATACTGCATACTCTTTATTGCACCTGTTTCCTGTAAAAATTCGTTATTATTCTCCGAATAATGACACCCTGATTTATCGTCGTCAAATAATTTGCACGCGTCTCGCAATCCAAGTGGGATATATATTTCTGAATTATAATCGGTATCTAATGCATTGCGTATTTTTACATCAAAAGCATGATAGTTATTTAATATATAATCTTTGTTTGTAGTTTGAATTATTTTTTCGCTTGGAAAATCAAACAAAACAGGCTGCCTCAAATCGCAAATTTCTTCAAATCGGTCTTTTGACAACTCTTCTATCTCATACATTTCTAAATCATCACTTGTTTTAAGATGAAATTGTATGTGTAAATATAAAAACAACACAATACAAAATATAAAGAATCCAATTATAATTTTTGTCATACTATTAGACCCCCATAAAATTTATATCCTATTTTTACTAATTATCATCTTTAGGCGCTAAATAAAAGAAAAAAACACTATTATCTCCTAAATCATACCCGATTTTCATTGGAGATGTTTCACTAATAGAAAAATCAATGTATTCCGACAATTTTGTCGTCAAGCATATTTTGTGTAGATAATTCAAACTATACGATAAAGAGACGTTTGTATTTTCTTGTATCGCAAATTGTTCCGAATCATCAGGTTGAATATGGGAAGACATAGACCCTTCAACACCAGTAGTTTTTAATATGATTTGATCAGAGGTACACGAAATATTCATTGTATCTCCAAAATACAACATACGACTTGTAATATCATGCATCTTTTTTGACCCGAGACGCAACTCTACATCATACTCTGTTTCTGGAATTGTGTATAATTCAGGTTCAATATCCAATAAACAAACTTGAAAATAATTGTTGCATCCTCCGACAACCTCTATATTTATATGTTCGGAATCTTTGTCTTCAACTTGTAAAACTAATTTTTCCCCATCTTTTACGGTTGATATAATCATGTGAAATATATTGGTGTTTACGGTAATATAATTGCTTTCCGACCCACCAGCATCATATAATAAAAACCAGGATGCAGTTAGTTTTACATCATATAGACACACGTGTGATTTATCCATCCCTTGAATGTGAACGTGATCAGCATTGAATATCATTGTTGCTGAAGACGAAGAATTTTTTAATTGATGGAATATTGATATAAATGTATTTAATTTTGCAATACTTTCAATCTCTATCTTCATTGTATAAATAATATGAAAAAGATTTTCATATCGTTTATCGGTAAATAATGTTTTCTTTTTTCTTTTCTTTCAATAGTAATTTATTCATCTTGTACCTCTTCAACTACATCTTCAACCGTAACATCATGAATGTTTGTAAAATTTAATTCGGGTTGAGATAAAATAAATATTTGATTCTGCATTTCTTCCTCTTTGTTCTCTCCGCCGCAAATTTTATCAACTAATTTTTGCGTGGTATCAATGGAAAAGGTTTGCAACTTTAATAACATATCTTTTGTGTCTGCTATTTCTGTCGCAAGACGACTAATTTGATCATTAACCTCGTAATCAGTTTGTTGCATAAATACGTTTTGTTGAGGAGTAGATTGGCTCTTTTCTAATTGTTCAATTCTCATTAAAAGACCTTTTACTACAGAATCATTTAACTGAGCCGATCCCTTTGGTACATCCAAAGTTTTCAACTCATTCATTGCCTCTTGTAACTTTCCAACCATACTTTCAAATTTATTCATACGAAGTGACAATAAAGAGATTGCATCAGTGACAGAGACACGGTTGACGGGTTGTTGTTCAGATTCATACATTTGTCCTTGATTCTGTCCTTGGCCATACTGGTTATAAGCCGCCTGCATCTGCGACATAGCGGCCGCCTGAGCTTGCATCTGAGCAGATTGGATCTGTTGACGAGAAACCGGTTGACCAGCCCGTTGTTGATACACATTTTGGGCTTGTTGAACATACTGTTGATTTGATTGTCTGGTGTTATTAGAAACTGGCTCCCGTGGTCTTGCTTGCTGTTGTTGCGGTTGCTGTTGTCTGGATGTAGCATTTGCAATTGCGCGTGCACTACTACTCATTAATAAAAAATGCACACATTAAGTTTTCCTTTAACTGACGCATAAATCCTAAACATTTCAATCTTTAGGATATTTGGATTATTTCCTAAATATAAAATTTTATTCTTTTTATAAATCATATGGAATCAAGTGATTCAGCATCATCTAAATTATCAAAAGGTTTTTTTAGCTACGTATTTAATTTTGATGAAGATTCAAAAGGTGAAATGGCAAACATCATACAATATTCCGTGTTATGTATTATCCCCCTTGTAATCTTAAACAAGACTATTCAAAAATTTGTTCCAGAAGCAGACGATACCAAGGGCAGTTTAGAAATAACAGCGGAGGTATTAATACAAGTGATTGTCATGTTTATCGGAGTATTCTTTATTAACCGTATTGTTGCATTTGTTCCCACATATAGCGGCGCATCTTATCCCGACTTTAGCGTTATTTATATTATTTTAGGCGTCTTGATGATTACATTGAGCCTTCAAACAAAATTGGGAGAGAAAGTAAGCATCTTGGTTGACAGGGTAGTTGAGCTTTGGGAAGGTAAACCCGCCAGTAAAAAAGGTGCTAAAAAGGGAGCGGTAAGAGTGTCTCAACCTATTTCTGGACAAGTTCAGCAACAAAGTCAGCCCATTTATACAGACGGAACAGCAATTAGTCAATTACCTACTGCTGGACCAGGACAAGGAACTCCTGATTACAACGCAATGTACAGAAATGATTCTACACCTTTAGTGAACGCAGCAAGTCCGAGCTCGCAATTAGATAGCAACTATCAGATTATGAGTATGGGTGGACCTATGGCGGCAAATGAGATGGCGAGTAATGTATTTGGGGGCAGCCCATGGTAAAGGGTTTGCTAAAGCGTAGCTTTAGCTTAGCCGACCGTAAAGCTTCACTTTAGTGAAGCGACTGTAAAGGCTTTTAGCCGACTGTAAAGCTTCACTTTAGTGAAGCGACTGTAAAGGCTTTTAGCCGACTGTAAAGTGACTCTTTTGAGTGACGACTGTAAAGTGACTCGTTTGAGTGAAGCGACTGTAAAATAGTTTTTCAACCATAATAAAGATTTCTATTTACATTTATAGTAGGAAATGGATGTCAATCAACTTATAAAGGCTTTAGACAATGACAAAAACGAATCTCTGTTAGAATTCAATACCAAAAAAATACGAGAACTCAATCATAAGGTACTCAATGAATTACCGTTAGATCCCGACACTCTGAGTAACTATATGGAAAAGCTTTCAAAATATAAATACGTGGACGGTATGAATGAAATAAAATACGGATCATTTATCAGATGGATACCTATTACTGATCCAGACCATCTTCCATTAAAACAAGGAGGGGTCGTATGTGATATTAAAATTACGGATTCAGGGGTAGTACTCATCTGTAAAGGATTTAGCAAAAGCCATTTTCAAATAAAACTGGACGAGAACTTGATATTTCAAAAATTAAATTATCAAGAATTAGTTCTCTTGAATGCTTTAGACAATTTGTAAATTTTTTGCGTAACAACTTAAAGTATTATTACGTATAATACATTATATTGTATGACAGTTATTAATAATATTGAAATAGATGATTATAACAAGAATCCAAACATTATCAAACAAGCCATTTTACACAATGAACCAATTGAAGACAAATTAAACGTTGTTATTGTTGTATCTAATCCATGTTTATACGCGAAACGATATATTTTGGCACGGGAATTTATCAATCGGATTGAAACAGAGGAAACCCATGTAAATCTCTACATCGTTGAACTTTGTTACAATGACCAAAAATTTATCATTACCGATAAAAAGAATAAAAGGCATTTACAATTGAGAACAAATACGCCTCCATTATGGCATAAAGAAAATATGATTAACATTGGCATAAAAAAACTACTCCCCAAAAATTGGAAAGCAGTTGCATGGATAGATGCCGATGTAGAATTTGAAAACACAAATTGGGCTCTTGATACGCTAAAAATATTAAACGGATGCAAAGACATTGTCCAGATTTTTAGCCACTGCGTAGATATGGATCAAAATGAATTAGCTATTCAAGTACCATGTAGTTTCGGTTACAATATAGCAAAAGAAAATTCTTATATTAATAAAGGCGTTAATTTTTGGCATCCTGGCTTTGCATGGGCTTGCACGAGAAAGGCATATGATAAGATGGAAGGTCTATACGATTTAAGTATATTAGGCTCAGGAGATCACAATATGGCCTTGTCTCTAATAAAAAACGGTCATAAATCGTTAAACGAACTTTGCTGTGACAATTACAAGGAATCTATTCAGTATTTTCAAGATAGAGTAAAAAATCTTCGGTGTGGATACACGCCAGGTGTCATCAGACACCATTTTCACGGGACAAAGGCAAATCGCAAATATAGCGAACGTTGGCAAATCCTCGTGAAACACCAATATGATCCATATGCCCATGTAAAATACAATGATGATGGTTTATTGGTTCCGACGTCAGATTGTCCTCAAGAGTTATTGGATGATATTATGAATTATTTCAAAGAAAGAAATGAAGATGAATTTTGCAAAACAGTTACATAATACCTAATTTGCCGATTATCAAAAATGAAACCATAATAGAAGCAAATACTAAGACAATAAATAATACAAATATACATAATATAAAACCAGAATTCTTCAAACACCGGACACATCTAAACTCATTGTTGGGTAAAATGGGATCTGAATCACCAGACTCAACATCTTCATCCATGTTTTTAAAATTTTACAAATAAAATAGAATGAAATAGAATATTCAATTTTATTTTTTTTGTTTCATAGTTTTAGACAAAGACAACTTCCGTTTTTTACGACACGTGAATTTTCCAGACCGACTAAGCCTCTTTTTATTTAATACACTGCGAGTACATATTCCAATTGCCTTATCTTCCTCAACATTTTCAAATTTTTTAATACATCTACATAATTTTAATGCTAAAATATCCTCGGCTTTTTTCTTTAGTGATTTTTTATTGGATGGAATTGGTAAATTATAGAACTCTAATATTTTTCTATAATCTACGGTAGTTAATGAACCCATGAACCGGATCCTATCTGATATAACCAAATATTTTATATCTCAACAAGTAGCGGGGAACCCAGGTTCCCCCGCTCTTCAGAATCCCGCGTTGCGGGATTCCTTGGCCCTCCAGCCCTTCGGGAAGAATAAATCTTTACCATATTTCATAACAGTTTATCTTTATAAAAAAACCGTAAATTTATCCTGGGTTCTCGGTGGATAACGCTATCAACAAGTGATAATATATGTCAATTTTATAATATGACGTATATTTAGGAAGACCATAATGCCTTTGATACCAAAGGTCGTCGTGTTTGATTTAGATGAAACCCTCGGGTATTTTGTTGAATTATCTATATTATGGGATACGATTCAATTGTATCTAAAAGACAAACTTCTTGGACAGAAAGATTTTAATGCTATATTAGATCTTTATCCGGAATTTATAAAACCACATATCTATTCTATATTAAATTACTTGAAATATAAAAAAAGGACAAAGGACTGCAATTCTGTTATGATATATACCAACAACCAAGGATCAAAAGAATGGACAATTTTAATAAAGAACTATTTTGAGTCTAAGATTCATTTTACCTTATTTGATCAAATTATAAAAGCTTTTAAAATAAATGGTAAACGGATAGAGATGGGTAGAACATCAAATGAAAAAACATTTGATGATTTAGTAAAGTGCACAAAATTGCCAAAAAATACCCAAATATGTTTTTTAGACGATGTTTTCTATCCAAATATGACAGGACATAATATATATTACATTAAAGTGAACCCTTATATATACAATTTATCATATGATGAAATGATTGTTCGTTTTGAAAAAAGCGATATTGGAATTACTCTGGTAAATGGATCAGATAATTTTTCTAAATTTGCACGTGAGAATATGCAGTTGTATGACTTTAAATATGTCCCTAAATCTAAAGATGAATATGAAATAGATAAAATTGTGTCAAAAAAAATAATGATGCATTTACAGATATTTTTTGACAAGGATTGGTATAAACCTCCATCAGGAACAAGAAAAAATCGTCAGTATGTAAAAAGAAAAACATTAAAATCCCGCGGCTGTTTTTACCCTATGTAAAAAGCTTTGGGTATCTTTCAAATAATTATTTGCTACATCGTGTAATGCAATGGTGGAAAGTAAAAATATACCTGCAGTAAATGCAATTCGTTTGTCCAAATGAAGTGTTTCGCGCGATATGGAAAGTTCAATTTTACGGAATGGATTAAATCTTATAATGAGAAACACTGAAATATAAATAGTTATAAGAATGTGCAACCTATCTAAATATTCAGGAGCACGCGATGATATTCCGAAAAGAAGAACAAAATACAGTAAATAGTTTATCACAATAAATAAAGTAAAAAAGTGTTCTTGGTATGCAATTAATTTTTTATTATCTACAATCATATTCTGTATATAATAAAAAGATAAAAGTTTTGTTTGTACTTTTTCAAAGGCGTATTTGGCTCCACCTTTCACAAAGGTGGAATGAAATACCCATTCGGGTTTCCAGTATAGTTATCATAACGCCCGATGTATTTGTAAAAATTTCCACAAGAAGGATTTCCTGTACAAACCGTTGCTCTTATGTTTTTCGCGCGGCGCACCGCAGTACTTTGCCCTCCAATACCACTATTTCCAGCGCTGTATTTATTGTATAAATACGTCGGTTGATTGCAAATCAATCCATAAGAAGGGTTTTTACGAACTCCAGACCCAGTATTTTTCTTGTACATAAAACCATACGGACCGTACCAATAAGACATTTATTATACAACTATAAAAAAACTATTTTCCTAAATCTGTAACGCGTTAACTTTTTTATAAATATCCAATGTCCGAGCACTTGCATCGCCAGCTTCAACATATTTGGGCATCCAGAAATACGGTAACACTGAGCCCTTCCCTCCGTAATACTTTTCAAATATCATGCGGTAATATACCTGCTCATACTTTTTATAGTCTGGAGGCAAATGTTTCTTCAACGCCTTAATGTTTTGAAACAAATCTATATCATCAATAGAATGTTGTCCCCCTATCATTTTCAATAGTTCTGGCTTCACCTTTTCATCAATAATTTCATATAACGATCTTCCGTGTTTACTAACACCATCACTAAATGCCTCCTTTGTTCTCCACAAAATATTATCTGGTAACAATGATTGACCAGAACTATTCTTAAAATACGAGTTAGAAAAAGAAGTCCGTAACAAGTGTTTCTCGCAAACTTTATTATGAACATGAAAACGATACTCTGTAGGAAGCGACAAATAGAAATTTACCCAAGACTTGTCCAAAAAAGGAGTTCTCGGTTCTAATCCATGGGAAGAAATGCACTTATCGGATCTCAATACATCAAACAAATATATATCCCTTAGCAATCTCCTGCTTTCTTTGTCAAATTCTATCAAATCCGGACATTTGTACATGTACAAATAACCTCCGCATAATTCATCAGATCCATCTCCATTGAAAATTACTTTTGCATCACTATTAAGGCGAATATGTTTTCCGAGCAAATAATTTCCAATACTTGCACGCACAGTTGTAGTATCATAACTCTCAATTGCCTGAATAACTTCGGGTATTATATTAAACATTTCATCTTCCGTCACAATAATCTCCGTATGCTTTGTTCCAAGATAGTCTGCTACAATTCTGGCAAATTTAATATCCTCTGAATCAGGTAGACCAATACTATATGTTTCTAATTTTGTCTCGGGGCCAAATCGGCGCTTGTGTTCATCATTTACCAGAGCAGTAATCAAACTGCTGTCTAATCCACCAGAAAGTAAGCACGCAATAGGCCGATCTGTTGTCAAACAGCGCTTCCTTACAGCGTCAACCAGGTTACGTTGAACCCCTTCAACAACCCAATCTGGGTACATTTTATCCAAGCTTTTATCCAACAAGCTTTTATCCAAGCCTAAGCTTTTATCCAAGCCTAAGCTTTTATCCAAGCCTAAGCTTTTATCCAAGCCTAAGCTTTTATCCAAGCTTTTATCCAACAAGCTTTTAGAAAAAGCCGGAATGTGATACCGAACATTCTTCTGTTTCATCACCCACTTTGACAACATTTGTGCGCTTATTTCTAATTCACTATATGTACCAGGTAAAAATTGCTCAATCGTAGAACCAGGTAATTTATCAGTAAAATCACTCAAAACCTTCAACTCTGAAGCAAATGCAAATATTTCACAATCTATATGAGGAATATAGTCATTAACAGTTGATGTACTTTCCTTAAATAAATAGTACAAAGGACGAACTCCATAAGGATCGCGAGCTAAAAACAACCTACTTCCACTTTCTTCATTTTCTCCGTAAAAATCATACAAGGCAAATGCAAAAACTCCGTCCAACATTTGCAATGTCTGTTCAATTCCATATCTTTTATAAAGATGTATGATGACCTCGCAATCAGAATTTGTTTTAGGAGTTATTCCCATCATCTTATACAACTCTTTATAGTTGTAAATTTCACCATTGCAAATTAAATAGACTAAACCTTTTTCGTCACTTAAAGGTTGATTTGATTCGGAATTAAGACCATTGATTGCCAGACGATGAAAACCAAACAATGTATTTCTATGATCAACATTTTGCAATTTAGAGAATTCAGGACCTCTTCCAGAACCCTTTGAAAATTGCTGATTAATAAAATCAAGCGACAATGTATTGTCATTATTTAATAAGCAAAAAATTCCGCACATCTGTCTTTATATTATATACGATAAAGAGCCTTTATATGTTTTGTACATAAAACAAATATCTATAGTATGTATAATATGAGTAATTATCCTTCATCATCTGATATTATACAACAAACAAATGAGAGAATATCAAGTAGAAATATTCCAAGTAGTATGCTACAGCCTTATTTAGATGTAAGACCTGTTCAAACAAAATATGTTCATTTGCCGATAGTAGATATAAAGCCCGTTCAAAAGACACCCTTAGTTCAGCCTCCTTTATATTCTGTAAACCAAACCTTTAATCCTGGAACAAGAAAATCACCGTGGTGTGGCTTTACCGAAAATGTAAATGTAGAGTCTGAGCTCAGGGGGCAAAAATACGCATTACAAAAATCCGATCAGGCTGTTTATGTTCCATCCAGTAAAAGTGATTTATATAGTTATAAATTTGAGAACAACATGAATCAACAACAACAGTTTCCACAATTGTTTACACCGCAAACGTTTCCTGTATTTAATCCGAATCCAGAAAATATAGGAAATGATTTTTTTAATAATAATACGCGTGTTCAATCGCAAAATTTATCACCAAACTAACCGTGTAAAATGAGGCATATTTATTTCTTTACACTCTATAATATGTCAGAACAACTGATACAAAATATAACCCTTGATTGTCTAATCAACAAAGAATTATATAAACGGTCTATTTTATCAAAAGAAATGCAACTTTCAAACAAAAAAGATAAAAAATTCTACCGAAGAAGAATTTTAAACTTGACAAAACAATTATTACTGAATGAAAGTCTTGAATTGCCGACCGATATATATTATTGTTTTAATCAGTATGTAAAATCTTGCATTCAACATTTTAAATTGGAAGATACAACAGAAATATTTCAGGAGGAATATAGTAAAAACATTATTGAGATAACAAACAACATAGAAGAGAGTGAAACAAACACGTTTGACCAATCGGACACAGACAATTTAATTATAAAAACAGTAAATGTTAAGGCGCCAACGTTGGATAATTTTGTAAAAAAAATAAATAAAAAAAAAGAGAAACCTTTAATTCACCCTCAAAAGAAAGAAGTAGATTTACGCAAACCAGAATTCAAGAATAAGGGAATTTTGAAAAAAAATAATGTTACAAAAATATATACAGCTGAAGATGGGTCCCAAAACAAAGAATAATAAACATAAACACGATAATAACGATGACATGGATTATGTTAGATCTGAAATGAAGAAAGTTCAATGCAGCCCTCTTTCAAAATCCAGCAATTTAAAAAAAACATGCTTATCCAATGAAAATTTATTCAAATTAAGAGATCTTTGGAATAGTATTCATAAAGATGCAAAAATTTTATCAAACGACCCGGATGAAATTTGGGAAACCCTTGACAAAAATATGCAAAGCGTTTGTAATGATGAAATATGTTGGACCAAGCAGCCATTTGTAGATAAAAAAAGCAAAAAGGAGTTAAACGATTCATTCGCTCCATTAGCCCCTTCAGACTGGAACAAAAATCCAAACGAGTGGTTGTCAAGTGATGATATATCAAGAGTTATGGATCAATATGAAAAAGCATACCCGACCTTTAAATTTATAGGTCCGTCTCCAATTGATTATGATGCAAAACTTGGTTTCGGAGTTTGCGTGTGGAATGAATTATGCAATTTTAAATTAAAAAGGCATATAAATGACGGAAAGGAGAAACTGGGAATTATTTTTAATTTGGACAATCATTCTGGACCAGGAACACATTGGGTATCACTTTTTATAAACATTAAATCTAAGACCATTTTTTATTTTGATAGCGCAGGTCAAAAGATACCAGCTCGTATAAAACATTTTGTAGATACCGTTATAGAACAAGGAGAAAATTTATCAACTCCAATAACATTTAAATTTGATCAAAACCATCCTGTTGAACACCAAAAAGGAAATACTGAATGTGGTATGTATTCTCTTTATTTTATTGTTCACATGTTACAAGATCATATAAACGGAGAATATCTAAAAACACATAGAATAACCGATAAGTTTGTAGAAAATTTTAGAAAAATTTACTTTAATCATCTATAAAAACATAAATAAATAATTATATATTTATTTATGTCTCAATTCTTAGATAATACGAATCTTCAATTGATCTGGGAAGTAGTTCTTGATCAAAATGTAATTCCAGAAAAATATGTAAACGATGTGCAGAGCTATTTTTTACAACAAGTAAAACCATTTTATGAAAATGAAAGAAAAAATCACGACTCATTAATGTCATTAAACAAACATTTTATAACATCCTTTCTCTCGTCTATTAAAAAACCTACTCCTCCTACTCCTTCTCCAGTACCCGTAACATTTGAAGACATTCAACAAAATCGTATATCCAAATTTGAAAAAGACTATTCTCAAAGACAACACGAGTTTACCAGCGCCATGGCAGTTCCGGTTCCGCAGCAACCCAATTTTTCAGACGCACTTGATAGTCCGTTGCATGAAACCGAAGACATAGTTAAACGAATGATCGCGCAACGAAATTTAGAAATGGAACAAATGGCTATACAATCAAAAAATACAGATAGGTCAAAAGTTGTACAATGGTTAAAACCGGAGGAAACGTCTATTCAAGTAGAAAAAAATCCACGTGGACCTCAAGAATACATTAAAATTGACATCAAAGAGATTGAATCGCCGAGAGTATTAGAATCGGCAATAATCAATTTGGATGCTCCTCTTGAAAAACATATAAGTTGGGGTAATAATCAAATCCAAGAGTACCCAGTTGAGTCAAATGAAGATTTATTCTTAAAAATTAAAAAAATTTCTAATAAAAACAGTTTTGTGGATGAGGAACCAATAGATCTGACAGAAAGAATAATCAATATTGAAAAACAAATTGATAAATTAAGCAAGACTCTTGAATCTTATATGGAGAGAAACAATACAATGCTAACATTGATTTATAATCTTCTTCAAACTCCTGTGATAATAGAAAAAAAAGAACAGGAACTACAACTATGAAAAGAAAAGTAAAGAAATTAGCATTATCCACCGGGAACCCAGGATAAATTTATGGATTTTTCATAAAGATAAAATGTTATGAAATATGATAAGGATTTATCCTGCCCGAAGGGAAGGAGGGATAAGGAATCCCGCGTTGCGGGATTCTGAAGAGCGGGGCTGGAAATCCGAAGGATTTCTGAAGACCTGGGTTCCCCGCTAAAAGAAATAAAAATGAACAATTTTTTATATCATTCACATATAACAACAAAATGATTAAACTATTCTTATTGCTTTTACAGATTATGTCTGCAACTTCATATAATATCAGACCCTCCAAATATGTTTATAGTAATTACGTTGAACAATGGGACTGCGGAGAGATACCGTGGGAACACGAAAATAGCGAAATACTGTGCATGGAGAAAGAAGCTTACACCTCTTCAATTTTTCCGTCTAAACACTATGAAATTGGTCGTCATGTAGACACTCTAAAACGAATAAAATCTGCAAAAGATGCATTAGGAAAAACGGTTTATAACAACATGATTTCCATGGATAATTTCCTTTTAGAAATACAAGGTATAAACTATCCGCGAGCCGATCTTGATTTTGCTATTTCACTTCTTACGATTGTAACCTTTAGAAATAGTATTATTTATTATGGAAACGCGGGACCAATTGAAAAAAGAAAAAAATCAACTACTTATCGTTTATTCTTTGCATTATTCACTTTTATATCTGTTGTATTTACTAAGAATGTGTTGAGCGCAACATAGCTTTATCCACCGGGAACCCATGATAAATTTACTGAATTTTTATAAAGATAAACTGTTATGAAAGATGGTAAGGATTTATCCTTCCCGAAGGGCAGGAGGGGCGAGCGGGGGAACCTGGGTTCCCCGCTAGCGCAACATAATCGTACAATTAGAAAATTGAATTGCTTTATCAAACTTTTTCTTTTACATAAAAAACAATCACGAATCAACATGGCAACCTATGAGAAAGAGGATATTACTGAAATTAAGAAAATAGATGGATCTGCGGAAGTAACCTACAAAGATGGCTCTATTTATGTTGGAATGTGGGACGACGATTATATGCGTCATGGTACGGGTATTATGAAATACCCAACAAAAGAATATGACGACGATTTTGATGTGCTTCACGCTTCTTGGGTTAACAACAAGTGTGAAGATGGATATGCGAAATATGTGTGGGCCGATGGAAGTTGTTTTACCGGAACAATGGAAAATGAAACATTCAATGGATATGGAACTCTTGACAACAGAGAACATAAGTTCAAGTATATTGGAGATTTTGTAAATGGATTCCGAGACGGGAATGGAAAAATTGTTTACGATTGTGGAAACGTATATGAAGGAGAGTGGGAAAAAGATAAAAAAACAGGATATGGAAAAATCACCTTTCAAAACAAAAATACTTATACAGGAATGTTTCTAAGAGACAAGAAGCACGGAACAGGAAAATATATGTGGGCCGACGGGAAAGAATGGTATGACGGAGATTGGGAAAAAGATAGAATGACTGGTTACGGAACTTACCAATACGCAAATGGAGACAAATATCAAGGAGAAATAAAAAATGACGAGGAGAATGGGTATGGACAAATGATGTACAAAATGAGCGGTCACACATATGAAGGAGACTTTAAATGTGGGCTTAGAAGCGGTCAAGGGATAATGTATTATTACAACGGAGATGTTTATGATGGTTTGTGGAAATCCGACAAAAGAAACGGCCCAGGTAAGCTTTTATATGAAGATGAATCATATTACGTTGGAACATGGGAAAATAATAAACGAACTGGATTAGGCCAGTTGTGTTCTTCGCCGATATATCATACAGATGGCGAGATATATCGTGATATTACTATTGGCATTTGGAACAATGATGAACAATTAGGTCGTTCAATGAACTATTATGAATAAGTTAGACATGATTTTCATTATTGCATATATTTTTTCTGACATGATAAATCCCGGTGTTTCCACACATATTTGTATTTATTCTGGAAACAGAAGCAAATTGATACATAATATCACCTGTTATTATATTTTTCTCTCCAAACTTGGTACAATAACCCGGTAATTTGAATTTCTTTGAAATATAATAAAACTCACATGTCTTGCAAATAGGTAAATCTTTATTTGTAATAAACCGCTGAGTCATAATGGGTGATAGATCCTTTATTAGAGCTGAAAGTGTTCGTCTCATTACACATATAACACCAAATGTTTTTATACCCCTACAGTATTGAATACTTTTTTTCCATCGGGTTTAATTTCCAATGTTCCGACTAATCGCGGTTCCCCGTCCCCAGATTCTATTGATGAATTGTAACTTTCCAAGTCATATATGTTATAATGTCTTGAATCCATTTTACGAGCAACATATTGAATACCTTGGATAGTAACTGGCTTTCCAGTCCATTCTATTTTCCTCTTGTTAAGTGAAGCAATAGCATCACTTTGTTGATTATCAATATTTGGTGTATAACTAAATGCCGATTTTGGGGGATCAGCAAATGCAATGCATCTGAGATCCTCTTTTGAATTCTTTGAATATACAGAGCAATCAACCGATGTTTCTTTAATCGCTTTTATCAATTGGCCACTTACTTCTTCTTTAATAACACAAATCTCATACAAGTACTCATCACTCGTCTGTGGGACTTTTGGCTCTCTCTTACTCATATCATGAAGGACTAACTCACGAGAATATGTTCCGGTCCTCTGAGTTTCCGTAAATGTCATCAAATAAATAAAAACTTCAACTGTTTGTAAAGGAAGAGGCAGATCTTTGTGACTGCAAATACGACGAGCGCGTCCAATAACTTGTTCTGTTCTCACTGGATGCCAATAAGGTTCCATAATATGAACATATCTGGTGTTTCTCAAGTTAATACCTTCTGATCCAGACGATGTAATCATGAATACCTTTACCACTTCTCCCATGTTATTATTGTTGCTTATCCCCCGCAAATGCTCTGCAATGTCTGTTGGAATGTAATCCCATTGGCCATTATAAATATTTCGGACTATCTCTTTTTCTTCCGCACTTTCGGTTCCAGTATAAAGAGCATATGTTGGTTTGCCACGATCTTCTGGTTTAATGTCCATTTGCCATAAACCTGAGGAGGTTTTCTTTATTTTAAATTGAGTGAATCCATTTGCATCTAACACCATAGAAAAAATTCCGATACCTTCCATAGTACGAAATTGACTATAAACAAGGTGAAGACCTCTATGATCGCGATTTGTAATATTTTGTAAAATAGCCAACATTTTAGGGCTATAGGTTTGTAGTCCAACTTCACTCAAATTGGTTGCTGCATTTTCTCTCAAAGTGTCAAGGGCTTCTTTGATTCTATCAGGGTAAGATTTATCGGCAATTTTATCCAATACATTTTCGGCTTCGGGTTCTGCTTCTTCCGCGGAAATCATGTCATCTGCCGCATCATTCTCCATCTGTTCTCGTTTGGCTTCTTTATTTGCAGTTTCCAATAAAGTTGCAAGTTGGTTTACAACTTCTCCTTCTTTGGCTCCAACCTTTTCTTTTTTCAACGCTTCTTCTTCTTTATTTAATGAGATTCCAGCTTTTGGCATAGGGCGTCCAGGAGGAGTTGGCATTGCAAAATTACAAAATAGACGAGAAAAGATACGATACGTGGATACAGGTTCAATATAAATTCCTTCTGCACTAAACCCGGCACTTTTCCCTTTTTTCTCTGATTCGCGCTCACTTTGACGAGCCATTTCGTGCCAATAAAATTGGTAATCGCTCATCGGAATTTTTACAATATGATGATATTGAGGAGTCTTCTCATACTTTGGTAAAAGATCTTCTTGTGCGCTACGGAAATAACTGGTTAATCCAATAATACGACGTTTAAATTGGTCAATATTTTTAATTTGCTTTGTTGAACTATCAATAAAACGAGTTAAAAAAGGCTCAATCTTTTCTGGCAATGCTGTATAATTATGAATTTTTACATTTGCCCCGACGACTTCAATGTCGTTTGATTTTAAAATACCAATAATATGTCGTTCAAATGCAGAATCATCCACATTGGCAATGCCTTTCATTTCATTTGTTACACCTTGATAACCAGAATCTTTCTTAATATAATTTGCAAACCCAATTGGATTTTTTGTAATTAATAATTTTTGGCTACTTGGGGTATAATCAATAAAGTCAACCGAGTTCTCTCGGAAAAATATTCTACGAAGGCTTTCAGTATTAATTTTCTCCTTGGATTTAACCGTTAATGGGATTTCCCATGTTTTTATATATCCACGCAGCAAATTAAACAAAATCGCAAGCTCATTCGGATAGTTGATAATAGGCGTACCAGTTAATAATACAATGCGGCAATTTTCTGCGCGTAAAAGTTGTTCATAAAGAATGACGGATAAAAAACGAGAAAGACGTTCTTTTTCACCCCTATTGTTCATAGGTATTTCTTTTTCCTTCTCTATTTTATTTACAATACGACTGATAAAATTGTGGGCCTCGTCAATAATAACAACGCAGTTATCAAATATGTTTCTCTCAAAATTAGATGATAAATCCGCAAAACGTTTTCTTGTCAGACCATTATAATTGATAAATGTATATTTAGAGCGTATCATTTCATCCAATTGGTCATCCAAGTTTTTTTTATCGGTGGTTTCAAATCCAGCATAATTGCTTCTTTTGCTAACATCAACTAACCACGCTCCTCTTTTTCGTCTTATATACTCTACTGGAAGATTAAGAACAGACGCCAATGTTTTTACTTGTTCTTCGGATTTACCTTCAGTTGGAATCCATTCCCAATACTGATTTTTCTTAAACATGAGATCTCCGCATTTCTTCAGTTCTTCCATGTAATTTTTTTTCAATGAAGCTGGCGTCATGACAATAATTCTCTTTTTCTCTTTCATCCCTTCCGCAATTGCAATAGACGTGCATGTTTTTCCTGAACCTAAACCGTGGAAAAGTAAAAGCCCGCGATAAGGCGTATAAAGATTCATATAATCTCGGACTAAAAGTTGATGAGTAAGTAATTGAACATTTTCTGATCCTTGGCCAATATTTTCACATGTGATTAAATTGGTGTCGGATTCCATGATTTGTTTGTAAGGTTCCAACAAAGTATTCATGAAATTTACAAATATTTCTCTGTTATTCATGTAATAACTTGAAACTTTTAGGTTAACCTGGGGAGATCGTTTTGGTAACTTCTTATCCAGGGGTCCTTCCCCGAATTCAACCCAGTCTTTTTCATCCAACAAGACAACTCCTCTGGTCTTAGGGTCATATGCTGGTTTTAAAGAACTCTGGTCAACCGATGTTTTTTCTTTTTTTCTTATAGCAGCAGCAGCTTTTTTAATTTCTTCTTCAAGTTCATCTTCAGCTTCATAAACTGCTTTCGCTTCTTCCTCTTCAACGTCTGAATCTTCTTCCAACAAAAGTTGTTTAGAAACAGGAATTACCCGAGATCGTGGTGCAACCACCGGTGCAATCCGCAGTACTTTTTTTTCAGTTGGAGCAGGAAACTGCAGCCTAACTGTTTGTAGTTTTCTTTCAGTTAATCGTTCTTGTAGGGCTTTTCTGTCAAAACCAACATCTCTCTCATCGCGAACAGTAGGTGGGTTAACAACTTCTTCTCCTACAGGCTGTTTTGCAGGTAAAACAACGCCAAACTCTTCTTGAGGTTGACTTATGACAGGTTTTACTTTTAATCTATCTTTTATTTGTTCTAAAGGATTCATTTATATTCAATCTTATATAATTTGAATATAAAACTTTTTAGGTGGGGAACTCAATGTATTTATCCAAGAATCTTATTCATCATCATTTTCTTTCTTGGCCGAATCATCAACCGCTATACCATTTAATGCTTGTGATTGCAATGCTTGAAAACAAGCCTCTTGCTCTGCCTTTCTCTTAATTTTGTGTTGCCCTGAACCCATAAACAAAAGGATCTTGTTACCACTCTTTTCCAAATGGTCGTATATATCTTTAATAGACCCAAATTTTCTAATATCTAAGCTTGTCGCCTTATTCGCCTCATAGATTTGTTGTCCCAAACACAAATAAACGCCCATCTTGTATCCAGATTCTGGCTCGGACTCCATCTCCAAATAATGAGGTGTCACCTTGAATGCCTTTTGAATCTTTACCTGCAATATATTCTTGTAATTATCATCATTCTTAATAAGCTCAATCCAATCAATATGCTTTTCAAATACATTTTCCACGAATTTCTGTGCCATTTGAAATCCGGGTCCAGTAACGAAAATATTACCAAACCAGTTATCTTCGTCTTTTATGGAAATTTTATTGCAGTCCAAAAATAACGCGCCTAAAAAAGCCTCAAACAGACACCCGAGCTTCTTCAAATTGGACCGCGTTTTCTTCTCCTCTGCGTGTTTTGAAAGAATAATCCACGGATGAAGACGCATCTCATATGCAATTTTTCCTATAGATTCATTCTTGATAATAGCAATCTTCTTTTCCGTCATGAATCCTTCATTCTCTTTAGGAAAACGTCTGTACAAATAATACTTTGTGATCAATTCTAAAACTCCGTCTCCCAAGAACTCCAACCGTTCATTGGACTTTGTCTTTAGCGGCATACAATCATCTGGTCTATCCACAATTGTAATATTTTGTTGGATATTTTCAAATGCAGGGCGCTTTGTATACGAGCGATGAACAAATGCTCTTTTATACAAGTTCACGTTATTGATTATGTTTTCCGGCATCCCGTATCGTGTGAGAATAGATTGAATATCATTCAATGTAATCTCAGTATTCAACGGATTGTATGGATCAAAAATAAGACCCTCGTCGCTCTTAATAAGGTCATCATCATGAAGAGGATTTTTTTGATCTGACATGGTATATAGTATACTTTAGGACAAGTCTTTAAGCGTATTTCATTGAATGTTTAGCCCGACCCTATAAAAAATAATCTTGCCACTATATATAACTATGGTTTTAAGCAATGTTCCCAGAACTGCCAGAACGGCTCTTATTGTATCCCAAACAAACGTATGCGGTGGTGTCAAGAAGGGTGGTTTATCTCCCAGCGTCGGTGTTACTTCTGCGGTATTACCCGCAATTTCCATCCGTGGTGTCAACTCTATACCATTGTTTTGCTTAGGTAACTTCAGTAATCCTTCGCAGTCCGCGTATCGTGCAATTAGGAGATATTAATGATAGTATATAGAAAAATAGTTTAATAACATTTTATTAAATTATTTATTGATGTCTGGAGTAAAAATTCATATAGACCACAGGGAAGCCGATTTAATTGCTTTCATAAAAACCCAAGACTTAAAGGATATCGCCATTGTAATAGAAAATTTACAAATCGGAGATGTTGTTTTATCTTACAATAATTCCGAATGTATTATCTTGGAGAGAAAAAGCATTCAAGATTTAGCGGCAAGTATTAAAGATGGTCGGTACGAAGAACAATCATACCGTTTAAATGGTTCAAGTTGTCATAATCATAATATTATCTACGTTATTGAAGGTGATGTGAATTCCTCTTTCTATAAAGGTCGGGTAGATAAGTCCACCATTTATTCGGCCATGGTTTCTCTCAATTATTACAAGGGGTTTTCTGTGATGAGAACATTTGGATTAGAAGAAACCGCAAAGTTTATTTGTTGCATGGCACATAAAATTGGACGCGGGTTCAAAGAGGGACGAAAACCATTTTACTTAACCGAATCTCAGGTTGGAGCAACAGAAGATTCAAATTTAGATAAACCCGTAGATAAATATGTAGAAGTTGTAAAAAAATCAAAAAAAGAAAACCTTACCCCTGAAAATATTGGAGAAATCATGCTTTGTCAAATCCCCGGAATAAGTTCAGTAACGGCGATTGCAATTTTAAAAAAATACAAAACGATTCATAATCTTATTAAGGAATTAGAATTAGATCCAAATTGTCTTCAAAATATGACATATGAGAGTTCCAAGGGTCAAACAAGAAAAATTAGCAAAACTTGTTTGGAAAACATTGTCAAATATTTATTATAAATAGCGTTATCCACCGAGAATCCAGGATAAATTTACGGTTTTTTCATAAAGATAAACTGTTATGAAATATGGTAAAGATTTATTCTTCCCGAAGGGCTGGAGGGCTAAGGGGCTGGAAATCCGAAGGATTTCTGAAGACCTGGGTTCCCCGCTAATTATAAACATTTTCTCATTCCATTATATGCTAAGCAAGAAAACAAAAAAACAAACAACAAAAAAACAAAATAAGAAAACAAAACAAAAAACAAACCAAAAAACAAACCAAAAAACAATAAAACAAAACAACAAAACAAACCAAAAAACAATAAAACAAAACAACAAAATAAAACAAAAAACAAAAAAATACAGAGGAGGGGGTGATGAAGAACCTCCGAGAAAACAACGATTTGATTTGTTAAATTTTTTATTCAAGACGAAACCAGCTACATGCTTAACAGATCCTATCCCAATTGGAGATGAAAATGTATACATGTATTTTACAAAAGACCAGGAAGAAGAGATGTTATTCAATATTTTTAAGTTTACGCCGCAACAAAAGGGGATACGAGATCCAGATTTTTTTAGACAATTATATGACATCATTTTTACACAGTTTACAAAATATGATTTACATCAATTTTACGTAACCATAAATAGTGAAGGAAATATAGATATATATTCAGAAATAACATACACAGAAGAACAATTTAACAAATATTTTTATCCATATTTGTTGTATCTTCTTGCAAATAATAAAATAGAGTTAGAAGAAGAACAAATTTTAAATATAGAAATGTTTCATCCAGATTTTCATTCTGAATATACATCTGGAATTCACAAAGATGACACACATCGCAGTTGTTTAACTTACGTTGATTCTCCAATAAGTACTGAATTAGCATTCCACCTGGAAAATTTGGGCATAGACTGGTTAACATGTTCTCCTCTTTTTCGTTTTGATACGTCTAAAAACTTGTACACACTTTTCTTCAATGATAGAGTAATGTATCATACTATTCCAATTTGGGAAGAAGAAGGAAAACCAACAGAAGAAACAAATTTTTTTGAAGAAGGATACAAAATGACTCGGCGTGATGATTTATTAGAGTTTGAAAAATCTGGCGCAATTGATACAACATTCAAGAAACCAATGTATAGAGAAATGGTTCCTAAACCAGAAAAAAGAAAAGTCCTTTCAAGTTTTATAAGTATAGTTGAAGATCTTCCATCTGGGTTAGTAAAAAAAATATTTCCAATAACTGTTTTTCAGGACTATAAAATTACACAGCCAGAAGAGAAAATAGAATTATCAGAAAGTAGTGTTACTACAATATTAGAGTCTCCAACACTTGGACAAATGAGAATGAGAGGAGGGAAGAAATCCTATAAACGTAGATGATTTATTGACCTTCGTATAATTCGTTGCGATCTTTCATCTATATCGCATGATGAACAAGTTAAATCTACTAAGACAATATTTTTATATCCAGCACCTTGTAAAAATTCTAATAACTCACTCAGCTTAATTTCATCCAGTTTATGACCCATTGTTTTTACAACTTCTAAAATATCAATTTCGGATCCGTCCGGCTTGTAAAGAATGAGCTTGTTGAAATATCTTCTTTTAGAGTAACTACTATTTTCAAAAAGTGAATACACTTTATTCATGTATTGCCGTGAATCTGATGAACAAAATCTCTGATCTCCATAATGAATAAATTTTTCACTTTCGTCTATTATTCTCCGATTTCTGTAAAGGGTAGCATAGTCTTTATCAGACTCTTTTCTCAGATCTTCAGCCAACGTGGAAACAAACGGAGACAAGGGTTCCTCTATAAAACCACGTATATGTTTCTTACTTATTTGATTCAGACGATTTAACATATGAATCGTCTGAATATTAGGAACCCCAAATGCAACAGCATTTATTCTGTAAAGATTCATATTTTCGGGTAAAGTTTCTACAAAGTCAGAATATATTTTTCCATGCGTGTTACAACACAAGATAACAGTTTCGTCCATGGTTGATAAAAGTATTTGTTAAAAAGACTGGCCCATAAATTACGATTCAATTTTCCTATGAAGTTTTTGGTTTTATTACTATACAAACTTCCAATAATGGATGACAGCCAATAAATGCTTTATTATCTATTGAAATTTTAGTAGATTGAATACGGACAGTTTTTAAATTAGAGCAATTTAAAAATGCATTTACTGCAATAGTAGTTACGCTTGAAGGAATTGTAACAGATTTTAGGGAAGTAAAGTTAGCAAAAGCCTTAGTATTTATTGTAGTTACAAGTGACGTCGGAGTAAATATGACATCTGTTACACCATCCCCATTATAATCATTTTCATTTATACTCGTAGCAGTTGTAGGAATAGTAATTGTCTTGGTCTGACTTTGAATCTGAGTCTGGCTTGGACTCTGAATCAGACTTTGAGAAGTCTCTGGATAAATATATATCCCACTCCGATATGGAATGTTCTTCCGAGTAAAATTATAACCTCTATATACACGTCTATTTTTAGCACTTGACCGTAAAATAGGATAATAATTAGGATTTATGCAATTTCTATAATTTGAATTATACAGCGCTCTTCTCATGTAATTTAGAAATATAAAGTATACACATATTTTTTTATTATACCTAAATATATAGTATGACCCAACAAGATAGTATAAGTATTTTTATTGCTTTAGTAATATTTGGATTATGTTTTTATTTTTTATTTTCTCTTGTAAACCGTGTTAAGAGAGAAGGAATGGAAAATGCAAGCAAAACTGGAGTCTCCGGCGACGCTGCTAATTATGCAATCGGTTTAAAACAGAATGTTACCAAGACACAGGACACTCTTTTAGTAAAAAAATACCGTAAAGATTATGAAAATGTAATTATAGATATGGAAGATTATGTGAATAATATGATGCTTCAAACTGTTCTTTCTATAGACTATACCAATGAATCTTCTGCTATGGAAAAATTAAGAACGTTAAACATGCTTCAAGAGTCCAAACAATCTTTAAACGCTACCATGAAGTTTGTGGATAGTCAATAAGCAAAACTGTTTATGTAAACCTGTTATTTCAAATAAAATATGCAAACTAAAGCCGATGATAAATATGTTTAGGTATGAAAGTCCTCCCAATAAATACCCTATAAGGAGAAAAAGAAATCCTTCGCCCACACTTTCCACAAGAATATTTATAACTGGTTTTCTCTCAAACTCCTTCTTATATTTGCAATAATAGGAGTGCAGACCAGAAGCCCATCCTAAAAAATGTTTAACAAATCCGGTTACAAACAATAAGAAAAATGCATTTTTAATCCATGACTTCAAAATCCAAAAAATGATTACACAATATATTCCTACGCATAAAGATTCTATCAACACATTCATCCTTTATAATATTACGCATAAAAAATTCTTTACCACATATAGTATAAATTATAAAATTTACAATTTAAAATAAATTCATACGTTAAATTTAGAAAACTAATCTTTCTCCCGCCATAAAAAATAATATTAATACAATGTATAATGCCCGGTTTTTCAACAAGTTCTATTCATAGTAATACCAACGGAAATCTCCAATTACCTACATCTGTCATTAATTCCATGACTCCTCAGCAAAATGTGGAAGCATATTATAATATTTTAGGAACGGGCGCTCAACAATACCGCATTTACAAATTCTTAGCTCGTAGAAATCTTCCCTATTGGCCTCCCCTCGTTTCTTCCAATGGAAATGGCGTATCCGCGGCTTTAGCGGCCCGTTATAACTTGGATTCTGTTCAAAATGTCCAATTTCGCATTGGATATTAAATGTTTTTATTAGAAGTTTTACAATAATTTCTAATAAATATTTTATACTCTCAATTTAACCTCGTTTCCTTTATAGTAGCCAGCTTTCACCAAACTATCGGTGTATTCTGCTCCACCCCAATTTGGATCCATTGCATTCGGACTTTTTGGTAATTGTTCTGTTTTTATATCCATTTCATCCAATGGTGTTGTAGTTCCGACATAATAAGAACTATTGTCGTATGAAGGATAAGAATTTATATTATAAGGTCTGTCATTTTGTGTAGCATCCACCAACAAAGTAGGATTAGGATAATTTGGCTGGTTCATCAATGTAGGATTAGGATACACAGGGGGAAGTCCTCCCTGGGGTTCACTTACACTCGGTCTCACTTTATAGACTTCATCACCTTGAGTGTCATATGTTTTCTGTAAATATAAAACGGGACAACGAATTTTTTGACTATGCTGCCAGTCTAAGAATTCAGAGTATTCTTCTAAATTGTTAAACTCAATTGGGTTTACTCCTGGAACTTTTGCAACACGAGAATTATATAAGTAGAATTTAGAATCTTTTTGAATCAAAATATTTGGACAACGATTCGGATTTGTAAATCCTTCGGCCGATTCGGGATTACTATATTTAATGCAAAAATAAATTCCTGCTAAAAATGTAACAATCATTAATAATATTAGTCCTGACATATATATTATAGTTATTTATTATTTTCTGTGAATAAATATATAATGCATTTTATACACATCAATGACCCAACAGATAGTTCTAATCATAAATGTAAAAATGTTCATGCGTCAAAGTCTCTTGATAAAAAAATAGACATGGTAAAAGATGCTATCAAGAATAACAAAAAGGTCTACATGTTGATTTATATGATGGGTTGCGGACCTTGTGAGGCGACGCGTCCCGAATGGTATAAATTGGAACACTCTCCTTTGGTAAAAGGCTTTGACAACGACATATACGTCGTTGACATTGATAAAAAATTCATAAATCGTTTATCGGATGTTATGGATACGAGTGATATTAGTGGATTCCCAACCCTACGTTATATATTTGATGGTAAAACGGAAGAGTTTGAATCAAGTAGCGTACCAACGAAATCCAGGGAAACAGAATCATTTGCAGCGTGGACACAGAGTCACGTAGGAGATTCAAGCATGCATTATGAAGAAGAAAGTGATTCCAAATTAAACAATAGCTCCAGAAAAATGTCTCCTTTGTCTCGGGCATCAAATATGCCTCCATTCTCAAACTCCAACTCTAAGTCTCGTACTCCTTCAACCATGTCTTCATTAATGGTTCCATCTTATATGACTAAAAGAAAAACTACTCCTATGGTAAAGTCGGAAAGTTTGTCCAGTTTATTTCCCAGTTCATTGAGTAGTTTGACAAACAGTTCTTCGGGTAGAAAGTCATTAAAGAAATCTTCGTCAAGAAAAAGTTCTTCAACTCGTTCTTCGGGTAAAAGATCTTCTTCAACTCGCTCATCTTCCAAAAAATATACAAATATCGTAAACTCTAATAAAAAGGGAGGAAAATGGTCAATGAAATACAAAAAAAGCATTAATTGTAAGAGACCACGCGGTTTCTCTCAAAAACAACATTGCAAATATGGAAGAAAATAAATTTAATTTAATAATGACAAATGGTATAAATAATATTTGTAATTATTATAAATGTTTTATAAATATTTGTTTCGTCGGGTTAAATCAATAGTTCCAAAAATTTCAGATACTGAAATAATTGCTTTGAAATCAGGAGGTGTATCTATAGATAGGGAGATTTTTAAAGGAAAAATAAATTATACTAAGTTGTATGATTCATCAAGTATTAAAAAGTTGACTTCACATGAAAAAAAAATTGTTGAGTCAACGGATAAATTATTGAATTTTTTTGGAGAAGAACAATTATATCCAAATAAGAAAATACACGATAAGTTAAAATATTTAGGAAACAAAGGATATTTGAGTATGATTATTGATAAAAAATATAATGGGAATCGTATTTCAGTCACTGCCCAGTCAAAAATATTATCAAAAATTTCTTCTTACAATCCATCTTTGGGAGTTGTTACCATGGTACCAAATTCTCTTGGACCAGGAGAATTAATACAGCATTATGGAACAGAAGAACAAAAAAATTATTATTTACCATTGCTATCTAATGGAACATTTATACCTTGTTTCGGATTAACAGGACCTAATAATGGAAGTGATGCTATAGGAAAAATAGATCAAGGAGTAGTTGAAATTGTAGATGGTAAAGTCAAAATAAAAATAATACTAAACAAAAGATACATAACACTTGCCCCAGTTTCAAATTTAATGGGTATTGCATTTCACTTGACAGACCCCAATAATTTGTTAAATTCAAAGAAAAGTGGTATTACATTAGCTCTAATAAAAAAAGAAAACTATCCAGATTTATGCAATACTTTTCATAATCCAAATAATTCTGGATTTCCAAATGGAACTATAAAAGGAACAATTCATATAGATCCAGAACAAGTTATTGGAGGTGAAAGTAAAATTGGAGAAGGATGGAAAATGTTGATGGAATGCTTAGCAGTTGGTCGCGGTGTAAGTTTACCAGCAACTGCAAATGGATCATCAAAATATATAACTTATGCAATGATGAACTATATAAATTTGCGGAAACAATTTAACATGAAAATTGGTGACATGGAGGCAGTTCGGGAAAAATTTGTTGACATGTACTTAAATACGTGGATAATACATTGTTCTGTTCAATTTACAAATCATATTTTAGATAATGGTTCAACACCATCTGTTATTACAGCAATTATGAAACAACAAACAACTGAACGTGCCAGAAATATTTTAAACAATGGAATGGATATTTATGCTGGAAGTGGAATATGTGTAGGCGATAATAATTTTTTTACTAAATTTTATAACGCATCTCCGGTTGGAATTACAGTTGAGGGATCAAACACACTAACTCGCGGTCTTATTATTTTTGGTCAAGGACTGAACAAAAGTCATCCTTACATCTTCCCTATTTTTGAGAGTATTCAAAATAATGATATTGAAACATTTCGTAAAAATTTTAATTCCATGTTTTATGAAATAGTAAAAAATTATTGTTCTTTATTTTCTCCTGTAAATTTAATTAATAGTAAAAAAAATATAGAAACCAGATTAGATAATCTTACTTTAAAATTTAGTTTACTTTCAAATTTTATTTCACTTTTAGGGGGAAAGATTAAATCTAAGCAAATGTTGTCGGGAAATATGTCAGATATAGTATCCAATATATATTTAAGTTATAGCATACTTTGGTACCATCACCACTTTTTGAAAAATAAACACGATATAGTAAAAGAAAAATCTATCAATTATTTATTAAAGGAAATAGAAGATAAATTAAATTTAATCATAGATAATTATCCTATAAAAGAAATAAGTTTACTTTTATATCCTATTCGCAGTAAAATCCACACGCCTTCATTAGAAGGAAAAAATAATTTATACAAATATATTTTAGATAATGAGGATTTGAATAGTATAATAAAAGACGATATTTATTATAAAAATACTTTTTTAGAAAAAATGGAATTGATTAAAACATTAAAACCTGACAGCAAAGAATATAACGATATGTACGAAAATATAATAAGTGTAGGAGAATATAAGATTGAAAAATAAAAATCTTACAATTTATTTTTTTGGATTGAAGAATGTTTTTTTTACATTATAATGTGTTAATGTACAATAAAATTGAATTAAAACTATAGTATTATGGTAAGGTAGATATAAAATGGAATTACCTTTCAGGTTATTTGACTTCAATGTATTCAACGATAAAAGCGTTGCCGAGGAAGACAGCGAAGAATGCAGCAGTGATGGATCGGTGACAACAACGATAAAGGACAAGTCTGTGTTCCAAGTGCAGATGTTCGGTGTTAATGAATCCGGTGAAACGTGTTCCATCATTGTAGATGATTTCAAGCCATTCTTCTATGTAAAAGTAGACGATTCGTGGGGGATTGCAGCGAAAAACACGTTTCTATCGCATATCAAAGCCAAGATGGGAAAATTCTACGAGAATTCCATTACAGAGTGCAAGATTATCAAGCGAAAAAAACTCTATGGGTTTGACGGCGGGAAAGAACACAAATTTATCCGACTTGAGTTTCAGAATATAAACGCATTCAACAAGGCGAAAAATCTCTGGTATACTCCGTATATTACAAATCCAGATGGTCGCAGTGAAAGGAAACTTCTCAAATCCGGTCTCGTATTCCAGAATACCCATACCTACTTGTATGAGGCAAATATTCCTCCCCTGCTCCGGTTCTTTCATATCAAAAATATGAGTCCATCTGGCTGGGTAACTTTACCAAAAAAATCAACAGTTATTATTGATGATTTGGAAAAAATGACCACTTGCACTTACGAATTCAGAATCGGATACAGCAATATTATTCCGAATCCGGAGAAGGAGACACGAGTTCCTTATAAGATCTGTAGTTTTGATATTGAGGCCAATAGTAGTCACGGTGATTTCCCAGTCCCAATCAAATCCTATAAAAAGCTGGCCTCCAATATCATGGAATATTTTAACAAGCTGGCGATTGATATGACGCCCGATTTGTGCAAAAGCATTCTAAAAAACATGATCCTGAGCGCGTTCGGTTACGGATCCGAGAAACAAGTTGACATCGTTTATCCTAAGAAGATCCCCAAGAATATTCAAGAGATTGAAACCCGATTTCAACGGTGGGTCAATGCAGAGGCAATTGAACACACGGATCAGAATTTGTCCGCGTCCAGAATAGAGGCCATGTTTGAAGCCGAATACGAAAAACAAGATGCGGGGTTTCAAGAGGATAATGATGGTTCGGATGACGAGGATGAAGAGAAACCAGACCTGTATAAAAAGATTATGGGGCAGCAAACGAAAGCAAAGAAGAGAACGATTGTGGAAGTCCTCTTGGATAAAAAGGCGACAAAGGATGTCAAGCTAAAAGAGCTCAATGATTCCCTCAATCAGTATTTTCCAGCCTTGGAAGGGGACAAGGTTACGTTTATCGGATCCACTTTCCTAAGATATGGAGAACCAGAGCCCTATTTGAATCACTGTATTGCATTAAACACATGCGAAACTCCGGCGAATTCAGTCATAGAATCGTATATGACAGAACGCGAAGTCTTATTGGCGTGGAAGGATTTGATTCAGCGAGAAAATCCAGACATTGTCATTGGATACAACATATTTGGTTTTGATTATGAGTTCATGTTTCGCCGGGCGGAAGAGAACAACTGTGTCTCTGATTTCTTGAAACTGTCGCGAAATGTGGAGGAAATCTGTGCAACAAAAGACCGCGACACTGGGATTTATAAAATAGAGGAAAGCAGTGTGAAGCTGGCCAGCGGTGAATACAATTTGCACTTTATCAAGATGAACGGTCGTCTGCAAATTGATTTGCTCAATGTCTTCCGACGAGAAGAAAACTTGTCCTCGTATAAGCTGGATTCCGTTGCAGGTCATTTTATCGGTGATTACATCAAGAAGTTGGAATTATCAACCGGAGAAACCATGATTACCACTACAAACATGACTGGGCTTCAAGAGGGGAGCTATGTCCATATTGAAGAAATTGGCCATTCAGTTGACTATTACGATAGTGGTGCAAAATTCCAAGTATTGCGTGTTAACAAGGCAGAAAAGAACTTTGTGGTTTCGGGTATTGTGACCCCGGATCAGAGTAAAAAGACGCGCTGGTGTCTGGCAAAAGATGATGTGACACCGAAAGACATTTTCCGCATGTCAAATGGTACAGCGAAAGACCGTTCCATCATCGCAAAATACTGTATTCAGGATTGCAACCTCGTGCATCACCTCATGAATAAATCAGATGTATTGACTGGGTTTGTAGAAATGGCAAATATTTGCAGTGTACCGATTAATTTCTTGGTGATGCGCGGCCAGGGCATTAAACTGACAAGTTATATTGCAAAGAAATGCAGGGAAAAGCGTACGTTGATGCCTGTCATTGAAAAGGGAAATATGAATGAATATTATGAAGGAGCCATTGTCTTGGACCCCAAGTGTGATTTGTATTTGGACAATCCGATTGCGTGTGTAGATTATGCGTCTCTTTATCCGTCGTCTATGATTAGTGAGAATTTGTCGCATGATAGCAAGGTGTGGACCCAAGAGTTTGATCTGCATGGTAATTTGGTGAAAGAGTGTGGGGAAAAAGATAAATCTGGCGCCTTCATATATGATAACTTGCCAGGACATGAATATGTAAGCATTGAATACGACACATTCAAGTATGTTCGCAAGAACAACAATCCGAAAGCAGCGTTGGAAAAGATAAAGACGGGGAAAAAGGTGTGCCGATTTGCTCAAGGAAAGGCGATTATGCCTTCTATTTTGGAGGAGCTTTTAGTCGCAAGAAAAACCACGAGGAAATTGATTCCCCTTCAAAATGACGAATTCATGAAGAATGTATTGGACAAGAGGCAACTCGGCTACAAAGTAACAGCCAATTCACTTTATGGGCAATGCGGTGCAAAGACGAGTACATTCTATGAGAAGGATATTGCTGCTTGTACGACGGCGACTGGTCGTAATCTTCTCACGTATGCAAAGCGCGTGGTGGAGGAAGTATATGGAGATGCGATTTGTGAAACGAAAAACTATGGACCGGTACTGACGAAAGCGGAGTATGTATATGGGGACAGTGTTGCAAACTATACACCTGTATATGTGAGAGTTAACGGACAACTGGATATTTGCACCATTGAATCCCTTGCAGAAAAATATGGAGAAAACAATTGGGTAAAATGTCTTGAAGAAGGAAAGCAGGAAAAAGAATTCTGCGAATTATCTGGTGTTGAAACTTGGACGGAAAAAGGATGGACAAAGCTTTACAGAGTTATTCGCCACGAGCTTGCATCTCATAAGAAAATGGTTCGTGTTTTAACCCACACGGGTTTAGTTGATGTTACGGATGATCATTCTTTGCTTACAATGGATGGAACTGAAATTTCACCCAAAGATGTGCAAATAGGAAGTAAGTTATTGCATCATCCTCTTCCATTTGACAAACAATATCATTTGTTTCCGGGGGAATTAAATACAGATTTTAATATGAAAACAAATAAGGATCATTTGCATATTGCAAAATGTTTTGCGCATTCCCAGTCAAGAGGGTTAACAAGTTATTTCGGTAAAGATCAGATTTTGAACTTTTGTTACAAACATGATTCACTGCTTGACTTTGATAAAAATGTAATCATAGATATGCAATATATTCGCTACACCGGTTACGTTTATGACTTGACTACAGACAACCATCATTTTGCAGCCGGAATCGGAAATATGATTGTTCACAACACGGACTCTGTATTCTTCACATTCAATTTGCAAACCCCAGAGGGTCAACCTATTCGCGGTAAAAAGGCGCTTGAAATCACGATTGAACTCGCACAGGAAGCCGGGCATCTAGCATCCAATTTCCTGAAAAAACCACACGATTTGGAATATGAAAAGACATTCATGCCATTCTGTTTGCTATCCAAAAAGCGTTATGTAGGAATGCTTTATGAGCACGATCCAGATAAATGCAAACGCAAAGAGATGGGGATCGTATTAAAACGCCGCGATAATGCACCCATTGTGAAAGATGTCTATGGTGGAATTATAGATATCCTAATGAAGGAACAAAATATACAACAAGCCACGCAGTTTTTAGAATCGTGTTTGCAAAATATAGTAGATGAGAATTATCCGATGGATAAACTTATTATTACAAAATCTTTAAGAACCGGTTATAAAAATCCGCAGTCTATTGCACATAAAGTGTTGGCCGACAGAATGACAGAGCGGGATCCAGGAAATAAACCCAGCTCAGGGGATCGCATACCGTTTGTTTATATCCATAATCCAAATAAGAAAGCTCTTCAAGGAGAGAAGATTGAAACTCCGCAATATATTAAAGAGGCAAATCTTAAGATTGATTACTCGTTTTATATTACGAATCAGATAATGAAACCAGTGCAACAATTATTTGCTCTTGTATTGGAAAAAATATGGATGAATCAAAAGAAAGTAGGAAAGATTAAGACGTTTCAACGAGAAATCAACGTTTTAAGAAAAGAAGAAGATGATCCGATTAAATTGGAAAAGAAAATAGAGAAGCTTAGGAATAAAGAGATCAAAATTCTACTATTTGACGAGTATTTACGAAAAACAAACAATGAAAAGAATGGAAATGCCGCAATTACATCGTTCTTTAAGAGAAAATAATTTATTTGGTCGTTTAATTTGAATTATATTTTTTTGTCGTTTTTGTATAGATAAATTTATGTCAGATAAAAAAGAAATTGATAACAATATAACAATTGAAACTATAGAGAAATATCATTTAGACAAAGATAATAATACAGTAATAGAAAAACCTGTGGATAAAGACGAACCTGTAGTAGAAGAAACACCTGTGGATCAACACGAACCTTCGGATAAAGTAGAACCTTCGGATAAAGTAGAACCATCAGTAACAGTAGAAGACGTTGAAAACGAGACAAATGACCTTAGTATAGAAATTGGATATTCCATATACGAAATTCAATATGAGGAAGGTGGATTATTTGATATTAGCATTGATGCAACATATCTAATTCATACTGTAGGAAATGGAAAATTAGAAAGAATGATTGCAGAATTAAATACTTATAAACCAACAAAAAAATTATACGTGATACTAATACAAGATCCCAAACTATTAAAGAAAAAAGATAACGGATCAACATTATCGTATTATTTTGTAGATATAAATTTAAATATTTTCAGACATGCAAAACAATGCAATTATGATAATATTTTGGTATTAGAAGACAATTGTTTTTTTAATCCAGCAATAAAAGAAGCGGAAAATGTATTATGTTTAAATGATTTCTTATTGAATCAGAAAGACAATGTATTAATTTATTATTTAGGATGCCTTCCCATTTATAGAGAGAAATTGTCCTCCATAAGTAACCATTCGTATGTTTATTTGTGCGGGTCAACACATTCAATTGTTTATTCTAAAACGTCAAGAGAAATGATGTTACGAGTAAATTCATCTACCATAAAAGAAATGGATAGTTTTCTTAACTTGTATCACCCTTTCCATAAAAAAAGATATTTATACAAGATACCTCTTTGCTATCAGTTATTTAAAAATGTGGAAGATGGTCAATTTGGTTGGGGTGTAAATTACAATAATAAGCATTTCCACAAAATCCTATCTATTTATGGTAAGTACAATATATCAAAATTTAATTTGCATAAGACTCCGGAACCAGGATTTACAACCATGTATGAAAAATCAGAGATAAAAATCCCTATTAGCAAATTGCCTGTGGATACATTTATTCAAAAATTGAGTGGAATCTTTTTAAAATAAGTTACAGGTAAACAAGCTTGCTACAGAACCATGTTCCAATCAACACCCATACCGCGTCAATGCTACTTGCTCCAGTATTAATTAGCCACCGTAAACCCCGACATTGAGGAGTAGATGTAATAAACAGTGACACAACAAATCCAACAACAGAATTTGGGGTGCAGAAATAAACATACATGTGAGACGCAGCATAATGAAGAACAATCCATATTATAAACCCTCCTGCAACAGACCATCCCCACTTAACCACGTTAGAT
>Ga0114966_10000287_pt1 | contig 48753 bp, 33 predicted proteins | sample M_130207_XF_Meta_FD_87029 | JGI IMG/M metagenome (GOLD analysis project Ga0114966, IMG submission 87029) | Freshwater microbial communities from Lake Montjoie, Canada to study carbon cycling - M_130207_XF_MetaG | ecosystem: Environmental > Aquatic > Freshwater > Lake | place: Lake Montjoie... | reverse complement strand
GACGAGGCGACATGTCGGGTTCCTTCCCTGATCCACTTGGAAACTCCTAACCTTCCAATTCAACGCTACGTATCCTCCTTTTCCTCGCTCTTTCTTGATAGAGGAATGTCCACACGGCCTAGGGTGTCGTCGAGGCTTTGCGAGAAGCACCATCTGAACCAACCTTTGGGATTGGTGCGTCTCGAAGACTCGACGCACCCTACGGAACTAAATCCGTTCGCTATCGTCGTGTTTTCCGCAGCGATTCACACACTCAGCGCGGCTATTCTTTCTTAGAAAGGAGTCTTAACAGTCCCGCGATTTCTGTTACCGTTCTGTAGTTTCGTTGTAATGGCTGTGCTAATGCAGAATGCCTATCCGGTGTTTTAAAGTCTAGGTGTGCGTGCGGACGACCTTCTTGTAGATGAACAACAAAAAGAAACTTCTGGGTTTCAATGATCTCTTTTCCATCTTCATTCGTGCAGTAGAGCCCAATGGTGCCACCGAGTCCTTGGGGATCTTTGGAGTTTGCCAAAGGATAGTCAAAATCGTCAAAAGGAATGGTGTCGCCGGGCGGAATTGTCTTTTTCGCAATTGGTGACCGTAAATCCAATTTGCCTTCCCAGCCACCGACAGGTTCGGCACCCACATTGAGCCTGTCGAATGTCACTGTTGCTACAACATTGTAGGCGGCTCCTCTACCGATGTTTCTGATCCGCACTTTGCCATCCGTCAGAAGATGACCGGCAGCACTCATTTCAACACGCTCCACCGGACATTCGACCAATAAGCGAGGCAAAACTTCAAGATCGCGACTCTTCTCGATTGATGAACGGAGGATTTCTATCTGCTGAGCGAATAACTGAATCTGTCGGTCGCTATCGTTTTTTCCCTGCTTCAAATCACTAATCTGCTTCCATTGAAACAACAGGCCAATGAAGGCGATACAGAAGGCACCAAATGTACTCCAGTTGGAGACGTGACTTGACTTGTCGCTCAATCGCCTCCACAAATTCTGAGGGCCTGCGATTTCCTCGTTCGACAAAACGCGCGCTGATGCGTTCTTGGGAGCGGCATTGGGGTTGCTCTGCGGTCCCTTGTTTTTTCGATTCTTGGCCATTCATTTCCTCCGTGATTCTTTTCTGTACCGCAACGTATTATAGCCGTGTTCGGATCACAAAGGATTACTGAGGCAGAATCAGAGAAAAGCAAGATCGGAACGAGGTCGCACGGCTCAACCTCTACCTCACGCGGCCGAAGCTGAGAAACTGGCGAGCCGCATGCCGTCAGGCTGCAGGTTCTTGATCGTCGCAGGAAACCCGTGGCCTGACGGCACACGGCTCGCCAAAGCCATCTCACTCACGGCCGCGTTGGAGTTTTGGCGTGCCGGGTAGGGTGTGTGCAGCAACGCGCAACACACCAGTCGTGCCCGACCCACATCCGCTGAATCCATTCAGCATCGTGGCGTGTTCCGCGTTGCTGCACACACCCTACCTAGCTCGCCCGATTGCCAAGTTACGAGGAGCATTCATGTCGCGACATACTCGCATTTTTTTGATCAGTGTTGGGGTGATTGCCAGCGTGGGGATGCTGATCGCTCGGCCTTGGGGACGTGGGCAACCCCTCGATTTTTCCGACCCAGACAAATTCCTAGTTCGTACCACTGACGAGAGTGGCAAGGAACTCGTTTTGAAACGCGTGAATAACTTTGCCAGCGACTTTGAAACGGGGATCGCTCGCAAGATCGAGGGATGGCACCAAACGCTCACACTTTCGTCGGGTACAAAATCGGGAAACGCCGCCAATCGGGTTGAGACAACCACCGAACAGGTTCATTCGGGAGAGTTCTCACTGAAGACGTATACACCCAAGGATCCAAACGATCTGCAAAAAGCCACTCTGTTACGTGAGCTGTTCTTCTTTCCACCGGGAAGCGATTGCTGGTACTCGGCTTGGTACTTTATCCCCGGTCAGGCGAGCATCGAGAATCTGTTCATCTTCGATTTGGAAGCCACACAGAATCACGGCTTGGGACGTCGCCTCATGTTCACCGGCCGCAACGGCCAATACCTGATGCTCGAAGGGAAACGATCAACCGGCCCTCAGTATGCCCAAAAAGAAAACCCGGTCGCCTTTCCTCGAAACCAGTGGGTGCATGTGAAGCTTCACTTACATTTGTCTGCGAGTGGCGACGGCAAGGTCGAATTGTGGCAGGACGGCAAGTTGGTGCTAGATAAGCAGGGAGCCAATATGCCGTCCAACACTTTCTACGATCGGATTGAAGTCGGCCAGACTGCGAACACCACGCACCAGGAACAGACGGTCTACGTCGATGACGTTCGCGTCTCAGACAAACCGATTGAGTAGCGGCGGAGTGGCACGGTTTGATTCATCCAGAGATGACAGCTTCGAAGCCATGAAACGCAAACCGCCAGCCAACTCGGCGACTTGGGAAACAGTCCAAGAGATTGCGCGCGCGCTGCCCGGAGCGGTGGAAGGAACGTCGTATGGCACTCCGGCGTTTCATGTCCGCAAGAAGCTGTTCGTCAGGCTCCATCAGAGCGGTGAGTCGATCGTCATCATGATCGACCTGGCCGAGCGAGAAGCTCTGATGACGCTCGATCCGGAGACCTGCTTCATCACGGAGCAATATCTCAACTACCCGGCGATGCTCGTGCGGCTCGCGACCCCAGGCGCTGCGCGAACTGATCGCAGACTCGTGGCGATCCCGTGCTCCCGCGAGCCTTGTAGCGGAGTACGACGACAAGGGCTAAACGTGGGAACGTCTTATTCCCTGTGGTGCCTTGGTTTGATTCATGTAGCCTTCATCGCTCCGCGTGAAGTTAGCCGAGTGAGTATGGACATCTGTTTCAACAATAGCCGCCGAACTCGTGCCCGGCATTCTTCACGCGGAGCGGTGAAGGCTACTTGGGCGGAGTCCAATGCCCGTGCCGGAACGGAAACCCGATGGTTTCGGAAGTCCACCGACGATTCCGGCTTTACCGACCCGACAGACAAGACTAGCCTGATATGTGGGGGCTCTTGCTAATAATCCAGCAAGCCGGGCGGCGTCAGCCTCTGGACATTTCGGACGCACAAGAATCCGGGGGCTGACGCCGCCCGGCTCACCAAGTCAGTCTGATGAGGCTCCTGCATGCTCCCGACACACAGCCATTCGCATCTCGGTCGGCATGCGTTTGAGAACTTTCACGGGCATGAGCGTGAAGGGGTGGCGGTCGTTGGGCGGCGGAGCATGCTCAAGGCGGGATTGGCCGGGATGGCGGGGCTGTCTCTGCCGGGATTGCTGGCCGCGAAAGAGACGGCCGGCGGGGCAGGGGGGGCGGTGCCTCGGCAGAAGAGTGTGATCCTGATCTGGATGACGGGGGGGCCGAGTCAGATCGACACGTGGGACGTGAAGCCGAACGCGCCGATCGAAGTGCGCGGGCCGTTCGATGTGATTTCGACGGCGATCCCCGGCGTGCAGTTCTGTGAGTTCCTGCCGAAGCAGGCGGCGATGATGGACCGGATGACCGTCATTCGGTCGGTCGATTGCCGGTTCTCGAATCACGAACCGAACATGGTCATGCAGACGGCGAACCTCGCCGCAGAGCCGCGCATCAATAAAGAGGCCGAGAAGTTTCCGGCCCTCGCGTCGATCATCGCGAAGCAACGGGCTGGGCAATCTCGCGAGCTGCCGCCGTACGTCGTGCTCAACATGAAGTCGCGGTCGCACGTCGCGTGGGGCGGCTATCTCGGACACAGCTACGATCCGTTCCTTGGCAACGACGTGAGCAAGCTGTTTCAGTTGCCGAGCGGCCTTTCGACCGAACGGCTCGAATCGCGACGGCTCCTCACAACGGACCTCGACCGCCTGCGGCGCGATCTCGATCTGAATGGGTCAATGGACTCGACCGACCGCTTCACGCGGCAGGCGATTGATCTCGTGACGGGGCCTCACGCACGGCGCGCCTTCGACATTTCGCAAGAGCCGGACTCGGTGAAGGCCCGCTATGGCGATCACGAATGGGCGAAGCAGGCGCTGCTCGCGCGGCGGCTGGTCGAGGCGGGAGTCAGCTTCGTCACGATCGACCTCAGCCATCACGGAGCCTCGGGAACATGGGACACTCACGGCGACAACATCCCGCCCTACGGCGGCATCTGGAACGGACTGCGACCGCTGCTCCCGGTCTTCGATCACCTGCTCACGACGCTGGTGAGTGACCTCGGCGAGCGAGGGTTGCTCGACGACGTGCTGGTCCTCGCGATGGGCGAGTTCGGCCGCACGCCGCAGATCGGAACTCAGGGGAGCACTGACGGCCGCAATCACTGGCCGATCGTGATGTCGATGACGGTCGCCGGCGGCGGACTGCGACACGGCCAGGTGATCGGCTCAACCGAACGAGACGGCGGCCAGATCCAGGAGCGACCCGTCACACCGGGCGACCTCGCCGCGACGATCTTCCGCCACATGGATGTCCCGCGCGACGTGACCTATCTCGACAACCGAGGCCGCCCGCGCTTCGTCATCGAAGCCGGACAACCGATGGCCGAGTTGTGCGGGTGATCGCGCGGCTCATCAAAGTCGCCTTCATCACTCCGCGTGAAGAAAGCCGTGCGCGAGTTGGCCATCGATCACACCAACGATGCCGCATTCGCCACCGGCTCACTTCACGCGGAGCGATGAAGGCAACTTTAGCCCAGCAGCCACGCCGACGGGTTGGCGATGGCGTTGACCACGTCTTGCAGGAAGCGGGCGGCGGGAGCTCCATCGACGATGCGATGATCGAACGTGAGGCTCAACGTCAGTTGATGTCGAGCGGCGATCTGGCCATCGTCGAGCACGACCGGTTCGCGGCGAATCGCCCCCAGTCCGAGAATGGCAGCCTCGGGAAGGTTGATGACCGGCGTGAAGGCGTCGATGCCGAACGCGCCCAGATTCGTGATCGTGAAGACGCCACCCTGCATCTCGGTGGCGACGAGCTTCCCAGCGCGAGCCTGATCGGCGAGTCGTCGTGACTGACCGGCCAATTCGCTGAGTGATAGTCCGCCCACGTTACGAATGACCGGAACGAGCAACCCATCCTCCGTATCGACCGCCAGGCCGAGATGCAGTTCATCGTCGGCAGGCAGAACGATCGCGTCCTCGTCCCAACGACTGGCAAGCCGCGGATGCCGCTTGAGAACCTCGGCCACGAGCTTGGTGATGATGTCCTGATAGCTGGGAATCGGAGTCGAACCGCCGACCGATTTCAACGGCTCGCGCCGCTTGAATTGCTCGCGCAGGTTGACGAGGTTTGTGGCATCCGCTTTCGTGGTTAGCGTGACGGGAACCGTCTGTTGACGGCTGGCGACCATGCGCTGCGCGATGACCCGACGACGACTCGTCAGCGGCAATCGTTGTCCGGCGCGAGCCGCCGAGGTCGATGAGTGGCCCGAAGCGGCGGCGGCCCGGACATCACGTTCGCGAATGCGGCCATTGGCACCGGTCCCCGTGAGCGTGCTCCAATTCAAGCCGAGTTCCGCGGCGACTCGCCTCGCGCGCGGTGATGCAACTGCTGACCGGCCGTGGGTGGGACGGGGGTTCGCAATCGGCAGGGCGGTGACCGGTTCCTGCTGCTGCGGAGATGTCCGCGTTCGATGAACATCCGCTGCCATGACGCGGCCTCCGGGGCCGGTTCCAGCCACGTCGTTGATCGCGATGCCCGCCTCTCTTGCCTGCCGCCGAACGGATGGAGCCGCCGCCGGCGGCAAAGCGGATTCCAGCGCCGGTGGACTGTTTGTCATTGGACTCGGGACGGTCCACGGAGTCTCTTCCCCCGCCGCGACGAGATACCCGACGACGGCTCCGACCTTGAGCAGACTGCCGGGCTTTGGTCCCGTGGGCGGGATTCTCAGGATTCCTTCATCGACCGCCTCGATGTCCTGCGAGGCCTTTTCGCCCTCCAGTTCGAACACGGCATCGCCGCGTCGCACGAGGTCGCCGTCCTTCTTCAACCAGCCGACGAACGTCCCCTCTTCCATCGACCAACCGAGACGCGGGATCACGATTTCGTGGGACATGATTACTCCTTCACCAGCGAACGAATCGCGTCCGCGATCATTGCGGCTGTCGGCACGACGGCGGCTTCGAGCGGCGGACTGTACGGGGTGGGGGTGAAGACGCCGGTCAGACGACGGATCGGAGCATCGAGATCATCGAAGCCGGCGTCAGTGACCTGAGCTGCAATCTCGGCCGCGAAGCCGCACGGGGCGGGCGGCTCATCGACGATCAACAGGCGACCCGTCTTCGCGACCGATTGCAGGATCGTGTCGGTGTCGAGCGGTGAGACCGTGCGCGGATCGACCAGTTCGACCGAGATGCCGTCGCGTTCCAGTTCCTCACACACCGACAGGGTGAGATGGACCATCCGAGCGAGCGCGACGACCGTGACGTCTCGCCCCGCGCGAACGATCGCCGCGCGGCCGAACTCGATCTCGTAGTCTTCCGTCGGGACGTGACACTTTGTTGTGAGGATCTCGCGATGTTCGAGGAACATCACCGGGTCGTCGCACCGCAGCGCGTGCTTCAGCAGTCCCTTCGCGTCGTAGGCGTTGGACGGCACGACGACGCGCAAGCCGGGGACTTGAGCGTACATCGCGTAGTAACTGCCGGAATGATGCGTCGCCGCCGAGTGACCGATGCCGATGCAGCCTCGCAGCAGGACCGGCATCTTCAGACGACCGCTCGACATGTACTGCATCTTGGCGATCTGGTTCACGATTTCGCCGACCGAGTCGAGGATGAAGTCGGCGAACATGAAGTCGATCACCGGCCGAGTCCCCGTCATCGCCGCGCCGCCTGCAAGTCCCACGAAGCCTCGTTCGGAGATCGGCGTGTCGCAGAGACGCTCGGGACCGTAGAGGTCGTACAGTCCGGCCGTCGTCTTGAAGTTGCCGCCGCGAATCCCGATCCCCTCGCCCATGACGAAGATCGTCGGGTTCACAGCCATCTCTTCGGAGAGGGCTTCGTGTGTCGCCTGTGTGAAGGTGATGACGCGTGATGGATCGCCTGAGGATGGGCGATTCTGCCCGTCCGCGTTTGAAGCGGGACGGGCAGGAATGCCCGTCTTCCGCGTCGCATAGACATTCACCGCCGCTGTCGCCGCGTCCGGCAACGGGCTGCTCTCGGCGAACTGACGCGACTCGGCCACGAGTGCGGTGATCTCGGACTCGACCTGCTGAAGCTGTGCTTCGGCGATGCCGAACTCGGTCAGCAGTCGTTGCCGCAGCGAGGCGATCGGGCAGCGAAGTTTCCACTCATCGACCTGCTCGCGAGTGCGATAGGTGAAATCACCCATCCCTTCGGCGTGAGCACGCGTGCGATACGTCTTGCACTCGATGAGCGTCGCGCCGCCACCGGACCGCGCCCGAGCCACCGCCTCGCGCGCGACCTCCGTGACGGCCAGCACGTCGTTGCCATCGACCTCAAAACCGGGCAGGCCATAGTTGGCCGCCCGACGCCCGACGTGAGGACTGCCGCTGGAATACGAGAACGGCACCTCGGTCGCGAACTGATTGTTCTCGCAGATGAACAGGACCGGCAGCTTCCAGATGGCGGCCATATTCAGTCCCTCATGAAACGCGCCGTTGTTGACGGCCCCGTCGCCGAAGAACGCCGCTGCGACTCGCCCCGTCTTCATCAGCTTCGAGCTGTACCCGCCGCCGCACGCCTGCAAGATGCACGGCCCCACGATGCCGCTCGTCCCCATCATGCCGATCTCGGGCGAGAAGAGGTGCATCGAACCACCCCGCCCGCGCGAGCACCCGGTCGCCCGGCCGAACAACTCGGCCATGAGTTCTCGCGGTGGCATCCCCTTCGCCAGAGCATGCCCATGCCCACGGTGCGTGCTGAAAATTGGATCGTCGTTCGTCAGATGAGCACACACGCCGGTCGAGATCGCCTCCTGCCCGACATAGGTGTGACACGCCCCGAAGATGAGCCCTCGCTGATGGCAGCGCGCGAGTTCCTCCTCCGTATGCCGGATGATGAGCATCGTGCGGAAGAGGGAAAGGAATTGGTCATTCGTCATTCGTCACCTTCATTTGGAGTGCGGAGGTTCGACTCCGCATGGGCATTTTATTTTTCGCTTCGTCGCCTTGAATCTCGATTTCCTGTCTCACTGCTCGAATCCAAAATGTCGCACAGCGGCAAAGCGGAGTCGAGCCTTCGCACTCCAAAGGGTCATTTGGCTTCGGCGCGAAATGTTTGAACGTCTCGTTGTTCGTGTCCGGGTGTGCCTCCCGCATTCATCGCCATGTTGCCGCCGTCCATTGGGATGATCGCTCCGGTGATCCACTCGGACGCGTCGGAGGCGAGCAACACCGCCAGCCCCATGATGTCGCGCGGCTGGCCGAGTCGTCCGGCGGGGATCCCTTTGAGAAACCGGCCTTCGAGAGTGGGGTCCGCTTCCATGCGCGCGGCCAAGCTCGGGTTGACGACCTGTGCTGGCGTGACGCAATTCACCCGGACGCCGCGATGGCTCCACTCCGTACTCAGTTCGCGAGTCATCTGCACGACCGCCCCCATCGCCATGCTGTAGGCAATGTGCCCGCGGCCCAGCGCCGTCGTGCTGGCGAGCGATCCGATGTTCATGATCGAACCTCGTCCCTGCGCCAGCATCCGCCGCCCCGCCTCCTGACACATCGCAAACCGACCGACGACGAGATTCTGCATGACTCGATGCAGATCCTCGATCGTCAGATCTTCCGGCTTGGCGAGATGCCCGTCACCGGCGATGTTGCCGAGAAAATCGACGCGCCCGAACTCGGCATCGACCTGTCGGAACAATTCCCGAATCGCGTCCGGGTCCGAAACGTTAGTGTTCGCGGCAACCGCCTTCCGGCCCAGTGAACGAATCTGCTCGGCGGTCGCTTCCGCACCTTCCAAGTTGCGGTCGACCAACATGACATCAGCGCCAGATTCCGCAACAGCGAGCGCAGTGGCCCGCCCCAGTCCTTGAGCGGCACCAGAGACAACCGCCACCCGGCTGGTGAGATCAAACAGTTTCATATCCCCTCAACTTTCTTGCCACGACACAATCAGCGCGGGCCTACGATTAGTGGCCAGATTTTGAATACGAACACAAGCGTCGTCAGTCCTAAGTAAAACACGCCGCAACCCAAAACTCCCGCCGAGTGATACCAGCGCGGCCGCAGTTCGCGCGGCAGCAGCGTGTGGTTGATCCACAGCAGTTGAAACGACGTGACGCCGAGCGCCAAGTTGTTGCAGTTGGCGATGAAGTCGGTCATCAGCCTCGGAGCATTGCTGAAGAGGTACGCACAGACGAACGACCATAGGACGTAGCTGCCGAGGATCGTGTAGTAGATGTACTTCACTTGATGAGCCTGCATGGACTCGCGCACGCGCCGATTGGCCGACCAGATGGCGTCGGTCCAGCGGCGGCTGAAGTCATCGACGATCGACATCTGGCTGGGGAGCATCACCGTCAGGCCGGTGAAGATTGCGGTGATCCACAACACTTTTCCCAGCACGGGAGAGAACCCTGCGTTGCGCAACCCGTCAGCCGTGATGAGGGCCTGCGCCATCCCCGCCTGCTCGTAAGTGATCGTCGAGTATTGGGCGAACTGCATCGACAACAACGCGGGCAACGCCATCCCCATGAAGCAACCCGGTGCCCAGACGATCAATTGGTCGGTCAGCACGTACCGCCACCAGCCGCGCCACCGACGCATGTTCTCGGCGGTCAACTCGAAAACCTTACCAACATGGCTCAGTGTCACACTGCGACCCCCGACCGCACTGGGAATCGCACCGACTTGGCTGCCCATGCCCCAACCCTTGTCGCGGACGAAGTTCGAGTACGTTGAGTTCGCCAAGCCACCCCCACCCGCATAGCCCGCGAAGGCTCCGATCACAATGATGCTGGCGGATGACATCACCGGCCACTCGCCGTGTTCCCACCAATGCAGGAAGCCGTTCGTCAACACCTCGCCGCCGTGACCATCACTGACCGGCACGTTGCCAAACTTCACGAACCCGCTGAAGACATTCCACCAGCTCGACGCACTCACGCAGGTCACACCCAGAAACAGGCAGAAGCCGAGTACGACGACAACCTTCACCGTCATCACGCCCTGCAAGACGTTGTAAACCTTGCCTCCCAACAACACCGGCAGCGCGACCCCCAACAAGCACGCATACGCCAGCGGCGTGATGAGCCAGCGGTCATCGACGGTCGGCGGTCGATCCAGAATGAGCGACGCAATCATGGCCGCGCCGTGCGTCGAGAGTCCCGGCACGAGTGCCGACACATTCAAGAACAGCATCAACCCAACCCAAAACCTCGGTCCCGGCGAACAGCGCATGAAACCGGTGAAGACCGGCTCACCGCAATAGAGGGCGTAGCGCCCGCATTCGAGGTTATAGAAGACTTGAAAGATGATGGCCGCCGTCGCGATCCACATCAGCCCGCCGCCGTACTTGGCCGTGACGGCTGGCCCGAGCAACCACTCGCCCCCGCCAATCTGAATCCCCATCATCACGATGCCCGGCCCAATGAAGCTGGACCAATTCTTCCACGAGAGCGGCTTCGGCTCGGGGAGTTCGGCGGTGGTCCACGGAGGCAGGCGATGGGAGTCACTAGTCATTGGTCATTCGGTATGAGAGGTCATTCGGTGTGAGTGTCGATGGCGAATAAGACGACATCGGACGATTTCATTCTTGTCCCCGCTCCCGCCCACTTCGGAGGGGAGCGGGGACAAGATTTGCGAATGTGATTCGTCATGGACTAACTCGGCTCCGTCATTCCAAAACAATTGCTCGTCCCGGCCCGCCGTGGCAGTCGCGAATCTTGAGTGGGGCGAACAGGAAGTACCCGCCGGATGAAAGTTTTCCGAAGTTGTGCAGGAACTCGACGCCAACCATCTCGCGGCTACCGAGAGCCCAGTAGGTCATCAGGGCTTGCTTCGGGCTCACTCCACCGAGATCCGGGGCATCGGTGGCGACGCAGCGGATTCCCTTGCTCTTGAGGTAGACAATCGCATCGGGGCCGGGGGCAGGCCAGCCTTCGCTCTTGCCGCTGAGTGGATCGGCCCAAACGCCGGTGTCGTTTGGCTGAGGTTTGAAGTGTTTTTCGAGATGGCCGGTGTGGAACAGCACCACATCGCCCGGCTTGAGGTCTCCGCTCTGCTTCTCGAATGCCTGAATGTGAGCCGTCGTGATCTCGGGAGACGCGGGCCACGACTTGGCATCTGTACTGCCGACGAGCGGTCTCACGTCGATGACTCGCGCCGGACCGCTGGTCCAGTCAAGCGGCACCTGTTCGGTCGTCATCGAACTCGCACCGCGCGGGCCGTAATTCTTTTCGTAGTCGATCAGCCAGCCTCGCACCTCGGGAGAGTACGCGGGCTTCGCCCCATCCGGCGGCAGTGCGAACGACGGCGGGACGAGATGCGTGCCGGCCATCGAGTCCATCAGGTGCGCGTGGTGCCAGAGATCGAGGTACTCGGAATAAAGGAAATCGGTCTAGAGGTAAGTCTGCCGATGATTGCCGGTGCCGATTCCCGGCGACGTGATGGGCAGGTTCGGAGCGAGCGTGGGCGAGAGATCAATCGCCCGCTTGTTCTTCGCCGCATCGATCAGCCGCTTGGGAAGATCGCCACCAACAATCGAGAACGCTCGGCCTTCTCCATACGGAGCACCCTGATGCTTTGGGCCGAGCATGCAGTAGAAGGCGCCGGTCGGCGGCAAGGCTCCCAGATTCGTCGCGCTCTCGGTCCAAATCATGCCGTGCTTGAGTCCCGCGAAGTGAGTTGGCTCGGCCAGATCGGGCAACGGTCCCATGCTGGCACTGTCGGTCCCGAGCGTCATCACGCCGCGAGTCGCCAGCAATTCCATGCACTCCGGATTCGGATCGGGGAAGCCGGGAGCCTTGCGATCGAGCGCATCGGCGATGAAGCGGCTTCCCTCGGGAAACGGCCGGTAGTACTTGTCGGAGTAATCACTGCGGAACAGCACGACGTCGCCGAATCGCAATCGGCGATGCTGCTTCTCGAACCGCTCAACATGCTCGGGTTTCACGAGCGGGCTGACTCCCTTCGCCGCCTGATCGAGCAAGTCACGCACATCGACCACGCACGCCTCACCGCCGAACTGCCACGCTTCGATTTTGTCGGTGTAGGCCAAGCCGAGCGGTCCCGACTTCTCCCGCTTGAGATCCGGCCGCGCGACCGAATGCGGCGGGACATCCAACTGAGTTCCGGTGTTGCCGTCGATCAGCAGCACATCAATGTTGTAGGCCGAGTCCGGCCCAATGACCCGCTGGTGCGTGATCTGAAATCTCGGAAACGGAGCCGACGGCCACGTGCAGGGAAACTCGGGCGCGATGAGCAGCGAGTGATCGACAAACTTGGTCGCCTCGGTCGATTGAGCGATCGCTTCGCGGGCTCCCGCGATGAAGAGCATCAACATACTGAGCAACGCCAGCCAATCACGAACGGTAGGAAACTGATTGGGCATGATCCGAAACTCTCCGGTTGGTTCTTGGTCACTGGTCACGGAACGACTTCACAAAGTAGGCATAGGAATTGATGGTGATTGTCGGACTATTCAGCCCGGTCGGTTTTTTCAGCCCGGATGGCTAATGGCCAAGGACCAACGATTACAGACTCAACTCCACATCAAACTCCTTCGCCACGACTTCCAACTTCGCAATGACATCGGGAGGCAACGCGATCCCCTCTGTCTGTGCGCGTCGCAACAATACTCCCTCACGCTCGCCGGGAAGGAGGACACGTTCGATGCCGTCGGCTGTCTTAGCTCCGTGAATTTCGTCGATCAGCTTTCGCAGGCGCTGTTGGAATTGTTCGGGAGGGACCATCGCCGCGATGTCGATTGCGATGAAGGACGCGTTGTGTCGGGACGGCTGCGAGGTGTCGTCGAACATCCAACTGCCGATCTCCCAGGTGATGCGGCCACCGGGGAGGATGCCCGACAGGATCTCGCACCACAGTCCAAAACCGTAGCCCTTGTGCCCGGCCATCGGAGCGAGCGACGCCTGATACGGGTAGAGGCTGCCGTCGGTCGTCGGCTGGCCGTCGGGGCCGATCAGCCACGTCGGCGGGATCGGTTCGCCTCGTTGATGCGCCGCGTAGACCTTGCCTCCCGCGACCGCCGCCGTCGCCATGTCGAGAATGATCGGATCGCCGTCGAAGACCGGGACGCCGTAAGCGATCGGATTGCTGCCGAGGACCGCTCCACGCGAACCGGGTGCCGCGACGCTCGGCATGTCGTTGCCGGTGATCATTCCGATCAAGCCTTCGCGCGCTGCGAGGACTGCGTAGTAACCGGCCGCTCCGATGTGCCCCGTGTTCGTCAGGCCGACATACGCGATGCCGACCTGCTTCGCCTTCGCTATTGCCGTCCGCATGGCAAACACGCTGCCGACCTGCCCGAGCGCCGACTCGCCATCGATAATCGCCCAACCCGGCCCTTCACGCTCGATCCGCGGCGCGGCCGTCGCCCGATACCCGCCCCCCTGGAGACGGTTGAGATACCCGCCCAACAACTTCGTCCCGTGCGTGAAGACGCCCATCGCGTCTGTCGTGACGAGGGCGTTCGCAGTCGTCTCCGCATCCGCGCGAGACATGCCAACCTTGGTCAGGGCGGTGATGCAGAAGGTGGTGAGGGATTCGATGGAGATCGTCATGACTGCTTCCGATAGAACTCGACCGTCTGCCGCACACCCTCTTCCAACGTTGTCGCTCGCCAGTCGGGGAAGAGTTCCGAAATGTAGTGCGGCTTCGGCGGGATGTTGGAGGGAATTGAAGGACCATCGACGGTGATCCGCGAACCCGCACCGGAAACGACTCGATCGATGACGTTGACGAACTCTTCGGTCGTCGCGAGTTGGCTTGGCAGATCGACGACGGTCGAACCACGCGGCGTCTCGAGCGCCGATTGAACGAATGCGCGGGCCACATCCTCAACGTAATCGTATCCAACGCGGCCGGTGTAGTTGATCGAGTACGGCTCGCCCAGCGCAGCCGCCCGACAAGCCTGCGAGGGACCGGCGGTGAGTCCCACGGTCCGCTCCGGCCCGTAAGCGACATGCGGCCGAATGCCGACCGATGCGATGCCGAAGTGCCGCCAATACTGCTCGGCGATCGAATCGACCGCCATCTTGAACGCCCCGTAAAACGACGGCGGCCGATTGTCGGCGGCCGTCAGTCCCAGCGAATTGTCGTCCGCTTCGGGACCGTAGACCGCATAGGAACTGGCATACGAAATCCCCTTGATCTGCCCGGCACACGCCCGCGCCAACTCAAACAGAGCGACACTTCCCAGCACGTTAACCTCGCACCCGGCATACGGATCCTGCTGACAGTTCGGGGTCAGCAGCGCGGCGAGATGAATGATGTGCGAGACGTGCTGCTCGTCGGCTGTCCGCTGCAACAGCCCGCGATCCAGCAGGCTTCCCGCGACGAACGCGACCTTCGACGCCTCGCCCCCGAGAATGCGCTGCCAACGCTCATCGTTCTTCTGGACGTCAAACGCCACCGGCTGGAACCCGCGCGACAACAACTCGCGCAGCACCCACGTGCCGATGAACCCGCCGCCACCCGTGACCAGAACCGAATCGCTCATCTTGCCCTCTGCTACCCGTCGCTCGCCCTAATCTAGGCCGACCTCGCCGAGGTCGGCGAAGCAGATTTCGCCGAAATCTGTCCACTACTTCCCAACCCCGTTCACCACATTCGGCAACACGTCCCCACGCAGTGCCATCGCGGCGAGATTGGCCGCCGTTTCCCGCAGCTTCCGCACGGCAGGGACACTGCACGAGGCGATGTGCGAGGCGACGATGACGTTGTCCATTTTCAGAATCGGATGATCGGCAGGAATCGGTTCGGGAGCGAACACGTCCAGTGCGGCGGCCGAAACGTGACCGTTCTGCAACGCCTCGGTCAGCGCGGCGGAATCAACGAGATCGCCGCGAGCCACGTTGATGAGGATCACGCCGCGCCTCGTGATCGCCAGCGAATCGCGATTCACCATTCCACGAGTCTGTGCCGTCGAGGGGCAATGCAACGAGATGACGTCCGACTGCGAGAGCAGCTCACGCAGGGCGACCGGTTTGCCGCCAGCTTGCTCGATTTCTCCCGCCGCGACGACCGGGTCATGCACGAGGACTTTGCACTTGAATGCTCGCAACCGAGCCACCACTTCGCGCCCGATCCGTCCCAAGCCGACGACTCCCACCGTCAGATCGCGCAGTGCCCGCATCTGATCGAGCGGCGTCGCCAGGCCCCATTTTCCCTCGCGGTTCCGCACGCAGTTGGTCACGACCTGCCGCGTCGTTGCGAGTAGAAAAGCCAACGTCTGATCGGCCACTTCGTCGATGCAGTAGTCCGGTACGTTGCAGACCGGAATGCCGCGAGCCTTCGCCGCTTCGAGATCGACGTTGTCCACTCCAATGCCATAACGCACGATGACCTTCGCCTGCTTCATGCTGGCGATGACTTCGGCATTCACCGGAGCGAACTGCGTAATGACCGCGTCGGCATCGGCTACCAACTGCGGCAACTCAGTCGCTGTCCGTTTTTCTTTCCAAGCGGCGATCTCGTGACCCAGCGGACAGAGAATGCCCTCTTCGATGTCGAGGCTCGGAAACGAGTAATCGGTGATCGCGATCTTCATCGTGCTGCGTGCTCCTCAGTGACGGATCATCGGGATTCAGTGGCTGCGACAGGATCTGTCAGGATTGCCTGAAATAGATTGTCTGATAATCTAAGCATCGCCTGCGACCTCAACAACGCTGCCCGCCTCCGATTTTCTTTCGTCCGCGAGAATCCCCCATGCTCGAAACCGTGCCACGCTCCAAACTCCGCGATGTCGTGGCTGATCGACTGAAGGCGTTCATCGTCGAGGGAAACCTCAAATCGGGCGACCGGCTGCCGACGGAGACCGAGCTGGCGACGAAGTTTGGTGTCAGCCGGCTCAGCCTGCGCGAGGCGACCAAGTCGCTGGAGTTCCTCGGTATCGTCGAAGCCAAGCCGGGGCGCGGGCTGACCGTCGGCAGCGTCAACATGGAGCGAGTGACCGAGTATCTCGGCTTCCATCCCGCGCTGCACGATGTCTCGCCCGAGGAACTGATCGACACGCGAGTCCTCATCGAAACGGGCGTCCTACCGCACGTCGCCAGGCGAATGAAGCGAGACGACACGCTGTATGTGAAGCTGAATGCCATCAACGCCGACCTGCGGCATGCGCGCAGCCTTGCTCGCTGGGTCGAGCTGGACATCGACTTTCACCGCGAGCTGATCTGCGCCAGCGGACTCTCGCCGTTGATGGCCTTCACCGACGTGCTGGCCGTCTTCTTCCAACGCTTCCGCGAGAGTGTCAAGAAAGCCGAATGGTCTCAAGGGATCGACAGCCATCAGTTCATCCTCGACAAACTCAAGTCGGGCCGCGTCCGTGAAGCCGATCAGGAATTGCGAACCCACATCGAAAGCCATCGCGAGCGAATGGAGTTGCACTAAAAGTCAAACAGCACCTCGACTGGTGAGCCGGGCGGCGTCAGCCTCCGGACTCCGTTGATCAAGAGTCCGGGGTCTGACGCCCAATGGCACTCACTTTGAGCGGCACGGCGCTAGCCGCCGGTGGATGGAGTTGTGTTTCCAAGCAAAGAACCGGACGGCTTGCGCCGTGCCGCTCACGGGGTGAATGACAAAGTGAGTGCCATTGGGCTGACGCCGCCCGGCTCACCCAGATCAACCGCGTTCCGAGACGAGGCCGAGCGACTACCATGAAACGAACGATCTGCCTGACCGCGATGCTGGTCACGAGTCTGCTTTCTACGAGCCACCACTCGGCTCGCGCGGACGAGCGTGACGACTTCTTTGAGGCGAAGATTCGGCCGGTCCTGGTCGGCACCTGCTTTCGCTGCCACGGTGACGCGAAGACCGGCGGGGCATTGCGCATTGACTCACGCGAGATGCTGCTCAAGGGTGGCGAGTCCGGTCCCGCGATTGTGCCGGGAAAGCCGGAGGAGAGTCTGCTCATCAAGGCCATTCGGCGGCAGGCGGATGTCTCCGCGATGCCGCCGGAAAAAGACAAAGCACTGCGGGCCGATCAAGTCGCGGCGTTCGTCACTTGGGTCAAAGCGGGAGCCGTCTGGCCCACCCAGACCGCGAAGTTTGAAGTCGCGAAGCACTGGGCATTCGAGCCGGTCCGCGATGTCGCACCGCCGGCTGTTCAGGACAAGACGTGGGTCAAGAGCAGCATCGACTCCTTCATTCGAGCGAAGCAGGAAACGACCGGAGTTCGTCCCGCGCCGGTCGCTGACAAGCTCACACTGATTCGGCGCGCCACGTTCGATCTCACGGGCCTGCCGCCGACACCGGAAGAGGTTCGGGCGTTTGAGCAGGATGCTTCTCCCAACGCATTCGAGACGGTTGTTGATCGACTGCTCAAGTCGCCCGCGTATGGTGAACGTTGGGGACGGCACTGGCTCGATGTGGTTCGTTACGCCGACACGGCGGGTGAGACGGCTGACTACCCGGTGCCGCTCGCGTGGCGATACCGCAACTACGTCATCGACGCCTTCAACAACGACAAGCCCTACGACGAATTCCTGCGCGAGCAGATCGCGGGGGATGTCATCGCATTACAGAGCGGCACGGCGCTAGCCGCCGGTTCTCGTGACGCGAGCGATCACTCGCCGGCGGCTAGCGCCGTGCCGCTCACTAAGGTCAGTACCGGAGGGCTGACGCCATCTCGCTCGTCAGATCCTTCGCAGGCTCGAAGTGATCGCTATGCCGAGCAAGTTACGGCGACCGGCTATCTCGCGATCTCACGCCGGTTCGGCTTCGATTCCGAAAACTATCACCACCTGACTATTGGGGACACGATCGACAATCTGGGCCAGACGGTGCTCGGGCTGAGTCTCGGTTGTGCGCGGTGTCACGATCACAAGTTCGACGCGGTCTCGATGAACGACTACTACGCGCTGTACGGCATCTTCGACAGCAGCCGCTATTCATTCCCCGGCTCTGAGCAGAAGCAAAAAGTCCGCTCGCTGCTGCCGCTGCTGCCGCCGGGCGAATCGCTTCCAAAATGGCGCGAGTTCGACGGGCGAGTCGCTTCCATCGCGGCGAGTCTTGAGAAGCAGAAGCAACCCGTCCCCGCCGCCATCCTCCGTTCGCTGCACGATCTCGACGGCGACTTCGAAATGCAGGCACCGGCGGCGGGAGGGAGTAATGGCGTGCTCGTTCCACCGTGGCTCTATTCGGGAAAGATCGCCATCACCAACGCGGCGCAAAGCCCGTTCAAAAACTTCTATCCGCGAGGCAAAGTCGGCGCGAGCATCACCGGCGGAGCAGGGGAGTACCGGATCGCTCAAGCCCTGTACCCGCGCCGTTCGGCCGACAACAGCGACACGCTGCACGTGAACCTCGACTTCCGCATCGCCGCGCCGGACGCCAACGCAAAGGGACTTCATCGATTCTGGATCGGTGCCATGCCCGCATCCCCCGCCGTCGAACTGCTCATCTCGTCGGAGTCCGTTTCACTGCGAAGTGGCGAGACCATCGAAAGCCTCGGCCCGTTGAAGCCGAACCAATGGCACAACCTGCAACTGACCCTCGATCTGAAGAGCCGGACCCTGTCGGGCAGAGTTGGCATGCCGGGGAGCACGACGGAGTTCACTGCAAAACCGTTCTCGCCGAGTTGGCCCGGCGCGATCGATCTCGTCGTACTCGACTCACTTGGCCAGACGGAAACAAAACTTCCGGCGATCGAGTACGACAGCCTCGGCGTGCAGGACGCGCCGATCGCGCCCGTTTCGACTGAGCTGCCTGCTCCCGCCATCGCGGCGGGCGGACTCGATCCTGTCGCGCTGACGAAGGAGCTCGAAGACCTGACCGGGTTCGACGGCGACTTCGAGCTACAGACGAAGGACGCTCCCCCCGCCAGTCCGTGGGGGCCGGGACCGAACAGCGTGGTGAAGCTGTCCGCCAACTCACAAAGCCCGTTTCTCAACGCCTTCGCGCCGGGGGAACTCGGCATCCACATGCCGAACCGCGGTGAGTACGACGGCTTCGGCCGAACGGTCGCCAACGTCAAGCCGAACGAAGAAGGGCGGCTTTACTCCAGCTTTGATTTCCGGTGTGCGAGCAAGGACGCGGGCGGCAACGGCTCGTGGCGGTACTACCTCGGGCACGGACCGGGCAACTCGGCGGCGGTCGAGTTGTTCTTCAACGGCAGCGAGTTCTTCCGTCGCAGCGGGGACGCGAGGGAATCGGTCTGCCCGCTGGTCGTGGGCGAGTGGTATCAGGTCCAACTGACGCTCGATCTCAAAGCGAAGACGTACACGGGGCTGCTCGCGACGAAGAGCGAAGCAAATCCAAAAGAGTTCTCCGGCCAGTTGGCCTCCGGTTGGGACGGCACGATCGACTACACGTTCATCGACAGCTACGGCCACATCGGCGGCGTGAGACCGTCGCTCGATGCCGACAACTTTGTGATCTCCGCCACCGCGCTGCCGTCGCTCGATGCGGCACCGGTCGAAGCGGCGAAGACGGCGTCCGAGTCGCGCCGCGGCCGAGCCAAAGAACTTCGCCAACAACTCGTGTCACTTCAGGCCAACGCCGAGTTGTCGAAGCAGGAGTTGAACAAGCTGCTGGCCGAGGGACCGTTCGCGATGACCTACGGCATGGCGGAAGGGACGCCTCACAACGTCCGGATGCAGATGCGAGGTGAGCCCGATCAACCCGGCGTCGAAGTCCCGCGCGGCTTCGTCAAAGTGCTGGGAGGCGAGCCGTTGCCAGACAACGCGCCCGGCAGCGGTCGGTTGGAGTTGGCTCAGTGGTTGACTCGCCGAGACAACCCGCTGACCGCGCGCGTGATGGTCAATCGGATCTGGCAGTACCACTTCGGACGCGGCCTGGTGAAGACGCCGAACGATTTCGGAGTCCGCGGCCTCCCGCCGACGCATCCCGAGTTGCTCGATCACCTCGCGACGCAGTTCACCAAGGGGGGCTGGTCGGTGAAGGCGATGCACCGGCGGATCATGCTGAGCGCCACGTACCAGCAGGCGTCTCACGTAGCCACGGGCGGCTCGTCTGTGGACGGACAGGCGAGCCGCCTGTCCTACGATCCCGACCTGTACTCATCGTTCCCACGTCGGCGATTGAGTGCCGAAGAAATCCGCGACGCGATCCTCATCGTCAGTGGCGAACTGGACCTGTCACCGGCGACGGAGCATCCCTTCCCGACGCCGATCAATTGGGGCTACTCGCAGCACGGACCATTCAGCGCGGTCTACGACCACAACCAGCGGAGCGTTTATCTCATGACGCAGCGGCTCAAGCGGCATCCGTTCCTCGCGCTGTTCGATGGAGCGGACCCGAACGCCACGACGGCCGAACGTCTGGGGACGACAGTGCCGACCCAGGCGCTGTTCTTCCTCAACGATCCGTTCGTCCACACGAAGGCCGAGAAGTGGGCGACGCGACTTCAAGCCTCAAGCCCTGACGAAAAAACGCGGATCGAACAGGCTTGGCTTCGGGCCATTGGACGACCTCCGACCGAGATCGAACGAACCGAGGCCGCCGAGTTCCTCGGAGCCTATCGAGCCGAGCTGACGGTGGCCAAAATTGACAACATCGAAACCCGCTCGCTGGCGGCTTACCTCCGCACACTGATCGGTAGCAACGAGTTCCTGCATGTGGATTGAGTGCCATCTCCGACAGTATTTGGTGAGCCGGGCGGCGTCAGCTCCCGGACGAATGTGATTTGTGAGAACGTCCAGGGGCTGATGCCGCCTGGCTCACCTGAAGAGTTTTCTTGTCACAACACTTTGAGTGTCTCCATGAAATACACCTCCAATTTCGACTCTTCCCGCCGCGGCATGCTCCGTTCGATGATCGGTGGCTCGATGCTGCTGCCGGGGATCGTGTCGCAGTTGCTGGCCGAAGACGCCGCGACGTCCAATCCAGTCGATCCGCTCGCTCCGAAGGCGACTCATTTCCCGCCGAAGGCGAAGCGGGTCATCTTCCTCTACATGAGCGGCGGCGTGTCGCACGTTGACTCGTGGGACCCCAAACCAAAGCTCTTCGCGGACGCCGGGAAGACTGTCCCGGTCAACGAGTTTCAGGGGCGGAAGGGGGACTACAAGATGTTCCTCAAGAAGCCGCAGTGGGAGTTCGCGCCGCACGGGAAGAGCGGTACTGAAGTCAGTGCGCTCTTCCCGCACATGGCCGAGTGCGTCGATGACCTGTGCGTGATCCGCTCGATGAAGTCGGACCACACGAACCATTACGAGGCGACGCTCGGCATCCACACCGGCTCGTTCACGTTTGCCCGGCCGAGCATCGGTTCGTGGGTCAGCTACGGTCTGGGGACGGTGAATCGCAACCTGCCGTCGTTCGTCGTGATCGCTCCGCAATCGCCCTACGCCGGAGGACAAGTCTGGGGCAGCGACTTTCTGCCCGGTGCTCATCAAGGGACGCTCGTCGTCCCCGGCCCAGAGCCCGTCGCCAACATCCAGCGTCGCGCACCAAGCAGCCGTTTGCAGGAGCTGGAACTCCGCGCGATGGCCCGGCTGAACCAGCGCCATCTCGCGTCGCGGGCCGACGACCCGCTGCTCACCGCGCGGATGAAGTCGTTCGAGACCGCGTTCGGCATGCAGGCTGAGATGCCCGATGTGTTCGATCTCTCGAAGGAGACCGACGACACGCTGAAGCTCTACGGTTTGGAACGAGGCAGCACGAAGGGCTTCGCGTGGCAGTGCCTCGTCGCCCGCAGGCTCGCCGAACGGGGAGTCCGCTTTGTCGAGTTGATCGATGTCGGCTCATCCGGCAACTGGGACGCGCACGGCGACATGCTGACGCACGCGCCGCTCGCGAAGAACATCGACCAGCCGATCGCCGGCCTGCTGCGTGACCTCAAACAGCGGGGCATGCTCGAAGACACGCTCGTCGTCTGGACGACCGAGTTCGGCCGCACTCCGTTCAACGCCGCCGCCGGAGCCGCTGGGCGCGAGCATCATCACTGGGTCTTCTCATCGTGGCTGGCCGGTGCGGGAGTGAAGCCCGGCATCACCTACGGCGAATCGGACGAGTACGGCATCAACGTCGGAAAAGACCCTGTCCACGTCCACGACTTCCACGCCACGATCCTGCACCTGATGGGCCTCGACCACGAACAGCTCACCTACCGCCACACCGGCCGCGACTACCGCCTGACCGACGTGCATGGCCGTGTGGTCAGCGAGATCCTCAGTTAGGGCGTTGTCACCTCTTACACTTGGGATTGGGTGGCCGGGGCTGGACTGAGGTTTTACCAAGGAAGCCTCGGGGTTTCGCGAAGACGCTCAACCCCGGCGACCCCGCCGCATCTTCTCTTCTGCATCGTGGGCAAGTGGACGATGGTCTCGACAATTGCGAGGACTCCAATGTGGTTGCACAATGAACGCTAGAGAAAATGCGGCATGGTTCAAGACGGGGTTACAGTTCTGAAGAAGCCGTGCGTCTTAACCGCCCGCTGAAAGAAATTAGAGTAAGCCTCCGGCTTGCTCGTTTTCTCACTGTAAAGACGGGCAAGCGAGACGCTGCCCCGCAGCTTTTCCGCAGTCGGTTAACGCCTTCACTCGCAAAGCTGGATGTTCGGTGGCAAGTGAAGAGGCCTGTGACCCAAGCCCGTTGCGATTGAAATCAAGCCGAGCACGGGCATCGACAGACGGACAATTGGAGCGGGTTTTGTGGCGGGGGCCGGTCGCTGAGATTGAAAACTTTTGAATTTTGGAGTTGAGCCGATCATGTCGAGCTGTCTTGTATCCCACCGATTTCAACTTGCTGCTTGGGTTGTCGGCTTGCTCGTGGCGAACTCGGGTTGCGATCAGAAGATGTCGGGGGGCGCACCACCCAGACCGATACCGACCGTGACGGTGGCCGAGCCGGTGGAACGGGAGCTGGCGGACTTTGCCGAGTTCACCGGGCGAACCGAGGCGGTGGAATCGGTCGAGGTTCGGGCGCGAGTCAGTGGCTACCTCAATGCCATTCATTTCAAGGCAGGCAGCGAAGTGAAGGCGGGAGATTTGTTGTTCGAGATTGACTCGCGAATCTATGCCGCCGAGGTGGATCGCAATGACGGGCTGCTGGCCAACGCCAAGGCGAAGATCAAGCGAACCGAGGCCGATCTCGAACGTCAAAAGACGCTGCGAGAAAAGGGAGTCAACGCCCAATCGGAACTCGACTTGGCAATCGCCGAACAGGGTGTGGCTGCGGCGGCCATCCAGACGAATGAAGCGAGTTTGGCACGCGCCAAACTCGATATGGACTTCACCAAAGTGACGGCTCCCGTCGCGGGACGGACCAGCCGCGAACGAATCACAGTCGGCAATCTCGTGTCCGCCGATACCACGATGCTCACGACGATTGTGTCGCTCGATCCCATTTACGCGTACTTCGACATCGACGAACGAACGATGCTCGAAATTCAGCGACTCATTCGCGAGAAGAAAATGAAGTCGGTTCGTGAACAAGACGTGGAGGTCTTGTTGGGTCTGGCGAATGAGACGGGGTTTCCTCACGTCGGCGTCGTTGATCTGGTTGACAATCGCGTCAGCGCGACGACCGGTACGATTCAAATTCGCTGCCGGTTTCCCAATGTTGATCGCGTGCTGACCCCCGGCTTGTTTGTGCGTGTTCGATTCCAGATGGGGCCCGCACGCACAAAGCTGCTCGTTCCCGAACAGGCGTTGGCTCAGCAACAGGGACAGCGCTTCGTTTATGTCGTGCAGCCGGACAACAAGGTCGAACGCCGCGATGTCAGCGTGGGGCGGCAGGATGGTTCGCTGCGAGTCATCGAAGCGGGATTGCAACCGGGCGAGAAGGTCATCGTGCAGGGACACCTGCGTGTGCGAACCGGGATGGAAGTGAAGGCCGAGCCGTACAAAGTCGGTTCTGCTGTTGAGGCGGGTTCTCACTGAACTTGGCTGCATCAGTCCCCCGGTTCCGTGGAAGGTTGAGGGGCGGAGGATGAGAGTCAGAACTTCGGACAACGTCTCTGACCATCAACTCAACGAAGAACCGGGGGACTGACGCCACCCCGCTCCGAAAGGCGAAGAGGGCTGACGCCCAATTCAAGTGTCTGCCTCTTCATTCGTGCCCGTCTGTGGCATCCGTGGTTCAAACTCTTCTCGCCTGGAATTGATCGAAGGAACGCCTCTTGTTCTCCAAGTTCTTCATTGACCGGCCGGTGTTTTCGACGGTCATCTCGCTGGTGATCGTGTTCGCGGGGCTGGCGGCGCTGGGGACGCTGCCGATCGCGCAGTATCCCGAGATCACGCCTCCCACGGTTGAGGTCTCGTGTGCCTATCCCGGTGCGAGTGCCGTCGTCGTGCAGGGGACCATCGCCGCGCCGATCGAGCAGGAAGTGAACGGCGTCGAGAACATGCTCTACATGTCGTCACAATGTACGAACGATGGCGGGTACAAACTGAGCGTGACGTTTCAACTTGGCACCGACTTGGACATGGCTCAGGTTCTCGTCCAGAACCGTGTCGCGTTGGCGCTGCCCAAGCTGCCTGATGTCGTGAAGACGACGGGGGTCAGCACGAAGAAGAAGTCGCCGAGCATTCTGCTGGTGGTCAATCTGTTCTCCGATACAGATGCTGCCACAGGTCGCTCGATGCAGGACCAGTTGTTCCTCAGTAACTACGCCACGATTCAAATTCGCGATGAGCTGCTGCGGCTGAAGGGGGTTGGCGACATCACCCTGCTCGGCCAGCAGGACTACAGCATGCGCATCTGGTTGGATCCGGAGCAGATGGCGTCGCGCAGTCTCACGGCGGGAGATGTGGTCAACGCATTGAAAGAGCAAAACGTTCAGGTTGCGGCCGGGCGAATCGGACAGCCTCCCGTGCCGAGCGGCCTCGATTTTCAATACTCGCTGACCACGCTGGGGCGGCTGATCGAGCCGGATCAATTCGCGGAGATCGTCGTGAAGACGGGAACCACCGGACAGGTCACGCGGCTGCGTGACATCGCACGGCTGGAGTTGGGGGCCAAGAATCAGGACACGGAATGCACGCTGGATGGCAAGCCGTCGGTGGGCCTCGCGATTTTTCAGACACCGGGATCGAACGCCCTCGGCACGGCCGACGGCATCCGGGCGAAGGTCAAGGAGTTGGAAGGGCGTTTCCCGGCGGGGATGCATGCGGCCATCGTCTACGACACGACGCCGTTCATTAACGAGTCGGTTCATGAAGTCTTCAAGTCGTTGCGCGATGCGATCATCCTCGTGGCCATTGTCGTGCTGTTGTTCCTCCAAGACTGGAAGTCGATGATCCTGCCGATGATCGACGTGCCGGTCTCGCTGATCGGTACGCTGGCTGTGATGGCGATGCTGGGCTTCACGATCAACAACCTGACGCTGTTCGGACTGGTGCTTGCCATCGGGATCGTGGTCGATGACGCGATCGTCGTGCTGGAAAATATCGAGGTCTGGCTGGAGAAAGGGCACGACGCGCGGACGGCCACGATCAACGCGATGAACGAAATCACGGGACCGATCATCGCGATCACGCTCGTCCTCAGTTCGGTCTTTCTTCCGAGTGCCTTTCTCGGCGGGATCAGCGGCCAGTTCTATCGACAGTTCGCACTGACCATTTCGGCGTCGATGATCATCTCGGCCATGAACGCGATGACGATGACGCCGTCTCGCGCTGTGCAAATCTTCAAGGATCGGAAGCATGGCCACGACGACCGCGAAGCGCTGCCGTGGTGGGGCTATGTCGGGTTGCTCGGCTGGCTGTGTGCCTCGTACTTGGAACCGCTCCTCGCCCCGCTGGTTGGAGTGAAAGCCGATGCCGCCGTCATGACTTGGGTTGTGTTCGTGGTCGCCAGTCTGCCGGGAGCGGTCATTGGGTGGTTGATCGCCCGCCGCGCGAATCAGTTTTTGTCGCGGTGTTTCAAGGTCTTCAACAAGGGCTTTGATGTCGTGACGAATGTTTACGGTCGCATCGTGACGGGGATGTTGCGTGTCAGCGCGGTCGTGCTGCTGGTCTACGGCGGCTTGCTGGCGATGACCTATGTCGGAGTGACTCGCACGCCGATCGGATTCATTCCGGTGCAGGACAAAGGGTACTTGCTGGTCAACGTTCAACTTCCCGACGCGGCGTCGCTGGAGCGAACCGTGGATGTCGTCGCACGGATCGGCAAGATCGCCAGCGAAGAACACGGCGTCGCGCACACCATTGGTATTCCCGGCCAGTCGATCGTGATGAATGCGGTCGGCTCGAACCTCGGCTCGATGTTCATCATCCTCGAAGACTTTCATCACCGCCGCGATCCGAGTCTCAACGCCGATGCCATCGCTGCCAAGCTGAGAAAGCACTTCTTCACAGAGATCATCGAGGCGCAGGTTGCTGTGTTTGGTGCGCCGCCGATCGATGGTCTCGGTTCGGCGGGAGGCTTCAAGTTGATGGTTGAGGATCGTGGCGAAGTGGGACTCGCCACGCTGCAAGAGCGAGCCGATCAACTCGCGGCGGCAGGCAATAGCCAGCCGGGAATCGTGGGGATGTTCAACAGTCTGCGGTCGAACACGCCACAGTTGTTCATTGATGTTGATCGGACCAAATGTAAGGCGTTGGGAGTCCCGTTGAATGACGTGTTCCAAGCGTTGCAGGTCTTCCTTGGCGGAGCGTACGTCAACGATTTCAACCAGTTTGGCCGGACGTGGCAGGTCAACGTTCAAGCGGATTCGGCATTCCGTGTGACGGCCGACAATGTCCGTTCACTCAAAGTTCGCAACTCCGCTGGCGAAATGGTTCCGTTGGGAACGCTGGCCAAGATCGAGGACTCGGGGGGGCCGTTCGTCATCACGCGATACAACATGTACCCGGCCGCTCCAATCAACGGCGGGACACTTCCGGGAGTCAGCTCGGGACAGGCGATCTCGGCGATCAAGGATGTGGCCGCGACCGAATTGGGTGACGGTCTAGCCTTCGAGTGGACCGAACTGACGTACCTGCAACTGTTGGAAGGGAGTGCGGCCATCTTCGCGTTCATCGGAGCAGTGCTACTCGTGTATCAGGTGCTGGCGGCGCAGTACGAAAGCTGGACGATGCCGATGGCGGTGTTGATGGTCGTGCCGATGTGTCTGCTCAGCGCACTGGCCGGACTATGGATGTGGCGGATGGACATCAACATCTTCGTGCAGGTCGGCTTCATAGTCCTCGTGGGGCTGGCGGCGAAGAACGCGATCTTGATCGTTGAGACCGCACGAGCGCGGCGTGCCGAGGGGATGACGGCCCTCGATGCGGCGGTTTCAGCCTCGAAGAATCGTTTGCGTCCGATCATCATGACCTCGTTCGCGTTCATACTCGGGGTGGCACCGCTGGTGATTTCGCATGGAGCGGGAGCCGAGATGCGACGGACGCTCGGTGTGGCGGTCTTCTTCGGAATGCTCGGTGTCACGTTCTTCGGTATCTTCCTGACACCCGTCTTCTATCTGGTCATCGAAAAGCTCGGTGGCCGCAAAGCTGCCGAGGAACAACACTCGGCGCCGACAACTCCCGCATCGAACTCATGAATTAAGACCCACAGAGCTGACGCCGCCCGGCTCACCAAGAATGTCTCATCAACGTTCGCGCGAGGTCGATCTGGGCCAACTCTGTGGCATTGCCACTTTGGTCCGACGGCGAGTCGCGTGACGTTCGCCCTCGCTGACGCGGCGGGTTAGTGTTTGGGGGCGGTTGGCTGCAGTAACCGTTCGGCAGTGGTAGTGGTTCCTATTTTTCAAGCGATTGGATTGGCTTCCATGAAGTTTTTTCGTTTGGCCGCGACGGTATTTGTAGCTGGAGTCGGTGCTGCGTCGGTTGCGATTGCGGCGGAGCCGAAGGGCGATCACTTTGCGGGGTTGGCCGACGAGTATGCGATGAAGACTCGGCCGCTGATGAAGGCGTTTTGTTTGGAGTGTCATTCGACGGCGAAGCAAGAGGGGGAGTTGGACCTCGAACGGTTTACGAAGTTGGACGATGTGCGGCGCGGGACGAAGGCGTGGCTGAAGGTCGTCGAGATGCTCGACAACGGCGAGATGCCGCCGAAGGACTCGAAGCAGCCGTCGGTCGAGCAGCGGAAGCAACTGCGGAGTTGGGTCGAGCGGACGCTCAATGCCGAGGCTCTGGCCAGTGCTGGCGATCCGGGGCCGGTCGTGCTGCGGCGGCTGAGTAATGCGGAGTTCACCTATACGGTGCGCGATCTGACGGGGGTGGAGTCGCTCAGTCCAGCCAAAGAATTTCCGGTGGATGGGGCGGCGGGCGAGGGGTTCACGAACACCGGCGGTGCGCTGGTGATGTCGCCGTCGATGGTCACGAAGTACTTCGATGCGGCGAAGGAGATCGCGGGTCATGCGGTCCTGCTGCCGGATGGCTTTCGGTTCTCGAAGGACGCGACGCCAAGCGATTGGACGAACCAGAAGTTGGCCGACATTCGCGAGTTCTATCGCCAGTTCACCGACCTGCGCGGCGGTGACAAGGTGAACTTGCAGGGGATCGTATTCGACACCAATCAAGGTGGACGGCTGCCGATTGAGAAGTATCTCGCGGCTACGTTGCTCGAACGGGATTCGCTGACGAAGGGGAGTAAGACGATTGAGGCTGTTGCGCGCGAGCAGGGGTTGAATGCGAAGTATCTGGGTGGGTTGTGGAAGGTGTTGTCGGTTGAAGAACCCCTCACCCCCGACCCCTCTCCCGACCACCGAAGCGGCGGTGCCCGAGCCGGGGCGAGGGGTGAAGGAGTTTTGATGGACGGGTTGCGGGCGCGGTGGCGAGCGGCCAAGCCGGGAGATGAGGCGGCGCTGGCGAATGAGATTGCGCAGTGGCAGTCGGCGTTGTGGCGGTTCACGAGTGTCGGGCATATCGGCAAGCTCAACGGGCCGAAGGCGTGGGTTGAGCCGGTTAGTCCGCTCACCGCGCGGCAAGAGATCAAACTGAAGATGCCCGCGTCGGCGGATGGGAAAGAGGTCGTGCTGTACCTCACCGCAGGCGATGCGGGGGATGGTCGCGAACAAGATTTTGTCGTGTGGGAGCGGCCGCGATTGGTGGCGCCCGGTCGGCCCGACTTGTTGCTACGCGACGTGCGCGCGGTGACTCAGGAGTTGGCCGCACGACGCGAACGGATTTTCGCGAGTACCGCGAAGTGTCTCACAGCAGCGGCGGAAGCGAGTGCGGGGACGGGCGTTGCGGATGCGGTGGCCCTCGCGCAGAAGCATGGTGTGGATGCGGAGTCGCTCGCAGCGTGGCTCGATTATCTGGGGATCGGCGTTGCGGGAGGGCCGGTCAAGTTGGGGACGCCGATCGCTCGCAAGCAAGAAAGTGGCGCGGGCTATGACTTCATCAAAGGTTGGGTCGGCGATGATGCACTCAGCGTGGTGGCCAATTCATCCGATGGTCATGTCCGCATTCCCGGCAACATGAAGCCGCACAGCATCGCGGTTCATCCAGCTCCGACATTGTCGGTCGCTGTCGGTTGGCGAAGCCCGGCGGCGGCGGCGCTGACGATCAGCGGCAGCGTGCAACATGCTCATCCTGAATGTGGCAACGGCGTCGCATGGTCGGTCGAACTGCGCCGAGGCAACACTCGGCAGCGACTCGCGGCGGGGATCGCGCACGGCGCGACTGTGGTCAAGATCGGGCCGCTGGAAAAGATCGCGGTGCAGGCGGGAGACGCGGTGTCGCTCGTTATCAATCCGCGCGACAGCAATCACTCGTGCGACCTGACGGCGATTGATCTGAAGTTGAACGATGGGACGCGCGAATGGGACATGGCTCGCGATCTGTCGCCTGACATCCTCGCGGGAAATCCGCACAAAGATTCGCACGGCAATGCGGATGTGTGGCACTTCTATTCCGAACCGGCCAGCGGCTCGACGGGGCACGTCATTCCGGCGGGAACGTTGCTCGCGCGGTGGCAGGCGGCGGCGACTGCGGATGAAAAGGCGAAGCTGGCCGAGGACGTGCAGAAGCTGCTCGTCGGGGGAGTCACCTCGCTCGCTAAGGATGCGCCGGATGCGCTGCTGCATCAGCAACTGACTTCGCTGGGAGGGCCGTTGTTTTCGGTGGGGAGTTTGGCGGTGAAGGGTGGGGCGGGAGTGTCGAAGAATCCCTCACCCCCGGCTCCTCTCCCGACCACCGAAGCGGCGGTGCCCGAGCTGGGGCGAGGGGAGAATGCGGCTAGGAGCGCGATGATCGGGCTTGATCCCGCGTTGTTTGGAAAGCATCCCGACGGGAGTGCTGTCGAAGCGGGGAGTCTCTGTGTGCAGGCTCCGTCGGTGATTGAGGTTCGTCTCCCGGCGGACCTCGTCGCGGGGGCGGAGTTCGTGGCGAGTGGCGTCCTTCACGTCGAGACCGGGGCAGAGGGAAGCGTGCAATTGCAGGTGCTGACGACGAAGCCCGAGTCCGCGTCGGGGTTGCGACCGACGGCGACTGTCGAGACGAATGCGAACGGGCCGTGGACCTCGAACAATCGCGGGGTCTCACACGCGACGCCGATCGTCGTGCGCGACGGCAGCGCGGCGCGGAAGCGGATCGAGGCGTCGTTCGAGGAGTTTCGCCACTGGTTCCCGGCGGCGTTGTGCTACACGAAGATCGTGCCGGTCGATGAGGTTGTCACGCTGACGCTGTTCTATCGCGAGGACGATCAACTCCAGCGACTGATGCTGGACGACGCGCAGAAGGCGAAGTTGGATCGACTGTGGGACGAACTCCACTTCGTCAGTCACGATGCTTTGACGCTAGTCGATGCCTACATTCAGTTGATGGAGTTCGCGACGCAGGATGCCGACCCGAAGGTCTTCGAGCCGATGCGGAAGCCGATCAACGACCGCGCGGCCGCGTTTCGGAAGACGCTCTTGGATGCGGAGCCGAAGCATCTCGATGCTCTGATCGCCTTCGCGGGGCAAGCCTATCGACGCCCGCTGACTGCCGATGAAGCGAGCGAACTGCGGGGTCTCTATCGCAAGCTGCGCGAACAAGAGCTGCCTCACGACGAGGCGTTCCGGTTCACGCTCGCGCGTGTCTTCATCGCCCCGGCGTTCTTGTATCGACTGGAAAAGGCACCTGTTGGAGCTGCAGCGGCGGCAGTCTCTGACTCGGAACTGGCGAGCCGACTCAGTTACTTCTTGTGGTCGTCTCAGCCCGATGGCGAACTGCGTGCGTTGGCTGATGCCGGTCGTCTGCATGAGCCGGAGGTACTCAAACCTCAGTCGAAGCGGATGTTGGCCGATGCCCGCACGCGGCGACTAGCGACTGAGTTTGCCTGCCAGTGGCTCCACATCTACGACTTTGACTCACACGACGAGAAGAGCGAGACGCACTTTCCTGAGTTCGCCGACCTGCGCGGCGACATGTACGAGGAGTCGATTCGGTTCTTCACCGACCTGTTCCAGCAGGACCGTTCGGTGCTGAGCATCCTCGACGCCGATCACACGTTTTTGAACGAGAAGCTCGCGAAGCATTACGGCATCGCGGGCGTGACGGGGCCGGAGTGGCGGCGTGTTGAGGGAGCGAAGAAGTCATCGCGCGGCGGCATCTTGTCGTTGGGAACAACGCTCTCGAAGCAATCAGGCGCGTCGCGCACGAGTCCCATTCTGCGAGGGAATTGGCTCAGCGAAGTCGTGCTGGGCGAGAAGCTGCCGAAACCACCGAAGAACGTGCCACAACTTCCCGACACCGTTCCCGCGGGACTGACCGAACGTCAACTCATCGAACGACACAGCATCGATGAGGCGTGCATCAAGTGCCACGCGCGAATCGATCCGTTCGGCTTCGCCCTCGAAAACTTCGACGCCATCGGCCGCTTCCGTCAAAAGGATGCCGGTGGTCTCGCGATTGACACTCGCACGACGCTGCCCGATGGAACGCAAATCGAAGGGCTATCCAACCTGCGCGACTACCTCGTGACCACTCGCCGCGACGCTTTCCTGCGGCAGTTCTGTCGCAAGTTGCTCGGCTATTCGCTCGGTCGCGGCGTGCAACTCTCCGACGAACCGCTGCTCAGTGAGATGCAGCAACAACTCGCCAAACACGACTTTCGCTTCACGGTCGCGGTGGAGACAATCCTCACCAGTCGGCAGTTCCGGGAGATTCGGGGTAGCCAACATCCGTCAGAAGATTGACACTCGAAACAACTCATTCTCTAAATTGGACAGGAGAACCTTTGATGAATTACGTCTTCCCCCCTGATGTGGACTGCCGCGTGAAACGGCAGCTCGAGACTGGCTCGTATCATTCCGAGGATGATGTCTTGCGAGCCGCGATGACTGCGTTGGAACACGAGCATGACGACCTTGAGGGCATTCAGGCTGGGGTTGCTGATATGGAGGCGGGTCGGTTTCGCCCGTTCTCTGAAATCGATGCCGCGTTTCGTCTGAAGCATAACATCCCTGCGAAATCATGAAGTACCTCGTCGTTCTCACGGATCGTGCCCATGCGGATCTCGAAGCGGCTCATGCGTGGTGGGCCGAGAACCGTTCCCGCACACAAGCCGATCTGTGGTACAGCCAATTCGCCGAAGCGATTGAGTCGCTTGCAGATCAACCCGAACGTTTTTCGCTGTCGTATGAAAGCAGCCGATTCCGGTTTCAACTTCGCGACCTTCGATTTGGCGTCGGTAGTCGGCCCACTCACCGAGCAGTTTTCACGATCCGCACAAGCATGGTGCTGGTTCTCGCCATTCGCCATGTGGCTCAACGAGACCTCACACCGGATGATTTTTGATTTCTCTCTCTCCCTCCGAGTCTTTCAGGAGCATGGCCATGAGCAACAACAAATTAAGCAGCCATCAATTTTCCCGTCGAACCTTTCTGCATGGCGTTGGCGTCACGATGGCGTTGCCGTGGATGGAGTCGCTCAATGTTTGGGGCGATGAGGCGGTGAAGAGTTCTCAGCCGGGGAGTCAGGCTCCGGTGAGGTTGGCGGTGTTGTTTTCGGGGAATGGCTTTCACAGCAAGGAGTGGTGGGCGAAGGGGGAAGGGAAGGGGATGGAGTTGGGGCAGGTGCTTGCGCCGCTGACTGACTTCCGGGAGAAGATGCTCTTCATTCGCGGGCTGCATAACGCTGAGGCTTTGAAGGGGAACATTCACAGTTCGCAGACCGGAAACCTGTTGTCCGGGGCACCGCTGTCGTCTGGGGGCGAGATCAAGTCGGGGACGAGCATCGACCAGTTGGTTGCTCAGCGGCACGGTCGCTCGACGAAAGTGCCGAGTCTCGTGCTGGGCTGCGAGAAGTCGAACCCGTCGGTCCACAAGAACTACTCGATGATCTACAGCTCGCACATCTCGTGGTCGTCGCCGACGACGCCGACGCCGCTGGAGTTGTATCCGTCGCTGGCGTTCGATCGGCTCTTCAAGGACGAGGTCCAGCGCGGCGACAAGAGCGTGCTCGACGCTGTCATCGCCGATGCGAAGAGCTTTCGGTTGAACATCAGCACAAGCGATCAACGCAAGCTCGACGAGTATCTCGACTCGGTGCGCGAGATTGAGCAGCGGATCGAAAACGCCGGGAAGCAGGGTGAGTTGCAAGGCTGGCGACCGACGCTCGACAAGCCGAACGTCCCCCGTCCGCCGGAGGGAATTCCGCAGAACATCGCCGATCACATGCGGCTAATGTGCGACATCATGGTCCTCGGTTTTCAGACTGACGCGACGCGCGTCTGCACGCTGAAGCTCAACAACGACCACAGTTCGCTGCGTTTCCCGCATCTCAGCGTCGATTACATGATCCACCACTTGCTGTCGCACTCGGACACGGCCGATTGGCTGAAGGTCAACCAGTTCTTCATCGAGCAGCTCGGCTACATCGCGCGGAAGTTGGATGCGATCCAAGAAGGGGAACGAACGGCACTCGATAACTCGATGCTGCTGTATTGTTCGAGCATGTTGACCGGTGGCCACGACGCGACCAACCTGCCGGTCGTGCTGCTCGGCGGTGCTGGCGGGCAAATCAAGGGGGGGCGAGTCCTCGATTACCTCGGTAAACCAAACCGCAAGATGTGCAGCTTGTATCTGTCGATGCTCGACAAGTGCGGCATCCCGATGAAGGAGTTCGGGGACTCGAGCGAGCGGCTGACGGAGGTGTAGGGGGATGTCCTGTGTTCGTTGCCCAGATAGGCTCAACTGCGGACTGACAGGCGTTGTGGTCGAGCGAATCGTTTGGCGTGGTTGTTTGGCGATGAGAGCCTCAGAGAAGGCTGGCAGGTCGGTTTTGAGTCGGTCTTGTCCGAGGAGTTCCGGTTGGATGTTCAGAGCTGAAGAACGGTCGACGAGAACGAGTCGCATGAGCTTCTGTGGTGCGTCATTCACGCTGACATATCGTCAAACTGCTTGACAGCCTGCAATACGGCCAGTATCGTCCGCTCGGTTTTGTAAGCACCTGCCGGGCAAGAATTGATATCAGATGCCAAGACTGTTGAAACCAAGACAGTGTTCGTGATTCTCGGCTTCTCGTACAGGGGCTTTGGCGATGTGAGTTGAACTTGTTGGTTCCATTCCGATTTTTCGGAGCTGCCGTTGGCGATGCCAATTGTGGTGAGTGTTGTCCGTCCTTCCCGGTTCGGGATCGTCGGGAAATCAAGTGGGACTCGTGCCCACTTTTTTTGTTGGCTGAGGCGAGTTCGCGGGAACGCGGACGTTGCCTTGTTGTAGTTTAGTTCGCCGTCGATTCCGGAATCGTGTGTCGAATGTTTGTCTCGTCGGCTTCCACTGCCGCTCATCGAACCTCAGACACCCAGAAAGAGTGAAATGAACGGTCCCGAGTTGCTTCGCATCGTTGACGCGATCCATCGCGACAAGAGCATCGACAAGGAAATTGTGTTTGAAGGGATCGAGCAGGCAATCCTGTCGGCCGCCCGGAAGCACTTTGGTGAAGATCACGAGATTGAAGTTCGCGTTGATCGCGGTCATGGGAATCCGACCGTCAAGATGGATGGAAATGAGATCGAGCCTGACGCATTGGGGGACTTGCTGGGTCGCATTTCAGCTCAGACCGCCAAGCAGGTGATGATTCAAAAGATTCGCGAAGCCGAGCGTGATTCGTTGTTTGATGAATACACTGAGATTCGGAATCAGATTGTTTCTGGAACGGTCACGAAGATTGAGGGTGGGGCGGCGATCATCAGTCTTGGCAAGTCCGAAGGTTTGCTTCCTCGCGGAGAGCAGATTCCCGGTGAGAGCTATCGGATCGGTGATCGTGTTCGTGCGACTGTGCTCGAGGTTCGTAAGTCCGGTAGCCGCGTGAAGATTATTTTGTCACGCACGCATGTTGAGTTTGTGCGGCGGTTGTTTGAACTTGAGATTCCAGAGGTTTCCGAACGCGTTATTGAAGTGAGATCGTTGGCGCGTGAGGCGGGTTATCGCTCCAAAGTTGCGGTCTCCTGTATCGACAATAATATCGATGCGGTTGGTGCTTGTGTTGGCGTACGCGGTGCGAGAATCAAAAATATTACCGGTGAGTTGGGCGACGAAAAAATCGACATTGTTCGCTGGAACGATTCGTTGCAGGTACTCGTCCCCAATGCCCTGCAGCCGGCTGAAGTTGAGGATGTCATTCTGTGCCCCATGCTGGGGCGCGTGATCGTTTTGGTGAGGGACGATCAATTGTCTTTGGCGATTGGAAAGCGTGGCCAGAATGTTCGGCTCGCTTCAAAGCTGGTTGGCTGGGACATCGAAGTGATGACCCAAGAAGAATTGGATGAGCAACTCTCGCGGGCGGTGCAAGCGTTTTCCGAAGTGCCGAGCTGTAATGCCGAGCTGGCCGAAAACCTCGTCGCCCAAGGCTTTCTCAGTTTTGATGATCTATCGATCATCGAGCCGGATCAGTTGGCTGAGATGGGGGGACTGACTGAAGAGCAGTGTGACTCCATCGTCGGTTTTGCGGAACGAGAAAGTGTGCGGCTTGAGGCTGAGCAGCGACAGCGGCGAGCGACGGAAAGAACGCAGTCGATGGTTGGCGGGGCGTCGAGAGTGGCTTCGCCGGTTCCCGCACCAACGCCAGTTCCCGTAGCGGAGGCCGTGGCTGAAGTGGTTGAGTCAGTTGCAAGTGATGTTGTCGCAGTTGGAATTGAGGCTTCGGAAGCGGTAGAGGCTGCCGAGGTTTCGGCGAGTAATTGAGTTGAAGGGTCGAGTTTGGAGATTGGTTCCAGCGCTGCTTGGTGTGTGAGTGGGTTTAAGAAAGTTCTTCAGTGGGCTTTTGTGACTTGGAAGCGGTAATCGCTTCGCCTTTGGTTCAGTGTTCTCTTAGGGGATAATGCTCTCGACGGGTTAGCTACCCGACGTGTGATTTAGCGGCTGGGCGTGTGAGTCGTCTGGTCTCACCTATGGGCGATCGTCGCTCAACGATTCTAGGCACTGGCAAATCGAGCCGGTCAGGGCATTAACTCCGAACGAGGAACCGCGTTTGAAAATTCGAATTTTCGCTCTGGCCAAAGAGCTCGACATCGACAGCAAACTATTGATCGACCATTGTGCGAAGGCCGGTATTACGATCAAGAATTCGGCGTTGGCGAGTATTTCGCCGGAAGAACGCGATCGGGTGATGGATGTCATCCGGGCGAGTCATCAATCGAAGCCCGCCGCTGTTGCTGTGAGTGCTACGTCTGCGCCGGTCTCGCGGGATATTTCTGCGGATGTTTCCGGTAAGACTCGAACCATCCGTAACATGATGATGGCTCGTTCTCAGCCTGGGCGACCACAGTCTCAAGACGTGCTTCCGCCCGTGGATGAAGTGCTTGAGGAGTCCGCTGCTGAAGCTCAGCTCGATTCTGTTGCTGTCGTTGGCCGAGTTGCCACTGAAGTGGCAGATGTGAGTCACACCGCGACGGTCGATGCTGAGCCGCCAGAGATTGTCGAAGTGATCTCTGTTGCCGATGTTCCGCTGGTTGAGCCGATCGGAAGTCAAAGCTTGCCATTGCCATTGCCTAAGGCATTGGTGGATGTGCCTCCCGTCTCTACGCGGCCGGAATCGACTTCTGGTGCCGGAATGATGCCGCGAGCGATGCGTTCCATGTCAATGACCGCTCGGTCTTCGTCTGACTTTGCCGGTGGTAAGCCGGGAGCCGCGAAGAAACCGCGTACGTCATCGCCGAACCTCGCCGCGATTCCGGACTTTAAGCGACCGGTTGTGAAGGTGACCAAGCCGGAAGAGGCTGTCGCGCAGAAGCCGGTGATTCGACTGAATCCAGACGGACAGCAAAAGAGTGCAAGTCCGCTGAGCAAGCACCTTCCGAAGAAGGCGACCGATAACAAGAAGCGTGTCATTGGCGATACGGAAGAAGGTTCGCTGCCAAAATCTCGACAGGCGGATCTTGGTCGAAACTTGGAAGAAAGCCGGATTCAGCGGCGAACCAAGCGGCCACTGTCCCGGAGTGAAGAGGAAGGGGAAAGTCGCCGACGGTTCGGTCATGTCCGACCGAAGCAGCGCAAGCATGTGCGCTCGGAATTGAAGAATGAGTGCGAAGTCGAGTTGCCGCTGACGGTGAGATCGCTGTCCGAGGGTATTGGTCGCCCTGCGAAGTCCATCATTCAGATTCTGTTTGCACGTGGCGAAATGGCCACGATCAATTCGTCACTCAGCGAAGAGTTGGCGATAGAAGTCTGCTTGGAGTTGGGCGTCGATCTGACCATTCGCCGTGACAAAGATATTGAAGAGCGTGTCGCCGAAGAGGCCACGAGTGAAGACCGACCAGAGGAGATGTTGCCGCGTCCGCCAATCATCACGATTCTGGGGCATGTCGATCATGGTAAGACGACGCTTGTAGATAAGCTGCGAGCGGCAAATGTCGCGGCGTCGGAGTTTGGCGGAATTACCCAGCACATCGCCGCCTATCAGATCGAACACAACGGACACAAGCTGACGTTTGTGGATACGCCTGGTCACGCGGCTTTCGGCGAGATGCGTGCCCGTGGCGCTAATGTCACGGACATTATCGTGCTGGTGGTTGCCGCGAACGATGGTGTGATGCCACAGACTATCGAGTGCATTGCGCATGCGAAGGCGGCAGGCGTGCCGATCGTGGTCGCGATGAACAAGATCGATCTGCCTGACCGCAATGAGCAGCGTGTTTTCACCGACCTTTCGAATCACGATGTGTTGGTTTCCGAGTGGGGTGGCGATATCGAGCTTGTTCGGACCTCGGGTTTGACAGGGCAGGGCTTGCCTGATTTGCTCGACACGCTGTTGCTGACGGCAGACCTGCACGAGTTCAAAGCGAACCCGAACCGTGCCGCGTCAGGTAATTGCCTAGAGGCATTCCGCGACGAAGGCCGTGGTCCCGTCGCATGGTTGATCGTCAGAACGGGTACGTTGCGAGTCGGTGATGCCATCCTGTGCGGCGGCGCGTTTGGTCGCATTCGAGCCATGTACAACGAGCGGGATGAAGAGGTCCAAGAGGCGGGGCCATCCACGCCGATTAAGGTGGCGGGTTTGGACATTGTCCCCAGTGCGGGCGATCAATTCCAGGTGCTGGCCGATCTCGATGCGGCACGCGAAGCTGCCGTACAGCGTCGCGAAAAGGGCCGTGCGGCTGTGCTAGCCAACATGGGCGGGCGGCGCACGCTGGAAGATATTCTCAATGCCGCACGTGAGGGCGAGGTTCAGGAACTGAACTTGATCCTGAAGGCGGACACGCCCGGTTCACTGGAGGCTCTACGGGGCGAACTCAGCAAGTTTGAGCACCCGGAAGTACGCATTCGGTTGCTGCACGATGGTGTCGGTGGCGTGAACGAAAGCGATGTCTATCTCGCGGCGGCATCGAGTGCGGTCATCGTCGCGTTCCATGTGATCGCCGAAGATCGCGCCCAGTTGCTGGCTCAACAAGAAGGCGTCGAGATTCGTCGTTACAACATCATCTATGAGGTTCTGGACGAGGTGAAGCGGATTCTCGAAGGGATGCTCAGGCCCGAAAAGAGAGAGGTTGTCACGGGGCGAGCTATCGTTCTGCGAACGTTCAGCATCACTCGGTTCGGAACGATCGCGGGTTGTCGCGTGTTGAATGGTTCGATCGAACGCTCGCACCGCATGAATCTCATTCGAGACCAAAAGATTTTGAACGCCTATGGAATCGCGTCACTCAAGCGTGAGAAGGATGACGCCAAGGAAGTTCGAGAAGGTATGGAATGCGGTATCCGACTTGAGAACTACAACGACATCAAAGAAGGGGATCTACTGGAGGCCTTCAAGATCGAAGAAGTCCGGCGGACTCTTGAGTGATGGTGGTTTGGTTCGCCGGTATTGCCGATCTTGTGGTCGGCACGGCGAGCCTGACCGGGTGTTTGGAGTGGGCCGAGCAACCACTTTCAATCTGTTCGGACAGTCCTGCGTCGCTGTGTTGGGCCGAGTTCCTTTCGGTCGAGGTCAAGATTTTCAATGAGTTCACGCCGGATGGAACGGGCCTCGGAGGCCATTCGTGAAATTGTCAGCACAACGGTGTTGTTCGGTTTGCGAGACCCTCGGGTCAAAAATGTCACCGTACTTGGGGCCGAAGTTGCCCAAGACCTGCGGGCCGCGAAGATTTTTGTCACGGTCATGGGAGATGCCAAAGCGCAGTCGTTGGCCATGCACGGATTGAACTCGGCTCGAGGCTTCATTCAGTCCAAGGTGGCCGATCGGTTGCAGACGAAGCACACCCCCATAATCAGTTTTGTATTGGATCCTTCTGTAAAGAAGAGCATCGAAATTTCGCGGGCGCTCCACGGACTTCTCGGTGAATCCGCCTCGGATGCTGTTGGCTCGGGCGAACAGGCCGGGGAACAGGGACTTGAAGAGTCGGATGAAGATGAAGATGAGTTCGAGCAGAGTGATGACGCGGAACAGGCGATAGCCTCCGATGAATCAGGCTCGGTTTCGCTAACTGGCTCCGACGAAAAATCGACTCCGGTTGCGGAGTAGATAGAAAGGCAAACATGGTTGCTGCATCGCGTGCCAAGACATCGGATCGCGCGGCGATCCTCAAGAAGCTGCTCCCTGCGATCAAGAAGCAGTACAAGGTTGCCGTCCCTAAGCACGACCGTCCGGTGCTAGAGACGATTCTGTTTGCGATTTGTCTCGAGGACGCGACCGTCGTCGATGCCGAGCATTCTTACGCCCGTCTCTTTTCCGAATTCCCTGATCTGAACGAGATCCGTGTCAGTTCGGTGAAGGAGATCGAACGTGCGTTCGCTGGGCAGACGGATCCTGAATGGCGGGCATTCCGAGTTCGTAGTGTGCTGCAATACGTCTTTGAAAAGTCGTTCGCTTTTGAATTCGAGAGTCTTCGTAAGAAAACACTCGAACTGGCGACAAAGCAGTTGGCCAAAATCAAACATCTCTCGACGTTTGTTCGCAATTACACGCTGCAAGCCGTCATCGGGGCGCACTTGATTCCGATCGATCCGGCGATGGGACGTTCGCTCGTCTGGCTGGGATTGGTTCCGCCCAATCAAGATGTCGAACAAATGGGTGAGACTCTCAAGGCCGTGGTGCGTAAGACGGAGGTTCCGCTGTTCTGTTTCTCGATCCGCTGCCTCGCCACCGACAAGGCGGTACTCGATGAGTTTGATTCAGCAAAGTTTCCCGCTCCGGAAGAGGGACACGATGGATCGTTGGTGACGGATCGGTTGGACGCCCTCTATAAGTCTGGCGCTTCACGAGCGCGGGCCAAGAATGCGGCGGATCGGCTCGAATTGGCGAAGAAGGAAGAGGCTCGAGTTGCCAAGGAAGAGGCCAAGGCTGCGAAGGCGACTGCTGTGGTGAAGCCCGCAAAAAAGAGTGACGCTGAGACCAAGACTACGCCACCCAAGGCCGCAAAGCCCAAAGACGCTCCAGCCAAACCCGCCGCGAAGAAGGCCGCTAAGAAATCCAAGTGAGTCGAATGGAGTGAATCTTTCAACGGCCGGAGTTAGAGCCATCGAGTCCATGCGCAACTGCTTGATGCCTGAGTGGTCCTGATTGAACGGTGGTTCCGAAGGGAGATCGGATCGTGAACAACTTTGTTCTGCAAGGAAATCGGAGTTTCGCTGTTTGGCTGTTGTTAGTTGGCTCTGTCGTGTGCTCCGCGGCGCTCGACGCCGCGTCGAGTGAGCAGCCGGAGACGAAATCGACGGCAGCGTCGGCGCTGGAGCGAGGGTATTCGCTTCAAGAGAACGACGATCCCGCGTTCGCTTTGAAGCCGACGCAACCGCTTTCGGCGGCGAAGCAGAATCGCAATGACGCGCTCTCATGGTTTATGGCGGGGCGGTTGCTGGAGACTCGTAACGAGCCGGCGAAGGCGTTGATCGCCTATCGCAAGGCGGTGGCGATCGATCCGACCGTGATTGAGGTTTATCGACATCTCGTCCCGTTGGAGTTCCGGCTCGATGAAGTCGGGGCGGCCGTTCGCTCTGCAGCAAAGGCCGTGGAACTCGATCCGAACGAGTACGAACTGTTGCAGATGCTCGCCGCGCAGGCCGCGATCACGGGCAAGTTGCCGGACGCGATCAAGTATCTCGAGCAGGCGATTAAGTCCCCAAGGATTGTTCGCGAGTCGGTCGAATTCGTGATGCTCAGCAAAAGTCTCGGCATTCTTTACTCGACGACAGGCCAAGTGGACAAAGCGGCCGACAGTTACGAAATCATCTTCGACGCGCTTGCCAAGCCGGAAAAGTACAAACTCGACTTGCGGGCGAAGGCGAAACTGTTGGCCGACCAACAGACCAGCTACGAGAAAATCGGGCAGGTTTTCCTCGACGCCAAGCGGATCGAGTTGGCTTCGGCGGCGTTCGAGTTGGCCGCGAAGTCGGGGCGGGCGGGAGCGGGCAACCTCAGTTACAACCGGGCGCGCATCCTGCTTCTGTCCGAAAAGCCCGACGAGGCGCTGACGGAGCTTCAGAAGTACTTCGACAAGGAACGAACCTCGAAGGGACGCGATGCCTATCAGCTTTTGGCGGACATCCTGAGCAAGCTGAATCGCAGTGACGAGTTGATCGCGAAGCTGGAGGGTCTCGCTGCGAAAGACGCACACAACATTGCCTTGCAGTACTTCTTGGCGGAGCGGCTTGTCTCCGCCAACGAATTCGATAAAGCGAAGAGCATCTACGAGACGGCGCTTCAAAACGGTGGTGATGCGAGTGGCTATATCGGACTGGCCCAGATTTACCGCAAGCTCCAAAAGTCGGACGAATTGCTCGATCTCTTGGGGCGCTCGCTCCAACGGCTCGGTCCCGAAGGTTTGGTTCAGCTCGAAGAGAAGGTTCTCAAGACTCTCAATGAGGATCCGAAGCTCGTCGATTCGCTGATGGCTGCGGGGCGGACACAGGCCAAGTTGGAACCATCGCAACTTTCATTCGAGAAGAGTTACCTGCTGGCCGGGATCGCAAAGGTCTGTGAACGGACCGACGACGCGGTGGAGTTCTATCGTCACGCAATCAAGTTAGTGAAAGATCGTGGCAATGATCGTCTCCTCGCGCTGTATCGCGAGTTCGGCAACACGCTGGTCCAAGGGAAGCGGTACGCGGATGCCGTGGCTTTGTATCGAGAAGCACTTGCCGATCGCAAATTGGCTGACAGCAAGGCGGATCTCTACTCGATGCTTTCCCGCACGCAAGTTCTCGATGGCGACCCCGCCGGTGCCATCGAATCCGTACGGGAAGCACTCAAGTTGGAGCCGGGTGATCTCGGGCACCTGTTCGATGAAGCGTGGATTTACAGTCACTCGCGCCAGTGGGATCAGGCCATTCCGCGTTTTGAGAAGCTGCTTGCTGACAACGCGGACAACAAGCGTGCCCAGCGATTGTTCCAGTTCAGCCTCTCGAATATCTACGTTCAGAAGGGTGAGATTCGGAAGGGCGAGGAAATTCTGGAGAAGATTTTCGAGTCCGACCCGGACGACACGCAACTCAACAATGACTTGGGATACCTGTGGGCCGATCAAGGGAAGAACTTGGACAAGGCCGAGCAGATGATTCGGAAGGCCCTCGCGGCAGAACCGGATAACGGCGCGTATCTCGACAGCCTTGGCTGGGTGCTGTTCAAACTCGGCAAGTACGAGGACGCGATCGGCCCGCTGGAACAGGCGGTCAAGAAGAATACCGGCGGTGATGCCACTCTGTGGGATCATCTCGCTGATGTCCAATTGAAACGGATGCAGTTGGACAAGGCGGTCGAAGCGTGGCAGAAGGCGCTGCTGTCGGCCGAAGCTGACAAGTATCCGGACCCACAGTTGATCGAGCGATTGAAGGACAAGCTCAAACAACACGCTCCTCAATCTAATTCGCTCAAACTCGCGCCGCCGGGATCGCCCTGAAGCGTTGAGACTGGTTCCCTCTGCTCGTGCTGTTCACGTGTTTTTCAGTCCCCCCTTTTCGCGTTTGAGGTTTTGAGTTCTCGCCATGGCAGGTCACTCCCACTGGGCCAATATCTCCTTCAAGAAGGGGATCGTCGATAAGAAGCGAGGCAAGCTATTCGGCAAGCTGGCCCGTTACATCATCGTGGCCGCGCGGCATGGTGGAGGCGATCCGGCCGCGAATCTCGCTCTGCGTTACGCGATCGATCGCGCGAAGAAGGCGTCGATGCCCAGCGACACCATCGAACGGGCCGTCAAAAAAGGAACGGGCGAACTCGAAACAGAAACCTACGACGAGGTCATGTACGAAGGTTACGGCTCGAATGGCGTGGCGATTCTGTGTGAGATTCTCACCGAGAATCGAAACCGCACGGCGGGCGAGATTCGTAAGATGTTCGAGGTCAACGGTGGGAACCTCGGCAGTACCGGGTGCGTCGCGTGGATGTTTGAACGCAAGGGTGTCTTCGTGATCTCGTCGAAGCATGTCACTGAGGACCGCCTGTTCGAGATCGCGCTCGAAGCCGGAGCGGGGGATGTCAAACAAGTCGGTGACAACTTTGAAGTCGTCTGCGATGTCGATGCCTTTCAGTCGGTGATCGCCGCGTTGGAATCGGCGAAGATTCCAACCGAGTCGTCCGAACTGAGTCGCATCGCCGCGAACACGGTCGATCTGGACGTGGATGCCGCTCGCTCGGTGCTGAAGTTGATGGACCTGCTCCAAGATCACGACGACATCCAAAACTGCTACGCCAACTTCAACATCCCTGACGACGTGATGGCTGTGATCGCGGCCGAGCAGTAATGGCGAGTGGCAAGACCGCCCACACTAACCCGCAGCGTAAGCGAGGACGCAAGGTTGAGGCCGTCCTTGCTCACGCTGCGGGTAAGTGTGGGCCAGGCTCTTTTGCCGCTCGCCGAATGATCTGAAAACAGTCTCGATACTGGTCTGATCCGAGCTTGCGATTTCGGTGAGTCGCATTGCGTGCCGCGGAGTTTGCGTTTCAAGTTTGGATATCTCGCATGGCACGTCAGAAAGTGATTGAAGGAGCGGCGGCGGGTGGTGGCAAGCAGCCTCCGTCCGATCGACCGCTCGGGCATTTCAATCCCGATGACGAACGCTTCGATGACGAATTGCGTCCGCAAAAACTGAGTGAGGTTGTCGGGCAGAAGAAGGTTGTGGATCGACTGAAGATCGTGCTCGACGCGACGCTCAAACGGAAGGAGCCGCTGTCGCACATCCTGTTCGACGGGCCGCCCGGTCTGGGAAAGACCACGCTGGCGATGACGCTCGCCAAGGAAATGGGGACCGAGTGCCAGATTACGTCCGGCCCAGCGCTCCAAGCTCCCAAGGACCTGCTCTCGTACCTGACGAATGCCAGTTACGGATCGGTCTTGTTCATCGATGAGATCCACCGGCTACCTCCCGCCGTGGAGGAATTCATCTATCCGGTGATGGAGGACTTTCGCGTCGATATCGTGCTGGGCGAAGGGATGAACGCCCGCACGATCAACATGAAGCTGAAGCCCTTCACGGTGATTGGAGCCACGACACGCAGTGGCATGTTGACCGCCCCTCTCCGCGACCGCTTCGTGCATCGCGAACATCTCGACTTCTATGATGAGACCGAGCTGACCGAGATTGTCCGCCGCAACGCGCGCAAACTGCGAACTGAGATCGACGAGGATGCCGCGCTGCTGGTCGCCAACCGCAGTCGAGGAACTCCTCGCAAGGCAAACAACCTGCTGCGCTGGACTCGCGACTTCGCGACCGTTCGCGAACCGAGCGGCATCATCACGAAGCCCATCACCGAGCGGGCGTTGGAGATGCTCGAAGTGGATGCTGTCGGGCTGGAGTCTCAAGACCGCCGGTATCTCTCCACGCTGGTCACGGTCTTCAGTGGTGGACCGGCGGGACTCTCCGCCATCGGTCACACGATGAACGTCCCGCCTGACACGCTCGAAGACGAAGTCGAACCGTTCTTGTTGCGACTCGGCTTCATCCAACGCACGCCGCGAGGCCGCACGATCACGGCTGCGGGACTCAGTCACTTGGGCCTGAAGCCGCCGCCCGCGACAACCGAGCAGGGTGAATTGTTCTGATCGAATGAGCAGGTCCCGTTCGCGGCTATCGCCGGGCTTCCGTTCGGAACACGAGTTCCGCGACAGCCTGCCTGTAACCGTTCCACACGAAGCGAGTCGCAATGGCTGCTGGGCTATCGCCTTGTTGAAACTGCGGGATAGGGTGCCACGGTCACGGAGCTTCGACGTGGCCGTGAAATCGGGAAAACGCGTTTACGTTCTCACACGGCCTTGTTGAAGCTCCGTGACCGTGGCACCCCAAATTGAAAATGGCATTGGCCCTGCAAAGGCTGCGGTTTCGCTTGCGGCCCCGGCTTCAATTCACCGGGGCGACCGTCGGTTTGTGATCGTTTGACTTCGCGCCGCCGAACGAAGGGGACAATCGCAACGTATCGCGTTTCTTGGCGATCGCGGCGTTCACCTTTTTCAAAACCTTGGCCTCCCGATCCTTCAACAAGTCGGCAAGAAATCGACGTGAACCGTTGCCAAGCTGCTCCGCGACATCGCCGCCGATGACACCGATGCGGTGCGTTTCAATGTCGGTCAGTCGCAGCTTGAGACTCACCAACGACGGTTCCAGTACCACGTCGGGAAGCAGACTGTTGGGGCGAAACTCAGCCCGAATCGCCAGCCGGCACGTCGCGTACATGTGGACTGTCGCGTCGGAGACCACTTTAAGATTCAGACCCTTCACGCCGAGAACCCACTGTTCAAACCACGCCGTGCAGCGCGGCTTGACCACCACATGGACCGTACACGAGAACGCGCCCGCTCCTTCAGTGTGGATTTCGCCGAGAGTCAGTTGGAGACGCTGGTCGGGATTCGGCAGCTCGATGCGGTATTTGTACCAAGCTCCGTCATTGACGAGCTTGCGGCGTTCCGTCACTTGCAGATGAACCCCGCGCTGCTGAACGCGCACGCCATCGAACACCTCGCGCCGCCTGTCCCAGTGTTTGCAATCTTCGTACTTGTCGGGGATCGCTGTGAGCAACACCGAGCGGACAATCTCGCTCCACGAAGTCGCCTCGTTCATTTCCGGCCCATTGAGAGTGTCTGAACTGGCTGGCGTCGTTGTCCTCGTCGTTCCGGTTTGATCGACTGGGATTGCCTTGGAGACCGCCGCCACAGGTCTGATGGATCGATCTCTTCGCGATGCCGGTTTGTTGTTTTTGGTATCGCTCGCCACCACCCGCTGTTGCGGTGGAGGTGCCGCCAACAGGGATCGTTCCATCAGCCTCGGCCAAGACAGCAAGCTGAGAATCAAAGTGAGGAATTTCGCCGTTGGACCTCGAAGAGCGAGCGCCTGCACCATGTCAAACCTTCTCGAACGAGAGGACTGCGGCACCGCCGAATGCCATGCCACAGCGACGTTGCGGGCCGGGATCATTCGCGTCGTGATGGATTCGGTCAAGCTGAGCTTCGTGGGTTGTTCCAATGCAAGTGGGTCAATGAGGCGGGCGGCACGAGTTCGCGTACGCGCAGCGTAGGATGGACGCCCCGTCCGTCCTGTTCTTCTGGATCAGCTCGGACGGACGAGGCGTCCATCCTGCGGGCAAACTATTTCGGCTCTCCGCCATTTGTGTTGGATGTCCGACTGAGCGGCACGGCGCTAGCCGCCGGTGTAGGCGAAAAAGACGGGCGGCTAGCGCCGTGCCGCTCGCCTCACTCATCGAAGCCTGCTTCGAGTGAGTTACAAATCCGCCGTGCCTATTGCGTTCGGCTGTCGAATCCAAGGTTTCGGAGCCAAACGACTTCCAGCGTGTCACTCGTCCGGCAATTGCTTGACGGTCTACGGAACGACTGTTATGGTTCTGCACGCGTTGGCAGACTTCTTCGGAAGAATTGCTAGAGTCATCGCCTTCGGAAGCCGAATTAGAGGCTTGTGATGGTGATCGAATGCGGTCCTGAGCCGGGACCAGCAAAACAGACGGGGGATTAGCTCAGCTGGGAGAGCGCTTGCATGGCATGCAAGAGGTCAGCGGTTCGATCCCGCTATCCTCCACTCGAAAAGCCTTGTCCGCAAACACTGCGGACAAGGCTTTTTTCGTTGAGTTTCCAAGAGGCTATCCGAAAAGAAAAGTCTTGTTTTTAGGGTGCCACGGTCACGGCTTTGCGTGGCCGTGCTTTGGTCGTAGAGAAGACACGGCCACGCAAAGCCGTGACCGTGGCGCCCAAGATCAGCATCTCAGGCAAGTTGCACCAAATCGACTTCTCGGACAGCCTCTAATTTATGCGACTCAAGCCGAGGCATTGGTGAGCGGCCATGCCGGTGGAAATGCCGCCATGATCGCTCGGCCGAGTTGGGGGCTGGGCGGCCTCGATTGCACACCGCTGCGGCGGCTCCGAATTGTCGTAAGTGGTGTAGAAACAGCGTTACGTCAGCAGGCTGGAGTCGAGCGTCACGCCGACACGACGCCATTTTGGCTCCGTGGACCCTCCGTGAGAGCTAGACGCATGCTGCGTCGCTGATGTGACTGCCTTCGGATCAGTGACGCAGCATGCGTCTGGCTCCGATGACGACTCGGTGGAGCCAAAATGGCGTCATTTTGGCTCCGTCACCGACTCCACGGAGCCGCCGCAACGCTGCGCCAGCATTTGGATGTCAGGTTTTCTCTTTTCTGACAAGCAGTTACGTCAAAACACCCATTCGAGCGTTCCGACCACTTACGTCGCGAGCTCCCGGCCAGGACTGAGCGTGAAAAGTGTGGCTGGGGTCGAGTCTTCGAGCCTCCCAGCGCCGTGCCGGTGATCGCGCTGTGGCGGGGGCGGTCGAAGACGCCCGATTCCAGTCACCACGCCCTTTGGGCAGTTCGGTAGGGTGTGTGGAGTCTTCGGAACACACCATTGACGGTGCCGATCTGGTGTGTTCCGAAGACTCCACACACCCTACCGAACTCGACCTCGCATGGAATGCGGATCAGACGCGATCAAATGTAACGGCGGCCACAACAGCAGGTGAACATGTTCGGGCATGATGACCCAAGCCCACAAATGAAAGCCGTGAATGGACCTCGCCTGTTCCAATGCTTCCACGAACCATTGCCGTGTCCGATCCTTCGATAGCAACGGCAGGCGACGGTAACAGGAAAACGTGAGAAAGTGCGGCTCGCCGTTGTCGTAGTGTTTCACCTTTTTGTGCGGTGAAGATTCAGGGTTGAGCGACACGAGAGGCACCTCAATGTGACCGCGAAAACAAGCAACTCTTCCGTGTGAACCGATAAACCCAAACCGCGTCGTGCCACTTCTATGAAAAACTGTTGCTCGTCAAGTGGCGGAATCTAATTGTTTTCGGACGTTGAGCGGGCACTGCTGTGTTAGGCCCGGGTGACAGGCTGTTGGAGAGTG
>Ga0114966_10000285_pt1 | contig 49058 bp, 48 predicted proteins | sample M_130207_XF_Meta_FD_87029 | JGI IMG/M metagenome (GOLD analysis project Ga0114966, IMG submission 87029) | Freshwater microbial communities from Lake Montjoie, Canada to study carbon cycling - M_130207_XF_MetaG | ecosystem: Environmental > Aquatic > Freshwater > Lake | place: Lake Montjoie... | reverse complement strand
TCGGTACCGGTCACCTTGTAGAGCGTGAACGACGCGGTCTTCGGATCACCGAAGGTGTCGAAGGCAACCGAGCCCGACGCGCCGTCGAACGTGATGCCGCCCAGGGCTTTCACCACTGCGGCGCGAGCTGCTTCGGGGGTGGTGGCACCCTTCAGCGAGGCGGGCAGGATGCGGATGATCGCCTTGGCCGCGTCGTAGGCGTAGATGCCGTAGTCGCTCGGCGGCTCCGCGAACTTCGCGTCGCTGTAGGCCTTGGCGAAGGCGGTGGCGCCGGCCGCCATCTGGGCCGGGAAGCCGACGCTGCTCGCGAGCGACCCGGTTGCGGCGGCGCCTGCCTTGGAGATGAATGCTGCGTCCTTCATGCCGTCGCCGCTCATCAGCGGAACATTCAGCTTCCCGGCTGACTGGGTCCGCAGCGCTGCGGCGACGATGTACTCGCCGCCGAAGAACACGACGTCGGGCGACGTCGCGGAGGCTGCGGTGATGAAGCCTGCGAAGTCCGTCGCACCGTCGGGCACTGTCTGCTGGAGCGTGACGGTGCCACCCGCGGCCTTGTACGCGGTGGCGAAGGCATCGGCCTGGCCCTTGCCCGCAGCCTTGGTCTCGCTCACCACGGCAGCCTTCTTGTAGCCGAGCTTGATCGCCTGCGCTGCGAGGAACACGCCTTGGCGTGCGTCGCTGCCGACGAGCCGGAAGTAGTTCGGATACGGACGCTTGGACGACGCTGCGTTGTCGCCCAATGTCAGCGACGTCAAGGTGTTGCTCGGCGACAACAATGCGAGATTGGCTTTCGACAGCGCCGGCAGCACCGCCACGGCCACACCGGAGTTGTACGGCCCGACAACCGCAGCCACGTTCTTGTCCGCGACGAGGCCTGCCACAGCCGTCACGCCCTTCTTCGGGTCGCTCGAGTCGTCGACGGCGTTGACGCTGATCGTCCACCCGGGGACGGCCTTGGCCGCGTTCGCCTCGCGCACGGCGAGCTCCACCGAGTTGCGGATGCCGCGACCGAAGTCCGTCAGTCCGCCGTCGATCGGTGCCAGCACGCCGAGCGAGACGACCTTCGTCGAGCTCCCCTCCGTCGACGATGAGCCGCCGTCATCAGAACACGCGGCCGCAACCAAAACCAAGGTGGCCAGCGTCGCCAGCGAACACATCAGACGTCTCACGACACGCTCCATCATCTCGCCACGGCGCACGCCGCGGCGGAACCCTAGTGGGCGTTCGGCGTTCGGCATCCGGACCAACGGCCCCGTGGCGTCACGCCACGGTCGGACCGTCTCGCCGGACCTGCTCCTGTTCCAATCTCGTTCACACCCCTGGGTACGCGATGCCGCTGCACCTCGCCTACCGTTGCGCCCAGCGTCCCGCGAGTTCCGCTCCGCACCACGTGCACCATCGCAGCCTCAGAGGTCTCATGTTCTCTTCTCTCCGCTCCCGAATCATGGGATCGTCGCTGCTCGTCCTGGCGCTCCTGTTCGGTGCGGTCGGCTGCGCGGACGGAGCTGGTTCCACATTCCGGGCAATGACGGTCACGGGCCAGTTGGTGTCGAGCGACCGGCGACTCACCCAGGTCGGCCCGGACAACCGATCGGTGTTCGGATGGAACCTGCTCGTCGCATCGAGCGGCGTCGGCGGCGCCACGCAGATCGAGATGCTCGGCAACGTGGATTACACGAACGGCAGCGGCGACTTCTTCGGTTTCGTCACCTTCACCTTCGCCGATGGTTCGAAGCTCGCGACGAGGATGACCGCCGGCAAGGCGAAGACCGACACCGCCAGTGCGACGTTCACCAGCCCGCTGAGCGTCATCGGTGGCACGGGCTCGTATACGAACGCGAGGGGTTACGGCAGGTTCACCGGTGAGCGCAAGGACCAGCTCGGTGGCCAGGTCGAAGCTCACTTCGACCTCAAGGTCACCACCTGACGCGGCCCGTTCGCGCCGTTCGCAGCGCCGGCGGCGTGCTGCGCGTCGGCGACGAAGTATCGTCCGGCCTCGCGCGGCATCGGTCCGTCGAGATGGTCGGCCGGACGTGTGCAAGGGCGGGCTCTTGGCGGCACCGAGGTGCCGTACGGCGAACGACGCCGTTCGACGAGCCGCAGGCATCGGCATCAACCAAGGAGAACACGAAGATGACGACCTACAGGAACGTGAAGAAGGCGTGTGCGAGCCTGGCGTTGGTAGTCGCCCTCGTACCGGCGATGGTGGCCTGTGGCGATGACGCCAAGAACGACCCGTGGGCGTCGTTGCCGACGAAGAACGGCGTGGGCCGGATCGAATTGGGGCAGGCTGCGCCGGCGGCTGCGCCGGGCAACAACCTCTACCTCCAGCGAGTCGTCATCGATCCGGGTACCGCGCTGCCACGGCATTTTCATGAAGGCACGCAGGTAGCCCGGGTGGAGGCTGGCGTGCTGACGTACAACATCGTCTCGGGCAATGCCCTGGTCACGCGCGCTGACGGGTCGAGCGAGGTGGTCCGCGGGCCGGCCACGGTCAAGCTCGCCACCGGCGACGGCGTGACCGAGACGCCGGAGCTCGTCCACTACGGCGCGAACGACGGCAAGGAGCGAGTGGTGATCACCCTCGCCGCGCTCTTGAAAACCGGCGCTCCCATGGCCACATCGACATCGTGAGCGTCAGCGCTGTTGCGTAGCTCGATCACGTCGACGAACCAGCGCGAGCCGACTCCGCAGGTCTGATCATGTGCGCCGGTGTTCTGACGCGCTGATGTCCCGCCCCATTCATCCGCCGCACAGACGCGTCGCCATGTGCTCGCCGATCATGATCGCGGTCAGGTTCGTGTTCGCGCGCGGCACCGTGGGGACAATCGACAGGTCGATCACGCGCAGGCCGTCCACGCCGTACACGCGGCACTCGTCGTCGACCACCGTGCCGAGGGCACACGTGGCCGACGCGTGCGCTGAGCCGTCGACGACACGGTCGATCCACGCGTCGACATCCGCTGCTCCGTTGGCGAGATCGTGGAGCGTCGTGCCGTCGATTCCGGTCGGGTGGGAGCGACGAAGCGCAACGAAGGACGGATGGCCGAGCACGTCCGCGGCCACGCCGACGGCGTGATGCAGGCGGGCCCGGTCGCGTTCGTCGTGCGCGAGGTTCATGTCGATGATGGGATCGTCGTGCGGGTCGACCGAATGCACGCGCACCGTGCCGCGCGACGCGGCGTGGTTCACCCACAGACCAAGGCCCGCCATGCCGGGGAAGGCGGGCGCGGGTCCATTGACGATCGCCATCATGTCGCCGTCGACCTGGTCGCCGAGCCCGCTCGACCAGCGCACGCACGCATTGGTGTGCCGCCCGTTCGCCGGCGCGCGTAAGTCGTCGCCGACACCGAACGCGAAGTACACGTGCGGGTGCTCCTGGAAGCCGTCGCCTGCCGGGACATCGGCCACCACGTCGATGCCGAGCGAACGCAGGTGTGCTGCAGGACCGATCCCGGAGCGTTGGAGGATCGCCGGCGAGTGCACGGCGCCCGCCGACACGATCACCTCACCCGCCAGGTAGGTGCGGACCTCGCCGTCGACGAGCGCGACGACACCCGTGGCGCGTCCGCCCTCCACCAGCACGCGATCGACGAGCGCCCCGCCCACGATGCGAAGGTTCGGCCGGTCGCGCGCCGGTTCGAGATAGCCGTCGCTGGTGCTGACCCGCACACCGTCGCGACTGTTCGACGGAAACATCGACACACCCGTCGCGCCCGGTTCGTTCACATCGTCGTGCCATGGGTTCCCAAGCGACTCGAACGACGCGCGAAACGCATGGTCGAGGTCGCCCCACATCGCGACCGCGGCCCGGCTGATCGGGATCGGCCCACCGCGCCCGTGCCACGGCTGGTCGCCGTAATCGAGGTCGTCCTCGGAGCGAATGAACGACGCGAGCACCGCGTCGCGCGTCCACCCCGGACCCCACGAGTCGAAGTCGTCGAGCGGCGGCCGGATCGCGACCTGACCGTTGATGGCCGAGCTTCCACCCACCCCGCGGCCGCGCCAGTAGGGCTCGGGCACACGGCCGCGCGCGCGACGGGCCGCGAGCGCTGGCCACTGGTACACCGGAAACCGTTCGAGATCGACGATGAGGCTCCAGTGTCCCTCGCGCATCTCCGCTGGCGCGTCGGCGCTGCGGTAGTCGGGGCCCGCCTCGAGGAGCAGCACCGAACTCGAGGTGCGCTCGCTCAACCGGGCGGCGAGCACCGCGCCCGCCGACCCCGCGCCGACGATGACGTAGTCGAACGCCTCCGGCGTCATCCGATCCCCCCGGCTCGTCCCCGAAGGGCAATCTAGCTGTTGGACGATGCCGTTCAGTTCGGAGCCACCGGAACAAGGTGGGGGCAACGTTTCACGCCGCAGCTCATCGACGCGGCGAGAACGTGCCGCCACACGGTCGGGTTCCGATGGTTCGTCGACGAGACCTACCTATAGACCGGCCGAACGGTGGTTTGATGGCCGCATGACGACAACTGCACCCCGCGCCCCGTTCCCCTCGTCCGACACCCTGGTCGTGACCGACGCCGGCCTGGAGACCTGGTTGTCCTTCGACCGAGGGTTCGACCTCGACGCCTTCGCCGCCTACCCGCTGGTCGACACCACAGAGGGGCGCGCCGCGCTCGCCGAGTACTACGGCCACTACCTGCGCATCGCGGCATCGCTCGGCACCGCGATCGTGCTCGACGCACCCACGTGGCGAGCGAACCCGGACTGGGCCGCCACCCTCGGCCACGATCGGCCTCGGCTCGAGCAGCTCATCACCGCTGCCGTCGACGTCGTGCACCAGCTCCGTGACGGCTGGAGCGGCGAGCAGCCCTTCCTCATCGGAGGTGCCGTCGGGCCCCGCGGCGACGGCTACCGGGTCGGCGCGACGATGGATCCGGACGCGGCTGCGAGCTACCACTCGTTTCAGATCGACGCCTTCGCCCGCACCCCCGTCGACGTCGTCACCGCCATGACCCTCGGCTACGTCGATGAGGCGATCGGCATCGCCCGCGCCGCCCGGCACGCCAACCTCCCCGTAGTCATCGCCTTCACGGTGGAGACCGACGGGGCGCTGCCCTCGGGTATGGCGCTGGACGACGCCATCGACGCCACCGACGAGGCGACCAACGGGTACCCGACCCACTACATGGTGAACTGCGCCCACCCCACGCACTTCGCCCACCTTTTCGCTGACGCGCCACCGTGGACCTCGAGGATCGGCGGGATCCGGGCCAACGCCTCCTCCCTGAGCCACGCCGAGCTCGACGAGGCCCTCGAACTCGACCGCGGCGACCCCGACGACCTCGCCGCGTCCTACCTGGAACTGCGGGCGCTGCTCCCCTCCCTGCACGTGCTCGGCGGGTGCTGCGGCACCGACCATCACCACGTCGAGGCGATCGCCCGGGCGTTCTGCGCCCGATGAAGCGCCGCCGCCGTCCGCCAACGTGTTCCGTGCCGGTCAGGCGTGGTCGGGCGCGTCGCTTCGCGCGTCGTCGCGTTCCTCGGGTCTCCGTCGGTGCCAGTCGGTACGGCGCTGGTAGGCGTCGCCGACGCGCAACACGGTCGCTTCGGCGAACGGTCGTCCGACGATCTGCATCCCGACCGGTAGCCCGCGTACCGGCCCTACGGGCAGCGACAGCGCGGGATTGCCGGTGAGGTTCCACACGCCGGTGAAGAACAGCGGCATGAGCGCGACGAAGTCGGCGTCGAGTCGCGGGGCGGGGACGCCAACGGTTGGGGTCACGATGACGTCGACGCGCTTCAGGAGTTGCTTCACTTCGGCGCGCACGAGTGAGCGGACGCGTTGGGCCTGCACATAGTCGGCCGCGGAGAGGAACGCCCCGTGCGTGAGCAACAGCCGGGTGAACGGGCCGTAGTCGTGCCACCGGTCGCGCAGGGTCGGTCGGTGTTGGGTGAATGCCTCGGTGTGCATGATGACGCGGGTTGCCGCGTCTGCTATCTGACGGTGTTCGATCGTGATCTCCTCGACGATCGCGCCCGCCCGCTCCAGATCTTTCACCGCCTCCTCGACGCGCGCGACCACTTCGGGGTCGGCACCGACCTGGGTGCCGTGGTGCACGCGCTCGACACCGACGCGGATGCCCGAGAGGTCACCGGTGAGCGCGGCAATGTAGTTGGGGACGGGTTCGTCGGCGCTCGTCGCGTCGCTCGACGCCTGACCGCTGATCACCTGCAGCAACACCGCGCAGTCCTCGGCGGTGCGCGCCATCGGCCCGACCGTGTCGAGCGAGTAGGCGAGCGGAATGCATCTCGACTTCGACACGCGTCCGTAGGTGGGCTTCAACCCGGTGACCCCGCAGCACGCCGCCGGGATCCGGATGCTGCCGCCCGTGTCGGTTCCCAGCCCGCCGAGGAACAGGCCGGCCGCGAGCCCGGAGGCGGTACCGGAGCTGGAACCGCCGGGCCAGTGCTCCCGGTCCCAAGGGTTCCTCGGCAGGGGCAGCCCGGCGTCGGGATCGGGCACTCCGAGCGCGTACTCCGACAGCGACGTCTTGCCGACGATCACTGCGCCGCGGTCGCGTAGCCGGGCGACGGCGTCGGCGTCGACCCCGGGTGGCGCCACACGGCTCGGTACCAGGCTGTGCGCGGTCGTGGGTCCTTCCCGGGCCGCGAGAAGGTCCTTGATCCCGAGCGGGATCCCGTGCAGCGGCCCGCGGTCGGTGCCTGCCGCGAGTTCGGCGTCGGCAGTGGCCGCCGCGCTCAGCGCGTCGTCGTCGAAGCGGGCGAGGAAGCAACCGAGATCGGCATCGATCTTGTCGGCACGCGCCAACACCGTGCGGATCAGCTCAACGGACGTGAGCTCGCCGGCGCGCAACGCGGCACCGGCCTCGACGATCGTGGTCGGGAACGAGGTCATCGCGCCGTCCTCACGCCTGATCCCGCGCCGAGAACACGTCTGCAGGCTCGAACAGTTCGGCTTCAGGGATGTAGAGCGATGCTGCACGCGCCCGCATCGTGGCGCACGCCGCGACGAGCAGCTCCAGCTCTTCGGGCGTAACCGCGATCCCCACAGCGTCGAGTTCTGCACCGACGATGTCAGAGGTGCAGCACGCCGATTGCACCGGAGTACCTGGCGCGGTTCCGGTCACGACTGGCCCGGCTCGGGGGCGAGCCCGACCTGGCTCATCGAGTCGAGCCGGTCCAAGTAGTCGTAGCGCACCGTGGCCTTGCCGGCCGGGTCGACTTCACCACCCGAAACGCCGCGCACCTTGAACGGCTTGGTTGTCGCGGGCATGTCACTGAACGCGCCGTTTCCCTCGGCGTGCATCTCCCGCAATGCGCGAAGACCCCGGTGCGACGCGTGCGCGGCGACGTCCTCCCACGCGATGACGAACCTATCGAGCCGCGCTGTATCCATTGCACCCTCCATCGAGATGGTCGCATCCGGGTCTGCCCCCACTTCAGTTGACGCGGGGGCTCGAGAGTTTTCAGGCTGCTTGAGCGGCCGTGTTCAGTGTTTCATATTCGATCGGGGTGAATCTGCCGAGGCCGCGTCGGCGACGCCGCCGGTGAGAGGTCCGTTCGATCCAGGTCAAGATCGCGACGCGCAGTTCCTCGCGGCGGCACTGTTGCGTTCACGGATCGCGTGCCGACAGCGAGGGTTCTTGCGGTGAAGCGCCGTCGACGTCGATCACGTCACCTTGTTCCGGTGGGGGCAACGCTTCACGCCGGCACTGATCGACGCGGCAAGACCGTGCCGCCATGCGGTCGGGTCCCGATAATTCGTCGACGAAACCTACGTGAAGGTCGCCGGCGTGTGGCGCTACGTCTACCGCGCGGTCAACGAGCACGACCAGGTCATCGACGTGCTCGTGTCGCGACGCCGCGACATCGCCGCGGCCCGCCGGTTCTTCGCAGCCGCAGTCGACGCGCACGGCGACCCGAACGAAGTCGTCACTGACCGCGCCGCGACGCCGGCGAACGTCATCGTCGAGCTATTGCCCGACGCGATGCACAACATCGCGCAGTACACGAACAACCGGATCGACTGCGACCACGGAAGTTTGAAAGCAAGGCTGCGGCCCATGCGCGGCATGAAGACCAACCAGACGGCGAGTGTGATCATCCGCGGCCACGCCTTCGTGCAGAACATCCGACGAGGCCACTACGAACTCGGAACCGAATCCCGCCACGATCAACTACGCGTCGCCGCAGCGTTCAACGAACTCGCGACAACGCTCTGATTCACGCGCGGTCGGCGTTTGCCGACGCCCCATCATCGAGCAACGCAACAGTGCCCGCGTGGCAGGGCTGCGGATCGCCACTCGACGGCATGGGCGCAGATAAATGGATCGTCCCTGTCACACCCGGTCTGTAAGGTTCGGAGTGACTTATCCAGACGACCTGAGGGGCCTGGCCCGGTGATGGTCGGGCAACCGGCGCAGCAGCGCACGGTGCCAATGCCAGGTTCGATGAGGAGTACCCCATGGGCACCGACCGCCCCGATGACCGCGTCCCACCGCGTGACCCTGTTCCGGAGCCGCCGGCGGTGCCGGCGTTCGAGTGGGTGTTCGGGTCGAACACGGTGCTCGGTGGCGTCGCCCCCGGAAGGCGCGACCAGCGCCACAACGGCACACTGAACCACTACGCGCCATGGGGAGAGTTGCGCGGCGGCGCCCGATGGTGTTCGCGCGCCTGGCTCGACCGCCACTGCGGCCGACGCGGGTTCCTCGCCCGAGACCAGGGCGTCCCGTCGCGCATGGGCATGCACGTCAGCGGCGTCATCACCAGCGGCACCGTCGTCGTGGTCCCCGACGAACAACTCGACGCCGCCGCCGCGCTCGCCGCGCGGTTGCTGGCTCCCGGCATGGACGCCGAGTCGGGGTTGTGGGAGTGGTCGACCGCGGTCGTGCGCGAACCCGGACGGTCTCGCCTCGCGGTGCGCATCGTCCCCCGGTTCGACGACGACGCCTACCACCGCGCGCTGGCCGTGTTCGCGACCGAGTTCGACGTCGAATGGTTCATCGTCTTCCAGCCCGGACACAACCGCATAAGGGTCGGCGATCACACGATCAAACCACCCGACGTGTGCACCGTGCACACCGCCGACGGCACCATCGCCGCGCAGTTCGACGACGGCCTCATCTACCTCGAGGACGAACCCGTCCCGGCCCGCCTCGTGGAGCTCGCCGCGAAGTACGGCAACGGCCTGGCGCTCGTCGGCCGTTGGTCACCAGGGATCCACGTCCCCACAGACTCGTACCGTCCACTCGAACCCGACGAATCGCACATCGACCGCGACTACGCCCGCTGGGTCAGCTGACCGAGCGGCCGAGCGAGTACCGGGTTCCGTGCGGAGCAGGCGATCGTCGCTTCGATCAGCCCCGAGTCTCACCCACCTCGGGTGGGGAAATTCGACGAGGGCGCGTCGTCTCCGAATGCCTGGGGCAGCGGTGACCGCAGACGGATGTCGATCGCGATCCCGGAGAGGCGATCGGTGGGTTTCGGGTTCATCGCGATCACCATCCCGGGTAGCGGTCCCACCAGCCGTGGGTGGACGGCCAGGTGGGTGGTCGTCCGGCGAGGACGTCGTGGAGGTCGCACGCAACCTGGTCGATGATCGCCCGCGCTTCGAGGGCGTCGAGCCATCGGGTCGGGATCGCGGCGACACCGTGGATCGCCCCGAGGAGGTTGCCGGCGATCGATCCGGTCGAGTCGCTGTCACCGCTGTGGTTGACCGCGGCGAGGACACCGTCATCGAAGCCTTTGGCGCCCAGCGCGCACGCCACGCCGATGGCGAGGGCTTCGTCGCCCACCCATCCGGCGCCGAGCGTCTCGAGGTCGGCGGGCGCCGGGAGGCCGCGACGGCCGAGCGCGATCGCCGCGTCGAGCGCAGCCAGGGTCTCCTGGTGACCGTCGTGGACGACGAGTTGCCCGCGAGCGTCGGCGAGGGCCGCCTCGAGTGCCATGTCGTCGAGCAGCCCGGCGACGGTCGCAGCGAGGACCCCGGCGGGCAAGTAGCCGCTGGGGTGCCCGTGGGTGAGCGCGGCGACATCGCAGCCGACCTCGAACGCCCGGTCCCGGGCCATTGCGCCGGCGGGCGCGGCGCGCATCACACCGCCGCACCCCTTGGAGTTGTTGCGCGCCCTTCCGCTCGCCGTCTCCTCGGCGCGCAGGGCCGCCAGGCAGGTGTTGCCCGGTGCGCGCCGTGCGTGGAGGACGGTCTGCGCGACGAGCCAGCCGTCGGGTTCGTCATGTCCGTGCGCGAACCCGTCGCCGCTGCGGGACCAGTCGCCGTCCTGGGTGAACAGCCACCGGAGATAGGCGTGGCGCACGACCGACGGCAGGTGGCACAGGCCGCGCTCGTCCCACCGAACCCGGCCACGGACGATGCCCTCGGCGGTGAAGAGCGTCATCTGGGTGTCGTCGGTGATCGCGCCCAGTCGGCCGTACGCCGGTGCGAAGTCGGTGACGCCACCCGTGCCGAACCGGCTGCGGATGTCGTGCAGCGAGTCGAACTCGACCGGCGCGCCGAGCGCATCGCCCACCGCGCCGCCGAGCAGGCAGCCACGAACGGCGTCACGTCGCGCGTCGATCACCGGCATCTCGCCGACAGTCCTCATCGTCCACCTCGTGTGGTGTTACGGGGGCGGCGGATCGGCGCGCCGTGCTTCCATGCGCGGCCGGCGCGGAAGAGTTCCGGTGGCTTGCCGCCCTCGGCACCCGGCGCGGCGCGCTTGCCCGTCGCGACGACCCACCCAGCGGCGGCGGTGACGGCGCGGCGGAAGTTCGCGCCGTCGAGCTCGACCTCCCACCCGGCTTCGTAGACGGCGCGCAGCTCGCTGAGCGTGAAGGTCGGGCCGACGAACGCGGTGGCGAGTCCGGTGGACTCGAGGTCGCGGCGGACCCGTTCGACCGCGTCGCGCACGATCCGTCGGTGGTCGAACGCAAGGGCGACCTTGCCGCGGACGATGCGTTCGACGGGCAAGAGCTGCGCGTCGGCCGCGTCGGTGCCGGCGACGATCCCCTCCAGGTCGCGCAGCACGGCGAGGTAGGCGACTGTCACCACGTTCATACGGGGATCGCGGCCCGGGTCGCCGTAGGCGCCGAACTGCACGAGCAGACCCGCGGCGTCGACGCCGGTCTCCTCGCGAAGCTCGCGGCGCGCTGCGTCGTCGAGCGACTCGGTCGGGAGCTTGAAACCGCCCGGGATCGCCCACATGCCGGCGAACGGCTCCTGGCCGCGGCGCACGAGCAGCACCGACAGGGCGCCGTCGACCATCGTGAAGATCACGACGTCGACCGTGACCGCGAACGGCGGGTAGTCGGCGGGGTCATAGCCCTTCGAGGTATCGGTCGTCACGACACGAACATATGCCGAATGGTTCTGGTCGTCAAGACTCTTACGCGATTCTCAAGGTTCCTATCGTCCACAAAGGTAGGCCTCTAGGCATGAGAGCAGTTCCGCGACGCCGCTGGTCCGTTCCGTCGTTCACGTCGCAATGGCTTCCGCAACCGGAGTGAGATCGAGGTAACGGGCCCAAAACGGCACTGTTGCGTTGTTCGATCGGGTGACGCAGTGGGCCGGAGTTATGGCGTTCGGTCAGATCGCCGCGGCGATCTGAAGCACAAATGGGACCGGGGCACCAACGCGCCGTGATCAAGCAACGCAACAGTGCCGTCCAAGATCGGCTGACCCTGAGAGGGCAGCTCGGCAACGAGGTTGGGACGCAGGCTGGCGTCGAGCTCGTCGGTCAGGAGCGTGACCGCTCCGTTGCTTGCCAGTATTTTCCCCCTCAGGCGACCGCAGCGCGGTACATGGCGAACAGGTCACCCGGCAACGGGGTGTGCAGTTCCCAGGTGATCTGGATCGGTCGATCCGAGCGGTGCTCGACGTATCGCGCGGTGCCTGCGCAGAAGTACGGCATCGTGCGTCCAGATTCCGTCGTCTTCGCCAACCGGACGAACAGCGCGACGCTCGTCCCGAGTCGTTCGTGGTTGATGTACCGCTGACCCACGGGGCTCGCCACCGACGTCGTCGACTGCGACTCCCAGTGAAAGAGCGTGTCACTAATCGCGTAGTCGAGGTAACGCGTGGTGGGCGAGTAGTCGCGGTCCGACTTCTGCAGCGTCACGAAGAACAGATCGGTCTGGGTGTCCTTGTGGAAGTACACGCCAGTCTGGAGCTCGAGCCGCTTGTCGACGCGGCTTGCCCCGAACCCGGCGAGTACCTCCTCGCGGGTGTACGACGCGTGCACCTGAAGCGGCACCGGATGAAGAAGCCCGATTGGCCGATGCAGATGGGTGATCGTGGGCTCGCGGATCGCAAGGATGTCGAGGAGTTCAACCCGCAACCCTTCGTGGCGCCAAAGTTCGGTAGCGGCCGCGTCGAGAGATTCGAACTTGCCGAACACCAGCGTCAACAGCATGCCTTCGAACTGGCGTCTCGTTCGCTCGTCGAGCTCGTGGGCGCGAGGCGGCACGAGCCGATCGAGTAGCGACCGATACGCCGCGATGCGTGGCTGGTCGTCCACGTGAAGAAGCCGGCCAAGGCCGCGCGCGATCTTGTCCTCCCCGTCCGCCATCGCCGGCGCAGGCAGACCGGCGTCACGTCGTAGCTGCGTCCACGACTTGTCGCCGCGGTGGAGGTCGTCGAGTTCGAGTCCGGTCTCGTCGAGGTAGGTCGCGAGCGAAACGTCACCCAGCGAGCGAAGTTCGAAGACGCGCTGCTTCCACGTGCTCGGCAACGCGTTGCGGATGTTGTCGAGCACGATCTTTCGAGCCACCAGATCGAGTTCAAGGTGACACCCGGCGGGGAGGTATGCGAAGCCCTCATCGAGATCGCGCTCGAGCTCGCGTCGCGTTCGGCCGAGCATCGCCCGGTAGCGAAGGTCGAAGCGGAACTCCTTGCGTTGATGGCCGACAAAGTCGAGGACGGTGAGCACGTCCTTGTTTTCGGCGCGACGCAATCCACGCCCAAGCTGTTGCAGGAAGATCGTCGCGCTCTCTGTTGGCCGCAGCATGAGCACGACATCTACCGCTGGTATATCGACGCCCTCGTTGAACAGGTCGACGGTGAACAACACATTGACCTTGCCGTCGCGCAGGTCGCTCAGCGCCTGCTGCCGGTCCTCGGCGGAGGTGATTGACGTGACTGCGCGAGCCGTGATACCGGCCTGCGTGAAACGATCAGCCATGAACGCGGCGTGTTTGATGCTCACGCAAAATCCAAGCGCGCGCATGCGCTTCGGTACGCCGATCTTGTCGTTGACCGCGGCGATCACCTTCGAGGCCCAGAAGTCATCGGCGGTGTAGACGTTCGTGAGCTCCTCGGAGTCGTAGCCCACACCTCGACGCCACGAAACGCGCGACAAGTCCGTGCCATCGTGAATGCCGAAGTAGTGGAACGGGCTGAGCAGACCCTGCTCGAGCGCGTCCCACAGGCGCAGCTCAACAGCGATTCGGCCGCCGAACCAACGCAGCACGTCGAGGCCGTCGGTGCGTTCCGGTGTAGCGGTGAGCCCGAGCAAGTGCTTCGGCCGCAAATGGTCGAGCAGTGCGCCGTACGTGCTGGCCGCAGCGTGATGAAATTCGTCGACGATCACGACGTCAAACTGCTTAGGGTCGAGTGCGGTCACGTCACTTGCGCTGAGAGACTGGATCGACGCGAAGACGTACTCCCATCGCCTCGGTCGCTGACCATCGACCCACAGCTCCCCAAACGATCCATCGCGCAGTACATGGCGAAGGACGTTCTGGCTCTGTTGCAGGATCTCCTTGCGGTGTGCGACGAACAAGAGTCGTGCTCGGGGAAGCGTCGCTCGTAGTCGCCGGTAGTCGAGTGCGGCGATCACCGTCTTTCCAGTACCGGTGGCCGCCGCGACGAGGTTGTGCGGATGACCACGCTCACGTTCGAGTTCGAGCCGGTCGAGGATCTGCCTTTGAAAGGGATAGGGCTGAATGTCGAACAGCGTTGCGATCGTGTCATCGGTCGGCGTCGTCGCAGTGGCCGCGGCGTAGCGCTCGGCGTCGAAGTCCTCGAAGTGCACGTCGGCCCAGTAGGTGGCGAACGTGCGATCAAACGCCGCGACGAGTTCGGGGTTCAGGCGTTGCGCGGCACGCACGTTCCACTCGAGGCCGGTGACCTGAGCGGAGAAGGTGAGGTTGGATGAGCCGATGTACACGGTCGAGAACCCCGACTCACGATGGAACAGCCATGCCTTCGCGTGAAGCCGAGTACTTGAGATGTCGTAGGAGACCTTCACCTGCGCGCCGAGCGCATGTAGTTCCTCGAGGGCGCGCAGCTCGGTGCTGCCGGTGTAGATCGTGGTGATGATCCGTAGCGGCCTGCCGGCTTCGGTGTGGCGACGCAGCGCGCCGACAAGATCGCGGATGCCGGTCCAACGAATGAACGCAAGAACGACATCGATGCGATCGGCCGACTCGATCTCGGCCGCTATCTCGTGACTCAGCGACGGTTGCCCGCGTGCGTTCGTCATCAGCACGGTGTCGCGCAGTGGGGTGAGTGGGCGGCGAAGACTGAGCACTTCGCCCTCGACGGGCGAGAGTCGCTCGACAGCAGCAAGGCGCTGAATTGGCAACACCAGCTCGTCGCCCGGAAGTGTGGAGTTGGGCACGGCGGTTGCGAGGAGGCCGGCGATCGCTTGCGCTATCTCGATAGCTCGAACAGCGCGATCGTCAGTGCCCACTTCGGCCAAAGCGTTACGCACCCAGCCGGCAACGACCTCCGCTACCCGACCGGGAACTTCGGCCGTGTCGACGTCTAGTAGTTCCGCACGCAAGCGACGGGCCGAAAGCGAGTCGAGCCCGCTCCGCAACGCCACATCGACCAGGCGGTCGTACAGGCCCACGCCCAGATCACTCACGCGGTTGACCTCCTTGCGAGGACAACGCCAGCGCCTTCGTGATCACTGAACCGATGCTCGCCCACCTTGTTCGGCCAGCCGAAGCTCCCGTGCGCAACCAAGTTCGAAGCGACCGCCACGTAACCAACGCCGCGGGCACGCATCCACCCGGCGAGCGGTGCCTCAGCCGCGGTCGTGAACCCGTCGAGCGTTTCGAGCAGCTTCTGCTCCGCGACCTCCGAGCCCCACGTACACGGTCTCAGATGGTTGAAATCGCCGGCCACGACGTCGAAGTGTAAACGTTCACGACCAGCCGGCCGAGAACACGTCGGGGCCAGCTTCAGAGCCCGCCGGCGAGCCGGGCCGGAGCGGCCGAACCTTCCGCTAGCATTCCGCCCGCACCAAAGTTGGCGTGGCCCGGGGTTTTCTCCCAGGTTTTCTCCAACCCCCGCCCTCGTAGCTCAGGGGATAGAGCATCGGCTTCCGGAGCCGTGAGCGCGCGTTCGAATCGCGCCGAGGGCACCAGCAGAATCAAGCCCCGGCCTGGACATTTCCCCTGGTCGGGGCGTTGTCGTTTCCGCCACGGTCCACCGCCCTCTGTCACTGCTGGCCGCTCGCCACGGTACGGATAGCGCCGTATATGCCCTTCCACCCCACCGCGTCACCGACGTCAGGACCGCCTGCGCTCTCGACGTGGATCGCCGAGAGGCGGTCAGCGATGTCGGAGGGGCCTGTGCCCTAGCCCTTACCGAAGCCATGGCCGTCGTACGACGAGCGCGCCCACGCAAGCAGGCACACGTAGCGGGCGCCGGTGTCACGCGCGTGCAAGCGGGGCACCGATGATCTGGAGTTGAACCGCTTCGGTGGACACGGGTTGTTGTGAGTCAGGCAGCTCGGCTGGCAGCGTAGGGCTCGGCCGGGGTGCGGTGTCTGAGGCGTGCTTGGTGGCGTTGCCGGTTGTAGAAGACCTCCAACGACCAGACACGACGACTGAATGACACATTCCTCGTCGCTCAGGCCGTTGTGGGCGCCGTCGCTGCGGCGGCGGCGTCCGCGAGCCACCGTGGCTGTCAGCAGCGCGGCGCATCGGCTACGCCTGCCCCGTGCCGTACGCTCGCATTGGTGCGGGGCGCCGTGGCGGCACGCCCAGGTGCCTGCGTGGGCCTGGAGCGCCTGGCCCGGCTCTGCATGCGGGTCGGTCGGCGGCGTGTCTCACCGGGGCGCTTGCGGGGCGTGTCACGTCCGCCGGATCAGGCGAAGGTGGCCGTGACCTTCTTCGCCGCGGTCATCGACACGTTGCGTGTGCAGGACCAACATATCGCCGCCGGAGCGCTATGGGTCAGGCAGAGGGATCGAGCACCAAGTATCCGTCGATGCGTCGGATCGCTCCATCAGACGGATCGGGCGGTAAGGCGTGGCCGAGATCGCGGGAGCGCACCTCGCCGATCCACTGGTCGTGCTGGTACTCGTGATTGATCAGGGCGGTCAGCAGGTGGCTGCCGACGATGATCATCTGTTCGGGTGCGCCGACCTGGCGGGTAGCGATCGCGCCGAGACGGGCGTGCACGCGTTCGGCGACGGTGGTGCGGAACGCACGCAGCTGTTCGACGTTCGGGAGGTCGCCACGACGCGGTTCGGGTACCGCCGAGTCCATCACGGCGTCGAAGGCCGGGTCCGGGCTCGGCTCGGCCGCGGTCAGGTTGCGGATCATGAAGTGGGCGACGTGCGCCTGGTGACCGAGGTGCCAGCCGACGGCGCTCGACGCCTCGTGCGGGCGCCAAGCGATCTCGTCGGCGGAGAGGTCGAGCCACAACTCGTCGGTGAACGCGCGGGCAACGTCGTAGTGGTGGAGCAGTTCGGCGATCGTCTTCATACAGATGTTCCTCCGGGAGTTGGCTCGACGGTCGTGCGCTTCAACACTTCGAGGCGTGGGCTCGTTACGTCAGGATTGCCCGGGCCGCGCGTTCGGCGGCTTCGAGCGCTCCTTCGATGTGACCCGGGTGGCTTCTGGACGTCTCGGTCGATGCCCAGTGAAGCCGCCCGTGCAATGCCGGGTGCTGGTACACCGAGTGACCGAAGAGCGTGAAGTCTCGGCTTGCCGCAACGGCGGCGCCGGCATCCGGATGCGGTGGCACGGTCCAGACCTCAGCGTTCCAGTTCTGCACGACCAGCTCGCCCGGGCGGGCGGCACGTGGGCCGAACATTCGGACAAGTTGCTCGCGGACGCGGTCGCCGAGATCGAGTTCGACGGACGGCGCTGGGGCGAACCCGAACAGCGCCGCCGGCCGCCCGTCGGCCCCGCTCATGTCGTGGATCTCGCGCAGCGGCCCGACGCGGCTCACCCCGGCCCCCGCGAGCCCTTCGGAGCGCCAGAACGGCTCGTCGTAGACGGCAACGACCTTCACCGTGTCACCCATCCACACCGGTGTCGCAGTGGCGATCCGCCGCAACTCGGCCGGCAGGTCACCGGCCAGCCGGATAGCCGCCATGGCCAAGGCAGGGGGTAACGCCAACACGACATGGTCGGCGCGCCACGTTCGTCCGTCGGCGGTGGTCACGACGAGAGCGTCACCATCGACCTCGCCGCGCCCGACGGCCTCGACGACGCAGCCGAGCTCCACGGTGCCCTCGGGCAGCACGGCAGCGAGCTCGTCGGTCAACCGAGCCGCGCCACCGTCGAAGCGAACGGCGGGGACATCGACGAGGTTGCCGCGCAACCGCTGCACCCCCCGATGATCCTCGTACATCGTGTCACCCTCGAGGTACTGGGCGAACGTCGAGATGCCGAACCGCTGCACCATCGCCCGGGTGCGCTCCTCACCGCCCCAGAACCAGGTGGCACCCAGATCGAGGGATGCGCCCTCCCGCAGCAGGCGACCACCCGTACGGCCCCGCGCCTCGAGCACCGTCACTCGTCGACGGCCTCGCACGACGGCGTCGGCGACCGCCAGCCCACTCACCCCGGCACCGACGACGAGCACGTCCGTTTCGAATCGCATGGCGCAGGTCAACCCCTGGTGTCGGGTGGCAAGCAAGTTGTCAACGCAGAGCAGCGGCTTCGCCTCGTCGTGGCACGCATGTTGTCACGCCATCGGCAAGTTGGTTGTCAGGCAGCTCGCCCGCTCTCACCCCGGAGGATTACTGACCCGGGGGGTATCCGGCCGCGCCTGCGACCCTTGGTCGGACACTTCGAATGCCTGCCCCCGTCGCTGGTCTCGATCACGGTGCTGGAGCGCCCGCGCGACGACCTCGTCGCCGCGGCAAGCTCACATCCGTCGAGTACGAACTCGTATTCATGAATCCACCTGCTGCTCACGCAGCCTGAACCACAAAGCAACCGTCAACCAAAGTCGCGGCAGACCGCCCTGCCGTTCCGTCGGCCGTGACGATGTTGGTCGGGGTGATCCGCTGGATCGACTGTGTTGAGAAGTCACTCGAGCACCAATTGATCATCCGTCGAAGTCAGCGCCGACTAGCGGAGTGCGCGGTCGCGGCGTGAGCGCGAGACTGTTGACATGTTCGAGAACGTACGACGAGTAGTGACGGTCATCGATGACAACGGGGTGTCGCGATTCGAGAGCGACGGCGCGCCTCCCGTGTCACGTCGCCTCCAGAATGCCGGGGCCAACATCGACGAGGTGTGGCGCTTCGACGCCATACCGGGCGACATCACCGCGCCGGGCGACCCCGAAGAGTTCTCGTTCCTCTCCCCCGCCAACGGCCTCCTCGTCCGGCGGGTCGAGGTACCGCCCGACGCGACGCGCTTTCGCGACGAGGCCGGCGCTTCTCGCATCCCCGAGCCGCACGAGGGCATGCACCAGACCGCGACGATCGACATCCTGCAGATCCTCGAAGGCGAGTTGTGGTGCCTGCTCGACAGCGGCGAAGAGACCTGCCTGCGTGCCGGCGACGTGATCGTGCAACGCGGCACAGTGCACGCCTGGCGCAACCGTAGCGATCAGGTCACGCGCTACCTGGCGATCATGGTGACCGCGCCACTGCCCCACCCGATCGAGCACCATGCCAATCCCTGAACTGGCCCATCCCTGAACTGGCCAACCCCTGAGCCGACCAATCCGCGAAGCAGCCGGGCGGGTCGAAGCGATGCCATGCCTTTTCCCTTGTTCCGTTTCGCGCGCTACCACCGCGTGGGCGGCGCGCCCGGCTGGTTGAACGGAGATCAGTCCCCCGCGGCCGACCAGCTGCGGATGTCGGTCGGTGTGACCACCAGCAACGGGCCTTCAGGGCGATATTCGCGATACTGCGCATACTTCGCGACCAGCGCGTCGATCGCGGCGACCGCAACCGGCAAACCCATGTCGGCGACCTCGCGGGCATCGCCGCGCATCCGCACCCACCACAATTGCGACCAATCGTCGTGCCACTCGTCGACAAGCACCGTGGCCGTGCCTGAGGCCCGTATGTTCGCGAGCCGCGCCAAGTCCCGTGTGGACTTCGGCTTGTGGTCGACGGCGGTCACGAAGCACCCGTCGACGATCGCGAACGTGACCGGCACCAGATCGATCGCGCCCGTGCGCGCCGAGGTAGTGGCCAACCGGGCCAACGGAACCGCCGCGGCGCGGGCCAGCCATTGCGCATGCTGTCGACGGTGCTCGTCCTCGTTCACCCCAGCAGTCTGGCCGCACACAAGCCGAGCAGGACGGGACCGAATCCACTCGTGCTGGGTAGTGTGCGGTCATGACCGTGACCGATCCTGCGGAAGTTGCGAAGAAGCCTGAACGCTGGACCTTCCAATGGAAGGAGCTGTTCACCGAGGTGATCACCAGCGGCTTGTGTACCGGGTGCGCCGGGTGCGTCATCGCATGCCCGCACGACGTCATCGGCTACCACCACGAGCCGGGCCAGTACAAGCCCTTCCACCTCGAGGATGAGCTCGGCGCCGACAACTGCATCCACGGTGAGAAGGGCTGCACCAGCTGCACCCGCGCCTGCCCACGCTTCCGTCAGTGGGAACCGCAAGCCGACGAACACCTCTTCGGCCGGGCGCGCCAGCCCGACGAGATGGTCGGCATCTACCGCGACATCATGCTCATCCGCGCCGCCGACGAGCATGTGCACCAGACCGGCCAAGACGGCGGCCTCGTGTCGGCCATCCTCATCTGGTGCCTCGACAACGGCATCATCGACGGCGCGCTCACGAGCTTCCTCGATGGTGACGGCTCGACCTGGAAGGCCGTGCCGGGCCTCGCCACCAACAAGGACGAAGTGCTCCGCGGGGCCGGCAGCCGCTACACGTACTCGGCCAACACACTCGCGTTCAAAGACGCCGAGGAGAAGGGCCTCAAGAACCTCGCACTCGTCGGTATGAGCTGTCAGTCGTCGATCGGACCGGTGATGTGGTCCCGCAAGATCGGCAAGGTGGGCAAGCCAATCAAGCTCAACATCGGGCTGCTCTGCTCGAAAAGCTTCGACGACTCGATCTTCGACGAACTGTTCCTCGCCAAGTACGGCCTGCCCCGCCAGGACATGGTCAAGATGAACATCAAGGGCGTGTTCCAGATCTGGATGCGCAACGGCGACTACCACGAGATCAACCTCAAGGAGTGCCACGCCTGGACTCGCGAGGGCTGCAATCACTGCCCCGACTTCGCGGCCGAGCACGCCGACATCTCCACCGGCGGCATCGGCAAGGACAACGACTGGACCCTCACGATCATCCGCACCGATCTCGGTGAAGCGGTGATCAAAGCCATGATCGCCGACGGGGTGATCGAGGCGCGACCCGCCGACTCCGACCCCGGCGCCGTGGCGCTCATGCACAAGCTGGCCCAGAAGTCACGCGAGCGGTGGCCGCAGTGGGCCGCCGAGCCGGCCCGCTTGGGGTTACCCGAGAAGAAATCCAAGAAGGCCTGAGGGCGAAAGCCCTGACCGCGCTACTTGATGGTGGAGTTGGTGGTGGTCGTGGCCACGGTGGTGGTCGACGCGTTCGGTGCCGGCGCCGCGGGACCTGCCGTGCGGCAGGCTTCGACCGCTGTGGCGTAGCGGGCGTCGATCTTCGCGATGTCGGCTTGGTTCTTCGGGGCGGTGTCCTTCTTCTCGAGCACATCCCGAAGCTTGGAATCGAGCGCCTTGAACTCGTCGAAGGTGAACGAGGTCTTGATCGCTTCGTACGTGCACCCGCAGAAGGTCGCCGCATCGGCGATGTCCTTCTTGTCGGGGTTCGCCTCTTTGCACGAGTTGGTGTAGTTCTCCTTCACCGCGTCGTTGAAGTCCTTCGGTCCGTTGTTGGTCGAGCAACTCGTGAGCACGATCGCGAAGACCGTCCCGACGACGGCAAAGCGGGCCCGGCGGGGGCGGCGGGAAGAGGAAGTACGGGGAGCCGAAAGCACGATCGATGAGCCTACCGCTCCGGGGACGCAGCCAGCTCGCAGGCCCGAGCGAACACCGAATCGAGCATCGGTTCGGTCAGGCGGCCGGTGAACGTGTTCTGCTGGCTCACGTGGTACGAGCACAGGATCGTGCGCTCGCCGGCACCTGCGGGGACCTCGACGCCGTGGCCGAACTTGGGCTTCGGCCGCACGTCGAGCATGGCGCACGTCGCGTCGTAACCGATGCGGCCGAGCGCCACGAACACTCGTGCCTCGGGCAGCAGCGCGAGTTCGCGGTCGAGGAACGGCCGGCACGCCACCACCTCTGCTGGCATCGGCTTGTTCTGCGGCGGTGCGCAACGCACCGAGGCCGTGATGTATGCGCCGGTCAGCACCATGCCGTCGTCGCGATCGATCGATTCGGACCGGCTCGCGAGGCCGGCACGCCACAGCGCCCGGAACAGCCACTCGCCGGATCGATCGCCGGTGAACATGCGCCCGGTGCGGTTCGCGCCATGGGCCGCCGGAGCGAGGCCCACGATCACCACTCGGGCCGCGGGGTCGCCGAAACCGGGGACCCCGCGTCCCCAGTAGACCTCGTCCCGGTAGGCCGCCCGGCGCTCGGCCGCGACCTGCTCGCGCCACTCGACGAGGCGCGCACAACGCCGGCAGTCGGCGATCTCCGTACCGAGCACGACCAGCGAATCCATGATGCTCACGGTAGGTTGGCCGGGCCATGCCCCGCTCCTCGAAGAAGGCCGACGCCGCCAAGAACTCCGGCGTGAAACCCACGCTCGTGCTCCTCGTGCGCCACGGCCAGACGCCCACCACCGGTTCGTCGCTCCCGGGCCGCGCGCCAGGCCTGCACCTCGCCGACACCGGCCGAGCGCAGGCCGAAGCAGCCGCGACGCGCATCGCTTCTCTGAAGTCGGTCGCGGCGATCTACGCCTCGCCACTCGAACGCACCCGCGAAACAGCCGCACCTATCGCCAAGGCCCGTGGGCTCAAGGTGCAGGCCACCCGGGGGCTGCTCGAATGCGACTTCGGCGACTGGACCGGCAGCCTGCTCAAGGACCTGTTCAAGCTGCCCGAGTGGGCAACGGTGCAGCGCTACCCCAGCGGCTTCCGCTTCCCGAATGGCGAGTCGTTCACCGAGATGCAACAGCGCATCACCGGCACCATCGCCACCCTCGTAGCCAAGCACCCCGGCGAGACCATCGTCGCCGTATCCCACGCCGACCCCATCAAGGCGGCCATTGCCCACGCGATGGGCACGCACCTCGATCTGTTCCAACGCATCGTGGTGTCACCCTGCTCGGTCACCGCGATCGCCTACGGCACGAGCGGCCCGGTGGTGCTCACGGTGAACTCGCTCGGCGACGACCTCACCAAGCTGGCGCCGTCATGAGCAGGGTGCCGTCATGAGCATGGAGTTCGACTTCACCGAACCCGACCACTTCTGCACCGGAACCGTCGGCCCGAAGGGCCAGCGAGTGTTCTACCTCCAAGCTCGCGAGGCCGGCGAGATCGTGTCGCTGAAACTCGAGAAGCAACAGATCACGGCACTCGCCGACTACCTCGAACGGTTGCTCGAGGACCTGCCCGAGATGCGGGCCCCGCGAGGCGCAGCCCCGAACCTGCTCGAACCGGTTCAGCCGGCCTTCGCCGTCGGTGGCCTGGGCGTCATCTACAACGAGCGCGCCGATCGCATCATCCTCGTCGCCGAGGAGCTCGTGACCACCGGTGATGACGAGGATGACCTCACGGTCGCACCCGACCCCGACGAGTCGCCGACCGAAGCCCGGTTCCACCTGTCGCGGCCTCAGGTGCTGTCCTTCATCGAGCAGGCCCGCCTCATCGTGGCGGCCGGCCGCCCACCGTGCCCGTACTGCGGCAGACCACTCGACCCGGTGTCGGGCTTCTGTCCCTGCGTGAACTGACCGGCACCTCGTGTCCGGCGACGCACCACCGCAGAACGACGACCCCGAGCCCTTCGAGGACGACCTCTTCGACGAGTACGAGGACGATGAGGACGACGAGTACGAGGACGACGACCGAGATGCCGGCGACGAGACCGAGTCGCCGTTTCGTCAACGGCCACCCATCGAAACCGCGCGGGCGCTCCGGTTGCTCGAGCAGGGCGAGATCTCGATCATCGGGCGCATGCCCCGGAGCTCCAACGCGACCTTCCTCGTCGACCTCGAACACGAGGGCCTGGTAGCCCAGGGCATCTACAAGCCGGCCAAGGGCGAGCGCCCCCTCTGGGACTTCCCGAGTGGTCTGTACCGTCGCGAGGTCGCCGCCTTCGACCTATCCGAGCAACTCGGCTGGCACCTCGTACCGCCCACCGTCGTGCGTGACGGGCCGCTCGGCGACGGTTCGCTCCAGTTGTTCGTCCCCGCCGACTTCCAACAGCACTACTTCACTATCCGCGACGCAGGCCGGCACGTCGAAGGCCTGCAACAGCTGTGCGTCCTCGACATCATGTCGAACAACACCGACCGCAAGGGCGGCCACGTGCTGCTCGACCCCGAGAACCGCATCTGGGCCATCGACAACGGCCTGTCGTTCCATGCGGAGTTCAAGCTCCGCACGGTCATCTGGGACTTCGGCGGCCAGGCCGTACCACGACCCATCCTCGACGCCGTGGTGAAGTTCCTCGACGACGGGTTGGGCGACTTGCTCGCCGAGAAGCTCGACGTGTTCGAACGCGACGCGGTGCTGGCGCGCAGCAAGGCGATCGTGCAGGAAGGTCGATTCCCGATCGACCACACCGGACGTCGCTACCCATGGCCCCTCGTCTGAGCTAGGAACTGATCCGTTCGGCCCATTGTCGGGCCATCGGCAAATGCCGATTGAACGGCTGATGAAGAGCAAAGGGGGGAACTACGCGATCCTGGCCACGGCCACATGGCTCGTCGCGTTCTGGCTCACCCACTTCACCTTCGCCGAATCCAAGGGCATCGAGGAACTGGCGACGCTCCTCGAGGCCACGGCATCGGGCGTCGCGAGCGTGTTGTGCTGGCGTGCCGCCGCCCGCACCCGTAACCCCACGTGGCGGTGCATGGCTGTCGGTTGCGCGCTCTGGACGTCGGGCTCGATCGCCTGGACCTACTACGTCTTCCGGGGCGACGCGCTCCCGTACCCGTCGTTCGCCGACATCGGCTACCTGCTGTTGTTCCCGCCTGCCATCGTGAGCGCGTTGTGGCTGCACGAGGCCCGGCCACGCGGCGCGGACCGCGCGCGCAGCCTGCTCGACGCCCTCCTCGTCGCGGGATCCCTCACCATCATCTTGTGGTGGGCGCTTCCGGCGTCGGCGCATCGCAACAATGGATCGCTCGAACTGGTCCTCTCCGTGAGCTACGTGGCCGGCGATATCGTGCTCCTCTCGCTCATCGCGTCGGCGATCCGGCGCAGCGAACGGCACCACAACGAGCTCCTCTGGCTACTGGGTGGATTCGCATGGCTCACCGTCGCTGACGCGTTGTTCGCCTACGAGGAAGCTCGCGGCTCATACCTCGGCAGTTGGATCCCCGACTTCAGCTGGATCGCCGGATTCACGTGCATCGCCTTCGCCGCCACTCTCGCATCCCGTACAGGTGCCACCCCGCGCCGTCGGCGTCGGCTGAGCGGTGAGGGCTCGCAGTACCTCGTGATATACGGGCCGTATCTCGCGGCGGTCGCCGTGACCGGGTACGAACTGGCCCACAACGGCCTGCTCATCGGTACCCAAGGTTGGGCGACGATTGCGCTGGCGGTCGTCGCCTTCGCGCGCCAGATCGCGTCGCAGGCCGAGAACAACGATCTCACCACCGACCTCGAAGCCCGCGTCGCCGAGCTCACCGGCTCGCACGCCCGATTCTTCGCGGTGTTCGACGAATCGATCGAAGCCCTCGCTCTACTCGACCGCGATGGCCGTATACGGCTGGCGTCGCGCCAGCTCGTCCGATTGGCGGGCGTGAGCGCGGCCGAGCTCGTCGGTCGAGATGCCCTGTCGTTTGTGTGCGCGGCTGATCGCGACCAAGCCCGCGGGTTGTACCACCGCACACTCGCCGGCGAAGCTCCGAGCCCGATCCAGGTTCGGGTGGATTCGAGCAACCGGCTGGTCCACGTCGAGTTGACGCTCACGAACCTGCTCACCAACCCTGAGGTCGCCGGGCTGCTGCTCGGGTTTCGTGACATCAGCGACCGTCGCGGTCAGGAGCAACAGCTCGCCGCATCACAGGCGCGCTTTCGGGCGGCCTTCGATCACGCGCCGATCGGCATGGTCGTCATCGACATCGATCTCACGATCAATCGCCTGAACGAATCGCTCATCGCGATGTTCGCCGGCCGCGAGGAGGACCTGCTGGGCCGGCGGTTCACCGATCTCGCCCACCCCGACGATCGCCCCATGGTCGAGCAGATCATCACGCAGAACGCCCAGGGCGAAACACCCACAATGGACTTCGAGGTGCGGCTTGCCCGAGGCGACGGCTCGATCATCTGGACGAGGATGTCGGCCGTGACGATCCACGTCGTCGGCGCGCCCAATTACGTGATCGTCCAGATCGAGGACATCACCGAACGCCGCGAGATCGCCCGCACCCTCGAGCACAACGCGTTGCACGATCCGCTCACCGGGCTCGCAAACCGGACGCTGTTCAAACATGTGCTGGCCGAGTCGCTGAGCGGCCTGTCGGGCCATGAGGGTCTCGCGGTGGCCTTCGTCGACGTGGACCGCTTCAAGTTGGTGAACGATTCACTTGGCCACGACGCCGGCGACGTGTTGCTACGCATCATCGCCGAGCGTCTGTTGCGGGTGTCGCGCGAACGAGATCTCGTCGCGCGCCTCGGCGGTGACGAGTTCACGCTGCTGCTCCACGACGTCCCCGACGCATCCATCGCACTCGAGATCACCCAACGCCTCGAAGACAGCCTGCGCCAGCCGGTGTCGATCGGCGGGGTCGACACCTACGTGACGGTGAGCGTCGGGATAGCGGTGGCCGGGCCACTTCCGAAGGGCATCCATGCGTCGGAGGCTGCGGATGACCTGCTGCGCGACGCCGACACCGCCATGTACCTCGCCAAAGAGGCCGGACGGGCGCGCATCGAAGTGTTCGACAAGCGCCGCAGTCCCTCGGGCACCAAACAGCTCAGCATCGCCAACGCGTTGTATCGGGCGCTCGAGCGCGACGAATTCCGGTTGTTCTACCAACCCGTCGTCGATGTGCAAACCGGCGAAATAGAAGGCTTCGAGGCACTGCTGCGGTGGGAGCAGAAGCCGGGGATCTTCAGGTCGCCGGTCGAGTTCATCGGCGTGGCCGAGGACACCGGGCTCATCGTGCCCATCGGCGCGTGGGTGCTCCGCACGGCCTGCGGCCACGCCGCACGGTGGAACGAGCACGCTGCGGCCCACGGCCGGTCACCGGTGAGGGTGGCGGTGAACCTGTCACCCCGGCAGTTTGACTCGGACGACATCATGCAGACAGTCGCTGACGCACTCGCGGCGACCGGCCTGTCCTCGGACCTGCTCTGGCTCGAGATCACCGAGTCGGCGCTCATGCGCGACACCGCATCGACCATCTCGACGTTGCGCAACCTGCGCCGGCTCGGCGTGCACCTCAGCATCGACGACTTCGGCACCGGCTACTCGTCGCTCAGTTACTTGAAGCGTTTCCCGGTCGAGGCGCTGAAGATCGACCAGTCGTTCACCGACGGCCTCGGCACCGATCGCGACGACACCGCGATCGTCACCGCGGTCATCGGCCTCGCGCACGCCTTGCACCTCAAGGTGGTGGCCGAGGGCGTCGAGAACGAGTTCCAGCTGAACCAGCTGCGCCGGCTCGGCTGCGATGGGGCCCAGGGCTACAACTTCGGCCTACCGACCGCCCATGACCTGCTTGGGGACGACCCCCGAGCGTTCGTTCGCGGGCGCCGCGAGTTGTCCACAGGCGCTTGGGGGAAAACGTCGACTCCCGGCCCTACCAGGCCGGTCGTCGGGAACCAGCTCACTCCGTGACCTTCTGCGCAAGTTCCTGCTGTTCCCGCAGTTTGGTGCCCTGTCCCGAGGGTGTGATACCGCTCAGCCCCGCGCCTGGAGCGCTTCGATCAGCTTGGGGAGAACCTTGTGGACATCTCCCACGATGCCGAGGTCGGCGACCCCGAAGATCGGTGCTTCGCCATCCTTGTTGATCGCGATGATGTTCTTCGAGCCCTTCATGCCAACGAGGTGCTGCGTGGCGCCCGAGATGCCGGCAGCCAGGTACACCGACGGCTTGACGACCTTGCCGGTCTGGCCCACCTGGTAGGAGTAGGGCACCCACCCAGCATCGACGATGGCGCGCGACGCTCCGGGAGCGGCCTTCAGCAGCTTGGCGAGCGTCTCGATGAGGGCGTAGTTGCCCGACTCGCCGAGACCACGGCCGCCTGAGACGACCACGGCCGCTTCGTCGAGCTTGGGGCCCGTGGCCTCTTCGACGAAACGGCTGGTGACCTTGGCCCCGCCCGTGGCGCCCAGGTCGGGTACCGCCAGCACGCCGACGGCGGCCGGCGCCCCACCGGAGGGCTCGGCGGCGAACGACTTCGGCCGCACCAACACGATCTGCGGCTTGTCCGTGGTGAAGGTGGTCTTGACGTTGGTGACGCCACCGAACACCGGCTCGGTACCGACGATCTTGTCGCCGGCGAGCTCGAGGTCGACGACGTTGGTGATGACCGGCGCATCAATCTTGACCGACAACCGCCCGGCGACATCGCGGCCGTCCTGGGTGGTGCCGAGGAGGATCGCCGCCGGGCCGTCGCCCGCGGCGATGACCGCGGCGAGCGCGGAGGCCACCGCGACGCCCAGCAGACCGCCGCCGAGATCGCCGGTGGCGAGAACGCTGGTGGCACCGTGGGCGCCCAACGTGGCCGATATGGCCGCGGCGTCGCCGCCCCCATAGATGACCGTCACGTCGTCGGACAGCTCGCGTGCTTTCGCGAGCATCTCGAGGGTGATCGTGGCGACCTTGCCGTCAGCTGCTTCGCCGAAGACCCAGACTTTGCTCAGACCCATGACCATGCTCCTAGAGGATCTTCAGATTTTCGAGGAACGCGATGATGCGCTCGTGGGCCGTGCCGTCATCTTCGAACTTCTCGCCGGCCTGGCGGGCTGGAGCCGCCACGATGTCGACGATCTCTTGGCCGCCACCGGCCCACCCGACGCGACCTGCGTCGATGCCCAGATCGGCGACCGTCAGCATGTCGACTGGCTTGGACTTCGCGGCCATGATGCCCTTGAAGCTCGGGTAGCGGGGTTCAACGACACCGGCAGTGACGCTGACGAGCGCCGGCAACGGGCACTCGACCTCGTCGTAGCCGGCTTCGGTCTGGCGTTGCACCTTGGCCACGCCGCCCTCGATGGCCACCGACTTCGCGAAGGTGACCGACGGCAGCCCGAGGAGCTCGGCGATCTGTGCCGGGACCGTGCCCGTGTACCCGTCGCTCGACTCGGTCGCCGCGATCACCAGATCGGGGCTCTTGCGGGCGATGGCCGCCGCGAGCACTTTGGCCGTGCCGAGCGCATCGGTGCCCTTGAGGGCGGGGTCGCTCACGAGGATCGCGCTGGCAGCGCCCATGGCGAGCGCCGTGCGGATGCCCGACACCTCGTTGTTCGGTGCCATGGAGACGAGGGAGACCTCGCCGCCGCCGGCGGCGGCCACGAGTTGGAGTGCCATTTCGACGCCGTAGCTGTCGGACTCATCGAGGATGAGCTTGCCGTCGCGCTTCAGTGTCTTCGTGGTTGGATCGAGTGCACCCGGATCCGCAGGATCAGGGATCTGTTTCACACAGACGACAACGTTCATAGTGCCCAAGTCTGGCGCGCCTTCCGGCATGCTCCCAACTCGCGTCAGTCTGAACATGCCCGACGGTGTACCGTGCCGCGCGGCGTCGTCCCAGGGGCACGTCCCGAACGAGGTGGCGTGAAGGTCCTGCTCATCGTGAACTCGTCCGCTTCGTCGGTCACGGCGCGGGCGAAGGTCGTGATCCAAAAGGCGCTGTCCGCCGACCACGACGTCACCCTGTCCGAGACCAGCCGGCGCGGCCACGCGGCGCGCCTTGCCCAAGGCGCTGCAACCTCCGGCACCGAGCTCGTGATCGTTCTCGGTGGCGACGGCACGTTGAACGAGGCGGCCAACGGACTCGCAGGAACCACCACCGCGCTCGCGCCCCTACCCGGCGGATCGACCAACGTGTTCGCACGAACGCTCGGCCTTCCCGACGATCCGATCGAGGCCACCGGCGTGTTGCTCGACGCGGTCTCACGCGGTTCCATCCGCCGCGTCGGCCTCGGCTCGGTGAACAAGCGCTACTTCCTCTTCCACTGCGGCATCGGCTACGACGCGGCCGTCGTGGCGTTCGTCGAACGGCGCGGTCAGCTCAAGCGCTACGCAGGCCACCCGTTGTTCGTGTACAGCGCGGTCGATACGTGGTTGCGTCGCTACGACCGCAAGCACCCGCACTTCGCGGTGCAACACGAAGACGGCATGTTCATCGACGACGGCTACTTCGGCATCTGCTTCAACACCGACCCCTACACCTATCTCGGCGCGCGGCCGCTGAGCCTCGCCCCCGATGCGACGCTCGATACGGCGCTCACCATGGTCACCATCCGATCGCTCCGGCTGTCGCGATTGGCCGCGCTCGTTGTGCGGGCGCTGCGCGGCAAGAGCATCGAAGGTGCACGCTCGGTCGACTACCACGCAGACGTCACCGACTTCACGATCCGCGGTCACACCACGTTTCCGTACCAGGTCGACGGCGACTACCTCGGCGAGGTCAGCACACTGCGGTTCCGCTACGAACCGGCCGTCCTCGACCTCGTCATCCCGTAGCGAACCTCGAACATGAAGAAGGTCACCGCAGGACTTGCGAGAACCACACCAAGTCACGGTGAGCGACCGCGAAACAACGACGAGTAGTCACGTCTCCTTATTCTCTCCAACCTCTTGTCACGCTATGTGGGCGCGACTACCTTCTGCGTGGTCGTGATGGCTGTGACGCTGTGGGCCGGGGGAATGTGCAAGCCCGCAGCGGACCCGTCTCGAATTGTGTCGACCTTGGAGGATCCGTGGCGCTCACCGCCGACTCGCTCACCTATCTCGGGCCCATCAAAGACTGGCGCGACGGCGCATCATGCCGCGATACCGACCCTGATCTGTTCTTTCCCGTGGGCACAACCGGGGCGGCCGTCGATCAGATCGCTGCGGCGAAGGCGGTCTGCGATGCGTGCCCGGCGAAAGAGCCGTGTCTGCAGTTCGCCATCGAGAACAACCAGGACTCCGGGGTGTGGGGTGGCACTTCCGAAGACGAGCGACGCAAGCTGCGTCGGGCCTGGGTCAAGGACCACAAGGTCAACGTCGCCTGACCGCGGCAGTCACTCGCTAGGCACCGGCACCAGCAGCTCGCAGTAGGTGCCGGTGGCTCCGGCCCGGGGGCGCATCTCGATGGTGCCGCCAAGATCGCTCTCGACGAACGTACGCACGATCGTGAGCCCGAGGCCTGTCGCGCTGCCGATCGCGAAGTCGCTCGGTAAACCGACGCCGTCGTCCACCACGCGAACACGGACCGTGGCCCCGTCGCGACCGAGCTCGACGAGCACCTGACCGGGCTTCGTCTCGTGACCCGTGGGGTAGGCGTGCTCGACCACGTTCTGCAGCAGTTCGGTCAGCACCACCGCGAGCGGCGTCGCGACGTGCGCGGGCAATACGCCGGCATCGCCAATGATGCTGAAGTGGATCGGCTGGTCGGGCGAGCTCAGGCCTTCTTCGACCATGCGCACGAGTGGTCGAACCACATCGATGAATGGCACTTCGTCCCCGACCGCATGGGCGAGCGTCTCGTGGACCACGGCGATCGACGCGATGCGACGCACCGACTCCTCGACCGCGGCGCGCGCCTCGGGTGACTCGAGCCGGCGGCTCTGCAGGCGCAGCAACGACGACACCGTCTGCAGGTTGTTCTTCACTCGGTGGTGGATTTCGCGGATGGTCGCATCCTTCGACAGGAGCAGGCGATCACGGCGACGCAACTCGCTGATGTCACGCGCGAGCACGAGCCCACCGGACACCGTGCCCCGATCGACGAGCGGGATGCAGCTGAGCACCACGGTGACGTCCGGTCGGCGCTCGATCTCGACGATCACGTGCGTGCGCAGCGAATAAGCCGAGCGCACGACCCCGTCATCGACACCGAGATCCCCGAGCGTGAAGCCTTCCGCGTTGTCGTGCACGCCGAGCCGGTGCAACGCCGACACCGCGTTCGGCGAGTTGTACTCGACTCGACCGAGGGCGTCGAGCACGAGCACACCGTCGCCGACGCGCGGCGCTTTGTACTGATCGTCAGGGTCGCGCTCGAATGGGTACGCGCCGGCTTCGATCATGCGAGCGAAGCGATCGAACACCTTCAGGTATGTGCGCTCGAGCTCACTCATGGGGCGGGCGAGCGGCAGCAACGACTCGCGTGTGAGCACGGCGATCACCTCGCCGCGCCAGCGAACCGGAATCGCGACGACGCGCACGGACTCGCCCGAATCGACGAGCTCGATCTGGCCTTCGGCGATGCGCTTCCGGTCGAACACCTGCGCCGCGACGGGCCGATCCGCTTCGGCGAACAGTGCCCCCACCAGATCGGCGCGATAGATGGTCTGTGCGGTGGTGGGGCGCACATGGCCGAGCAGCGCGAGGTTCCCGGGGTGCGGGTCGCTGCGTCCGAAAAGCATGAGGTCGGAGAAGCTCAGATCCGCGAGCAGGCCCCACGACCGCACGAGCCGCTGCAGGTGGACGATACGCGGACCGTCGAGTGCACAGTGCTCACGGGCGAGGTCGGCGATGCTTGCCACACGGCGATGCTAGAGCGCCGCTGCGCGCCGCTGCTTCGTTGTGCGAAACATCGGTCTCACCAGATGTGCCGGCCCACCTCGAGCACATCGGCCAGCGACGAAATGTCTCGCTCGAGCGCAGGGACGCGCACGACCAACTCGGACGCCACGGTGAGCTCGGCCAACTGCTCGGCTTCGCGTGCGGCGACGACGTGGTAGTTGAGGTAGCTCTCGGCGATCTCGCGGAGCACCCCCTGCATCGCGTCGCGGTCGGCGACGCGATGCGCCATGAGGGTGGCAAGCGCAGCGGCGTCGGTCTTCATCGCTTCGGCGGCCTGCGCACCAGCCCGCTCGGTGAAATAGTCGGGCAGCATGCGATTGCACACGACTGCACCCAGGTGATATCTGCGTTCGGCGAGTGCGTTGATGAAGAACTCGGCTTCGCGCGCGGGCGTGGCCTCGAGCGTGGTGACCACCACGAACGTGGTGCGCCGATCCTCGAGGGTGCGAGTGACGGCCTTCGCGCGGTCGACGAAGCCGTCGTACATCGTCTGGAAGAGCATGAAGAACTCGGCGATGTCCCGGAGGAACTGCGCTCCGAGGATGCGATCGGCCACCGAGTAGAACGGTTTCGACGCGGCCGTGAACATGCGCGAGCGGTATGGCGCGATGAGCCAGCGGAGCAGCCGGCTCGAGAAGAACTCGGCCATGCGATCAGGCGCATCGAGAAAGTCAATAGCGTTGCGAGTCGGTGGGGTGTCGACGACGATGAGGTCGTAGCGACCCGACGAGTGGATCTCGTGCAACCGCTCCATGGCGATGTAGCCGTGGCTCTGCACGAACTTACCGGTGACGTTGCGATAGAGCGGGTTCGCGAGGATCGCGTCGCGCGTCGTTGCGTCAGGCGCGTGCGTGCGCACGAGGTCGTCCCAGGACGCCTTGGTGTCGAGCATCGCGACCCACAGCTCACCGCGTGGTCGCGCTCCGGCTTGGGTGAAGGCCGACGTGGGAACGCGCGTCTCGGTGTTGCCGAACTCTTGGAGGCCGAGCGCCGTGGCCAGCCGACGTGCGGGGTCGACGGTGAGCGCGAGCACCCGACCTCCGGAGTGGGTCGCGGCCATCGCAGCCGCCGCAGCCGCGGTGGTGGTCTTGCCGACGCCGCCCGCGCCGCACATCAGCACGATCTCCTTTGCGGAAAGCAGCGCCTCGAGCCGCATCGGAGCGGGGGCGGCGCTCACGCAGTCACGCGTCCACGCCGAGTTCGGCGGCCAACGCCGCGGACAAGCGACGCGTCGTGCGCACACCATGGCGACGAGCGAACAAGAACGGTAGGTACAGCATCGGCACCGAGGGGCCGAGCGCGTCGTACAGCGCTTCGAGGTGCACCGCACGGGCCCGGCGTCGGGCCACCGCCAGCGCGGCTGCATCGAGCACGCCATTGACACCCTCGCCGAGTTCAGCGACGAGCTTTCGCCGCGACGCCACGGTGCGGAGCGAGCTGAACAGCTCCTCCTCGCGCACACCGAACAGCTCGGGTAATACCTGGTTCACGATCACCGCCGCAAGGTCGACGTAGGTTTTCGATCCGAGCGATGCCGCGAGCTCGATGGTCTCGGCGATGGGCATTTCCTCGGCGGTGGCCACGATGACCGCCCCGGTCTGCGCGGGGTCCTGCAAGATGTCGAGGATCCAGTCGACCTGGCCCCGCACCGCGCCCGCGCGCACCACCTCGCGAATCGCGCCGGGCGCCGCGAGCTGCCCGACAACGTGGCCGGTGGCCGACGAGTCGACGACCACGAGGTCGTAGTGGTTCTCGCGCACCTCGAACGCGAGCTTGCCGATGGTGAGGATCTCCTTCACCCCAGGCGCCGCGCTCGCGACGAAATCGAACGTGCGAGCGAGCGGCCCGATCTTGGCCAGCAGTGGCACCCGAAGCTGGAGACGGAGGTACTCCTTCAGCGACTCCTCGGTGCTCATGGCCATCGCGAACAGCTGCGGCAGCACCTCGCGCGGCGCATACCGGAGCGGTTCGACCTCGAGCACCTCGGCGAGGTCACCCTTGGCATCGATCTCGCACAGCAAGGTGCGGCGACCCTGCGCCGCGGCGAGCGCAGCCAGCGCGGCGGCGACGCTGGTCTTGCCGACGCCGCCTTTGCCGGTGACGAACAGCAGGCGTCGATCGAGCAGGCCCGGCGGGCGCACGACCGATGCCAACGCGAATCAGCCGCCGAAGCCGATGGGCTTCGAGGCGTTCGAGGAACCGATCTCGACGTAGGTGATCTTGCCCGCTGGCACGGCGACGTCGCGGCCCCGCTTGTCGCTCAGCCAAAGGACGTTGTCCTCGTCGGACAAGGCATCGCCGATCTGCTTCTTGAGCGCTTCGCGGTCGGCGTCGTCAGCGAGCTCGACGCTGATCTCCTTGGCGCTGTACTTGACCCCGATGCGAACGTCCACGAAGACCCCTCTTTGTCGCCGCGCGGTGCGGACGCGATGTGCCGACAGTCTGGCGCGCCGAGCACCCGACGCCACCCTCGAACGGTTGGTCCGGGTTCAGAGCAACTTGAGGGCCTTGTTGTAGCGCCGGGTGGGTGCGAGCTCGACCGCGATGCGCTCGGCGATCGCGGCGAAGATCATGCCGACCTCGCCGTTGGGGTTCTCAGACATGATGGGGTGGCCGTCATCGGAACCCTGACGCAGTTCGGCCATGAGCGGTATCTGACCGAGCAGTGGTACTTCGAGGCGTTGCGCCAGCTCGGCCCCGCCTCCCTCGCCGAAGAGCTCGTAGCGCTTTCCGTCGTCGCCGGTGAACCACGACATGTTCTCGATGATGCCCTTGACTTCGAGATTGACCTTCTTGGCCATGAACGCCGCCCGTTGCGCGACGCGCTGCGCCGCGGGCTGCGGGGTGGTCACCACGTAGACCTCGCTGCGGGGCAGGAACTGCGCGAGCGACAGCGCGATGTCGCCGGTACCCGGCGGCAGGTCGATGAGCAGGTAGTCGGGCTCGTCCCAGTAGACGTCGGTGAGGAACTGCTCGAGCGCCTTGTGCAGCATGGGCCCACGCCAGATCACCGGTTGGTCTTCCTGGGCGAAGAACCCCATGGAGATGCAGCGCACCCCGTGTGCCTCGGGTGGGATCAACATGTCGTCGATGACCGTGGGCGGATGGTGGATGCCCAGCATGCGCGGGATCGAGAAGCCCCACACGTCGGCGTCGACGACCGCGACCTTCGCGCCCCGTTTGGCGAGGGCGATCGACAGGTTGGTGGTGACGGACGACTTGCCCACGCCACCCTTGCCCGACGCGATGAGCAGCACGCGGGTCTTGCTGGACGGGTCGGCGAACGGGATGACCCGTCCTTCGGCGTGGCCGTGCGCTGGCTGCGACCCCGCAGTGGCCGACGGGTTGCCGTGAAGCCGCTCTTTCAGCGCCGTGCGTTCCTCGTCGGTCATGACGCCGAAGGTGATGCCGACCTCGTCGACCTCGGGCAGGGCCCGAACGGCCGTGCTGACCCGGGTGTCGATCTCGGCCCGCAGCGGGCATCCGGCGATGGTGAGGGCGATGCCGACCTGGACGTGCGAGCCATCGATGACGATTTCTTTGACCATGCCGAGATCGACGATGCTGCGATGCAGCTCGGGGTCCTCGACCGGGCGTAGCGCCTCGATGACCTGGGCCTCGCTGACCGGCATGGTTCCTCCGTGTACGCCCACGGCGACCCCACGGGCCGCAGTCGGGATTTCTCCTATGACGATAGGTAGAATACCGGTGTGGATCAGGCGCCCCTCTCCCCTACCGAGTTCGCCTCGGCAGTCACCGCGATCACCTCCGCGTTCGGTGATCCGTCTCGCCGCGCCATCTACCTGTTCGCCCACGAGCATCTCGATGGGGTCACCGCTGCGGAAACCGCCGAGCGCTTCGCCCTGCACCCCAACGTGGCCCGCCACCATCTCGACAAGCTGTCGAGCGCCGGACACCTCGAAGTCACCACCGGCCGCGGCGCCGGCGGCGGGGCCGGTCGGCCGTCCAAGCGCTACAAGGCCACCGCCGAGCGCGTCAGCCTCGACGTGCCGGTGCGCCAGGACGATGTGCTCATCACCCTGCTCGGCCGGGCGCTCGCGATGTTGCCGCGCGAGGCCGCCGAGCGCATGGCCGAAGAAGTCGGCATCGAGTACGGGCTCACCATGGCCAAGGCCATGGGCGACTCCTCCGACACCACGCGTTCGTTCCGCGCTGCGCTGCACGTGGTAGCCGACGCGCTCACCGCGCACGGGTTCGCTGCGCACGCCGAGAAGCACAACGGCATGCTGCGCATCGTCTCCGAGAACTGTCCCTTCGGCGACACCGTCGTGCAGAACCCGGTGATCTGCGCGGTCGACCGAGGCATGGTCAAGGGCATGCTCAGCGCGCTGGTCGGCCACTCCGAAACCGACCTCCAGTCGTCGTTACCCATGGGTGACGACGTGTGCATCACCAACGTCTCCGCCTGACACCACCGTCATGGCGCGGCACTACCTCGATCACGCATCGACATCTCCGGTACGCAGCAGCGCCCGCGTCGCGATGCAGCTCTCGCTCGAGCATCACCTCGGTGACCCGGGGCGAATCCACGCCGAAGGCATGACCACGCGCGCGGCGATCGAAGCGGCCCGCGACGAGGTCGGCGCCCTGTTCGGCGCGCGATCGCGCGAAGTCGTCTTCACCAGCGGTGCCACCGAAGCAATCGCCATGGCCGCGTGGGGGGCAGCCGAGCGCGGCCCGAACCAGGTGTTCGCCGCCGTCGAGCACAGCGCGGTGCGCCGCGCCGCCGAGCAACACGGGCAGGTCACCATCATCGGCGTCGACTCGCACGGTTGCATCGACGTCGCCGAGCTCCTTTCGGCAGTCCGGCCCGACACCGCGCTCGTCCACGTGCAGTGGGCCAATCACGAGGTGGGCACGATCCAGCCAGTGCAGGAGATCGTCGACGCGTGCCGGGCGCGCGGCGTGCTCGTCCACGTCGACGCGGCATCCGCGGCCGGTCACCTGCCGATCGACTTCGGTGCGCTCGGCGCCGACTTCGTGAGCATCGGCGCCCACAAGCTCGGCGGGCCACCCGGCGTGGGGGCGTTGCTCGTTCGGCGCGGTGTGCGGGTTCGGCCGCTGATGCTCGGCGGCGACCAGGAACGCGCTCGCCGCGCGGGCATCGAGAATACGCCGGCGATCACCGGCTTCGGCGCGGCATGTGCCGAGCTGACCACCGACGACACCCTGGCCGTCGAGGCGGCTCGCGCTCGCACGCAGATCGAGCGCCTCGCCTCGGCCGCGCTCACCATCCCCGGAGTGCGCCGCTACGGGCACCCGATCCAGCGCGTTCCACACATCTTGTGCCTCGGCCTCGACGACATCGAGCCACAGGCTGTGCTCCTCGACCTCGACCGACGCGGCATCGCCGTGCACTCAGGCAGTGCCTGCGCCTCAGAGGGCATCGAACCATCGCCGGTGCTCGAAGCGATGGGTGCCGATGCCCATCGGTCATTGCGCATCTCGGTCGGCTGGTCGACCACCGACGCCGACATCGACGTATTCACCGACGCGCTACCCAAAGCCATCGCCAAGCTGCGCGCCTACCGCCCGACCGAACCGCCGACATCACGCTGAGCCACATCTGCTGAAGCTCAGCGCGATGTCGACCAATCCGTCGGGCGGGCGATCACCACGATGTTGTCCTCGTAGCTCTGCCGGTCACGATTGAACGCGCCGCCACAGCTGATGAGCACCAGCTGCGCCGGCCCGCTCGACGCGAACAGCTCTGCGGGAAGTTCGTCCTTGTCGATGCGCTCGACCCTCGTGACCACGAACGCGACCGACGATCCATCGACGAACCTCACCACCACATCGCCGCCGACCTTCGTCGACGCCAGTCGCCGGAAGACACCGTCGACACCGCCGAATGCGATGTGCCCCGCGAACACCGAACTCCCGGGGTCCCCCGGGCGCGGGCCGAACTCGTACCAGCCGACCTGGCGTACCCCGGGCACCGCCAAGGCGCCGTTCTCGTCGACCCCCACACCGACGATCGGCGAGTCGCGCACACCGATCGCACCGACGGTCACCGACGCCGGCTGGACTCCACGCACATGGTCGCGCGCGTCGTACAAGATCGACCCGGCGGCGACGATCGACGCGGCCAGAGGCGAGCGCGCCGCCGTTGAGGCGGTGGTCGTCGGCGACGATGCGCCACCCGAGCCCGAAGCGGACGATCCATCGGACACCGGCGAGTTGCCGGTGTCGACCCGGGTCGGGGCAGTGCCGAGACCGCTGATGCTTTGCGTGAGCACCTGAAGGGTGTTGCCCGAGAGCGAACCGACGGCGTACACGATGAGCGAGGTGCCATCCGCGATCGCCAGGTTCGCCGGGCCGATCACAACCGGCGTCGCCGCGCCGGCGGGGACCACCGTGGCACTGATCGTGCCGACGGCGAGGTCGGCCTTGGCTTCGTTCTGGTTCGTCAGCGCGGCGAATGCAACGGCACCGTTCGCCCGCACATCGACCGCCGGAGCGGCCGCAGTGTGGCGCACTGTCAGACGACCCTTGCCCGCAGCGAGCGTGGCGATGTCGTTGTTGAACACGCTCAGCTTCGGCGCGCCAGCGGCGTCAAGGTGAGCGACGATGGCCACCGTAGATGTGCCGGCCAGTTTCACCTTGAGCGCCGTCAGCGTGGTTCCGGACAACGACGAGAGGTTCTGCATTTGACCGAACTGGAAGTTCGGGACCGCAACGGCGCCGTTGACCTCGACATCGACCGGGGTCGCCGGGATGCCGTGCAACAACATGATCGTTGCGCCTGTCGACTGCGCATTCGCCGCCGGCGCAGCGAAGATCGCCACAAACGCAATGGACGCAAGCTCCCCCCAGCAATTTCCTCATCAAAGGTCTTTTTGAGTGAACGTGTGTGGGCTACCTGTCATTGTCCACTACGCCCGCTCGGGGAGTTCGGATGCGCGCGTTTCGGGGGGGCGCCGCTCAGTCGTCGGTGAACCGCTGCTCACGGAAGGGGTCGCCGTAGTTGTGATACCCGCGCACCTCCCAGAAGCCGGGCTTGTCGGTCAGCGCGGCCTCGAGGCCACGAATCCATTTGACCGACTTCCACAGGTACAGCTGCGGGATGAGCGTGCGGGCCGGGTACCCGTGTTCGTCCTCGAGGGGTTGATCATCGAACGCATACGTGAGCAGACAGTCGTCGCCGAGGGCGTCGGCGATCGGGACGTTCGCGGTATAGCCGTACTCGGCGTGCTGGATGAGATGCTTCGTATCGGGCTTCATCCCCGCGAGCTCGAGCAGGTCGCGCAACCGCACGCCCTTCCATACGGTGTCGAACTTCGACCACTTTGTCACGCAGTGGATGTCGGTCGTGACATCGACCACCGGCAACGCACGCAGCTCGTCCCAGGTGAGCGTGACGGGATGCTCGACGTTGCCAAAGATCTGCAACGTCCACGTGCTCATGTCGTAGGTAGGCACGTCGCCCACGTGCAGAACGGGGAAACGGTCGGTGTGGTACTGCCCCGGCGGAAGGCGGGCTGGCTCGATACCCCGCTGCTCGAGCTCGCGGCGATTGCGCTGAAAGAAGCTCATGCCGCCAGTGTCGCAGCACCTGGCCACATCGCACGCCGCTCGCCGATGACGCCAGGTTCCCACGAGCGCGGACTTGTGCACCGCAGGAGTGCACAACTCGACACTCGTCGAGGACGACCGCGGGAGGCCCGCCCAGGTCGCGCCGCTGAGGCATTGCGTAGAGTGAGTGGCGTGACGATCTGGCTCGTGCGGCATGCCAAGGCGGGAAGCCGTAGCTCGTGGTCGGGCGCGGATTCCGATCGACCACTCGTGCCGAAGGGCTTCAACCAGGCCGAAACCATCGCCGATCAGTTGGCCGGTGAACCCGTGACCCGCGTGCTCTCGAGTCCGTCTTTGCGCTGCCAGCAGACCGTCGCGCCGCTCGCCCGCACCCTCGGCCTCACCGCCGAGGTGCACGACGCACTCGACGAAGGTCACGGGCCCCGGGGCGCACTCGAACTCATCGATCTGCTCGCCTCGAGCGGAGTCGACACCGTGCTGTGCAGCCACGGCGACGTGATCCCCGAGGTGCTCGACCAGCTCGCTCGTCGCGGCGTGAACCTCGACGAACCAGGCCGCTGCGCCAAGGGTTCGATCTGGCAGCTCGACGTGCGTTCGGGCAGCGTCGCGAGCGGTACGTACGGGCATCCGGCCTGACGCCCGCGGGCGCCCGGCTACTTCGTACCGAGCGACGCGATGATCGACGCCCGGAGACCGTAGGTTTCGATGAGGGTCGCGAGCGCGGCTGGCTTGTCGGCGAGCGCGTCGAATGCGGCGAGATCGGCCTTCGCATCGGCCGAACGCGAGAGGCCGAACTGGTAGGTGAACGAGCGGAACACGAGCGCGTCGGCATAGCCCGGTTTCGCCGCGAGCGCCTTGTCGAACTGGTCGACCGCTCGCGTCAGGAGCGCTGTCTGCTTCTGTGCCACGCCCGCACGCGCAAGCGCCCACCCTTGGTACGCGAGCGCACGCTGCTCCTTCGGGTTGGCCGCGAGCATCTGCGCATAGAGCGTGAGCTCGTCGGCGACACGGCCATCGAGGTCGAGTTGCTGGGCGGCAAGGAAAAGATCGTCGAGGGTGAAACCGACGCCCGCGAACGGCGGCGGGTCGGCCACGAGCAGCTTCGATTCCACCCGGCCCAACGCGACGCGCTCACGGAGGCGCTGGGAGTCGATGACCTGGTCCATGAGCGGCGGTGCGTCGAGGGTGTCGAACACGACGAGCTGCTCGTGCGCTTTGTCGAACTTGCCGGCCGTCGCGTACACGATGGCGCGGAACACCCGGGCGTCGGGATACTTCGGGTCGAGATCGATGGCTGCCTCGAGATCGGTCGCCGCCGCAGCCGCATTGCCGGCGCGCGCGTTGCTCCAGGCGCGGTAGGTGAGCGCCTCGACGTTGCCCGGTCGGATCTCGAGGGCCTTGGTGTACAGATCGATCGACTTCTCGTAGTCGCGCGCCGCTGCCGCTTGTTGCGCATCGCTCAACAGTTGGCGTGTGTCGCGTATGGGGTCGCCGGTCGCGGAGTCACCGGCGCCGCGGGTACCCGACCCACGGGCGATGAGCACGCCGGAGAGCCCGGCGATCACCACGACGAGGCCGATCCACGCGAACACCCGGCCTCGTGAACGAGCGGGCGCCACGATCGCCTTCGCCATGCGACGTTGCGCGATCGAGCGCAACACCGCCCCGGCGCGAGCGGTGTAGTCGTCCTTGAGCGCAGCGAAGTCGGTGGCGTCGACGTCGCCCGCCGCGTACTCACGCTCGAGATCTTCGAGGGAGCGCAAGAGGAAGTCGCGCTCCTCTTCGAGCGAGACCAAGGCGTCGGGGTCGAGCCTTGCGATAGCAGCAGCAGGCGTCGCAACGGTGTCGTCAGTCATCGGGGTCCACGAACGGCTCGGCCGCGAGTGCGCGCCGCGACTGCTCGCGTTGCGATGAGGCGGCCAATGCTTGCTCGACGATGGCACGGTCGGCGTCGGTGGCCACGGTCGGCGTCTCGTTGCGCCACCTGCGGAAGACCGCCACGAGCCCGGCCATCGCGAGCACGAATACGAACACCGGCAGGAACCACACGAGTCCGGTCACGCCTGACGCCTTCGGCCGGAGATCCATGTCGGGGTACAACCCACCGAGGTACGTACGGATCTGGCCGTCGGTCTGGCCCTGGTCGAGCCGCGACCGGATCTCTTTTTGGATCTCGCGCGCGATGGGAACATCGGACTCGGCGATCGACTGGCCCGAACAGACCGGACACGCAAACTGGCCCGCGAGCGACACCATCCGCTCGTTGTTGTTGGCCGGTCCGTCGCTCGTGTCGAACGTGGCAACCGACAAGAGTGCGAGACCGACTGCGGCGACCACGATCCACCACCACGAACGCTTCGCGTTGCGCAAGATGCTCAGCCCCCGAACGACGCGATGTACTCGTCGATGCGGTCGGCGGTGATTCCGCCGACCACCTTGACCGCCACCAATCCGCTGGGCGCGATGAGGTACGACTCGGGTACCGCGGTGACGCCGTAGCTGATAGCCACCTTGCCTGTGTCGTTGAGCAACACCGGCCACGAGCCGCCGTTCGCGGCGAAGAACGCCTGTACCGCAGCAGGACGATCCTCGAAGGTCACGCTCACCATTGCCAGATCGGCGGCGGCCCGGTGCCGTGCCTCGAGATCGACCAGTTCGGGATGCTCCTGTTGACACGGCACGCAGGTGGTCGAGAAGAAGTTCACGATCACCCACTTGCCCCGGCTGAGGTCGAGGTCGAAGGACTCGCCGCGAAAGCCGGTTCCGACGATCGCAGGCGCTGCCTTACCGAGCAGCGGGCTACGCGTTGCTTTGTCGCCCGTGTCGCTCACCGCCAACAGCAGCACGAACAGTGCGGCGATCACCGCGACGCCTCCTGCGACGTACGGCGCGAGTCGCACGCTCGACCGGGCCGCCGCGATCGACCCGTCGTGGTGCGCGTCATTGGTGTCGAGGTCGGTCATGTGATCACCAACTCCGGCTCAGCTCGATTGGGCGCAGGAGACCCGGGCCGCCCCGCGAGCGGAGCAGAGGTGGGCGATATGGGGTTGCGGCGTCGACCGGGGAACGCGGCGAGCGCGGTGCCGACGGCCATGACGCCACCGCCGATCCACAACCACATGATGAGCGGCTGCACCACGACGCGCACGGTGACCGGGCCGCCTTCGCTCTCGGGGAACGCGATGACCGACAACATGATGTCCTCGGTGATGCCGGTGCGCACCGAAGGCGTACCAATGTTCTGCCCACTGAACGCGTAGACGCTGATGCCCGGCGCATAGACCTGGCCACGGTCGATCTGGAGCTGCGCCTGGGTAAGCGACTTCTCGGGGAGCTCCTTGGTGGTGATGCCCCGGAACGTGATCTCGTGCCCGCCCACTGTTCCGGTCTGGCCGACGATGAGCTGCAGTTCCTGTTGATGTGCGTACGACGACGAGGACGCGAACGCGACGGCGATGAGGATGACGCCGAGGTGCACAACCATGCCACCGTTGGTGCGACCGACGATGCCGCGCCAGCCCTGACGGCGCGAGGCCAGCACGATCTGGCGTAGCGCGGCGCCCGCAGCGAAGCCTCCGAACGCGAACGCCAGCATCGGCACCAACCCGCGAGCGCCGAGCAACAACGCGAGGGTCATCGCGCCGAGCCCACACCAGGCCGGCCAGAACAACCGTTGCGACAACAGTTCGCCGCTGGCCTTGCGCCACGGCAGCACCGGCGCGATCGACATGAGGAAGAGGAGCACCAGCCCGATGGGCATGGTCATGCGCTCGAAGTAGGGCGTTCCGACCGAGATGCGATCGTTGTTGATGGCCTCGACGATGAGCGGGAACACCGTGCCCAGCAGCACGACGAACGCGAACGCCGCGAACATCACGTTGTTCGCGAGGAACGCCCCCTCGCGCGACAGCGGCGAATCGATGCGGCCGGGCGAACGAAGCTGATCGCCGCGCCATCCGATGAGCCCCACCGTGACCGCGACGATCACCGCGAAGAAGCCGAGCAACAACGGGCCGATCGTCGAGTTGCTGAAGGCGTGCACGGACGCGACCACACCGCTACGGGTGAGGAACGTGCCGAGGATGGTGAGCGCGAACGTGGCGCAGAGCAACGAGAGGTTCCACACGCGCAACATGCCGCGCCGTTCCTGCACCATGACCGAGTGCACGTACGCCGTGCCGGTGAGCCACGGTAGGAACGATGCGTTCTCGACCGGGTCCCAGGCCCAGTAGCCACCCCAACCGAGCACCTCGTAACTCCACCACGCGCCGAGGATGATGCCGATCGTGAGGAAGCCCCACGCGAACAATGTCCATCGCCGCGTCGCGACGAGCCAACCCTCGCCGACGCGTCCGGTGGCGAGCGCACCGATCGCGAATGCGAACGGCACCGTGAAGCCCACGTAGCCGAGGTAGAGCATCGGCGGATGGAACGCCATCAGGATGTGGTTCTGCAGTAGCGGGTTCGGCCCAGGCCCGTCGTAGCCGATGGGCGGCTCGAACGACTTGAACGGATTAGCCGGCCCGACGAGCAACACGAAGAAGAACGCGGTGACGACGAACATGGTGACCAAGGCCCAGCCGAAGAGTTCGTCGTCGACGCGGTCGCGGAACTTCACGACCGTCGCGACGACGTACCCGGTGAGGACGAGCGCCCACAAGATGATCGAACCCTCGAGCGCGGACCACAGCGTGGCGAAGTTGTAAAGCGCTGGCGTACGACTGGATCCGTTCTCGGCCACGAAGGCCACGGTGAAGTCGCGAGTGATCAGCGCGCGCTCCATGATCGCGAACGCGGCGAGCGCGCAGGCGAATGTCAGCCAGGCGTAGCGACGGCTCAGGCGAACCAGGTCGGGGCGACGCCTTATTACCCCGGTACCCGCAGTGACCGCACCTATCGTGGCCGACGCGAGACCGAGCACGTTGGCCGCGCCACCCAACGCGGCGTTCACTTCGCGGCACCGCTGCAAGTAGGGGAAATCGCGCCAGACGCGCCTGTTGCCACGCCCTCGTAGGCAGCTTTGTCGAGCCGATCCCTGTTCTCGCTCGAGTAGTTTGCGTCGTGCTTGACCAGGATGCTGTCGCTCGCGAAGAACCAGCCGTCCTTCGCGCCACCGGCGAACGCCGCGCTGGTCGAGCCGGTGCAGTCACGCGCGGAGACCGCGGCCGTGGACGCATCGCGCCAATGACCCTCGAGCACCACCGGTATGCCGTCCTTGAAGAGCTCAGTCGGGTTGTCGAAGCTCGCGACATCGGCGACGACGCCGTCGAAGGACACGGTGAACAACACGGCGCCGCGGCCGTCGACGTCGCCCTTGGTGATGGTGCCCGGCACCACGCTGCCCAACATCCGGAACCGCTGCGATCCGAGACCGTCGCGTTGCTCGACGGCTTCGTCCACGTTCTTGAAGAAGAGGGACGCATCGCCGAGCGTCTTGAACAACAGCGCACCGATCGCGACGACAATGACCAGGACGAGGACCATCGGACCGAGCGAGCGCTTTTTGCGCGGCGCGCGATCGCGCGGCGTGAGATCGATGTCGGTCACGGCTGCTCCCGCGGCGGGTGGGACAGGCCCTTGGTCTCGGCACCCGAGTCGAGCCAGCGCCGGTGCTCGGGCTCGACGGCATCGGTCAGCGAGCGACCTCGTAGCACCAGGTGCACGCTGTAGAGCACGAGCACCGCCAACACGATTCCCCACGCGGCGAAAATGAACCCGCTGTGCGTCACAGGTCGGCACCCGTCTTGGTCAGGCCGACCGCCCGCGTGACATCGCTCGTGCTCTCGGCAAGTCGCTCGGCAATGGCCGCATCAAGTCCGTGGCGGTCGATCTGCTCGTCGAGCCAGGCGATGCGGAAGCGGTGGATCATCATCCACACGTAGATCAGAGTGAAGAGGATGAGCCCGAAGAAGAGTGCGAACAGCATGAGCCCGTCGAGTTCGGTGCCGCCGAGCTTGACCGTGGCCTTCTGGTGGAGCGTGCGATCGGCCCACCAGTCGACCGAGAACCGCACGATGGGGATGTTGAGCGCGGCGATGATGCCGACGACCGCCGCGCGCCGGCTGCGCTGATGCGGGTCGGCCGGGATGCGGCGCACCGCGAGGTAGCCGATGTAGAGCAACAACAAGACCAACGTGGTCACGATGCGCACGTCGGTCCACTCCCAGTAGGTGCCCCAGGTCGGGCGGCCCCATATCGAACCGGTGACGAGCGCAAGCGCGCAGAACACCACACCGATCTCGGCCGAGGCGCCGGCCACCAGATCCCACCAGAGCGAGCGCTTCCACAGGTACATGACGCCACCGAATGCGGTGACGGTGAAGGCCATGTACGCCAGCCAGGCCGAGGGCACGTGCACGTACATGATGCGCACGAGGTCGCCCTGGTCTGCATCGGGGTCGCTCCACACGAACGACAACAGCACGTGGAAGACGATGCCGGCGAGCACGATCGAACCGATGACGCGCGTGCCCCGCGAACCGGTCGAGGTCACTTCTGCTGGGCTCACGAATCCTCCAACAACACGCCGAAGGCCAAGGCTCCGAACGCCACATACACCACTGCAGTCAGACCGAGCAGCGCGAGCCAATTCCAGCCGTTGACCGCAACAGTGCCGAGCGCGTCGTCAAACGCCCGCGTCGCCCCGATGAGCACCGGTGCGAGCACCGGCAACAACAGGATGGGCAGGATCGTCTCTCGCACGCGGAGACCCGCAGCCAGGACGCCATACAGCGTACCGGCGGCGGCGACGCCGATGGTCGCGACCCCAGCGGTGGCGACCAGGAGGGGAAAGTCCTCGACGCTCGGACTGTACAGCACCGCCACGCCCGCGCCGAGCAGCACCTCCAGCAGCACCAACTGCACCACCAACGCTGTGGCTTTGCCGAAGAAGATGGCCGCCGGCTCGATGCCCGACAACCGGAGTGCGTCACGGTTTCCGTCCGCCGACTCGAGCGCGAACGACCGTTGGATGGCCAGAACCGCCGAGAACAGCACCGTCACCCAATACAGGCCACCGGTGAACGTGCGCAACGCCACCGTGTCGGCGTCGAGCGCGAACCCGAACAGCACCAAGACCAGGATCGCGAATGGCGCGACCTGGCCGGTAGCGACCTGCGAGCGCCACTCGATGCGGAGGTCCTTGCCCGCGATGAGCCGCACGTCATGCCACATCGGGACCTCCTCTCACGGGCGCCGACCCGACCGGCATCGACCGACCGGGTATCGGCTGATCGGCCACGACTACACCACCCGCGATCGTGATCACCCGCGAGGCAATGGTGCGGGTACGGTCGAGCTCGTGCGACGCGACCAGTACCGTGGCTCCAGCATCGACGGCATCGCGCACGAGGCCATCGACGATGTCGCGCCCCGCCTGATCGAGCCCGGCGTGCGGCTCGTCGAGCAACCACAGCCGCGGGCGGCGAGCCACGAGCACGGCGAGCGAGGTCCGACGGCGCTGACCGGTCGACAGGCGCACCACCGGAATGTCGCGCAGTCGCGTGTCGATCTCGAGCCGGGCAATGGCTGCCTCTGCTTCGGCGGGCGAACCACCGGCGGCGCGGGCCCAGAAGCACACGTTCTCGTAGACACTCAGGTCGTCGTAGAGGAACGTCGCGTGCGCCAGCATGCCGACCTCGCGTCGCACGGATCGTCGGTCGCGGCCAAGGTCGTGACCGAGCACGACCGCCTCACCCGATGCGGGGGCGAGCAGTCCGGCACACAGGCGCAGCAGGCTGGTTTTGCCCGCGCCATTGGGGCCTTGCAGCAGCACTGCCTCGCCCGATTCGACGTCGAGGTCGACGCCGGCGAGCGCCGGGAACCGGCCGAGCAACGCGACCACGGCGCGCAGATGGACGACGGACACCCCAAAAACCTACCGACCAGGCCACCTCGGCGCCCAACGCGGTGGTCATGCACCCTCGCCGGTTCCGACCGCGCCGGTTCCGCCCGCACCAGCGCCGCCCAAATCGACGCGCCCTCTCAGACGGACCCCTCAGGCCCGCCGCGGCACAGCCGATAGCTCCTCGTGCTCACCCGCGTCCTCAGCGCCATCGGCTGGATCTTCATCGGGGCCGGCCTGCTCCTCCTGCTGTTCGTGGCGTACCAGCTCTGGGGCACAGGCCTGCAAGAGGCTCGCGCCCAGGATTCGCTCGACCGGCAGTTCGCGGTGCGCCTGGCGAACGTCGAGCCCACGGGCACGGTCATCACGACGATCACGCCCACCACGGTGCCGCGCGGCACGCCCGCGACCACCGCCATCCCGGCAACGCCCCCGAGCACCACGCTCGTCGTTGAGGCCACCGGGCCGGACGCCACGACTCCGGTCAACGTCGCGCCCGGCGAGGCGCTCGCCCGCATCCGGATCCCCAAGATCGGCGTCGACAAGCTGGTGGTCGAGGGCGTCGCCGTCGACGATCTCCGCAAAGGCCCCGGTCACTACCGCTCGACACCCCAGCCCGGCCAGGCCGGCAACGCGGCGATCGCCGGGCACCGCACCACCTACGGCGCGCCCTTCTCCCGAATCGACGAGCTCGCGCCCGGCGACAAGATCACCGTTACTACCCTGCAAGGCACGTGGAGCTATGTCGTCATCGGTGCCCCCGATGACCCGAGCAGCGGCCACTTCATCGTCAAGCCCACCGACGTCTGGGTGCTCGACGACTTCAGCGACAACCGGCTCACGCTGACCGCGTGCCATCCGAAGTTCAGCGCCGATCAGCGCATCGTCGTGGTCGCCAAGCTCGTCGAAAGTCCTGTGGCGGAGTCCACCGCCTCGACGCCCGCAGCGGCTGGCACCTCGGCAAGCGGGACCGGCGCGGCCACGCCGGGGGCCACGGTCGGCGACGTCCCCGGTTTGGCCACCGCGGCCGACGATCCCTCGCTCGACGAAGGACTCGGCGGCGACCCCGACGCCCGCACCCCGGCGTTGGTGTGGGGCCTGGTGTTCTTCGCGATGCTCGCCGGCGTCTGGCGGCTGTCGATCTGTTGGCGGCGCTGGCCCGCCTATGCAGTGGCCGTCGTCCCAATGGCGATCGTGCTGTTCTCCTGGTTCGAGCAACTCGATCGGTGGATGCCTGCTCGCTGACGCGCTCCTTGCCACCTGAGCGCCCAAGGAAGCGGCTTAGCATGCGAGGCCGTGCGCGACCGACGACGCTCCTTCTCCCTGCGATGGGCCGCGCTCGCCGGCGCGGTCGTCCTCGTCACGCTCGCCGCGTGCTCGGACGGAACGTCGGCCGATGGCCCCGCTGCGACCACCACGGTTCGAACGAAGGGCGCGACGGCCACCACGACGAAGCCGCCACCCATCATCGGCGAGCCGATCAACGTCTACACCCTCGCGCTCGATGAGTGCTTCAACCGGTACGAGACGGGCACCGACATGATCACCACGCGCGTGCCATGCGAGGTCGCGCACAAGGGCGAGGTCTTCGCGACGATGGTGCACCCCTCGCCGT
>Ga0114966_10000284_pt1 | contig 49100 bp, 52 predicted proteins | sample M_130207_XF_Meta_FD_87029 | JGI IMG/M metagenome (GOLD analysis project Ga0114966, IMG submission 87029) | Freshwater microbial communities from Lake Montjoie, Canada to study carbon cycling - M_130207_XF_MetaG | ecosystem: Environmental > Aquatic > Freshwater > Lake | place: Lake Montjoie... | reverse complement strand
TGCGGGGAAGTCGGAGGGGGCGCTAGGCGGCTCACCTTGCGGGTGAAAGGCTAAACAAGGATTGAAGTCGCTCATCCCGTTCAGTATCAACCATTTCCAGTCGAAAGGGCCACGGCGACGGGCTTCAACTGCCTTTTATAGGCTCAACAGCCGCTTGGCCGAAGAACGAAGGTTCGCCGCGAAACTTCGTTCATTGGAAGTCGTCGAGCCCACCGCTTGGGAAAAGTTCCTGAAATTGATCGGGAAGGAGAAAATAGCAGGTCGAAGTCGACGGCCTGCTGAAGTAAACGAGCGCCGCTCCCCGTCAGGAGCGCGACGCTCTTCCACGCGACCAGGAGCGGGTTAGAACTGGAAGCGAGCTACTACTTGACCGTTGCGGGGAGGATTGGCCACGCTAGCGGGATTGATCCGACCGAACCCGGCGGTAACCACCCCGGCGCTGTTGATTTGCGTCGTGGCGGCCGGGTTACCCGAGTCGGGGTTATTCAAGTAAGTCCGGTTCAGCACGTTAAAGAACTCGGCCCGGAAGGAGATGACGTAACGCTCTTTGACCCGGAACATACGGCCAAACGAAAGCTGTTCGTCCGGGCGGCGGGCGAAGCGGTAATCGTTATAGTAAGCAGCGGCGTAACCCCATTCCCCAGCCGCCGCGTCGGACCACGCCTTCGGGTTCAGTGTCAGTTGCTTGAACGGATCGATGCTTTGGCCGTTGTTCAGGTTTTGCAGATAGAGCGGTTCGCTGTTGACGCGGTTCATCCGCGTGCCGCGGAACAGCAGGCTGCCCAAAGCATTGTTCGAGTTCGGAGCCTGAATCGGGAAGCCGCTCGAATAACGCACGATGCCACCGAGGGTCCAACTGCTCAGCAACGCCTTGGTCGCCCAGTTCTTGTTCCACCGCGGGGAGTCGTAGTTGAAACCAAGCACAAGCACTTGCGGTTGATCGTTCACCGAGAAGGCCTTCTGGTTCGGGCGGTTATAGACGTCGTTGGTCGGAACGATACCGCCGGATTGGTTCTCGACGTTAGTCAGGTTCTTGGACCAAGTGTAGGCCATTGTGCCCGTCAAGCCCTTCGAGTAACGCTTGGTGACCTTGATTTGAAGCGAGTCGTACCAGGTGTTCCCGAGGGGGGCCCAAAGGCTGCCGAGGCCGCCGAACTGCGGATAGGGACGCAGCGATTGCGCCAGTGTGTTGGAGCCGGCAAAGGAGTCATACGGCTTACGGAATCCACGAGCGGTCACCGTCGGAGCATCGATCCGCGAGATCAGCAGGCTCCGGTCGGCTACGTTGGCGATATCGAGGCCGAAAGACTTCAGACGAGTGCTGGTGAGGCCGTTGTAGTCATTGAGGCCATCAGCGCGGAACCAAGCGCCGCGGTTGCCGACATAGGCCACTTCGGCGACGAGGCTGGAACCGAATTCGCGCTGCAGACTCAGATTCCAATTCGCCATCCGCGGGGGACGACCGCTGTTCGGGTCGACCAGCGCGGGCGGGGAGTTGATCTGCCCCAGGCTCGGGCGGATGCCAGGATCGTAGCTGGCGAAGGTGAGTTCGTTGACGTTATACGACAGACCGTTGCGGAGAGTGACGCCGGGTTCGGCGAAGGCTGGGTTGGAGAAGTTGATGGTGTTGAAACCCATGCCGAGCGAGTTGCCGCCGCCGATGTAGGCGAAGTTGGCGACCTGGGCATAGCTGACCGCGAAGCCGGCGCGGGCGACCCACTTCGGAGCGAACTGGTAAGCCATGCCGATTCGCGGTCCGAAAGCGAAGGGATAGGTGTTCGAGATGGAACAGTTACAGCGCCCGTTGCCGCTGCCAGCATAACGGATGCCACCGAGAAGGTTGCCGGCGGCCGGGTTCTTGGCCGTCGGATCGAACATCGAGGTCCGCTGATGAAGCTCGTCCGAAGCGGGTTGATAGTCGTAGCGGATGCCATAATCGAGGGTGATCTTACGGGTCAAACGCCAAGTATCCTGGACAAAGAAGCCATAAGTGGGACGGCGGTATTGGGGGTCCTGCGGATTGGAGACACTCGCGCTGTTGGCGAAGCCGAGCAGGAAGCTGGCGTAATTGAAGCCGACGTTGCCACCTTGGAGAGCGACCCCTTGCAGGGCCGGCATGGAGGTTTGCGCGGCGGCGAAGGCATAGCTACCCGCGACGTTACCGGTGGAGCGATTCGTGAAGTTATCCATCTTCCATTCGCCGCCGAACTTATATGCGTGGGTGCCTTTGATCCAGGTGGCGGAGGCGACCGCCGTGGGCTTGTCCTGCAGGTACAGGGTGCGGTTGGTCGGCCCGATGTCGAAGCCGAGGCCACCCTGGGCCCCACCGAGGGCGGTGATGCGCGGGAAGCCGGCGAGGAAACCGCCTTTCAGGCCGAGTTGACCGGCGGCGTCGTAGGAGGTGATCACCTCAGGCGCCGAGTCCGGGTTGCGGTAGCGCTGGTAGCCGACGCCGAGGTGAAGTAGCAGGGCAGGGCGGAGAGAAGTGTCGAAATTAACACGGGTCGTGTGGGCGCGGATCACTTGGTCGCGACGGGCGCTGATGGGATCGGGGAGCCCTTCCTGACCGTTATCCTTATCCGTGCGTTGTAATGAGTAATATACGCTGACGCGCGTCGAGCCGGTAAAGTTATGGTCGATCTTCACGCTCGGAATGTCCTGAATCTTGCGGAAGTTGTACCGGCGTTCAAAGTTGTTGATCAGTCCGGCTCCGCTGGCTTTGGGGATCAGAGCCTGAATCTTCAGGGCGACGGGGTCGAGTAGGGAAGTGGGGACGATGTTCCCGGGGAAAAGGTCCCGATAGATGCGGCCGTCGGCAGCGGCGCGGCTGGTCCGCGGATCGTAGATCGTGTTTTCGAGGATCGGCCGACCGAGACCGTCGGTGCCGAGGTTGCGGCCGGTCAGGGCGGCAGCGAAATCACCATTCCGGTAGGCATCGGTCGGGACCGTGCCGTAGCCGTCGAACTTGCCTTCTTTGTTCAGGTATTTCTCATAATTGAGAAAGAAGAAGGTCTTGTTCTCGCCCTTGTAGAGCTTCGGGATGGTCAAGGGACCCCCAAACGTGCCGCCGAAGTTGTTGCGGCGGGCGCGGGGGCGGACCAGTCCGTTCTTGCCATTGTTCGTGAATGGGATGCCCGCGTTGAAGGCTTCGTTGACGAAATAATCATAGACCGAGCTATGGTACTGATTGGTGCCCGAGCGGGACGTAAAGTTGAACAGGCCACCACCGACCTGGCCGAACTCGGCCGAGTAGTTGGAGGTTTGCAGGGTGAACTCTTCGACGGCTTCAACCGAGGGCTGCGACTCGTCCGAGACGCGACCGTCGAGCGAACTCGTCGAATCCTGCCCTTCAAAGATGATCTTGAAAGTGCCGGCCGGAGCGCCGTTCACCTTAATGTTGTTCCAGCCATTGATCGACGCACCGGGCGTCAGTTGGGTGAAGCTGAGCGGGTTGCGGATCGCACCCTGACCGATGGCGAAGTTGAGGGGGAGCTGATTGAGTTGCTCGCGATTGATCGTCGTCGCCGACGCCGCGCTGTCCGTATTCAAAAGAGGGGATTCGGCCGTTACCGAGATCGATTCCGCGGCTGACCCGATTTGAAGCGTGATATCGAGGGACGCCGATTGGGCGACTTGGACGCGGACATTCTTCTGGACCGACTTGCGGAAGCCCTGGACTTCGACGGTGACTTCATAGAGTCCAGCGTTAAGGTAGGGGGCGGAGAAGTTGCCGGTTTGGGTGGTGGCAAGGGCGAGTTTGACGCCATTGGCTTGGTTGACGACGGTGACGGTCGCGTTGGGAATAAGGGCACCAGCCGGATCGGAGACGGTGCCCGATATGGTACCCCGGTCTGATTGCGCGAAAGCTACCAGCGAGAGGAGAAAGATCGAAAACAATTTCATAGAAGATTCGTCAGTTTATCACAGAAAAACGATATAATAGGCGCGAATATGAAGGATCGTCGGTCCGTATTAAAGGCGACGGCAGGCTTAGTTGCGGCCGTTCCGTTCCTCGAAGCGCAAGACCATTCCCAGCATGGGTTTTTGCAGATAGAGAAGCCCCCGCTGAAAAGAGCGCGATTTTTCAATCAGCAGGAAATGACGCTTTTAGAACAGTTGGTGGAGCAGATCATTCCCAGATCCGATACCCCGGGGGCGGCCGATGCGAATGTCCACTACTTCGTCGATTTCCAGGCGCATACCAACGCCAAGCTAGGCGCCCAGATCAAAAAGGATCTGGCGTGGGTCAAGAAGCAGGGATTTGGCAAGGGTGACGCGGCCAAACAGGTCGCCCTGCTGACCGAGTGGAGCAAGGCAAACGGCACCGAGCCCTGTCGAGTCTTTAAACAATTGAAGGACCTGACCATTGACGGTTACTACGGGACGAAGGAAGGCCTGACCCAGGAACTCGGTTGGAACGCGAATACGTTCCTGCGGGAGTTCAAGGGCTGCACGCATCCGGAGCATGGTGCCTAAACGTGTACATCCAAAAATCGCCCGAAGTGCATGATGTGATTGTGATTGGCAGTGGCGCGGCTGGCGGCATGGCAGCCTGGAACCTGACGCGGCAGGGCGTCAACGTCACGCTGCTCGACGCCGGTACCCGCTTTCGCAAGGAAGACTTTTGGTCGCATGTAAAGCCGTGGCAGTGGCGGGAACGGGTAGAGAAGGGGATGGCCCCGCCGAAGATCCGGCTCGACGAAAAGGAGCAGCCCTATTCGTGGAAGGAGCCAAACTACTTTGAGCTGATCCGGGTGTGGGGCAGGGGAGGGAAGACCAACATTTGGGGGCGCGTCTCCCTGCGGTATTCCGATGTCGATTTTGAGGGTCCGGCCAAGGACGGGTGGGAAATTCCGTGGCCCATTCGGTACAAGGACATCGCTCCGTATTACGACAAAGTCGAGCAGCAGATCGGTGTCTGTGGCGGTGATGACGATCAGGATTCGCTGCCGGGGTCGAAGTTCCACCTGCCTCCTCCGGCGCTGCGCTGCGGGGAGAAGTTCCTGCAATCGGCGGCGAAGCGACAGGGAATCAGTGTCGTAAACGTACGGAGAGCGGTGTTAACGAAGCCGCATAATGGGCAGAATCCATGCCACTACTGTGGGGCTTGCGGCCGGGGTTGCGACGTTGCCGCATTCTTCAATTCGACCGATTACTTGCTGGATCCGGCGGAGAAAACCGGCCGGCTGAAAATCATCGATAATGCCGTCGTGGCCCGGATTCTGTTAGGAGATAACGGCCTGGCCACCGGGGTCCAATATTTTGACCGGTATACGAAACAAGAACGGGTCATAAAGGGGAAAAGGATCGTACTCGGCGCTTCTTGCATTGATTCCACACGGATTTTGCTGAACTCAAAGTCGGCGAAGTACCCGACAGGGATCGGGAATACCTCAGGGGTCATCGGGAATTATCTCTGCGAACAGGTGCGGTTCCACATGTACGGGTTCGTGCCGGAGCTGTTGGGAACCAAAACGCTGAACGATGACGGGATTGGTGGCGAGCATATCTACATGCCGCGGTTCAACCATCGGGACGGCAAGAAGCGAGATTACTTGCGGGGATACGGGTCGCAGTTCTGGGGCACCGGGTCTCAGCCCGGGGCGGCGTTTGCCAAGCAGATGGATGGGTTCGGGTTGAGTTTCAAGGGAGCGGTAAAAAAGCGATACCCGGCCCTGGTAGCGATGCATCCATACGGTGAAACGCTGCCGCGGAAGGAAAACCGGATCAGTGTAGAGGGAACGCCGGTGGACAGGTACGGCGTGCCGACGATGCGGATCGAATACAACATCGGCGATAACGAGAAGAAGATGATCGCCGAAATGTACGACATGGCCGAGGGCGTACTCCGTGCGGCGAAGGCCGAGATTCTACCCTTCGAGCGCGGTTGGCTCGACAATTTCGGCAGCGCGATTCACGAACACGGAACGTGCCGTATGGGTGACGATCCGAAGCGGAGCGCGCTGAACGGATTCAACCAAATGCACGACGTAAAGAACCTGTTCGTCGTCGACGGCTCTGCCTTTTCGACGGCGTCGGAGAAAAACCCAACCCTGACCATTCTGGCGTTGGCTTGGCGGGCGACCGACAACCTGGCGCAAGAGATCAAGCGGGGGAATATTTAATTCCCCCACCGGGGCCCGTCGCCCTTAAGCGAACGGGCTCCGCTTCATCACATACTCCATCGCTTCTTTCGGCACCGTGTACTTCGCCAGCGCCTGGTTGCCGATATAGTTCAAATCCTTGAACCCGATCGGACTCGTGTAAAACGCGTCCACCGTCATCTTACGCACCCAGTCGAAAAACGCTACCCCAGCGCCTAACTCGTTCGCCCGACGCACCGTATATCCGGTAAAGTCCTTGTAAATCGGCGATTTTTGATACACCAACTCTTCGCCCTGCCGCTCGGCTAACTCCCGACCCGCTTCCACCAGAGCATCCAGCATCTGCGTCCGCTGCTCCGGTTTGGCTGCTACGAAAGTAGCTCGATAACGCTTCCGCATCTCCGCGTCCAGCCACGCCAACCCGCCATGGAAGATGTCCGCGATCTGCCCGTTCTGGCTCGCCAAGGTATCAATGAACTCCGGCGCTCCCGCGTCGACCGCGCTACCTGATACGCTATCGGCCGGCACAATCAACACCGCTAACTGCTGAATCGTCTTATACTCACCCGCGGTAAACGTCTTTACTTTGTAAATGCCGTTCTTCGCCTTCTCCGCGCCCGTTTCGGCGTGCACATGCTGCGCCGCCTCCACGTCCATCGCGCCCATCGCCGTCAGGCCCAGGGCCAGTGACCGGATCAACGCCCGCCGGTCGATCATCTCTAGCGGTACAAAGTTAGACATTGCCTTTCTTCATCTCCTCGGCCAGATAGTCGCAAGCGCGCCAGGCCAATGCATTAATCGTCAACGTTGGGTTCTTATCCGGGTTCGACGCAAAACTCGCTCCGTCCATCACAAACAGATTCTTCATCTCGTGCGTCTGGCAGTAACCGTTCAACACCGAATCCTTGGCCGACTTACCCATCCGCGCCCCGCCAACTTCATGAATAATCGTCCCGGGAATCGAAATCCCCTGCGATTCCCGCTGCGAAGCGCTCAAGCCGGCCACTTTCCCGCCCATGGCCGTGATGATTTCGCCAAAAGTTTTTTCCATGTGCCGCGCCTGCTTCCACTCGTAATCGGTCCACTTGAAGTGGAACTTCAGCACCGGAATGCCCCAGCGATCGACGACGTTTGGATCTAACTCACAGTAAGAGTGAATATTCGGAATCATTTCGCCGCGCCCGGCAAAGCCGATCGTATTGCCGTAGCCCTCCCGAATCTTCGACTTCATATTGGCCCCGTAACCATGTCGACGGGCCGCGCCATGATACGAACCGACTCCCGGCATACTGTAGCCACCGCCGATTTCAATATGATAACCTCGCGGGAAGTCTAACTTGTTATGTTTATCCCAAAGCCACCACGGCATGAATAAGTGCGCCCCACCGTAACCATCGGTGTTGTAATGCGGCATCCCTTCAAGTGCCGGCACCGTGCCGGACAACCCAAACCCCACCGTATCCATCAAGTACCGGCCCAGCAAGCCCGACCCGTTCGCCAACCCGTTCGGAAACTCCTTCGACTTCGAGTTCAGCAAAATCCGCGTCGACTCGCACGCGCTCGCCGCCAGGATGACGACCTTGGCCTTGATGATCTTTTCCGTCCGCGTCTTCTTGTCGACGTACAGCACGCCCGTGGCTTTTCCGTTTTCATCGGTCAGCACCTCGCGCACCATCGCCAGGTCGAACACCTTCAACCGCCCCGTCTTCATCGCCGGGAACACCTGCACCTGCGCCGAACTGTACGCCGAAGCCGACTGGCAACCCCGTCCGCATTGCCCGCAATAATGGCATGCCGCCCGGCCGTTCAGGTTCTTCGTAATCACCGCCCGCCGGTTCGCAATGCAGATCACGCCCAACTTGTCGCAGGCCTTCTTCACGAGCATCTCGTGCACCTTCGGCGGCGGCGCGGCGTGGAACTTTCCATCCGGGCAAGACGGTACGTTCTCCACCGTGCCCGCCACCCCGATAAACTCCTCGGCCTTGTCGTAGTAGGGCGAGATGTCCTGATACGAAATCGGCCAGTTGAAGCCTAGGCCGTCTTTATCGTAAGGCTTAAAATCGTACTCGGCAAACCGAAACGACATGCGCCCATAATGGTTGGTCCGCCCACCCAGAATACGGGAACGAAACCACTGAAACTGGCTCCCTTCGCCCACCGTATACGGCTCGCCTTCCAGCTCCCAACCCCCGCTCGTCGTCGAGAAAAATCCGAACGGCTTGCCCTTGCCGAAGTACGCCTTGCCGCCCTCTTCCGCGCCACGATGATCGTAGTCGGTCGGAACTTTATGTTCCTTGAACTCCGTGCCCACGTCGAGCATCGGGCCCGCCTCCAGCAGCGCTACCCTCAGGCCCTTCGCCGTGAGCACGTGCACCGCCGTGCCGCCACCAGCGCCTGAGCCAACCACTACCGCGTCAAAGATTTCCTGACTGATCGCATTCTGAGCCATGAGTCCCTATTCCATCACAACTTGGGCCTTGCTGCGAAGCGCCTCAAAAAGTGATGTAATACGCCCACCACCGTGATCAACCGCCGAACCTTTCTCGCCGCTGCTGCCGCCCCGCTCCTCGCCCCTCTCCACGCGCAGGATCCTTGGCCCTCGCCCGTCATCGATATCCATCTCCACCCCCGTCGCGACGGCGTCTCCTCGCTCGACCACGTCCAGGGCGCAGGCATGGCCCAAGCCGTACTCTTAACCCACCTTAAAGACCAGGATCGTGCCGCGGAACAGATCGCCCGGCACCCCGGGAGATTCGCCTGGTTCGTCGCCGCCGATCCCTCCCTGCCTGGCTCCATCGCCGGCCTGACCCAAGCGCTGAAGGACGGTGCCATCGGCATCGGCGAAATGAAAAATCATACTGCCGCCGATGCCAAAGACATGCGACGCGTGTATGACCTCGCCGCCGACCATAAAGCCCCCGTTCTGATCCACTTCCAAGAATCCTCCCCCTTTGCCGCCGAAGGCACCTGGAACACCGGCTACCGACACTTCGACAAAATCCTCAAAGCCCACAAAAAAACCACCTTCATCGGCCATGCAAACTTCTTTTGGGCCAGCATCAGCGCCGACGTCCCCGCCAACAGCGAATATCCCTCCGGACCGGTTAAGCTCGGCGGCCTCACCGATCGCTGGCTCGCCGATTTTCCGAACCTCTTCGGCGACCTCTCCGCCAACTCCGGCCACAACGCCCTCACCCGCGATCCCTCCTTTGCCCGATCCTTCCTCGCCCGTCACCAAAACAAACTCATGTTCGGCAGCGACTGTTCCTGCAAGGATGGCCGCGGCACCGGCAGCGGCGCACTCTTGCCCAGCCTCAAACGAAAGTGCGTGGGTCGGGAAACCCTCACCCGTCTCCAGGAATTATCCTCGCCGGATGTCTTCAAAAAGCTCGCCTGGAGTAACGCGCACGGCGTTCTTCGCCTTCCAGTCTGACGGATTATCCGTAAAACAAATATTCGAGAGAATTCTAATTCTTTTCCCACTAATTAACGAAGGGTGATGGATTACCCTTGTTCAATGGAAGGGAGACAGGGAATGTTTCAGTCGTCCGCAATGCATCTCACCGAAGATCAGCTAGAAAAATACATATTGCAACAAGTCTCCGAACCGGCTGCCGCCGCCGTTGAAGAGCACCTCCTCGTTTGTTCTGATTGCCAACAACAACTCGAACAGCTCGAAGTCTTTACCAATACGCTCCGCGCAGTGGCTCCTGTTTTGGACCGCGAGGATCGGCTCGCCGACGCTCAGCCCGGTCTCGGCCAACGGCTCTTCGGTTGGATTCGCAGCCCCCTGCCCGCCCTCGCCTTTGGCGCCGCCACCCTCTTCGCCGTCTTCGTCGTTCCGATGGCCTATCGCACCGATCCGGTGCTCGGCCCACCGGTCACCCTCGAACTCCAAGCCATCCGCGCCGCCTCCGCGCCCGAAGCTCCCGCCGGTCGGCCGCTCGTGTTGCGGGTCGAACTGAGCGGTCTCGCCCCGGCAACCTCTTACCGCGCTGAACTCGCCGCTGGCAACGGTGACGTCATACTGACTCGGTCCCTGCAGGCTGCCGAACCGCCTTTCGCCCTCTTCACCGTCGAGAAGAACCTACCGGCAGGACGCTATTGGCTCCGCCTCTATGGCACCGATCACGCCGAAGCCATCCGCGAGTTCGGCTTCGCCATCCGATAGCCTACTGCACCGGGTCCGGGGTGAGCTGCTGCATGAAGCGAATCACCTTGGTCGGATATTGCCGGCGCGCCGGGTTATAAGCCTTTAAAATCCCCAAGGCCGTCCGGCCCCGGTAGATAGGCGAGCGCTCGAATCTACCGGCGACGTATTGAATTCCGGCCTCGACCGACTTAAATCCGGTACGGCCGGAGTTCCAGCCAAACACGTTCTTCGGCCTACCGTGCTTTCCGCCGCTCGTCTCCACCATCGCAATGCCAGGCAAAAGTCGCCAATCCAACTTATGTTGATCCGCGGCCTCCAAAAAAGCGGCCGCCTTCGTATGAAGCGGGCTACCATGCTTCTTGAAAAAGGACTTCAACTTCGTACAACGATCATCCTGGCCGCATTCTATCGGAGCGCCGTGCAGAACAGGACTGAGAATCGCTAATCCCGAAATCACGAAGCCGGATAAAAAGTATCCATGGTTTAGGCGAACAAACATCCCCCATAGAGTAACCCATCCGTGGATACCATTGGGTTAAGGATTCCCCATGGTAACCTTCGAGAGAAGCATGCTCTCCACCATCCGCCTCGTCTCGCCCCTCCTTGCTATCCTCTCTCTACCCCTCCCGGCCCAACTCGTCGTAGTCTTAAACTCCGGTGACGAGATGATCTCGCTTATCGACCAAAAATCCCGCAAAGAGACCAAACGCTTTCGCATCGGCAAAGAGCCCCACCACCTCCTCGCCACCCCGGATGACAAGTTCCTCATCGTCGCCAACGCCGCTTCGAACGAACTCGTATTCCTCGACCGCCACTCCGGCGAAATCAAAAATCGTCTCCGCGACATCGCCGACCCCTACCAAATCGGCTTCAGCCCCGATGGCAAATACTTCATCTCCTGCTCGCTCCGCCTGCACCGCGTCGACATCTATTCCGGTACCGATTTCAAACTCCTCAAGCGCCTCCCCGCCGCCAAAACCCCCAGCCATCTCGCTTACGACAAATCGTCCTCCTTCGCCTTTATCACCCTCCAAGACACGAACGAACTCATGGCGATCGATCTCAAAACACAAAAAGAGGTCTGGCGCATGGCCGTCGGATCCCTCCCGTCTGGCATCTGGATGACTCCGGACGATAAACACCTCCTGATCGGCATCATGGGGCGCGACTATGTCGAGGTCATCGACTGGCGCGCTCGCAAACAAGTCAAGAAAATCGTTACCGGCAAAGGCGCCCACAACTTCATCTCCGCCGGCGATGGCCGCCATGTCTATCAATCCAACCGCGTCGACGCCGTCATTACCAAAATCGATCAGGACTCCCTCACCGTCGTCGATCGTTACCAAGCCCCCGGCGGCCCGGACTGCATGGAGCTCTCCGCCGACAAGAAGGAACTCTGGTTCACCTCCCGCTTCGCCCGCAAAGTCTCCATCCTCGATCTGGCTTCAAAAAAGGTCGTCCAGCAGATTACCGTCGGAAAATCGCCCCACGGCATCTACCTTTCCGCCCACGGACCCCGGCAAACCTTCCGATGAAACAGTTTGCCGCCGCTCTCCTTCTCGCCGCTCAGTTGCCCGCCGCCTGCTCGAGTACCCTCTTTCTCACGATCGACACCGGCAACATGGAACCTGCCGAGCAGATCGCCGCCATCCTCCGGAAGCACCAAGTCAAGGCCACGTTCTTCCTGGCCGACGAAAAAACGAAACGTGGCGACACCACCCTCGACCTCGCCTGGGCCCCCTTCTGGCGCTCGCTCGTCGCCGACGGCCACAAGTTCGGCTCCCACACGTGGCGCCATTTCTACTTCCGCCGCGATCTCCCCAACGGCCGCGTCGCTTACGTCCCCTTCAAGGGCGGAGAACCCGATTCCCTCGACCAAACCGGCGTCTGCGAAGAACTCCGCCGCGTCGATCGACGTTTCCACGAAATGACCGGCCGTCATCTCGACCCCCTCTGGCGAGCCCCCGGCGGCAAAACAACCCCCGGTGTCCTCCGCATGGCGCAAGCTTGCGGCTTCCGCCATGTCGGCTGGACGCCGCATGGTTTCCTGGGTGACGAACTGTCCAGCCAGGCGTTCCCGAACCGCCGCTTACTCGAAAGATCGCTGCGCTCCATCGGGAAAAACGAAATTCTGGTAATGCACTTGGGCATCTGGTCCCGCCGGGACCCTTATTGGCCGATGCTCGACCCGCTCCTCACAGGCCTAAAAAAAAGGGGCTATTGCTTTGCCCCTCTCCCTTCCGACCGCTAGCCGCCTGTTACAGACCTCGGACCGTTGGCCATCTCCTGCCAAGGGCTGATCCTAATTGGCTCGCCCCTAACGAACCATCGACATCGATCACACCGGCAAACTCGAACCGACCATCGCCGAAGAACTTGGCTGTTAGGATCGGGAGCCTCTCGGCTATGGTTTAACTGAGGCGTGAGTACTGGTCTGCATCGCGTTGGCGGAGAAGGTGAGATTCGAACTCACGGTACCCTCTCGGGTACGACGGTTTTCAAGACCGGTGCCTTAAACCGCTCGGCCACTTCTCCACTAGAACAATCGAACTTTTTTAAGTTTACCGCATTCAGGCGGCTATAATAGGAATGCTTGGAACTTGAAAAAACGCTGCTTCGCAAAGTAGGCGAGGCCATCAAAAAGTTCGATATGATTCGCGATGGAGACCGCGTCGCCGTCGGCTTATCCGGCGGTAAGGACTCCGTGACCCTGCTCGAAGCGCTCATCCTGCTGCAAAAGCGCGCCCCGATCAAGTTTTCCGTCTCCGCCTTCACCATCGAACAGGGCAAATTTCTCGCCTCCATCAAGCCGTTTGGCGAGTACCTTCGCGCTCGCGGCGTCGAATGGGAGTATTTTGAGGATGGCCCCAGCTTTCGCCTCCTCGAAGAACAGCCCGACCATGGCTGCGATATGTGCAGTCGCTTCCGTCGCCGCGCCGTGTACGAAGTCGGAAAGCGCATGGGGGTCAATGTCATCGCCCTCGGCCACACGATGGACGATTTCTGCGAATCGCTCCTCCGCAACGCCATGTACACCGGGCGCATGGCCGCCCTTCCAGCCGTTACCAACTCCGCAGCGGGCGACTTCCGCCTCATCCGACCCCTGGTCTACGTCAGCGAGGCCATCACCACCGCCTACGCCGCCCAACTCTCCGCTCCCGTCATTCCCTGCGGCTGCTCCCAAAAAACCGGCACCGTCCGCGGAACCCTCCGCCATATCTTTAAGGACCTCGAAGTCGAGCATCCCTTTCTCAAAGAAAATTTGCTTTCGGCGATGGGCAACCTGGAGACGTCCCGTCTCCTCGACCCCCGCTATCTCCCCGAGGATTGCGGGGGCAAACCGGTTACCCCGGCCGCTGTAAGCCTCTTCCCGGTTGTCATGGATATGTAACCAACTTGGCGTTGCAGTTCAAAAAACCCTCTGCGACACTAAGGGGTTATTGATCTCGGCCGAACCACTCTCTTGAAACTTTGCCAGGTAGCATTCACTGAGGCGCTATGAGATTTCTTCCCAAGGAAGAGAAATTCTTCGAACAGTTTAACCACCAGACCCGCATTATTGCCCAAGCCGCTGAGACTCTGGCAGATGGGGTCACCAAAGGGAACTCCCATCTCAAATTGATGGCTCCCCGCATCGAAGAGCTTGAACACGAAGGGGACGAAGTTGTCCACGAACTCTTCACCCGGCTCAATCAGACCTTCATCACTCCGCTCGACCCGGAGGATATCCATTCCCTCTGCTCCCGCCTCGACGATGTGCTCGATGGCATTGAAGACGTCGCCCATCGCCTGCTCTCCTATCGGATCGATCCCATCCCCGGTCCGATCGTGCAAATCTGCAACCTGATCCACGATTGCTCTCGCGAACTCACGAAGGCCGTCGCCGCGCTCGATGACATGCCTCGGATCGTGCAGCATTGCATCGAAATCAATCGCATCGAAGGCGAAGTGGACGTGATCGTCCGTCAAGCGGTCGTTGACCTCTTCGACAACGAAACCAACCCCATCCAAGTCATCAAGCTCAAAGAGATTTATGACTATCTGGAAAGCACCGTCGACGCCTGCGAGGATGTCGCCGACGCCCTCCAGAACATCGTGGTTAAAAATAGCTAGCCTTTCGCCATGGATACCACCCTCATCCTGGTAGCCCTGATCATCGCGGTCGCCTTGGCCTTCGATTACATCAACGGCTTTCATGACGCAGCCAACTCCGTTGCCACCATCATTGCGACCCGCGTCCTCTCGCCCTTCCAGGCCGTCGCCTGGGCCGCCTTCTGGAACTTCATCGCCGCCTTCGCGTTCGAAACGGGCGTCGCCTCCACCGTCGGAAAGGGCATGGTCGACCTCAAAATCGTCACGCCCTATGTCATCCTCGCCGGCCTCCTCGGAGCCATTACGTGGGATCTGATTACCTGGTATTTCGGCCTCCCCACCAGCTCCTCCCACGCCCTTCTCGGCGGTTACGGCGGTGCCGCCATGGCGAAAGTCGCCATGACCGTCGGCGTCTCCCACATCTTCGAAGCCCTCGTCATCGATGGCTGGATCAAAACCATCGCCTTCATCGTTATCTCGCCTCTGCTCGGCATGTTGCTCGCCTATCTGTTAATGATCGCCATCTTCTGGATCTTCCGCCGCGCCTCCCCCACCAAGATGGATAACTGGTTCCGCATGCTCCAGCTTCTCAGCTCGGCGATCTTCTCCTTCGCCCACGGCACCAACGACGCCCAAAAAACGATGGGCATCATCACCGGCGTCCTGGTCACCGCCGGTTACTTGAACACCTTTGTCGTCCCCGTCCCGGTGATCTTCGCGGCCCACATCGCCATCGGCCTCGGCACGCTCAGCGGCGGCTGGCGGATCATCCGCACGATGGGAGGCCGCCTCACCCGCCTCAAGCCCCGTGGTGGTTTCAGTGCCGAAACCGCCGCCGCCATGTCCATTCTCTTTGCGACCTATCTGAAGATGCCCGTCTCCACCACCCACGTCATCGCGGGTGCCATCGTCGGCGTCGGCTCCATTCAGCGTCTCAAAGCCGTCCGCTGGGGTCTGGCCACCAACATCATCTGGGCGTGGGTCATGACCATCCCCGCTTCCGCCCTTGTCGGTGCCGTCGTCATGTTCTTCATCCAACTGGCCTTCGGAAAGAACTAGTCTCCCGCCTTCAGAAATACGACGTTACTCACCTGTATCGGTTTCTGACTCATCGTCACGAAACGCAGCTCCGCCTGCTCCGGGGCATCGGCTCCCGAGTTCCAGCGGAACTCCTTTTGCTCAAATTCCCCGCTAAATTCTTCGATCAGCGCGTTTTGCTCCCGATGATCGTACTGCGCGCCCCCGTAAAGGTCCACGCTCAATAGCTGCTCCTGCCCCATCGTCAGCCGCTCCTTTCCCGCCGGCCCACGGACCGCAACACTTACGACATACTCGGTGTTCTTTTCGAGCTTCACCGGCCGCGACAAGATACTGATTCCACCCGTCCCGCCCGAACACAGCACCGGCTCCCGATCAAACCCGGTCACGGCGCTGCCCGTGCTCCACCCGCCCATCTCTCGCCTCCCCCGGAAAACTGGACTTTCCGAAGCCGCAACGGCCGCCGGGCCATCGATGAAAATCGCAATCGTACCCCGACCGGCGTTTCCGCCCCGGTCTTCCAAATGAACTTCGCTGGCTGGTAGTTTCCATTGTGCTTTCGCCACTCCGCGCTCTGCCCCGCAAACTCCACCCGCAACCCCTCGGTCGATCCCGCCTCGCCCTGCACATCGAGCAACACGGTGTATTCCCGCTCCGGCTCCACCACCACGTCGTGCTCCATCACGCTCACCTGCTTCCCATCGGAAACCAAAATCCCTTCCGCGTCCGGGCCAATCTCTGCCATCGACATCGCCCATGTCGACCAAGCCGAATGGTACAGCCGGTCCATTGCCCCCGACCCGTCAACCTCTCAACCCCCCCTAACCCCGGATCCTGCGCCACCATTGCCCCCTGAATCGCCGGTGCCTGGCGCTGCAACCAAGTCGACGCCGTCACCCCGGCCCCGCTCACGACCAGCAACACCGCCCCCACCGCCAACCCCTCCTTCCTCCCCCGCAGGCCCACCAGCCCAACCGCCGCGAACCCATACAGCGGAATCAGCAACGCCACCCCATATCGCCCCTCCACCAACATCAGGCTGTGCAATCCTATATGTCCTAAGATCAACGTCCCCGTCAGAATCACCGCCCCTTTCTCCCCCGCCGTAAGCTCGCTCCGCCTCCGCCACACGAATCCCATCGTCCAAAATCCCAGCCCCACCACCGCCCAGTTCGCCCCCGCGACAAACGGGGAATACCAAGGCGCTGGATCCTCAACATAGGGCAACGGCAGATCCTGGTCAAACAGAGCAAAAACATGGACCACCCACGTTTTCAGCCCCGCTATTGGATGCCGGAAGTACCATCCCAGCGGATCCGCCGTCGCCGCCTCGACATCGACTAAGAATGGATTTTCGTATTTAATTCGCGCATCGGCTCCCGGCACAATCGACGTCGCGTACTTCAAAAACAGCACGCCCATCCTCTGCTGCAGCGGCACCAGTTTCGTCGCCACAAACGGCGTCGCCTCGCCGTGATAAAGCTGGTTGTTCGGATACTGCGGCCACCAAGGAATCAGGATGAAGAATAGCCCCAACACCGCCACCCACTGCCGCCGACGCAGCGCCAAACCCACCACCAGCAACCACACCGGAACCATAAACAGATTCGCCGGCCGCACCATCACCATCGCGCCGCAAACCAAGCCGCCCACCGCATGCAGCCAACCCGGCAACCGACCCGCCCAAGCCGCAATGGCACCCGCCAGCAGCGCCGTCCCCATCGAAAGCGACAAAGTCTCGGTCAGGTAGTAGCACGGATACAAAAGCGCAAAAGAATGCGCCACCACCGCCGCCAACTGCGCACTCCCGCACGCCGCAGCGCCCACCACAGCATCGCCGCCGCCCCGAAATGGAGCCCCACCTGAACCGCCCACACCGACACCCGCTCCGGCCGCTCCACCACCTTCGCCAATTGCCATGCCAAGGTCAGGAAGGCGGACACCCATAGGTCCGTAACTCCGACAAGTAATGTTTCGAAAAGATACCGCTCTTCTCGATATCTTTGGCGATGAGCCGATACCCCTCGGCGTCGTGGATGATCGGCACCTCCGCCGTATGCTGACCCAACCAATAAGCCATCACGGGGGCTATGAGCGTTACCGCGCACAGAATCAACCGCTCGGCCATACGACCATCGTTCCTCTTTGTTATCGTCTGCGTCTTCTTCTTAGCCATTCCTACGTCCTTTCGTTCCGCAGCACCAGAGCCGCTCCCAACAGGAAACCGCACGCCGTCAGCCCCGAACCCACCGTCAAACTCCACGGCCAAAAACTCATCGCGACCTCGTGTTCACCGGCACCGCCGATGAAGACTCCTCGGACGCCCCCATTCACGATCTCGATCGGCACCGCCTTCCCATCCACCGTCGCCGTCCATCCCGGAAACCACGTATCGGCCACCACAAACAGGCTCCGCCCCCCCTCGGTCGCCACCCGCCATGCAAGCCGCGTATTTTCGATCCGTTCGCTTACCACCCGCCCACCGCCCAACGTCTCCGCCTTCGCCGCTCCTTCCACCATCGCCTGCCGACCCGGTTCAAACCCGCCCGCCTTCGCCCACAAAGCCTGCGCCGCCGCGAAATCCGCCACCGGAACGACCTCCCGCGCAAATCGGAACCGCCGCAACGCCGCCGGATTCTCAAATACCGTAATTCCTTCCCGCGACGCCGCCAACTCCGTGTAGCCCTTCGCCCCGCGCACCGCCGCGACACTCTCCGGCCACTTCGTCAACACAAACCGCACCCCCAACGACGAAAGCAGCGCCTGCCTCGCCACCAGAAACTCACCGCCCGCGCCGTTCAGCGCGAACCCCGTCAACGCCTGATACCGCTTCATCCACATCGGCGTGAAGTCATTCGCCACGTTCAACCCATACATCATGCTTTGCAGCGGATACGCCTCTCCCACCCGCGGATCAATCGGCAGAATCCGCTCATGCACCGGATCATACCCCTTCTCAAACAGATACCGGATCTCACTCTTCCGCTCCCGCCCATACAGGCTCGTCGTATCCGGATTCGCGTAGATCGTCCGATTCACGCTCCAAACGTCCACCAGCAGCACTAAACCCCACACCCATCCCGGCGCTCTCCGCCAGAGACACAATCCTGCCGCGCCCAGCGCCAACACCGGAAACAGCAACGTCGGATGCAGCCACTGCGTGTTCACCGCCCGCCAATGCGCCGCCGAAAACCCACTCACCACCACGTTCACGGACTCATGAATCGGCACCATCGACGTCCACCCCAACCCCGCCGCCACCATCGCCCCCACCACCGCAAAACTCCGCCACCGCCTACCCTCCCCGAAACGCTCCAACCCCATCGTCGCCAGCACGCTCACCGCCAGCGCCATCTCCTGCCGATGCCGCCCCGCCGCCCGAAACAGGTTGTAGCCCGGAACCCGAAACAACACCTCCTGCACCGGTGCAAATCCCAGCGCCAGCACCGCGCTCACCACAAACACCCCGCTCCAAAACCAGGCATCCCGCCCTCTCGCCAGCCCCGCCAGCACGAGCGGTGCCAAACCGCAATACAGAAACACTTCCACCAATTGCGCGTCCTTGGCGTAGCTCGGCACCCCATGCATCCCGCCCAACACGTTCGGCACAAACAGCCCCGCCCAATGCGCCCCCGGCAACGCATTTTCATTAAACATCGCCAAACTCAGCGCCTCTCGCGTGATATGCGGCAGCGTCTCCCAAACCGCCATCAACTGCAGCGAACTCAAAAGGAATCCCAGCAAACCCATCAGCCCTAACCCCGCCGCCGCCCGCCGCCACCCCCCTTCGCTCCGCCAAAACCAGTACGGCCCCACCACCATCAGCCCATACAAGGTCACCTGCGGGAAACCCGCCAACAGCGAAAACCCCAACGCCACCCCCGCGCCCGCCGCCTCTCGCCCCCGTCCCGTGGCCGCGTGACGAGCCGCAAACAGCAACAGCAACGGCAGCCAAATCGCCGTCGTCACCATCGATTGATGTCCCTTGTGCGCCACCAGAAAGCCGCCCGCCAAAAACGATAGGCCCCCGAAGATCGCCGCCTCCCGTCCCCGGCCCACCTGCCGCATCCATAAGTAGAAAAAGAATCCCGCCATCGCATAATGGCCCAGAATGAATACGTTGAATCCCAACGTATTCGGCAGCAGCGCCATCACCACCAATCCCGGCGCGTAAAAGGGCTGAAACTGGGTATTCGCGAAGGAAAACTGCCCTAGTTGCACGTCCGGGTTCCACGCCGAAAAACTCGTCGCGAATAACTTCGACGGCAACCCGGCCGTGTAACTATCGCCGCCGCCGAGTAACTGGATCCACAGGTTGCATTCGGAGCCGTGCAGCCCCCACGCCGCCAGTAAGTATAGCCCAAATATCGCCGCCCACCGCACCATCATCTACTTGGCAACCGAAACCAAAAAGGTACCACCCGGTTCCAGCCCTTTTCCCGCGCCGTTGCCATCCATCGCAATCGCGTACATCTGCTTCTTGCCTGCAAACTTCCCTTGGAAGGCGACCCCAAAATGAACCACCACCCGCTCCGCCGTCCGCTCCACCCGCGTCCCCGCGGCCTTCAACTCACACTGCTGATTGCTCACCGCACTTTTGCCCTCTAGCTCCTGCACCCCGCTCCCGTTGTCATTCACAAGCCGCGCCTTCCCCGTCGCCACCTCGGCGATCAAGTAGCAAGCGTTCGCCCCCGACGGCTCCGTATTCACCAAAACGCCCATGAAAATAGGTTCCGGCTTCCCCGCCGCCCGCTCCAGCGTCAACGTCAAGTCGCCCTTCTCGGCCTTGCTCTCCAACTTGCCGAACATCGGGCTCGTCTCCATCGGCACCGCCACCTTCTCCGCCGCCGGCCTCCCGCAGCTCCCCAGGAATGCGATCAATCCCATCAAGCCCATTCTAATCTTCATCATCTATCGCTCTCCTACTTTCCGAAATCGAACGTCCCGCACCTGAATCGGCCTCTGGCTCAGCGTCTCAAAACGCAAATCCGCCCGCTCCGGCGCATCGGCTCCGGAGTTCCAGCGGAACGATTTCCGCTCAAATTCTCCGCTAAAACTCTCCACCACCGCCTCTTGCTCTCTATGATCGTAATCGGATCCGCCGAAGAGATCAATCCGCAGCCCCCGGGCCCGCCCCGCGGGCCCCCGCACCTCGAACTCCACCACGTATTCGGTGTTCTTTTCGAGCGTCACCCCCCGCGACAGCAGGCTGACTCCCACTCCGCCAATACACATCACGGCCTCCCGATCAAAGCCCGTCTCGACCCGTTCCTTCCGCCATTCCGCCAGCGTCCCATTCCCCCCCGTAAACCGAACGTCGCGAATCCGCAGCGGCCGACGCGCCAACGTCGCAAACCGCAACCGCGTCCCCGCTGGCGCATCCGGCCCGCTGTTCCAAGTGAACCGTACCCGTTCATACGCACCCGTATGCAACCGCAACACGCCATTCTGTTCCGGATGGTCATACGCCGCCCCCCCGTACAAATCCACACTCAACTCCTCGGTCGAACCCTTGTCCCCCCGCACTTCAAACTCCACCGTATACTCCCGGTTCGGCGCGATCCGTACATCATGTTCCAGCAAACTCACCTGCTTCCCATCGGAAACCAGCACCCCCTCCGCCTCCGACCCCACCCCCGCCATTGTTATGCCCCACGTTGCCCACGGCGCCTGGCACAACGTATCCATCGGCCGCCGACCCGTCAACCGCTCCACCACCTCCCCCAATCCCGGGTCCCGCTCCACCATCGCCGCCTGAATCGCCGGCGCCTGCCGCCGCATCCACGTCGAAAGCCCCACGCCTCCCCCGCTCACGAGCATCACCACCGCCCCCGCCGCCATCCACTCGTTCCGGCTCCCCCCTCGCCCCAATCCAACCAGCCCCACCGCCGCGAACCCATACAATGGCACCAGCATCGCCACCCCATATCGGCCCTCCACCGAAAACAAGCTGTGCATCGCCAAATGCCCTAAAATCAGCACCCCCACCAAGACCACCGCCCATCGTTCCCCCGCGGTGGATCTCCGCCAAACCCCTGCCATCGTCAATAGCCCCAACCCCACCACCGCCCAGTTCGCCCCTGCAACATAGGGCGAATACCAAGGCGCCACATCTTCGGCGTAAGGCCACGGCAGATCCTGATCCAGCAGGTTGAAAACATGGCTCCCCCAGGTCTTCAACCCTTCCGCCGGATGCTTCGCATACCAGCCCAGCGGATCCGAAATCCCCTCTTCGATATCGACGAGAAACGGATTCTCATACTTCACCCGCGCATCCGCCCCCGGCACAATGGAGGTCGTATACTTCAAAAACATCACCCCCATCACCCGCATCGCCGGCACCAGCGCCGAAGCCACCATCGGAGTCGGTTTCCCGTGATAAAGCCGATTATTCTCCCACTGCGGCCACCACGGAATCAAAACGCAAACCAACCCCAAAACCGCCACCCACTGCCGCCTCCATAGCCCCAAACCCACTACCAGCGCCCACATCGGCAGCATAAACAAGTTCGCCGGCCGTACCATCGCCATCGCCCCGCAAACCACCCCCCCCATCACCCAGAACCAACCCGGCAAACGCCTGCCCCACGCCGCAATCCCCCCGGCCAGCAGCAACGTTCCCATCGACAACGACAAACTCTCCGTCAGAAAGTATCCCGGATACAGCAGTGCGAACGGATGCGCCACCACCCCCGCATACCCCGCCGTCGCCACCCAACTCCTTACTCCCGCCCGCCGCAGCGCCAGCCATAAACACCACGCGGCGCCCATATGCAGCCCCCACTGCACCCCAAATCCCACCCATCGCTCCGACCATCCCACCGCCTCGGCCAGCCGCACGACCCAACTCAAAAACGCCGGATACCCATAGGTCCGTAACTCCGACAAATAGAATTTCGAAAATACCCCGTCCTTCAATATGTCCTGCGCGATCTGACGGTACCCCTCCGCGTCATAAACCAACGGCAACGGAACGACATGCCAACCGTAGATAAGCGCCAGCAACACCGCCACGGCTGTCGCCCACCACCAAACCAGTCGCTCGGAGAAATTTGAAAGCCGCAAGGTAAGTTCTAACTTTCCAGCGTACCAATAAATATCTGCGAACCTTTCTCAAGCTCGCGCGCATACAACCAAGGGCCGAATATACATAATCTCCGCTTCGCCCTGGGAATCCCCCGCCAGTCCCCCGTCGTCTCCCATGTCGACATCCTCTCACTAGCCTTCGGCATTGGGGCCAATACCGCTATCGTCGCCCTTTTCGAGCAGGTGCTCCTCCGCCCCCATCTCCCCAATACCGCAGCCAGCGCGCCCGCCCTTGTGCCTGCCGCATCCTGATACCGACCCTACACGGCCACCCACCATCCCTTACGCCTCAGGCCGCGCCCAACTCGGCCCCGCAAACCGTCCCCGCACCCCGCCCCACCACAACAAACCCAATCCCACCACCACTCCCGCTAATGTCTTGCCCGCCAATGCGTTCGGCGGCATCACCAACACCCCGCAGATAAAAATCGTATAAACAATCGCCAATAAATTCACCCACCATCCCGCCCGCCCCAACGTCCACTCCGCCTCCCCGATCCACTCCTGCCGCTTCCGCCACCCCAACCACACTGGAATTACATATGCCCAGTACAGCGCCACCGTACTCAACGAGGTCACTACCGGCACCGCCTCCCCCCACGCCATCAACCCAATCGAGCACCCCGCCATCGCCAACACCGCCCCCCGCGGCACGCCGTTCCCGTCCACCTTTCGGAAATGCTCCGACCCCGGCAATCCCCCATCCCGCGCAAATGAATACACCGTCCGCGACGCGGAAACCAACGTCGACATTCCACAAAACCACATCGCCAGCGAAACCCCTAAGCTCATCAAAACACCCGCCCTCTCCCCCAACGCCCCCGTAAAAATCGCAATCGCCATCGGCGTGCTCGTCCCCGTCGGCACTTTCTGTATCGCCAGCGTCAACATCAGCAGCAACACATACCCAAACACCCCCGCCACCGCCACCGACAGTACCATCCCCCACGGCGCCTTCGTCCGCGGATTCTCCGTCTCCTCCGCCATATGCGCCGATGCATCAAACCCTGTAAATGTCCAATGCGCCTGCAAAAGCCCCAATAAAAACACCCACCCATACGGCGTCCCCGCCGACCGCTCCCAAAGATAGGAAACCGGGCGCAAAGGCGCTCCCCACCACAGCGCCCCCAAAATCAACAAAACTCCCGCAATATGTACCGCCACACTCGCGTCATTCATCCACGAAACCCACTGGACCCGCAGCAAGTTAAACAGCGCCTGCCCCACCGTCAGCAACACAAACAACGAAAACACCCGTTCTCCCGGCCACCCAATCACCGGCCCCAAAAACTGTGCACAGCTGTAGTTGATCCCCGCCAGCATCCCCATCAAACCCACTAGGTTCATCCACGAGACAAACCACGCCGTCCCCGGTGCTCCCAGCGCCGCCGTCCAATGGTACATCGCCCCCGAGGTCGGAAACGCCGAACACAGCTCCGCCATGCTCGCCGCCAACAGCAGCGAAAACACCGTCGCCAGCGGCCATCCCAGCGTCATCTCCAGCGGCCCACCCATCTCAAAACCGTAGCCGTAAAGCGTCACCGCTCCCGTCAAGATCGAAATGATCGAAAATGAAATAGCGAAATTCGAAAATCCGCCCATGCTCCGCCATAACTCCTGGGCGTAGCCATATTTAGACAGTCCTGCTTCGTCGGGTTGCGGCACGGTCTAGCCATCATCGCGCATCCCCGACGCTGATGCGTTGCTTTATCAATCGCGAACGAGTTATCATTATCGATAAATGGATCTCATTAATAAGCTTCCCGTCACCGTACTCTCCGGCTTCCTCGGCGCCGGAAAGACCACGGTCCTCAACCACGTCCTCAACAACCGGGACGGCCTCCGCGTCGCTGTCATCGTCAACGACATGAGCGAGATCAACGTCGACTCTCGCCTGGTCGCCCAAGGTGCCACTCTCAGTCGCGTCGACGAACAACTCGTCGAAATGTCAAACGGATGCATCTGCTGCACCCTCCGCGACGACCTCCTCAAAGAGGTCCGCCAACTCGCCGAACAAAACCGCTTCGACTACCTCCTCATCGAATCCACCGGCATCTCCGAGCCCATGCCCGTCGCTGCCACCTTCAGCTTCGTCAACGACTCCGGCGCGACTCTATCCGACGTCGCTCGCCTGGACACCATGGTCACCGTCGTCGACGGCGAGAAATTCCTCGAAGACTATCTCTCCCTCGATGAACTCCACGACCGCAACCTCCAACTCAACGAAGACGATCAGCGCAACATCGCCGACCTCCTCATCGATCAAATCGAATTCGCCAACGTCCTCCTCGTCAATAAGACCGACCGCATGACGTCCATCGAAGTGGAGCAACTCCAAGCCATCCTCAAATCTCTGAACCCCGACGCCACCGTTATCCCCATCGAACGAGGCCGCGTTTCCCCCCGCGCCATCCTGGCCACCGGTGCCTTCAACGAAGAACTGGTCGCCGAATCAGCCGGTTGGCTCAAGGAACTGCAAGAGTTCTCTCACGCCCCGGAGTCCGAGGAATACGGCATCTCCAGCTTCGTTTACCAAGCCCGACGCCCGTTCCACCCTGAGCGGCTCAACGCCGCGCTCGACCAAGGCTGGGAGAACGTGCTCCGAGCGAAGGGCATGATGTGGCTCGCTTCCAAAAACGACATCATCGGCGTCTACTCCCAGGCCGGAAACTGCGTCGGCGTTGAACCGCTCCGCCGCTGGTACGCCGCCAGCCCTAAGGAAGCCTGGCCCGAAGACGAGGCCACCCTCAACGCCCTCGGCAAGGGTTGGCACCCCGAGTTTGGTGACCGCTTGCAGGAAGTCGTCTTCATCGGAGCCGGAATGGACCAGTCCGCAATCGAAGCCGCGCTGAACCGTTGCTTGCTCTCCGACCAGGAAATGGTCGATGGTCCGGTCGCTTGGGCCGCCTACCGGGATCCCTTTGGTCCGTGGGTGGAGGAGGAAACATAGGCCGGTTCGAAACCCTTCACCTTCCGACCCTGCCACAGCATCACCGCCGCGGCGATCGCGGAAAGCGCTCCGAGGCCAAACAAGTCCCGCCCGCCGCATTCGTACAGCGTCGCCTCTTCTCCCGCCGAAGCCTGCATCGATTCGAACCCCGAAACCGTCGATTGGAGCTCCAAACGCAAGCGATGCTGCGTCTGGCTCAACTCGGCGGGCTTGGCCACATTCTCGGCCACCTCCTCGCTACCCCGTAGCGACTGTGACCATTAGATCAACATCTCAATCCGCGTCGCCCGATCCACTCCGGCCGACACAGCCAACGAAAACAGTGAGAGAACGAAGAGTACCTGCACGATCCGGGAAGCTGACTTGTTTATCGAGTTCCACGCCACCTATCCACCTTACCGGTAGACTGGCCCTATTCCTTTATTTCATAACGCCGGATTCTCACCGCTTTACCCGTCTCCGGATCCGCCGTCACAATCGTCGCATGCAACTCAACCATGCCCTTCGCCGCTTCCATCCGCATCGGTAGTGCCGTCTGGAACTTCCGGATGATCGGCCCTTTCTCGACGCCAATCACCCCCGCGTACGATCCCGTCATCCCCACGTCGGTCTGGTACGCTGTCCCCCCCGGCAGCACCCGTTCGTCCGCCGTCGGAATGTGTGTGTGCGTCCCTACCACCGCCGTCACGCGTCCATCCAGATGCCATCCAAACGCCACCTTCTCACTCGTCGCCTCGGCGTGAAAATCAATAAACCGAACCTTGATCCGATCTGGAATCTGCGCCAACAACTCCTCTACTTTCCGAAACGGATCGTCCAGGGTTGCCATAAACGTCCGGCCCTGCAAATTCATCACCGCGTACTCCGCCCCGTTCCGCGCCTTGCCCATATACAATCCCGTTCCCGCTAACAGCGGAGAGTAATTGGCTGGGCGTAATAGCCGGGGTTGCCGCGGCAAATACTCATGAATCTCCGTCTTGTCCCAAACGTGATTTCCCGTCGTCATGACCTCAACGCCCAACGAGAGAAACTCTTCCGCGATCGCCGCCGTTACCCCAAACCCTCCCGCGGAGTTCTCCACGTTGGCGATGATCAGATCAATCCGCTCCTCCGTCACAATTTGATGAAGCAGGTTGGCGACAATCCGGCGCCCAGGCGAGGCGAATACATCGCCGATAAAGAGAATATTCATGCAAGCAGAGGTCTGGAATGTCGCCGGGAATCCATGAAACCTCCGTCATTGACCCGTCTTTTGGAACGGGGGAGCCCTCCGCGCGCCTTCAGGCTTCTCCCTGGAACTTGCGTTCAGGAGCATGCTCACCGGCACATTTGTGCGAGACGAACTCCATGACATTGATTATCGGATCAAATTTAGAAGGCCCCACCTGACCCCCGGAAACACTCCAAAGGTCAGGATAGCACGGCTCCCCCTACGCAGCCAGACGACCGGTCTTCTTCCACTCCGCAATCCGACTGAAATGGTACTGGAAGTAGTAGATGTTGAAGAAGAACGTCATCACCGGGCTCAACTTCAAGCCGATGTTCTCCACCGTGTTGTAGTGGCGCTCAATCGACGTCCGCATATTGAAAATGCCCAAAATTGCCAGAATGATGCCGCCCAGATAGCAAACCATGCCGAGTAGGCCCGCAATAATCGCCATCGAATCACCCAGAATCGCTCCCAGGAGCGCGGCGGTAATTACGCCTCCAAACAACAAGCCCCACCCACCCAAAATCATCTTCATCGCCTTGCTCTGCGGGTCGATCTTCTTCACAAAGACAAGCTGCGTATAAAACCAATACAGGACGAAAAATCCGCAGAATACGCCGATTAATAGCACCAGCCACCACTGCATCTCAGGAGGACTGGGCCAAGCGCCCGAAGCCGCCGGATTCGGCGCAAACCCGCCACCCGCCGGAGGACCGCCAAAACCTTGCTGCGGAGGACCGCCAAAGCCCTGCTGCGGAGGAGCACCAAACGGATTGGCAGCCGCGCCCGGCGCCGCAAACGGGTTGGACTGCATCGGCGGCTGTTGCTGCGGAGGCGTCGGCGGGTTCCAAACCGGATTCGCATCCGTAGGCGAAGCAAATGGGTTCGGAGCCTGACTCGGCGTCGCCGGGGGCGGCATAAAAACAGGAGCAGGCGGCGGCATAAACACCGGCGCCGCAGGAGCCTGCGGCATCGGGGCCGGCGGATTAAAGAAATCCGTCTGCGCCACCCACTGCTCAGAGTCCTCAGCCCGAATCTTATCCTCCGGCCCAATCCGCCCTTCGCCCTGATAACGCTTCAAGTCATCAACGGAGTAAGGTCCGAAACTCCGGCCTTCTCGCTGCAAGAAATACTTCATATTTGCCTCACGCTTGCCGCAAGACTTCTGCGAGTTCTTTTTCGGGGACCGCGCCCTCTTTGATCACACGCCAATAGGGTTCGGTTATATCAATCGTTGTCGGACCCATTCCCGGACAGGTTCCCCCATCCAAAACAAGGTCCAGACGCCCGTCCATCGTACCAAAGACTTCAATACCGCTGGTACACGTCGGTTGACCGCTTATATTAGCACTCGTAGCGATCAGCGGCTGATTCAACTGCTGCAGCAACGCCTGCGCCACCTTCGACCGCGAATGCCGCAGACCCAATCGACCCGTATTTCCCGTCGCCCGCAACGGTACTTTTGGCGACGCCGCCACAATCACCGTCAACGGCCCCGGCCAAAACATTCGCGCCAAAACCCGAAATCGCGCCGATACCTCGGCGCATAATTCCTCCGCCATCGCCACGTCACTGACGAGCAACGGCAAACTTCGCGCCGCCTCCCGTCCCTTCGCCGCAAACACCCGTCCCACGGCTTGCAGGCTGAACGGATCAGCCACCAACGAGTACAACCCGTCGGTCGGAATCGCCACCACTTGGCCGCGCAGAATGGCCGCAGCGGCCTTCGCAATCACTTCCTGGGATGGCTCGGCTTGATCGATTTCGAGTAAGTCAGTCGACACTGATGTTTAGCGCTTCTCAATCACGGTCGCGACGTCAACCGCCATCTGGTAACGCCCAAACGGAGCGCTCAATTGAATCCCTTCCACCATCCACTGCACCTCCCGCGTCATCTCCTGCGCAATCGCAATGCCCTCCTGCCGGGCTGCCTCGGGATCGGTCAGCCGTAGCATCCGTTGCATAAAGGGCTCCGGCACCGGCACCCGCAACTCGTCCACCATAAACTGCGCGTTCCGGTAACTCGTCAACGGCCAAATCCCGCAGATCACCGGTATCCGACAATGCTCGGTCCGCTTCAAAAATTCTTCGAGCAGCCGGATATCGAACACCGGCTGCGTCACCACATACTCCGCCCCGGCCGCCACCTTGCGCTCGAACCGCCGCACTTCCTCGTCGATGTTCAAAGCCCCTGGGTTGGCGCCCACCCCCAGCAAAAGAGCAGTCTGCGACCCCATCGGATTACCACCAATGTCGAGCCCTGAGTTCAGCTTCGTCACGATGTCGGCCAAACCAATCGCGTCGACGTCAAAAACCGCCGTCGCATGCTGATGTGCGCCCATCCGCGGCGGATCCCCGGTAATGCAAATTAAATTCCGCACGCCCAGGGCATGCGCCCCCAGCAGGTCAGACTGCATCCCCAAAATGTTCCGGTCCCGGCAGCAGAAGTGCAGCACCGCTTCAATCCCGGCCTGCTCCTGGAAAATCTTACACGTAATCGCCGCTGATAGCCGTGCGCTCGCCCGGGGCCCATCCGGAACGTTGATCACGTCGATCCCGGCTTCCTTACACAACTTCGCCCCCGCCACTTCCCGCGACGGATCCACCCCGCGCGGCGGCAGGATCTCAACGAACGTGACAAACTGCTTCGCCGCCAGCTTCGCCCCTAACTTACTCTTCTCGCCCACGGGCACGATCGGCATCTTCACCACCGGGGGCTTCGATTCGTCCACCGTGATCGCCAGCGTCTTCTGCCCCGGCTGCAAACTCCGCGCCTCGCTCCGGACCAACTTAATATGTTCCGGCGTCGTCCCGCAGCAACCGCCCACAATCTTCACGCCCGCCCACAAAAACCGTCGCGCATACTGCGACATGTACTCGGGCGAACACAAGTAAATCTTCCGGCCCTCCACGTCCGCCGGATGCCCCGCGTTCGGCATTGCCGACACCGGCTTCGCGGTGCACTTCATGATCCGCTCAATCGTTTCCAGCGTCGCCTTCGGCCCCACCGAACAGTTCAGCCCAATCACATCCACCGGCCATTGATCCAGCAGCGCCGTAAAGTCTTCCGTACTCGTCCCGTCCAGCATCGCCCCGTCGTCGTTGATCGTAACCTGCGCCACAATCGCCATCTCCGGCCCGGCCGCCTCGCGCGCCGCGAACACCACCTCGCGCAACTCGTCGATCTGGTAGAACGTTTCCAGCACGATCAAGTCCACGCCCGCCTGCACCAACACCGCCGCTTGCTCGGCGAAAATCGCCCGCATCTCCCCGGCCGTCGTGTGTCCCGCCGCACCCATCCGCAATCCGCTCGGGCCAATCGATCCCGCCACAAACGCCGCCTCGCCCGCCGCTTCCCGCGCCAGTCGAACCCCCGCCTGGTTGATTGCCACCAGCTTGTCGCCCAAGCTAAACGTCGTCAACCGCGCCCGATTCGCCCCGAAGGTATTCGCTTCCAGAATCTGCGCCCCGGCCTTCACATAAGCCTCGTGTACCTCTTTGACTAAGTGCGGAGCCGACAGGTTCAACTCATCGTAACAACGGTTGATGAACACGCCTTTCTCATACAACATCGTGCCCATCGCGCCATCGGCGACTAACACCCCTTGCGCAAGCGCCTCTCGGAACTCTTTCGCGCGGGTTTTCGGTAACGTGGCTGTGCTCATAACAATCCTTAAGTTTACCAGCCAGTCACATCCACCGGGGCACCGCTGGCCACTCCCAACCGCTTCGCCGCCGATCCCTCCCGCAAAACGATCTCCAAATATCCCGCCGATCCCATCACGGCGTACAAGTCGCCATACTCACACTCTGCGTAGTGCGTCGCCCGCTTGGCCACTTTTTCGAAACCGACCACCAACTCAAAGGGCCGATCCGCCAGCCACCCAAACTCCGCCAGCGACAAACTCGTCACCAGGTTCCCAAACCGGTCCACTCGCAGAATCGACCCGCTCCACTGTCGCTTCGAAATCCGCTGATTCGTCCCCAGGTTCAACCGCAAACCGTCCTTCACCAGCTTGCCGAACTTCGCCGGCACCAACCCCGCCGCCAAGTGCCCCGCGCAAGCCGCGAAAACATCCCGACCGTGAAAGGTCGCACTCACCGGCTTCAAAAACAACTTCTCGTTCGTAATCGCCCGCGCCTTCGCCCCCGGCTTCCCCAACGCCGTCGAAAAAATCCCATTGTCCGGGCCAATGAGATACTGCCCGTCCACCTCGACCACCAGCGGCCGCCGCGAACTCCCCACCCCCGGGTCCACCACCGCCACATGAATCGTCTTCTTCCCAAACCATCGCCGCGCCTGCTCAAACACAAACGCCGCCTCGCCAACCTCATACGCCGGCAACTCATGCGTCAAGTCCACCACCGTCGCCTTCGGGCAAATCGAAAGAATCACGCCCTTCATCGCCCCCACGAAGTAGTCGGCGTTCCCGAAGTCGGTCGTCAACGTCACAAGCGGCATCTACAGCACCAACTCTCGCGCGCACCCGCGCACGTCCATCTCAAACTCAATTGTCTCAATCGGCGGACGCGAATAGTGCCACGTCACCCCGTGCGCCGCTCCTAACCCCATCTTCCGCACCACATCCTCGGCCAGCAAATGCCACACCGGATGCACCGTATACATCTCCGCCACCGTCACCAAATCCCAGGCCACCCCCAAGCCCACCAACCGCCCCGTCATCAACCCCATCACGTACTGCGCCTTCACCCGCAGCGCTTCGGCCGACAACTCCCCCCGCCGAATCACATCGTGCGGGTCCAGCGACCCCTCCGGCAATTCGCCTGCCCCCGCCACGATAAACGTCTTCCGGCCAATCTTCGACGGCGTCGTATACCCGAATCCGTAAAGGCTCGGCTCGGCCGGTGCGCCGATCTCCGGAGCGATGTTTGTCCGCGCCACTGGGTTCATCGTTTCGAGGAACAACCCCCACTGCTGCAGCACCTTCACGTAGCCCGCGTTGAAGTCGTTGAAGCCTTGAAACGTGAATGGCCGCGGAGACCGCAACTCCATCGAACAGAGCGCGGTCAACGGTCTCCCGACCGTCTCCAAGTGCGCCTTCACGCGTTCAAATCCGGCTGCCAGCGGCACCGGCTGTCCAAACCGCGCATGCACAATCTCAAATCCATCGGCGGCCACGGCCCCGCCCGAATACGGCGCGATTCCGCGCACAAAAGAATAGTTGCCCTTAGGGTTGGCGACAAGCATGGACCCTATTCTATCTATTCGGCTACCATCAAGCGTGGCTTACTTCGACCATAACGCAACCACCCCGGTCGCCCCCGACGTTCTCGCCGCGCTTCTCCCAGTGCTGTCGGAATCCTACGGCAACGCCTCCAGCATCCACCAGCACGGCCAGCGCGCCAAGCAACTCCTCGAAACCGCCCGCCGCCAACTCGCCGCCCGCCTCGGCTGCTCCCCCAAAGAAATCGTCTTCACGAGCGGTGGCACCGAGTCCAACAACCTCGCCCTCGCCGGCACCCACCGCCACGTCATAACCTCCTCGCTCGAACATCCCGCCGTCGCCCAGCCCCTCGCCCGACTCCCCAACCTCACCGTCCTCCATCCCAACTCCGACGGCCTCATCACCCCCGAAGCCCTCCGCGCCGCCCTCCGACCGGGCACCAGCCTCGTCTCCATCATGCACGCCAACAACGAACTCGGCTGTCTCCAACCCATCGCCGAACTCGCCGCCGTCGCCCATGAAACCGGAGCCATTTTCCACTCCGATGGCGTCCAGGTCCCCGGTCGCCTCCCCCTGAACCTCTCGACGCTCGGCGTCGATCTCTACTCCCTCAGCGGCCATAAAATGTACGCTCCAAAAGGCATCGGAGCCCTCTACGTCCGCCAAGGTGTCGAACTCCATCCCCAACTCTTTGGCGGCCGCCACGAATCCGGCCGTCGCGGCGGCACCGAAAACGTCCCCGGCATTGTCGCCCTCGGTGCCGCCGCCGCCCGGCCCCTCGCCGATCTCACCGCCCTCCGCGATCGCCTCGAAGCCGGCCTCCTCGCCGCCGTGCCCGATTCGATCGTCAACTGCGCCGCCTCCCCCCGCCTGCCGAACACGACCAATATCCGTTTCGCCGGCCTCGAAGGCGAAGCCCTCGTCATCGGCCTCGATCTCCGCGGCTTCTCCGTCTCTTCCGGTGCCGCCTGCTCCTCCGGTGCCGTGGAACCGTCCCCAGCCCTCCTCGCTATCGGCTTAACTCGTGAACAAGCAAAGAGTTGCATCCGTTTCTCTCTAGGAGAATCGAATACCATAAATGAGGTAGACGAGCTCATCGTCGCCGTCACCGCCTCCGTCAAACATCTCCGCAAGCTATCCCCAACTTATGTCTAATGGACTCATCGCCGTCGCCATGTCCGGTGGCGTGGACTCTTCCGCCGTCGCCGCCCTGCTCAAAAAGGAAGGCCAACCCATCGTCGGCATGACGATGCAGCTTTGGAATCAACGCCGTCTTCCTGAGCTCTCAAGTGAGGCTTCAAGTGGTCGTTGCTGCTCCATCGACGACGTCTATGACGCCCGCTACGTCTCCCAATTCCTCGGCATCCCCTACTACGTCGTCAACTTCGAAGATCAATTCGAACAACACGTTGTGCGCCCTTTCGTCGACGATTACTTGAACGGCCGCACCCCCATCCCCTGCACCCTCTGCAACAACTTCATCAAGTTCGAAACCTTCCTCGAGATGGCCTCCGGCATCGGTGCCGAAAAAATCGCTACCGGCCACTACGCCCGCGTCTCCTTCGACGAACCCACTGGCCGTTACCAACTCCGCCGCGCCGTCGACCAGACCAAGGACCAAACCTATTTTCTCCTCGGCCTCACCCAACCCCAACTGTCTAAAACACTTTTCCCCCTTGGCCACATGCTCAAAACCGAGACCCGCGAACTTGCCCGCGAAGCCGGCCTCCCCGTGGCCGAAAAGCAGGATTCCCAGGAAATCTGCTTCGTCCCTAACGGCGACTACGCCGCGTTTATTGCCGCTTACGCTGCCGAACAGGGCATCGCGCTGCCCGAGTCGGGCGGCGACATCGTCTCCCAGGCCGGCGAGGTCCTCGGCCGCCACGCCGGCTTCCACAACTACACCGTCGGCCAGCGCCGCGGTCTCGGCGTCGCCGCCCCCGAACCGCTCTACGTCATCGCCACCGAACCTGCCTCCAACCGCGTCACCGTCGGCAGCCCCGCCGATCTGTTGACCACCCGCCTCGCCATCCGCGACATGAACTGGATCTCCATCGCCGCCCCCTCGGAACCCATCCGCGCCCAAGTCCGCATCCGCAACCGCCACGTCCCGGCCCCCGCTACGCTTTCGCTGAAGAACGGCCTCGTCGAGGTAGAATTCGACCAGTCCCAACGCGCCGTCACCCCCGGCCAAGGTGCCGCCGTCTACGATGGCGACCTCGTCCTCGGAGGCGGGTGGATTGCGTAGTCAACGGCGCAACCTCGCCGAGTTTTGGCTCGTGCGGATCTTGCTCGCCACGGTCACCTTCGGACCTACCCGTTTCCTCGGTACGCTCTACGCCAAAATCCTCGACCGCGTCGTCCCCAAACTCCGCCGCGTCGCCCTCCGCAACTGCCAACTCGCCGGTATGAACCCGAAAGTCGTCGACGGCGTCTTTCGCTCCATCGGACGCCTCCTCGTCTGTTTCGCCCGCTTCCCCCGCATCAATAAGTCCAACGTCCACAACTGGATTCGTTACGAAGGCTTCGAACATTATGAAGCCGCCAAAGCCCAAGGCAAAGGCGTCCTCTTCGCCACGCTTCACCTCGGCAACTGGGAGCTCTCCGCCTACGCCCACGCCCTCATGACGGAGCCCATGTACATCGTCGTCCGCCCCCTCGATAACCCGCTTTTGGACGCCTTCGTCCACGCCCGCCGCGTCGGCAGCGGCAACATCGTCATCGGCAAAGCCGACGGTATCCGGCCCATCTTTCGGGCCCTCGCCGCCAACCAACCCGTCGGCATCCTGGTCGATCAGAACGTCGGCCTCGACGAAGGCCTCTTCGTGAACTTCTTCGGTCGCAAGGCCTGCGTCAGCCCTGCCTTCGCAAAACTCGCCGCCCGCACCGGCGCCGCCGTCATCCCTGGCTATGCTGTCTGGTCCCCAGGGGAAGGGAAATACATCCTGAAGTTCAATGCCCCCGTCGGCATCACCGGAAATACCCTCATCGATACCCAGCGCATCCAGAACGCGCTCGAAGCCGCCATCCGCGCCTACCCTGACCAATGGCTTTGGATCCACCGCCGCTGGAAAACTCGACCCCACGGCGAACCCCCTCTCTACGATTGAGCCAATTTCGAGAAAATTCCCGCGTCTTGGCACGAGGTGAATCAAATGAAGGCTATACAGTTTGGCTGGGCCGGCCTTGCCGGCGTGTCGATTTTCTGGTGCCCCCCCCCCGAAACCGCCCCCCTCCCCGCAGCCACCCAGAAGAAGTTCATCCTCGTGCCTTGGTTGAACTGTTTTAAGTCTCCCGCTCAAGGATTAGGGGCGATCTGCCGTTACCTCTGTCAGCAAAAAGCGACCTCCAACAAGGCAATCGCCCACCCCGGATCAGCGCTACCATTGAACTGAAACATGAAGTGGATCGCCCTACTCTCCATCGGAATCAGTCTCGCCCTCGCCGAACGGGTTGATCCCCCCACCGGACCCGAAAGCGGCATGGCCAATGTCGCCACCGGCCCGGATGGCTCCGTCTATCTCTCCTGGATCGAGCCGCTCGGCCCCGCAGGCCACGCCCTAAAATTCTCCCAATGGACCGGCCACGCTTGGTCCCCCGCCGAAGAAGTCGCCCGCGGAAACCGCTGGTTCGTCAACTGGGCCGACTTCCCCGCCGTCGCCGTGCAACCCAACGGACTCATGGTCGCCCATTGGTTAACCCGCCCCGACGACGCCGATAAATACGGCTACGGCATCCGCGTCGCCCGTCGGGATAGCCCCGGCAAATGGACCCAGATCTTCGGAAAAAACCTAGACGAAAAAGAGGACTACGCCGGCTTCCTCAGCTTCGTCCCCGATGGCACCGGCGCCGTCTACCTCGCTCCCTCCCCCGTCGAACACCGCAAAACGCTCCGCTACGTTTCCCTCGACGGCCAAGGCCATGCCATCGACGACCGCGAACTCGATGTCGACGTCTGCTCCTGCTGCCAAACCGCCGTCGTCAAAACGCCCGGCGGCCTCCTCGCCGCCTATCGCGATCATCAGCCCGGCGAAATCCGCGACGTCGCCTTGGTCCGCTGGACCGCCGGAACCTGGACCGCGCCCCGCACCGCTCACCCCGATGGCTGGAAGATCAATGGCTGCCCCACCGATGGCCCGGCCATGGCCGCCATCGGCCAACGCGTCTCTCTCGCCTGGTTCACCCGCGCCCACGACACCCCCCGCGTCCAGCTCCTCCAGTCCACCGACGGAGGCACCACCTTCGGCCCTCCCCTGCGAGTCGATGACGGCAACCCCCTCGGCCGACCCGCCGTCGCCGCGGATGTCGTCGTCTGGCTCGAAAAAACCTCTGTGGAGAAAGCCGAAGTCCGCCTCCGTCGCATTACCCCCGACGGGCGACTCCGCAAGAGCATCACGGTCGCTCAAGTCCCCGGCGGTCGTGCCCCCGGCGTCCCTAAAGTCGCCATCGCCGGAAACCAAATCCTCGTCGTCTGGCGGGACGGTGCCGTTCGCGTCGCCACCTTCAAAAAGTCGGATCTGTAGCTACCCACCGCCGCAACCCATGCCCGGCCAGTCGAATCGGTATCTTCTGAAACCGGGCGTTATCGCTCGCAATCGTCCGCAAAAGCGTCCGCGTCGCCGACCGATCAGCCCCCGCCAGCAGCGTCACCGACCCCCCATCGCCCCCCGCCCCGTTCACCTTCCATCCCATCGCCCCCGCCTCCCGCGCCATGTCGATCACCCGCTGGTGCGCCGCGCTGATCAACTCCCCGTGCAAATTCCCCTGTGCCTCCGTATTCGCAATCATCGCCCGCCCCAACCCCGCCAAATCCCCCGCTACCAACGCATCCCGCGAAGTCCCCGCCGTCCGTCGCAACGGCTCCAGCCGCCGATCGTCCGGCGACAACCCCGCGATCACCGCCTCGTGCACCCGCGACGAGCTATGCGGATCCCCTACATAAATCAGCAGCAATCGGCTCTCCAACTCCCAAGCCATCTCCTCCGCCACCGTCACCGCCTGCACCGTCGCATGCGGATACGCGTCCATCTCGATGTAGTTGATCCCGCCGTAGGCGCTCGCGATCTGATCCTGAATCCCACACTGCTGCCCCAATAACTTCGTCTCGATCTCCTGCGCCGCCGCCGCCACCTCCGCTGTACTCATCCGCCCCGGTGTGACACAATCCAACGCCCCAATCAGCGCCACGCTCACCGCCGCCGAAGTCCCCGTCGAACACCCCGCCGGCGCCTCGCAGTGAATCGAAACTTCCACCGCCAAATCCTCCGGCAGATGCAGGTAATCGAACGCCGCTTCCAGCAAAGGATGCTTCGTGTAAACGCCCCGCGGCGGGTCAATCGAATACCGTTCCCCGTAGTTCTCGGCATGAATCGTAATCCGCGGCCCCGCCAGCGGACCTACCCGCAACTGCACTTCCGCGCACGGGTAAACCGCGATATTGAAAATACTGCCGTGGCGTGCGAACCAAGTATCGGTCCACCCGCCGTTATCGCAAACCCGAATCGGCGCGACGCTGTTAATTCGCACGCGGTTCGACGTAAATCAAAAAACCGACCAGCATCTCTTCGGTCGTCCCCTCGCCCCAGCGCACATCCTTCAACGGATTGCTCGGGTTCTTCGGGTTCGATTCGGAATTGTTGTACCAACCGCTCACGTTCACCTTCGTCCCCTTCGGCAACTCCACCGGCTCCTTGAACGTGTACTGCGTCTGCCAATTGAAGTCGTAAGGCTTGGCCCAAACCAGCGGCCGCTCAGACCCATCCGGCAACACCGCCGTCATCTTCATCTCTTGCCCCAGCAAGTGCATATGCGGCAGCACCGCCGTCACCCGGGTATCCTTCGCCAGCGTGTACGAAGCCCTCTCCAAATGCCGCGCATTCCCCGCCGGAATCTTGATAAATGGGTTAACAATCGGCACGCTCTTCTGCACGAACTTCACCTTCTCGCTATCCGCCAGCCAAATCCCCAACGAACTCCGGTCCACCTCCCGCTTGCCCGACTTGTGATAGTGAATCTCCATCACCACGTCCGACTTCGCCGGAAACCGCCGACCCGTGTTCGCCGGCAAATCGTCCGGCACCAAACCCGGAGCCCAACCCCCCAGCCCGATCCGCTTATACCCCACCGCCATCCCAATCGAGCAGTCAAACCCTGGCGCCGGATCCGCCGCGTCCAACTTCCGCGCCTCCCCCGTCAAATCCCCAAACGTCCGCACATGGTGCACAATCTTCCGGTTCCCCGGCCGCACCTCTAACGCTCGAATAAACTTGTCCTCGGTTAGTCCGCTCGGCAGCACAAAGCACCGGTAAACATCCACCCCGTTCCCCGAAAGTGCGAACTCCTCGGTCGGCGTAAACACTAGGTCCGGCTTCCCCAGCGCCCAATCATCCGAGTACTTCTTCGCCGTCGGTAACTCGCTCGCTTTGCCCTCCAACTGCCCCGTCTCCGACCACCGCGCCAGCGTCAAAATTTCCCGGTCGCTCAGTCGCCGCTCGTGTTGAAACGACCCGTACCCCGGAATCGCCGACCACGGCGGCATCGTCCGCGCCTGCGTCACCCGCCCAATCTCAGCATGAAACGCAACTGCCTGCTTGTAGTTCGTCAGCGGAAACGGACCAATCTGCCCCGGCCGATGGCACCCTTCGCACTTAGCCTGCAAAATCGGCGCAATGTCTTTCGAATAAGTCGGCGCGGCCGCAAACTGCCACTTGCTGTCAAAGTAACCCGATAGCTTCACGGCCCCCGTCGCCTTCTCCACCACCGCATAGTCCCCGTACCGGGGATACAGCAAAGCGTTGGTCCCCTCAAAATCCTTCCCGCCAAACGAGTGCCCAGAACTCACCACCACGTACTTCGATGGGTGCAACGGATTCGGGTAAATCATCGCCAGCGAATGCGTCGTCGCATCGAACGTCTGCCCGTTCACGGTCAGCTTCGCAGCCGTCCACTGCACCGGCAATTTCGGCAAAATCTTCGCCAAGGTCGGGTTCGTCGCCGGCGTCCCCCACAAAACTAAATGCGCGTCCTTCACCGGCCCCGTCGCCCGCAACAGCTGCCCATTCATATGCGTCTTCCAGTTGGCGGCAAACGCCGCGTCCGGCTCGCCAATCGAAACGAACCGATCCATAAACGCATCATCAATCGGCCCCTGCAACCCGCTCCGCTTGATCAGACCCTTCGGCTCGCCCACCGCCCACCGTCCGCCGGCCTTGTGGAACACGGTGCCGGTCACCGCCTGCCCGTCGATCGTATAGCTCCCCTTCTCGAAGCGCAGTATCATTACATTGCTCGTCGTCACCGCCGAACCCCGCTGCTCCAGCGTCGCCGGCAGATACATCTCTTCCAGCGCCTCAATCCGACCGTCCCCATACCGCGCCGTGTACGTCACGAACCGATACCGTTCATTGGCCTTCCGCGGCAAATGCCCCCCTAAAAACGCTTCCGACTGCGCCTTGCTCTCCGGATGAAACTTATGTTCCGTCTTCGGCCCCACCAGCCACAGCGCCCGCAGCCCGGTCAAATTCGCAACGGCCTCTTGAATATTCTGCGACGCCTTCAACTGCGGGTCCAACTCGCCGCCATAGCCCACCGTCGGCACCAGCTGCACGTTCGCCGCGTAGTCAACCGAATCGTAGATATGCAGCCCCGCCCGCTCGGTCGCCGTAAGGTTCGTCCGCTTGGCATAAACAATCGTGTCCGTAAATCCAGCCCCTGCCTCAATCGCCGCCCACTTCGAAGGATGGTGCAAACCTAAATGCCACGTCCCGGCTCCGCCCATCGAAAAACCCCGCAGCACAATCCGGTCCGGGTCGATCTTGTACTTGGCCTGCACCGCCGCAATCGCCTCGAACACGTCCGTCTCCCCCGCCCATCGATACGCGTTATTGCCCCGCCCATACACTTCCAGTTCAATCCGATCCGTCACCACGTGCGGCTTCGCCGCGAAAAACGTCGTCGGCGTCAGCTTCGCGTTCTTCCCGTGGAGCACCACGTCCAACCGCATCGGCTTCGAGGCATCGTAGTGACTCGGCAGATGTACCCGATAAGGCTGCTCAGACCCGTCCACTTTCGAAATGAACGTATCGGCCCGCAGCGTCACCGCCGCAAATAGCACTAGCACTCTAACGTTGCACACGACCCGACCCTCCGCCCTTGATCAATCCATGAACCTCTTCCGCCGAAAACCGATTGAAATCGCCAGGAATCGAGTGCTTCAGGCAAGATGACGCCACCGCAAATTCCAACGCCTCCTGATGCGATCCGAGCGCGTTGAGGCCATAAACCAAGCCGCCCGCGAAGCAGTCGCCCCCGCCCACCCGGTCAACAATATTGCGTATTTCGTAGCGCTGCGAGTGCAAAAACTCCTTCCGGTTGTTCAGGCAAGCCGACCACCCGTTGTGGCTTGCGCTATGCGATTCCCGCAGCGTAATCGCGATCATCTCCAGTTGCGGATACGCCGCCAACACCGCGTTCGAAAGCTTCTCGTACTGCGCCAAATCTAGCTCACCCGAATGCACATCCGCCTCGGTCTTGATCCCCAGCGTCATCTGACAATCTTCTTCGTTCGCAATCCCCACATCGACGTACTGGAACAGCTCCGGCATAAACTCCACCGCCGTTTTGCCCCACTTCCAAAGGTTCTTGCGGAAATTCAAGTCGCAAGATACTTTCAACCCAGCCGCCCGGGCCGCCTTCACGCTCTCAATCGCCAGCGCCGCGGCGGAAACCGAAATCGCCGGCGTAATGCCTGTGATGTGGAACCAGGTTCCGCCCGCCAGCGCCGTCGACCAATCGATCGCTCCGGGCTGCGCCAGCGCAATCGCCGAACCTTCCCGGTCATACAATACCTTCGACGGCCGTTGGTTCGCCCCCGTCTCGACGAAGTAGATCCCGAAGCGGCCTTTGCCGCGCACGATGTGGCTCGCGTCCACGTCAAACCGGCGCATTTCGCCGATAAACGAATCGCTCAGCGCATTATTAGCCGGTAATACCGTCAGGTACCGCGTCGGCAATCCAAAGCCGGATACCGCCACGGCCACGTTGGCCTCGCCCCCGCCAAAAGTGGCCAGGAACTGCGGTGATTGGAGGAACCGTTCAAAGTTCGGAGGGGCGAGACGGAGCATGATCTCGCCGAAAGAGATGATTAGTTTCGACATGGGCGACCCCCCTATTGTATCTAAGCAATCTCGACCCGATCCATCGCCAAAAACTCTTTGATATGCGGATGCTCCGCCTTCTCCAATCCCTTCACCGGCCCGAAGTAGATAATGTGGCTGTCGAACAGGAAAATTACCTTATCCGCCACCTTCCGCATCAAATTCAAATCATGCGTCACCACAATCGAGGTCAACTGCAACTGCGTCTTCAGCCGCAGCATCAAGTTTCCCAAGTGGTCACTCATAATCGGGTCCACCATCGTCGTCGGCTCATCGTACAGAACGCATTCCGGCTGCGCCGCCAAAGCCCGCGCAATCGCCACCGCCCGCCTATGCCCCGTAGATAGATCCGAAGGGAATGCATCCCGATACTCGCCCAAATCCACTAGGTCCAACAGACCCTGCACGACGTCTTCTTTGTTCTGCGCGTCGTAGTCTTCCCGCAATTCTAGAGAAAACTCAATGTTTTCGCCCACCGTCAACGAGTCGAACAACGCTCCGGATTGAAACACCATCGTCACTCTCTTTCGAATCCGCCGCAGGTCCGCCTCTTCAAAAGTCGTCGTGTCCTCATGTGCCACGATCACCTGCCCCGAGTCTGGCTTGATGAATCCCATGATGTGACCCAGACTCACGCTCTTGCCCACGCCCGACCGGCCCACGATCGCAACCGTCTGTCCGGCATCCACGTGAAAATTGAAGTCGACTAAAATGGGCCGATCAAACGTCTTATTGACGTGACGAAATTCGATGTAGTGGGGGAACTCGCCTGCCGCGCTCATTTAGGATTGCAACGCCTCCCCATACTCAGCCGGAGTGTTCATCGCGCGGAACTCGTCCGCCGCCGTGTCGTACCAAGCGACATCGAGCGCACCGATCGCCTCCACCACCCGGCGAACGCCCCCGTCAAACGCCGCCTGCAACTTCGCCCGCGCCGATGCCCGGTACAACGCGGCCAACGGCTGTATCCTTCCATTCACATGGCGCGGCACCACGGCATCGCCCTCCGGCCTCTGCAGCAGAGCCCGCAACGTCGCCGTCGAAACCTTGGGCATATCCACCGCCAAAATCAGCGCCGAACGGCTCTGCCCCAGCGCCGTCAGAATCCCACCCAACGGGCCCCCTCCCGGGTGCTCGTCCACCACCGCCGGCAATCCCAGGTCACCGTAATCCCCACCAATCACCACCGCCCCGGCCATCAACCCTTCCAGCCGTCTCCATTGGTGAACCACCAGCGGTACGCCTTCCCACTCCAGCCGGGCTTTGTCTTGCCCCATGCGGCGGCTCCGGCCCCCGGCAAGGACAAATCCACGGCAGTTTTCCATGAGAGAATCATAGCATCGGGAATATCTTCGATTGCACTTCCCAACGGAGTGTACGATCATTGCGTACGAGATTTGTTCTGAACAAGATTTGCACAGTTAGTTTTTTGCTCACCGCCACGGTCTGCCTCTCGGCTGCCGACACCGGCGCCGTGCGTTACGAGGTCAAAGCCGACCGCCGCACCGGGCAACTCATCCGCAGTGCCGTCACCGTCACCCCCAGAGTCATTGCGCCCACAGAAGTCGGCCTCTCCGCCGCTCCGGCCCCCGCCCCGGTGTCGGCGGAGAATCGCATCGACCAAATCGTTCAGGCTGCGTCGGCCCACTATAAAGTCGATCCGCTCCTCGTTCACGCCGTTATCTCGGTCGAATCCAATTACAACGCCCGCGCCATCTCTCCGGCCGGCGCCCAGGGGCTCATGCAGCTGATGCCCGGCACCGCCCGCGACCTCGGCGTCCGCAACTCCTTCGACGCCGAAGAAAACATTCGCGCCGGAGTGAGACATTTACGCGATCTGCAGGACAAGTATAAAGATGACCGTCTCGCCTTGGCCGCCTACAACGCCGGAGCCGGTGCGGTCAATAAATATGGCTGGATCCCGCCCTACCGGGAAACCCAGGATTATGTCTACCGCGTAGGGAAAAAATACGGCGAAGCTCGCAAAGCCTCTGCTGTCAACCGTACTCAGACCGCCACTGCCTCCCCCCAGTCGGAAGTCCCAAAGCCGCCCGAACACCGGCCGATTGAGATCTTTACCGATACCGAGGGGCGAATCCATTTGCGCACCAAGTGAACTGCCGCCTCGCCAAACCGCTGCTCGCCTTCACCCTGGTCGCGGGATCTGCGTTCGCACAGCCCACCATCCTCTCCGACGTTCGCTTCTGGTCCCAAGGACCCGTCACTCGCATCGCCATTGACCTCTCCGCGGAACCTGTTTTCCTGCAAAATCGCCTCAGCAATCCTGACCGCGTCTTCTTCGATTTCGTCAATACCCGCCCTCAAGTCGGGGGCCGGCTCGCCGCCACCATCCCCGTCGGCGACGCTCAGCTCCGCCAAATCCGTGTCGGGGAAGCCAAGCCCGGCGTCGCCCGTTTGGTCCTGGACCTCGCCGCCAACGCCCAGCTTTCCACCGAGATCCTCTCCAATCCCACCCGGCTCATAATCGAGCTCCGTCAACCCGGCGGTGCCGACGTCGTCTCTAAAGCTCCGATTCGTCAATGGAGCCGCAAGCCAGCGTTCGCGTCACCCCCGGAACTCTGGACCATGCCGCCGGAACTCGCCACCCCTTTCGCCCGCAACTCCATCTCCCTCCCCTCACCCCGATACCCCCCGCTCCGCACCAAATCCCACGTTGCCGAAGTCGCCATCGCCACCCCGCCACCACCACCTCCCGTCAATTCACGCGCCCCTCGCGCCGCCGCCCCTGCCGATGCCGCCGTCGCCTCCCTCACCCGCGCCCTCGGACTCAAAATTCGCCGTATCGTCCTCGACCCCGGCCACGGCGGCCACGATCAAGGAACCGCCGGCCCCACCGGCCTCACGGAAAAAGAGGTGGTCCTCGATATCGGCCTCCGCCTCGGCGCGCTCCTCGAAGACGGCCTCGGTGCCGAAGTCATTTTCACCCGCAAGGACGATCGTTTCATCCCTCTCGAGCAGCGAACCAAAATGGCCAACGATAGCCAAGCCGACCTGTTTCTCTCCATCCACGCCAATAGTTCGCCCCTCAAGGCCGTCTCCGGCGTCGAGACCTTTTTCCTCAGCTTCACCACCTCGAAAGCGGCTCTCGAAACCGCCGCCCGCGAAAACGCTACATCCGAACGCGGCGTCTTCGAACTCCGCGATCTTCTCCAGAAAATCGCCCTCAAAGACAAAATTGACGAGTCCCGCGAGTTCGCCTCCCGCGTCAACGGCGCACTCTACAAAAGCTGGTACAACCCCGCCGCCAACGTCCGTAATCGCGGCGTCAAACGCGCCCCGTTCGTGGTCTTGATCGGTGCCAACATGCCCAGCATCCTCACCGAAATCGGCTTCCTCAGCAATGCCCGGGACGAAAAAGAGCTCCGTAAGCCCGGGGTCCGCCAGAAGATCGCCGAAGCGCTCTACAAAGGCATCTCCCAATACGCCGACTCCTTGAGTCATTTCCAGGTCGCCAAGCGAGGCACCGAAGAAAAATGAGTTTCCTCGATAGCTTAGAAAACAATCTCAAGGCGCTGGAGGGCAGGGAAGAGAAGGACCCCGAAAAACTCAAGCGCGAACAGGAGCAACGCGACGCCGACCGCGCCGCTGCCGTGCTCCGCACCCCTCACGCTGAGGCCCTCAAAAAGTCCGCTTTCACCTCGGAATTCCTGACTCAATGCCGAACCATCGGGCACGGCCAACGCGTTCTCGTTCAGTTCACTTGGCTCGGCGAGACCCTCCGCCTCGACGCCAAAAACAAACGCCTCGAACTCATTCCCGCCGGCGAAGGCATCTCCGCGGTCTTCTCCGTCGACGGCGTCGAGTCCGGTCGTGAAGCTCTCGACCTGACCGGCGATCCCGCCGCTTTGGCCCAACGATGGCTAACCAACCCAGAGTAAGCATGCAAAGCGACATGTTGAAGAGGATAAGCGCCGCCCGGTTCGCCCCCGTCATGCGGTCGCCGAGGCCGGGCTTGACTCCGATGTCGTCGCCCTCCGCCCTGCTTCACGATGCAGTCGAGGAGACCGAGAACCCGGCCGCCGAACTAGCCGCCGAATTCGGCCCCGTCGCCTCCGGCTTATCCCAAGCTCCGGAGTCGCTCCGCACCGGGTTCGCCGCACTCGATCAGCGTTTTGTCGGAACCGTCCAAAGATAGAACGTCTGACTCAGTCCCGAAAACTCAGCCTCGTCGTAAGTATCCAGATTGACCTGCTTCTCGGCCTTCCAGTCGCCTAAGTCGAAGGTGTTCGAAACCACCCGCGTCCCTGGCTTCAAATCGGCGAGTAACTTCGGCCGCAGTTTCATGTTTACGCTCGGCAGCAGAAACAGCGTCACCACGGTGGCGTCTCGAAAATCAGCTTGAAAAAGATCCTTCTCTTCGAACCGGACGAGCGACTCCACTCCGGCCGTCCGCGCGTTCTCCCGGGCTTCTTTAATCCGTTGCGGATCAATGTCGAGCCCCACGCCCCGAATGCCGTGCGCTTTGGCGGCGGCGATCACGATCCGCCCATCGCCACAACCCAGGTCATACAGCACGTCGCCCTTCTGGATCTTGGCCATCTTCAGCATCTCTTTGACGGCCACCTCGGTCGATGGCACATACGGCACATCTAATTTGCGCTTGGGTTTCTCTTGCGCGGCTAGCGGAACGAGTGACGAGGAGAAAAGGAATGTTCGACGAAGCATATCTCCCCGCGATTATGGCAGATCAAACCCTAGCGCCGCCCCAACCGCTCTGGCACCTTCCACCGTCGGCAGCGATCCCTGCGCCAAACTCGCGCTTCCCCCGCCTCGCCCCCCGTGTTCGGCCAGCAAAGGCTTCAGCGTATTACCACAATGCACCAGATTCGATGCCAGCATCACGGCCGCTGGCTCCTGACTCAAAAACAGAAGGGTCCCCGGACCCTGCACCAGGAAGGCGTTCGCCAGTGCTCGGCTAGCGTCGTCGATCGGCCCTTCTACCAACTGGTGCGCCCCATGCCCGTAAAGCTCCCGCCCCCGATAACCAGCCAACTCCAACCCTAACTTCTGCGCCAGTTTGTCGGCTTCTTTGGCTGCCTCGGTTTGCCCGGCCACCGCGGCTTCCAACTGCAACCGCTCGGTCCGCATCGCTCGTAGCGCCCGATTGCCGCACAGAAAATGAACCCGCAAATTCCCCCGAATCTTCTCCGTCTTTCGAATCCAAATCGGGCCAATCTCCCCCGTCGCCCGCACATGCGTCCCACCGCAGGCGGAACGGTCCAGCCGATCCATCGTCACAATTCTAATGGTCCCCACTCGCTCCGTCGCCTTCCGTAATCCCTGCGCCGTCTCGGCGTCTTCATAGCTCACCGCCACCGCCCGATTCCGGAACACTTCCGCGTTCGCCAGATCCTCGAGCGCCACCACATCCAGTCTCTCCGTCGCCAAGTCAACCGTCGACGTCTCCAATCCCAGGTGGACCCCGACCGTCAAATGCGGCGTCACCGCCGACAGCAAATGTTGGCCGCTGTGCTGCTGCATATGGTCAAACCGCCGCCCCCAATCGATCTCCCCTACGACCGCCGTCCTCGTCAAAGGCCCCGCCAGTAAATGCGCAATCCGCCCGTCGTCTTCGTCGACGACATCCAGAACGGCCACGCCGTTCAGTGTCCCCCAGTCGTGTAACTGCCCGCCTGAAGTCGGGTAGAAGGCCGTCTGGTCGAGATACACCCGACGGCCTTCTTGCTGAGTCTCCAGCACTTGCGCCTCAAACGACGTGGAATAGGGGTTGTCGTAGTAAAGACGCATGGAGGTTATTGGATCGCCAAAGTAACCCGATTGCTGACTAGGTTGCCAAAGTTGATGTAGAGTGGCACCGCGTTGCCCTTCTCAACCGAAGTCGGGACCCGGACGTTGATCTGATACAATCCGACAAAGCTGGGCGTGAGGCCCGCGAAGTCAGGGGTGATCGAATCCACTTGAGCAATTGAGTTCACTCCGATGACCACGCCCGGCGTTGGGCTCACCGATGCCAACGGACTGGTGGGCGCACCAACGCCGCTCAGCACCGCGGGTACCGTCGGACCCAATCCAAGTGCGTAGATCACTAGCGTATCGCCCGACCGAGCCGGCCGCGCCGCGACACCCAAACCAGCGCTCGGCGGCAATGGGTAGGTCCCGTCCTGGTTGACGATGATCCCGTAGCCGGGGAAGCTTCCAAACGTCAACAGCCGGGGCGCCCGGTTCACGATCCGCACCGCGGTCAGGTTCGAACGTACCCCGTCCCGCTCCACCGAAACCGTCGCCAGGCCTTCCGGCGCGTCAAAGGGAATCTGGAAGTTGATCTGGTTGTAGGAGGCGTAGTAGACCGGCGCCGCCTGGTTATTGATCAACACCCGGAGGCCGCTCAGCGTGGTTTGCAAAGGCAGGCTCGTCGCGGCGACCGGATCCCGCATGAGTAGTTGTTCGCCAAAAACTGCCGCGATTACGCCGCGGCCCAACTCGTCGTTGCCGGCGTAGGTAGCGTTGTCGACCACGCCACCGGCCGAAACCTGCGGTGGTCCCGCCGCCACCACTTCAAAGTCATACGGCATCGTCAGGGGGCCATTCACCGCGTTGCTGTTGATCGTCACCGTTGCCGAGTAGTTGCCGGGCGCGAGGTTGGTCGAATTGGCATTCAATTGGATGAAGTTGGTCCCCGGAAAGCGAGTGGCCGTCAGCCAACTCGCTCCGGCCGAAACTGTCGCCGCATTGTCGGCAAGCGTCAGCGCTCCTAAGCCCGCGTTGGTGCAGTTTATGAATGTCGTCTGTTGCGGAGCGGTCAGCGCCAGGCGCGTCCGAACCGACGTTTGCGAAAGGGCGAGGATCGGCTGGGAGGTAACGCGCATCGTCACCGGAATACTTTTGTTGTCCGGGGCGAAGATCGAGCCGGAAATGGCCAGCGCACCGTTGTAGGTGCCCTCCGCCAGCCCCGGGTTCGTTACGCGAACCACGTACGGTAGGGTGAACGCGAAGCTGCTGGCTCCATCAAAAGCCAGGGATAGCCAATTCCCGCCGCTCGTGGTGGACGGTGCGCCCTGGATCGGGCTGTTGGTGGCGAAGGATGCGGATGCTGTGGCACCGGCCCGCGTCGGGACGAACAAGGTGGTCGCGTCCGGGACGCTGCCGCCAACTTGAACGGTGACCGTAATCGTTTGCGGCGCATCGATGGCTGCCGGGTCCGAAACCGTCACGATACCGGTGTAGACGCCGCGGGCTAAGGACGCTGTATTCAGACCAAACTGAATCGGGACGCAGGTGTTTCCGCCCAGTGAGCAGACCCTGGAAGCACCAATTGTAGGGGCGATCCAACTCACCGAAGACCGGGCGGAAAGCGTAAGGCTGCCGCTGCCGGGATTCGTCGCGTCAATACTACGGGTGGCGCCGTTGGCCCCCACTGCGATGGAGATTGGACCTAGCGTCGTCTCGGAAAGGCGAAGACGGGGCTGTGCCGCGGCTGTGCCGATCGTGCAGATCCCAAGTGCCAACAAGGGCAGGAAACGGTGTAGTGGAGCCGAAAGAGAGGCTGTCATAAGTATTCCTCACAATTTTAGTTGATTTTGTTTTGGACGCGGGGGAGCAGCGGGGACAGCGAGGAGAAAGTCGGTTAGACCCATTCGAGTGCGCCCTTCTTGTAGGCCCAGACGTAACCGACCACGAGGATGGCCAGAAAAGCCAGTGCTTCTGCCACTCCAAACCAGCCCAATTGTTTATAGCGGACCGCCCAGGGGAACAGGAACACAGTTTCAACGTCGAAGATGACGAACAAGATAGCGACTAGATAAAAGCGTACTGTGTAGCGGCCACGGGAGCCGCTAAGAGATTCGATTCCACATTCGTAAGCTTCTAACTTAACGCGGAAAGGCGCTGAGGGCCGCAATAACTTGCCCATCAGCAAAGCGCCGAGCGGGAAGGCGATGCAGATAGTCAAGAAGACGAAAAGAGGAAGATAGCCCTCTAGCATAACCGAAATTATACCCTAGAACGACGAAGAATAAACGGTTGGAGTCTTATCCAATACAAGATGAGCCTGGAGAACCGGTCGATTCCAACACAAGATGAGCCTGAAGGGAGCCGGATTGGCCAAGCTGGGGATTGCTCATTCGAATGCAGAAGATCGAGAATCC
>Ga0114966_10000283_pt1 | contig 49107 bp, 31 predicted proteins | sample M_130207_XF_Meta_FD_87029 | JGI IMG/M metagenome (GOLD analysis project Ga0114966, IMG submission 87029) | Freshwater microbial communities from Lake Montjoie, Canada to study carbon cycling - M_130207_XF_MetaG | ecosystem: Environmental > Aquatic > Freshwater > Lake | place: Lake Montjoie... | reverse complement strand
TGCTTGAACTTCGCGTCGTCCGTGAGAGCCGTGCAAACCAGCGTCTGCTTCATCGCGGCCACGATTTTGTTCTGGGGGCACTCGACAACCGAGGCGAACGGGAACATGTATTCGGTGTTCGCGAGCGGCACGTCGGGGCCGGAGCAATGAATAATCGTCGGCCGCAGGTAGTCGCAGCGGGCCTGCTTCACGAGACGATCGCCGCCGCGATATTTCGCCGTCATTTCGGTCACACCATCGGCCTGACAGCCTTCGTCGATCTGGGCGTTCATCGCGTCGGCAACACCCGCCGTCGTGAAGGCGGCAAGTGGCGACTTCGGATCGCTCGGCGGGAGCGGTGCGATCGGGCCGAGACGTTGTGCGAGCGCGTCGGCAATCTCGCACGTGTGGCGACTGGCCCAGACACCGCTCGCGCTGATGCAGCTTCGGCCGCTGTTCAAGAAGATGCTATCGACCATCAGATCGAGATAGTCTTCCCAGCGATCGACCACATCATCGCCCAGCACGATCTTCGAGAACCCCGGCCCGTGAACGGAGATTTTGGGGTTCCCCGCGTGCTGATCGACGGTCGCCTGACCACCGAAGATCATCGCGCGTTGGCAGTCGGTCATGACCGCTCCACCGACATCGTGGCCACCGGGATAGATCGAGATCGCTTCGCGCGGCAGGCCCGCTTTATAAAACGCTTCGGTGATGCGGTACGGCGTCCAGAACTCTTGCGAACCGGGCTTGATGCACAGACCAATCTGCATCGGCAGCGCGGGGAGCCACAGCGTGTGAACGCCGGGTGAGTTGTTCGGCAGCACCATGCCGAACACGGGCGAGTTCGCTTGATACGAAACCATCACGCCGCGCGACTCTTTTCCGTAGCCCCGTTCGAGAACTTCATACGGCAGACCGCGCGTCAGCGCGTCCAACACCTCGTCCATGTGAGACAGGACGAAGGCGTTCTTGCGCATGTTCGTCGCGCACATGTGTTCGGGGAGACCCGTCGTCGCCGATTGCATCCGGCAGAATTCGGCGGGAGACAGCGATCCGCTCCCCATCGGCAGTGTGTCGTTCAGGTAGAACTCGGCCGCGCTCTTGCAGATTTCGATCAGCTTCGCGATCGGAATGGCTCGCAAGGCATCGCGTGCTTTCTGCGATTTCTTCAGGTCCAGCTTGACCATCGCGCCGGTCGCTTGATGCAGCCGGGCCAGTTCCTCGCCGGTGTCGAAATCAACGACCGGCTGCTTTTCCATCGACTCGTAAACCTGACCAAAGCGAAGCACGGGAATATCGAACACGGGGGCGGCTTTCTTGAAGATGAGGCTGATGCGGGTGAGACGAATCGCACGTGGCGACCCGCTGTTTGGCGGGCCGAGAGAGTATCTCAAGAGATCGGGAAATTCATCCGACTCGTCGAGACGCATCGCATCACTTCTGCGGGACGACTTCGATCTCGTAAATCTTCGGCCAGTTCTTGCCGGTCACGAAGAGGCGGTCGTTGGCTTCGTCATAGGCAATGCCGTTCAGGACATCCTCACGGCTCTGACGTTGCCGTTCGGGATAGAGGCTGGCGAGGTCGATCCAGCCGAGAACCTCACCGCTTTCAGGCGAAATGCGAGCGATGCGGTTCGTATGCCAGACATTGGCCAGGATCTCACCTTTGCGAAACTCCAGTTCGTTGAGTTGATCGACCGGGCCGTTGGAGGCGCGCACTTTCAGGCGTTTCACGACCTCAAACGTCTTCGTGTCGAGAAACCGAATCGTGGACGTGCCGTCGCTCAGAATCAGCCGCTTGCCATCGTGCGTCAGTCCCCAGCCTTCGCCCGTGTAACGAAACGTTCCGAGCGAATCGAACGTCTTCTGGTCGTAGATGATCCCCAGTCGGTTCTGCCACGTCAGTTGAAAAACCTTGCCGTCGAGAACCGTGATCCCTTCGCCAAACAACGCGGAATCGAGTGGGACAATCTGCTCGATGCGACCGGTCTTGAGTTCGACTCGGCGGAGAGACGACTCTCCTTTCTTGCCCGTCCCCTCATACAAGCGTCCGTCGGTGAAAACCAAACCTTGCGTGAAGGCAGACGCATCATGGGGGTACTCCGCCACGACGCGGAACCCCGCCACGCTTCCTTTCGCCTCGCGTCGAAACTGACCAAACGCTGTGTACGTGAATGCCGTGTATCCGACGACACTCATCGCCAACAACGACAGCGCCACGAGTCGCCAACGAGTCAGCAGCGACCGAGCAGGCGTACGAATGGAGGTGGGAACGTGAACCATGCAATTCCCCATCAACGGCGACCGGGTCACCGCAATTCAGCCGGATGAAACAACGACGCGGTACTGTGACGACCGACTCACGGATCGTCCAGACGAATGTCGATACCGCACGCGGCCAATGCTGAGACATTGCGATACCTCGCACGGCGGAGAGTGAGAGGTGTCTGAGCGGGGCGGCGTAAGCCCCGGACTCTTTGAAAACGGGCTTACGCCCAAGAAACAGGGGGGGGGCTGATGCCTAATGGCACTGACTTTAGTTTCTTCGTCCGTAACTCCTGTGCAATCTGCGAAGAAGATTGGCTCGGAAAAAGTTTACAGTTTTCGGTGTTCAGTAAAGACAGAAGGCCAGACTTCAATCACATTGTCTTACTGAACACGGAAAACCGAACACGGTCTCGCATTGGTGGCAGCTCGGCCGCCTTAGGACATCACTCTTTATGACCACACCTCCCGCCGAATTCCTTTCCCGCGCCTCGAGTCCCACGCAAGAACATGCGTTTCGCCACGGACCGCGCATCGTCGCCATCGAGACGCTGATCCCGCACGACATCATGGCCGGGATCCTGCTGCTGCGGATTCACACTGACGCCGGGACCGTCGGTGGTGAACCGGTCATTGGTCACGGTGAGACGTACTACATTCCTCACGCGGTCGCGGCGACGCTGCACGATTGGATGTCGCGGCGGTTGCTGGGGGCCGATGCCACGGCGATCGAAAGTCACTGGCGATTCCTGTACGAACGAGGAACCGCCTTCGGGGTGCGAGGCTGCGAGTTGCGAGCCATCTCCGCGATCGACCTCGCGCTGTGGGACATCCTCGGCCAGTTGACTCAGCGTCCCGTCTGGAAGCTGTTGGGCGGACCGGTACGAGACGCGATCCCGGTCTACAACAGTTGCGGTGGCCCGACGTATGGCCGTCGCCCGAAGGATGCTCCCGACGCACAGGGCTGGCCGGGACATGGCGATCTCGGGCAACCGGGGCCGCTCGAAGACAACTACAACAGCGTCCATCATGCGGGAGACCTCGCCGAGGAATTGCTCGCCGCCGGGTACACCGCGATGAAGACGTGGTCGCTCGATCAGATTTATCGTAAGTCTGGAGGTCATCGCGTCAGTTGGCCCGATCTCGAACAAGCCCTCCGTCCGTTGCACGAGATCCGCGAACGAGTCGGCTTAAAAATGGAGTTGATGCTCGACGGACATGGCTTCTTCTCACTCCCCGCCGCACTCCGCATTGCCGAGGCGATGAGACCACTCCAGCCACTGTGGCTCGAAGACGTGATCCGCCCCGATTGCGTAGACACAATCGCCGACTTCCGCGACCGCGCGGGAGTCCCCATCGCCGTGAGCGAGATGCTGGTGAGTCGCGAGGAGTACCGCCAAGTCCTGCAACAGCGTGCGGCCGACTACACGATGATCGACCCAACATGGATCGGCGGCATCAGTGAGACACGCCGCGCGGCGGAGCTGTCTCAAGCCTTCAACGTCCCGACTCTCATGCACGACTGCACGGGACCACTCACGCTGTTCGCGGGCCTGCACATCGCCGCGTCGTGTGCCAACGTGACCTATCAAGAGACCGTCCGTGCGCATTTGAAGACGCTCTACCCGCTGCTGATCGACGAACCGGTCGTCGTGACCAACGGCCACCTGCCGCTACCAACACGCCCCGGCTTGGGCGTCCGTCTGCTGCCAGAACTGTTCACACCCGAACATCCCGGCTACCGCATCACGCGGCTTTGACGCGCGCGTCTAAAAGCCGGGGTCAGGTGGTTCAAAGTTCATTTTTCGCTGCGAAAAATGAACTTTGAACCACCTGACCCCTAATCCCACCCTGCGGCCGGACCAACGGGTCCGGCCTACGAAATGGGGTCGAGCCGCTTCAAGTCTCCGAGCCTCCCCGATACCGTGCTGCCTCTGCTCGAAGTCCCGCCGACCGGCTCCAACTTTTGGGAGACTCTCCATGCTGATGCATTCCGTGGTTCGATCATTCTGCCTCGCAGTGGCCGTTGCGTTGAACGGGTTGTTCGCGGCATCGACCCTCGTCGCTCAAGAGAAGCCGCTGGCCGAGTTGATGACGCGTATTCCGGCCAAGACGCCCGAAGAGGAACTCAAGACCTTCAAGCTGCAACATGGGTTCACGCTGGAATTGGTTGCGGCTGAGCCGGACGTGGTTGATCCGATCGACGCGGCGTTCGACGAACGCGGCCGCATGTACGTCGTCGAGATGTCCGACTATCCATTTCTTCCCGAGCAGCGCGTGCAGAAGTACAAGGACCAGCGGGCCGAAACGTGGTCGCGCATCCGGCTCCTCACCGACAAAGACGGCGACGGTCGGATGGATCACAGCGTCGTGTTTGCCGACAAACTGCGCTGGGGCCAGTCGGTCTGTTGCTCGAAGGGAGGCGTGTACGTCCTCGCATCAGGCAGCCTCTTCTTCATGAGGGACACTGATGGCGATGACGTGGCCGACGTGAAGGACATCATCTGCACCGGCTTCAGTCACGCGAATGTGCAGGCGTTGGCGAACGGCCTCGAATGGGGACGAGACAACGCGATCTACTTTTCGTCGGGACTGGCCGGTGGTGAGCTGACCATTCCCGGCAGAGACGGCAAGCCGGAGAAAAAATTCACGCCGGGGCGGCGCGATCTGCGGCTCGACCCCGCTACGAATGAATTGACGATGGTTTCGGGAGGCCAGCAGTTCGGACACACGATCGACGACTGGGGCAACCGGTTCATTTGCTCGAACAGCAATCACATCGTGCATGTCGTGTGGCCGCTCGAATACCTCGAACGCAATCCGCAACTGACGATTCCCAGCACGACCCGCTCGATCGCAAAGGAGGGAGCCGCCGCGACCGTCTTCCGGACGAGCGGTGCCGAACCGTGGCGACTCGTCCGCACCGCCCGTCGCGCGGCGGACCCCGAGATGCGCAAGCGGCTGCCCGAATCGGAGCTCGTTCCGATCGGCTTCTTCACGTCGGCGACGGGCATCACGGTCTATCGCGGCGGCGCGTACCCGCCCGAATTCCACGGCAACGTCTTCATCGGCGATGTCGGAGCGAACCTCGTCCACCGCAAAAAACTGACTCCCGACGGCATCAGCTTCACCGCCGAACGCACCGAGAAAGACTGCGAGTTCCTCACCTCGACCGACAACTGGTTCCGGCCGACCAATTTCGTGAACGCCCCCGACGGGACGCTCTACATGCTCGACATGTACCGCGAAACGATCGAACACCCCGCCTCAATCCCCGAGGACATCAAAGCCCTTTGCGACCTGGAAAGTGGCCACGACAAAGGCCGCATCTGGCGGCTGGTTCCACCGCCGAAACCAAATGAGACGTTCAAATTGAAATCATCGAAAGGGCCTGACGCACTGACGCCGTTGCAGAAATCTGTGGTCCCACAGCATCTGTCCGATCTTTCAAAGGCATCAACCGAGGACCTAGCAAAGCTTCTCGTCTCACCAAGTGGATGGGCGAGAGATACTGCGCAGCGGATTCTCGTTGAGCGAAGTGATCCCAATGTGGCTGGCGTCATCGCGGCAGTCGTCGTCTCCAGCAATCCAGATCGGTTCAACAAGCGTGGCAACAAGCGGCCGCTGTTTCCGCTAGGGCTCCTTCATGCAAGATGGACGATTCATGGCTTGAAGGGATTGAATGCAGAAGAAGAGCAGTTGAAGACGGACATCTGGAAGGGCGTCGGTTTTTACGCCGGATTCGACGCTTCTGAGTCCGCCATCAGGATGATGGCTCGGGCCGCGAGTGAAGAGATCGTAAAGCCTGAGTTTCTCGAACAGATTTCGACGACCGAGTCGGCGCGCGCAAAATTTCAACTCATCATGGCATTTGGCGAACTTCCAGAGGCATCTGCGATCCCTGGGTTGCGACGGTTGGCAGCCGATGCGGCTCAAAATGCTGATCTACGCATCGCATGGCTTTCGTCCGTCTATCCCTATATGGGCAAACTCTCGACGGAGTTGCTGTCTGGCGACACCGAACCGGTGAAACCGCTCATCGTCGAGCTGGCTAGGCTCATTGGTTCATCGCCGAAGAGTGACGATGTTGTCGCATTGCTGAAGGCAGTCACCGACGACAAAGTTCCGGCGACGACACGCTCGCCAGTCCTTGTCGCGTTGGGTGAGGGGCTGCGGCGGCGAGGGACTTCGATTGCTAAGGTGCTGGCCGAGACGAAGGCCGACGCGACGATTAGTGACTCGCTGAGCAAGGTCTATCAACAGGCGAGCGGTGTTGTGGGTGATGCGGCCTCGAATGAGGCGGCGCGGTTGGCGGCGATCAATCTACTGGCACTAGCCGAGGCGCAACTGGCCGAGACCGCGTTGCCCGCCGTCTTCACTCCGCAGACTTCGCCCGCGTTGCAGCAGGCGGCGGTGAAGGCTCTCGCGGCACAGGGTTCCGCGAAGTCGGTCGAGTTGCTGCTCGCCCCGTGGAAGACGTTTGGACCGGCCACGCGGCGTGAGGTTGTCGATCAACTGGTCTCGTCGGCGGGGGGAGCGACCGCGCTGGTGAAGGCCGTCGAAACGGGGGCGATCAAGATTGGTGAGATCGAACGGGACAAGCGGCAACTGCTCCTCAATCATCCCAACGGAGCGGTGAAGGAGGCCGCGCGAAAAGTGCTCGCCGAACCGCCGAGCAACCGCAAGCAGGTCGTCGCCGATTATCAGGCCACGCTCGACCTGACGGGCGACGCCGCGCGAGGCCAGATGCTGTACGGCAAGACGTGTGTCCAATGCCATCGCGCGGGAACGGCCGGCCATCAGGTCGGCCCGGACCTCGCGAGCGTCCAGAACAAGTCACCGTCCGACTTACTCGTCGCGATCATGGACCCGAACCGCGAAGCCCAGCCGAGCTTTCAAACCTACACGGCCGTCACGCTGCAAGGACGCATCCACACGGGCCTGATTTCCGCCGAAACCGCCGCCAGCCTGACCCTCAAGCGGGCCGAAGCCAAAGAGGATGTCGTCCTCCGCGAAACGCTCGACGAACTGATCTCAACGGGTCAGTCCCTCATGCCCGAAGGCTTGGAAAGGGACATCGACAAACAGGCCCTCGCCGACCTGATCGCCTTCATCAAAGCGCAAGCCCCGGCGAAGTGAGGGCAGGGTTCACGCGGCGGAGTCGGCACGTCACTCGGCGGGCTTGTCGATCTTTTTCTCGGGTGGCTTTGGGCGGATCTTGCCTGACTGCACGTCCTTCACGACTTCAGCGAGGATCACTGGGTCGGCGGTCTTCAGAACGTGATCGACGCGCGATTGCGGCGTGCCGAGCCGAAGCATGATGTCCTTGGAGGTCTCCCACAGCTTGGGCTTCTTCTTATCGCTGGCGAGATACAGCTCGGCGACAAGTTCACTGAGACGCTCGGCATCCAGCGCGGGGCGGTTCTCGTAGTACCGCTTGACGATTTTTTCCTGGTATCTCGACAGATCTCGCTGAGCCATGAGCTGAATCCGAAAGTAGATAGTGAATGGTGGGAGAGTGAATTGTCTGCAATCAGACCGCACGTTTGTAGAACGGCAGCGGCACGATGGTGGCCGATTCTCGCTTGCCACGAATGTCTACTTCGAGCGTCGATCCGATTGAGGAGTGATCGGCCGCAACGTAGGCCATCGCGATCGACTGTTCCAACGTCGGCGAGTACGTTCCCGACGAGACCAGACCGATCGGCTTGGGGCCGAAGAAGACTTCAGTGTGTTCTCGCGCGATTCGCTTGGAGCCGAGTCGCAGGCCGACGCGAACAGGTCGATTCGGCTGGTCCTTGATGCCGAGCAACGCTTGGCGTCCGACGAAGTCCGGCTTGTCGAGCTTCACAGCGAACGCCAAACCCGCCGTCAGTGGATCGACCGCTTCGCCGAGCTCGTGTCCATAGAGTGGCATCGCCGCTTCGAGTCTGAGCGTGTCGCGACAGCCGAGTCCGCATGGCAATAGGCCATCACCCTGACCTTCGTCGAGCAGGCGTTGCCAGAGCGCGATGGTCTCGGGGGCGTCTTGAGCGACGATGATTTCAAAGCCGTCTTCGCCCGTGTAGCCCGTCCGGCTGACGAAGGCTTCGCAGCCGGCGACTTCGGCGGGACAGCCCGAGTAATACTTGAGTGATCCGAGCGGGACATCACTTTGCGTCACACGCGACAGGATCGACAGAGCCTTTGGACCTTGGATGGCGATCATCGCGGTCTCCAATGTCTGGTCATCGAAGTCGAGGTCGCGGGCGCGATGCTCGTGATCGATCTCTGCGATGAGCCGCTCAACCCACGCGACGATCTTCGTCCGGTTGCTGGCGTTCACCACGAGGCCGAAGTTCATGTCGTTCAGCCGATTGACGAGAACGTCGTCCAGCACGCCGCCCGCCTCGTTGCAGACCAAGCCGTAGCGAATCTGGCCGTCGATGAGGTTGTCCACGCGACAGGTCAACAGCCGCGACATCAACGGTTCGGCATCGAGACCGCTGAACGTGAGCCGCCCCATGTGCGAGATGTCGAACAACCCCGCCGCTTTCCGCACGGCATGATGCTCTTCCACGATGCTCGTGTATTGGACCGGCATCTCCCAGCCACCGAACTCGACGATGCGACCGTTGTGAGAAGCGTGCCAGTCGTAGAGCGGCGTGCGGAGGAGTGTCATATCGCGTTTGCTTCTTTCCCCTCACACCAGCTTTGTGGGGAGAGGGGCCGGGAGGTGAGGGAGTCACTGGCGGAGGTCAATCATCATTCCTCATCGAAGGTAACCGAAGACCCCTCACCCTAACCCTCTCCCCGCAAGGCCGGGGCGAGGGGATAAGAAGATCACTCGCCCGAGAACAGGACGGCCTTCATGTACTCGCGGTTGAGTTGGGCGATGTTGGTCAGCTTGATTCCGGCGGGGCAGGCGGCTTCGCATTCGCCCGTGTTGGTGCAGTTGCCGAACTGTTCCTTGTCCATCGTGGCCACCATGCTGACGACTCGCTTGGATCGTTCGGTCTGGCCTTGAGGCAGGCTGGCGAGATGCGAGACTTTGGCCGAGACGAACAGCATGGCCGAGGCATTCTTGCATGAGGCGACACACGCGCCGCAGCCGATGCACGCGGCGGCGGCCATCGCTTCTTGCTGCTTGTGACCGGCAACGGGAATCGCGTTGGCATCGGGTGCGCCGCCGGTGTTCACCGAGACGTAGCCTCCCGATTGGATGATGCGATCGAACGCGGAGCGGTTGACGACCAGATCGCGCACGACGGGGAAGGCTTTCGCTCGCCAAGGTTCGATGACAATTGTGTCGCCATCGTTGAAGCGGCGCATGTGAAGTTGACAGGTTGTCGTCGCATTATCGGGGCCGTGGGCTTGGCCGTTGATCATGACTCCGCACGTCCCGCAGATTCCCTCACGGCAGTCGTGGTCGAACGCCACCGGCTCTTCACCCTTGGCGATGAGTTGTTCGTTCAGGATGTCGAGCATTTCCAGGAACGACATGTCGGTCGAGATGCCGCTGAGCTGGTACGCCTTCAGCGCCCCCGGCTGATCCGGCCCGGCCTGTCGCCAGATTTGCAGATTGAGGTTGAGTATCTTCGATCCGGTATGGCTCATGTTGGTCTCATCTGGTCATGTTGTCAGGCCCGAAGCAGGCCCACAAAGTCTGATGACAATCTCCCGTCTCCTCTGTGTCACTGTGTCTCTGTGGTAAAGATTCTTACCACAGAGACACAGTGACACAGAGGGAAAGCAGATGGTCTAAATGTTCCAAAACCAGCAACGTACGCTGGGCGGTGCCCAGCCTACGACAACTACTTGTAACTGCGTGTCCCAAGCGGACAGTCGCTGAACGTCAGCGGTTCCTTGTGTAGGACCGAGTCGCCTCCGATCCCCTTGAATTCCCACGCGGCGGCGTAGGCGAAGTTGTCGTCGTCGCGTTGGCATTCGCCTTCGCTCGTTTGATGCTCTTCGCGGAAGTGGCCTCCGCACGATTCGTCGCGATGGAGGGCGTCTCGCGCGAGTAGCTCCGAGAACTCAAGGAAGTCGGCGACTCGACCGGCGTGTTCGAGGTTCTGGTTGAGCGTCTCACCGCTGCCGAGGACCTTCACGTCGGACCAGAACTCTTCGCGGAGTTGCTTGATCGAGTCGATCGCCTTGATGAGGCCCTTCTCGTTACGGCCCATTCCGACGTTGTCCCACATGATGTGGCCGAGTGCCCGATGGAACTGCTCAACGCTGCGTTTGCCGTTCACTTTGAGAATCGACTCGACGCGCGACTTGGCTGTCGTGAGTGCCTCGCCAAACTCGGGGGCTTCGGTCGAGACTGGTTTCAATTTCTTCGTCGCGATGTGATCGCCGACCGTGTACGGGATGACGAAGTAGCCGTCGGCGAGGCCCTGCATCAGGGCGCTGGCTCCGAGGCGGTTGGCTCCGTGGTCCGAGAAGTTCGCTTCCCCGAGGACATACAAACCGGGGAGGTTGCTTTGCAGGTTGTAGTCCACCCACAAGCCACCCATCGTGTAATGGACCGCCGGGTAGATTCGCATCGGGACTTTGTAGGGGTTCTCGGCTGTGATCTTCTCGTACATGTGGAAGAGGTTGCCGTACTTGCCTCGCACCACGTCTTCGCCATCCCGCTTGATGGCGGCAGCGAAGTCGAGATAAACCGACAGGCCAGACGGCCCGACGCCAAAACCGGCATCGCACCGTTCCTTCGCTGCGCGGGACGAGATGTCGCGTGGGGCGAGATTGCCATAAGACGGATACCGCCGTTCGAGGTAGTAATCGCGTTCGTCTTCCGGAATTTGATCGGGTGAGCGCGTGTCTCCCTTGGTCTTGGAAACCCAGACGCGACCGTCGTTGCGGAGTGATTCGCTCATCAGCGTGAGCTTGCTCTGGTGAGTGCCGCTGACCGGAATGCAGGTCGGATGAATCTGCGTGTAGCACGGGTTGGCGAAGTAGGCCCCGCGTTTGTGGGCACGCCATGCGGCGGTCACGTTGCAGGTCTTGGCCATTGTCGAGAGGTAATAGGCGTTGCCATATCCACCCGTGCAGAGGACCACCGCGTCGCCAGAGAATGTCTCGAACTTCCCTGTCACCAAGTCGCGAGTCACGATCCCGCGAGCGACTCCATCGACGACGACGACGTCGAGCATCTCGCGCCGCGCGAAGACTTTGATTCGTCCGGCATGCACCTGTCGCATCATGGCCTGATACGCGCCGATCAGAAGCTGCTGACCCGTCTGTCCCGCACAGTAAAAGGTTCGCGAGACCTGTGCCCCGCCAAACGAGCGGTTCGCCAACGAGCCGCCGTACTCACGGGCGAACGGCACACCCTGCGCGACGCACTGGTCGATGATCGACGTGCTGAGTGTGGCCAGCCGATAAACGTTGCTCTCGCGCGCCCGCCACTCGCCCCCCTTCACCGTGTCGTAGAAGAGTCGGCGAACCGAGTCGCCGTCGTTGGTGTAGTTCTTCGCGGCGTTGATCCCGCCCTGAGCAGCGATGCTGTGAGCGCGACGCGGTGTGTCTTGGATACAGAACGACAGAACGTTGTAACCCAACTCGGCCAGCGACGCGGCGGCAGAGCCTCCGGCCAGACCGGTCCCGACGACGATGATCGTGTTTTTTCGTTTGTTGTGCGGCGCGACGAGCTTGAGATCAAACTTGTGGCGATCCCACCGGGTCGCGATGTCGCCGGTTGGGCATCGTCCGTCGAGCGGGGTTTCGGAAACTTGCGTCATGAGGAGTCAGCCGTAGGGTGCGTGGAGTCTTCGGAACGAACCGGGGGAAATGTGTTGTTTCTGATGGCGGTGCGTTCCGAAGACTCCACGCACCCTACTTGTTTTCAGCGTCAAATCATTACCGCGACAAACTCGGGACCAAGATCGGCAGGCTGGCAAATCCGGCCGCGATGGCGAACGCGAACAAGCGGCTGATCCACTTGATGAGCGGCGTGTACTTCGGGTGATTCAGGCCGAGCGACTGAAACGCACTGGCGAATCCGTGCGACAGATGAAAGCCCAGCACGATCACGCCGATGGTGTAGACGACGCGGCTGATCGGGTTGCTGAGAACGGCGAGTGCATTCGCATACGGAGCGTTCGGAGCGTGTTCATCTAGGTACACGATGTCGGGCCGCGCCTGGAATTTCATGTCGATCAGATGCAGGATCACGAAGCCCAACACGACCGATCCCGAAGCAAACATCCACGTGCTGGGGCTGGCGGCCCAAAGCCCCTTCGCCTGCTTGGTCTGCTTCACAGCGTACTGATCGACGCGAGCCTTGGCATTCCCCCACGCGGTGGCAAACGCCAGATAGAGGTGGGCGAGGAACAGCACGAAGAGGCCGGTTTCAGCCACCATCAGCAGCTCTTCCTGGCTGTGCAGGAAGTGGGCGTAGGCGTTGTATTTCTCGGCACTGACGAAGAGGAGTAGGTTCCCTTCGAGATGCACCACGAGGAACCCGCACAGCAGCAGGCCGGTGATCGCCATCACGAACTTCTGTCCGATGGATGACGACAAGAAACGAAAGAACCAACGCAACCCGAACCAATCCAAAATCCCCGCTTTGGACGGGGAAGCTGCCGAATCCGACACGTTGTCACTCCCTGCGGCATCCGCCGCGATTCCTCAACCGCCATCATTGGAGTCAAGCCAGTTCACGTTCGTCTGGCGGATTATAGGGAGCCACTTCACAACTTCAATTCAGGCCCTTGATGATGGTCGCACTTATCGCCGTTTGCCGGTTCAATCGACCTAGAACTCCTGAACCATTCCTTCAAACTCGGCCATGCGGTTGGGATCGAGTCCGGCCAGAGTCGCCTCGTGTCGCACCCAATCGAGGCCCAAGCGACCGACGTTCGCGGCGAGGATGCCGCAAATGCCTTCCGGATCGAGCGACCTGAAGGCGATCAGCTTGAGCAGCAACAAACCTGCGGCATCTGCGACTCGCACGACCTGCGAACCGAATAACTTCGGAACGTGCTCGTTCGAGGATGCGATGGAACAGTGGGAGACGGCCTTCAAACAGTCGATGTGAACTCCGCCCGGCCCGAGGACAACGAGCATCCCGCCGTCGTTCCAGTCGCGAATGGATTGCACGACACCCACCGTGCAGCCAGCCTCCGCCATTGCCTCCAAAAGTGGTGGCCGTTGGAGCGCGGGGATGTGCAGGAGGAAGTCGGCATCTTCTGTCGCTCGGCCTTGACCGTGAACCCCAATACGGAGTCCGCCAATCAGCACGTACTTGATCTGCTGACGTGCAAACACTGCCGAGACGGCCAGCATCGCGTCAGTCAGTCAGCCTTGTCCTCAGAACCAGGTTGCCCGGCGAGTTGCCTGCGAATGAACTCCTCAAAACACCTCGTGACTTCCCCCTTGCGAATACGTCGTAAGCGCCCGTGATCGACATTGTTTTGGGCTGACTCCCGCAATTGCTGGATGGCTTATAACAGACCATCAACTACGCGGAGCCTATCCAGCAAGCTCAAGGAACGGGCTGCGGCAATCGACCGCTGCAAACGCTCTCGTGCGGTGGGGAATCGGATGGGAATGTCGATCGTGGGAGAAACACTCACGAGTCATGGGCAGTTCGCTGTTGCGGAATTCATTCGCAAAACCACGTCCGCGCCACAAGAGAAGAACGAGTGATGGGAATCGGCAATTAGAGATGTTGGCTGCGTCGATCGCTGGCTGATTGTTCATTCGGAGTTCATTATCGTCGTGCCCGAGTCGGAAATGGCCGACTCACCGGCTAAGTGTGACGACAAGATTCTCAACGAATCACAACAGGAGACGGACAGGATGAGCAACAAGATCGGCTGGAACAGGCTCGCGGTATTGGCGGCATTGGTGATCGGGTGGTCCTCGTCGTGGGGGACGGCGGCCGAACCGATCCGGTTGTGGGACGGCGACGCTCCCGGTGCATTGGGCAAAGAGGATCATGATGTCCCGACTTTGACTCCGTATCTTCCCGCGAGTGACAAGGCGAGCGGCACGGCCATCGTCGTCTGCCCCGGTGGCGGATACGGTGGACTCGCGGGGCACGAGGGCGAAGGCTACGCGAAGTGGCTCGCCGACAATGGCGTCGCTGCGTTTGTGTTGAAGTACCGACTCGGGTCGAAGGGGTATCGGCACCCGGTCATGTTGGGAGACGCTTCACGGGCGATTCGCCTCGTGCGATCGAAGGCCGCCGACTGGAAGCTCGACCCCAAGCGGATCGGCATCATGGGGAGCAGTGCCGGTGGACATCTGGCCTCAACGGCCGTGACGCACTTCGACGCGGGGAAGGCCGACGCATCGGATGCGATTGAAAAGCAAAGCTCACGCCCCGACTTCGGCATCCTGTGCTATGCGGTCATCTCGATGCAGGACGGAGTGACGCACAGCGGCTCGAAAAGGAACCTGCTCGGTGACAAGCCCGATCCCGCATTGGTCGAACTCCTTTCCAACGAGAAGCAGGTAACAAAGGAAACGCCCCCCTGCTTCGTCTGGAGTACGCAAGAAGACAAAGCGGTTCCCGTCATGAACTCGCTGCAATTCGTGATGGCCCTTGAAAAGGCGGGAATCGTTTACGACTTCCACGTCTACCAAAAAGGCCCGCACGGCATCGGCCTGAGCGAAGGAAGAAACGGCGTCGCGGCAAACGATGTCCACCCGTGGGGCAAAGACGTGCTGTTCTGGATGAGGCAGAACAGTTGGCTGAAGTAGCGGGCTGACGGCAGCCATGTCACGACATGGCGTCTGTTGGCAGCCGGTTGCTCAAGCACGACGAGTCTTCCCGCCGTCTCCCTCTACAGGAATTGTTGTGGACGACGGCTCCCACCCCCGTCACGATGGCACCGCATTTTGACTCCGCCGTTTCTCGTCGTTTTTTGTGGCCCTTTTGCTGGAATGTGCTTCCGTGTCAATCGCTCCTGAACTGAACCCAATGGCGTCTCTCGCTGAGCCATTGGGAATGGCATCACCCATCACAACCTCGCGGCCCGCACGCGGTAAGACGGTTGCCGTCATGCCCGCCTACAACGCGGCGCGAACGTTGGAGCGGACTGTCGCGGACATTCCGCCAAACACTGTCGATGAGATCATCCTCGTCGATGATTGCAGCCGTGACAACACGGTCGAGATTGCCGAACGACTCGGGCTGACAGTCATTCGTCACGAGAAAAACCTCGGTTACGGAGGCAATCAAAAGACGTGTTACCGGCGGGCGTTGGACTCCGGTGCCGACTACATCGTGATGATTCATCCCGACTATCAGTACGACAGTCGCGTGATTCCCGTCGCGGTCGAAATCATCCGACTCGGTATCTGCGACTTTGTAATGGGTTCGCGCATTCGCACGCGGCACGAAGCCCTCTCCGGCGGAATGCCCGCTTGGAAGTACGTCGCCAACCGCGGCCTGACGTTGATCGAGAACGTCGTCCTCGGACAGAACCTCGGCGACTTTCACAGTGGCTTCCGGGCGTATCGTCGCGAAGTCTTGGAGACGATCCCGTACATGAAGAACTCGAACGACTTCGTGTTCGACAGCGAGTTCCTCGCGCAGGCCGTTCACTTCGGCTTCAAGCTCGGCGACATCCCCGTCCCCGTCCGCTACTTCGATGAGGCAAGCAGCATCAATTTCCGACGCAGCGTGAAGTACGGCCTCTCGACGCTCGGCGTGTTGGCCAAGTACAGCCTGCGCCAGATGGGCCTGTATCGATCAAGCCTGTTTCAGGCCGAGCCGCCTCGCCAGTGAACTCGATTGCTCTGGATCGCGTCCGGTTGAAGTTGATCGCCTGCATTGGCTGACTGACTTCATGCGGGGGCGAGGCAAACTTTATCTGACGCCTGTAATTTCTGGCCACGTGAAATCAATTGCTAGGCTCTCTGGCAAACATTTCGGCCACAACATCAACGGGCGTCGGTTGATTTGACGGCATACTACTCGACCGCTAACATGCCGCCCCGCTTGGTAGGGGTTGTGCGAGAATCTTGTGGTGCCTGTTTGGAATAGCACCGAGAACATCGCCTCATAATTCGTCGAGGAGTCGGCAACGTGTCTGAGATTGTGGTGAAGGACTTCCTGGAAGCTGGCATTCATTACGGGCACCGAACCAGTCGGTGGAACCCGAAGATGCGACCGTACATTTATGGTCGCCGGAATCTGATCCACATCATCGACGTGAAAGAGTCCGTCAGGGGTTTGCTCCGTGCAAAGCGTTACCTGCAGAAGGTCTCGGCGGCGGGGAGTCTCGTGCTGTTCTGCGGCACGAAGAAGCAGGCGGCCGACACGATTCGGGACTCGGCTGTTTCGGTCAATATGCCTTACGTCGACTATCGTTGGCTGGGCGGCATCTTCACCAACTTCCGGACGATTCGCAGTCGTATCAAGCGACTCGAAGAACTGGACCAGATTTTCAGTTCCGGCTCGATTGAAACGTATTCCAAAAAGATGCAGTCCACGCTGCTCCGTGAACACAAGAAGATGCTGCGGAACCTGAATGGTCTGCGCATCATGAACCGCCTCCCCGAGGCGATCATCGTTGTTGATCCTCGCAAGGAGCACAACGCCGTTCACGAAGCACGTCTCGTTGGAATCAAGGTCATCGGATTGCTGGATACGGATTGCGACCCAGACTTGATCGATCTGCCGATTCCGGGCAACGACGACAGCATCCGCTCGATTCAGTTGGTCCTCAAGCACTTGGTGGGAGCGATCGTCGAAGGCCGCGCCAGCTTGCCCAAGGACAGTGCCGCGGCTGCGGAAGAAGTGCAGTACAAGGCTGTGCCGTCCATTCAAAATTGATCGCTGCCAATCTTGAGTCGCCCCAGCAAGCATGGATTGATTCACTTCGATTGCTGAGCTGCGCTAAAGAGATTGGAAATCTGTTCGGGGCATTTGATTGCGAGTTCGTATTCGCAGTCTCTCCGTTGTGTTCATGTGGTTGTTGAATTGTTCGCTGAAGGAGTGTTTGTGATGGCAGAGATCACCGCGCAGGCCGTTAAGCAACTGCGTGATCTGACCGACCTACCCATGATGGATGTCAAGAAGGCTCTTGTCGAAGCTGAGGGGAACCAAGAGCGGGCCATCGAGATTTTGAAAGAGCGTAACAAGAAGGTCATGCTGAAGCGGCTTGAGAACTCCACTTCGGAGGGCGTCGTTCGCGTTGTAATCTCCGCCGATGGAACTCAGGGAGCGATGGTCGAGATTCAGTGTGAATCCGCCCCCGTCGCGAAGGCTGATGATTTCCTGTTCCTCGCGGATCAATGCGTCAAGCAACTCTTAACTGGACCGGGCGCGATCACTCCTGAGGAACTCTTGGCTCAGTCAGCTCCTGATCGAGCTGGGATGACGTTGGGTAGTTTGCTCGAAGAAGTCGTCGGCAAAATCCGTGAAAAGATGGTCGTTTCTCGCGTGATTCGCGTCGCCGGACCTGCCGGTGGTTACGCTCACCACGATGGCAAGACCGGTGTGGTGTTTCGTGCCGCAGGTGAAAACAAGACGGCACCCGTACTCCGTGATGTGGCCATGCACATAGCTGCACTGAAACCATTGGTCACGAACAGTGAAGAGCTTTCAGCCGACTTGGTCTCCGCCGAGCGAACTCGGTTGACCGATGAGGCAGCTGCTTCTGGCAAGCCTGCCAACATTGTTGAGAAAATTGTGGATGGCCGCATGAAGACCTTCTACGCCGAGAACGGCGTGTTGGGTTTCCAGCTGTTTGCGAAAGATGACTCCAAAACGGTCAACCAAGCCTTGGCCGAGAGCGGCCTCAAGGCGATCGGCTTTACAAGGTGGGTTCTTGGAAACTGAAGCCACTCGCGCGGTGGAGCGGCTCGGAATTCGGGCAGTTTGAGTTCAGCGCGGGGGGCAATTTGCCCCCCGTTTGCTTTGGTAAGACTTCAGAATGGATTGATGGTCCGGATCGAGATCAGCTCACGGCGAGAGGCAGTTCAATGACTGACACAGCGTTACCCAAGTACAAACGTGTCCTGCTGAAGCTCAGCGGCGAAAGTTTCGCCCGACCGGGTGAATCGGGAATCTGCCTCTCTGAAGTTCAGGTGATTTGCGAACAGATCAAGCGCGTGGTCGAGTCAGGCGTCCAGCTCGCAATCGTCTGTGGCGGGGGCAATATACTTCGAGGCCGTGAGTTCTCGTCGTCGAACTCGATTGTCGTCCCGGCAACAGCCCACTACATGGGAATGTTGGCGACCGCGATGAACGCCCTCGCATTGCAAGATTCGCTGGAGCACTTCGGTGTTCCAACGCGAATTCAGAGCGCAATCACCATCCCGCCCGTGGCCGAACCATTCATTCGCCGACGTTGCATTCGCCATCTTGAAAAGGGACGCGTCGTGATTCTGGCGGCTGGAACGGGTAGCCCGTTCGTGACGACCGACACCGCTGCCGCTCTTCGAGCCAGAGAGATTGATGCGGATCTCGTCGTCAAGGCCACGCGCGTCGATGGGGTTTACTCGGATGACCCACTCAAAAATCCACATGCCGTCCGGTACTCAGAAATCAGTTATCAGGATGTCCTGCGCCAGAACTTGCAGGTGATGGACGCGCAGGCCATTCATCATTGCATGGAACATGACATTCCGATCGTGGTGCTGAACTATCAAAAGCCAGGCAACATTGAACGGGCCATTGCCGGGGAGCGACTTGGGACGCGAGTCAGTTCCGCCCCCGATCGCGCATGACTTTCGTCGCCTGTAGACTCCTGTTTTATGCGTCGATCTTGCTTGGCTGTCGTCGTTGGTTCGCGTGTCGTTCTCGTTGATCGAGACGTGCTGTTGGTCGTGTCGCACTGTTGGTCAAATCATTTCCAGGAGCTGATCTCTCATGGACCCTGATGAAATTCTGTTGGATGCTGAAGAACGCATGGAAAAGGCCGTCCATGTTGTGCAGAACCAGTTGCAGGGACTGCGTACCGGCCGTGCAACTCCAGGCTTGGTCGATTCCATCCGAGTCGATTGCTATGGCTCGCCCACGCCGCTCAAACAAATCGCAACGATCAGCGTTCCCGAGCCTCAGCAGATCATGATTCGGCCCTTCGACCAAGGGACGCTGAACGACATTGCGAAGGCGATTCAATCGAGTGATGTGGGCTTGGCACCCAACTCGGACGGTCGCGTGATTCGGCTCAATATCCCGCCCCTCTCGACAGAACGCCGGAAGCAATTGGTCTCACGGCTAAAGGACTTGGCGGAAGACGGTCGCGTCGCCATTCGCAACGTTCGCCGCGATGCCAACAAGCACGCCGATGTCGCGCTCAAGGACAAGACGATGAGCGAAGATATCCACGATCAGACCAAGGAAAGCGTGCAGAATCTGACCAAGCATTTTGAAGGCCAGATCAATTCGCTGGTCGAGTCGAAGGAGCAGGACATCATGGAGTCGTAGCGCGAGCCATTGAAAACGATTCCTCCCAGCGAAGCCTGACACGCAAACGAAGCCCGCGCGACATCGGTCCTGCGTTTGCGTGTCGGGCTTACTTTTTTAGCGACTGCAAACAAACACAGCCCGGCCTCCTTTCAGGAAGCCGGGCTGTGGGCGCAACGGCGAGCCGGGTCGCTCGTCGTCGCGTCTGTTTCAATGAAAGTCTTACTCTCGCAACGAAGCCGTTCCCGTCAGCGTTTCCGCTCCAAGCCGACCTGACTGCGAAAACTGGAATGTGTCGAACGAGAAGCTGTTGTTGGGAACTCCGGATTGTCGCAACGGAGCCAAGAGTTCATCCGGTGTGAACAGAGACACGGGCTTCACGGACGTGTTGAGCCGCTTCCGGGCGATGGCATGGCTGCGGGCTGAGACTTCCATGAACTCCTGCTTCCGCTTTGCATCGACTCCATCCAGCTTGTTGCCGATGACTTCGATCCAACCTGGGTGCTTGGCCATGGCCTGCGACATCAGATGCGCGAACAGGGTCATCTGCTTGAAGTTGCGATCCGCGATCGTGTGGCTGACGGGTGAAATCGCCTTCGCCACCGTCTCGATCGCTTGCGAGGGAAACTCGACAAAAACATCACCGGAATGAGTGCCGATGACACGCCCATCGGGTTCCTTGGCAAAGGTCGTCTGCAACCGCATCAGCGATCTCGCAACGATCGGCTTCGGCAGCAGCGGACTTTTGAAGGCTCCGTCGCAGTGGATCAGTGTGTCTTCGGGCGTGTGATAGAACAGCTCGACCTCTCCGATGGAACCGTCTCCCGCATCTGCGTGATAGCGATTCGGCCCCACCTCTTGGAGGTTGAACTTCGAGATGTCCATCGCCCGCCAAGTGGCCACGGCCACATCCGGATTGCGTACGAAGTAGCCGTAAACATCGGGATCGACCTCGAACGACAGCGAGGGCAGGCGACGAAACATGCCGATGTTCTTCAGCAGCGACTCCGCTTTGCCGCGTGCTTCGTTCGACAATCGTTCCAACGGGAGATCGTGCAGCGCCTGCTTGCGGACGGCTGTCGTGGATGAACCGGTTTTCATCGTGTTCACGCCGAGCGTCTGGAAGGAGGCCTCCATCTCCGCATCGGCGGCCGAAGCCCTGACACCGGCCGTTTCCAGACCGTCGCGCGGCGAAACAGGATCGGTCGCCCAGCCCGCTCCTGGCCATGCGGCTTCCGCCAGAGCCAAACCACAAATCGCTCCGGCCGACCAAACCCAGTGCCGACCAAAACGCTTTCGATGACGAGTCATCTCGGTCCATCCCCCCGAGCCAATTCCGCCAGTGAACTGGCCAAACGGCTGCTGGCCGTAGAGACTTGGCTCACGGCGACGCCGCGTCCAGGTTGTGCCGGTAATCGGCCACTCCCCACAATTTCCGATCGCGGGGAGTGACCGATCACCGGCACAATGTCTTTCATCGGCACGACTGCCACGACCGGTACAGTCGGAATAATGACTCAAGTCCAGCACGAGCGAGAGTTGCCCGGAGCCAACGCCATCACGGAGATGCGATGTCGCATCAAACGGCAAGACGGCCAACACGTGACTCAAATTCCACGCGATCAAACGCCACAATCCTGGACAGCATGAGTCGTGGCTATTGATGAGGCGAAACACTTGAAACACGGAGTACCAGCGGTGCCACAACCACTCACCCCCTTGGTTCAAGAAGTCGCGGCGTTACTCAACCGGTCGAGACAGCGGGTCGTTTTCGCGGAGAGCTGCACTGCTGGACTGGTCGCCGCGTCACTCGCTCGGGTACCGGGAATCTCCGAGTACCTTTGCGGCTCAGCCGTTGTGTATCGGCTGGAGACGAAATCGAAGTGGCTCGATATTCCCGCGGCTCTGCTGGACGATCCCGGTCCCGTCAGTAATGTCATCGCGTCGCTGATGGCTGAGCGAGTGTTGGCCCTCACCCCGGAAGCCGACTTCGCGGTGTCGATCACCGGGCACCTCGGGCCGAATGCGCCGAGTGATCTGGATGGCGTCGTCTATGTCGGAGTCGCGCGGCGAGAAGTGCCGCACGGCCTAGGCTCAATGCGGACTCTGACAACACAGCATCAATTGCCGCTCGAACAGGAACATGTCTCGCCGATCCAGTGCAGCTCCCGAGGTGAGACCATTCGAGAAGTGCGGCAATGGGCCGCCGTTGCACTCGTGCTGACCACTGTTCGTGATTTGTTGCACACGAGCCTTGGTGCCGGTTTGTAACTGGCCAGTCCGGCATTCTCTCACACCGATAGGCGACGGCTTCCCCGAATCATTCGACCATGGGCTTCTCATACGGTTCTGCCACCGCAGGTGCGGGTGTCGAGGGAACCGGTGATCCCCCGGATAAAAACGCGGTGCCTGAATACGAATACGGGTAGCTGGTCGGGTAGAGATTGCAGTCGTCGTAACGGCCCCACGTTCCTTCGCGACAGCAGTACCAGCTTCTCTGCCGGCCATTGTCGCCGCACCAATCGGGCTTCCCCGCACGGCTGATGTCCCAGCGCGGGTGATACCAGTTGTCGAGATGCAGATGGGAATCACTGACATCATCGACCGCGCTGGCATACGAATGCATGAGCGAACAACAGCGGCAACCCGATGAAAGGCCACTGGCGATCACCATCCCCACCACCAACCAGAGCCTTCTCATCGCCTGCCCCTTTATAAATGGTGGCCTTGTTCACTCAGATGTCACGCCCAGAGCCGCCTGTTGAAGACCTCGTAGCACAGACGGCTCGCCTGTGTTTTCCAACGAGAAATGTGAGCAGGCGGGCCGCCTACTCGACGTGTTTCAACAGGCTGATCGTCCTTGCGCCAACTCACCAACTGCCATCGACCGTCCGCGCGTACCGACTTGAGTGGTTGTCCCGGTTGAATCAGCCGTTCGGTCACGAGGCCGCTCGTTTGCCGACAGACATACCGTTCGACCGTATCTATTGAATGGAGTGCGCAATCGGCGGGGACTATGATGCCGCCCGTTGTCGAAGACCGGGTTTCCGAACGGCCGGGCTTCGCAACACTGCCACCACGCCCCCCCTCGGATGCCTCATGCCTGTTTCTGATCAGTCTGAACGGATCGCCATTGTGGGCGTGGGGGGTATCTTTCCCGGTGCGCCGGACCTCGACACGTTTTGGAAGAATGTCGCGAATGGTGTCGATTGCGGGCGGCATGTGCCTGACGGACGGTGGTACCTCTCGCCCGAGAAGGCTTCCGCGCCGTGGCCTCCGCAACCGGATCGCGTCTATTCGACATGGGGCTGCTTCATTGAGGGCTTTCAGTTTGACCCCGAAGGGCTGAACCTTGACCGCGCTTTGCTGGAGCGGCTCGATCCGATGTTTCATCTCGGACTGCATGCGGCGCGAGCGGCGTTTCGGGACGCGAGACAGCTTGGGGGCACCGACCTCGCGCGCGTCGGCGTGATTCTCGGCAACATCGCGCTCCCGACCGAATCGACTTCCGCCATCTGCCGCGATGTCGTCGGACGGACGTTCGTTGAGAACCTGATCGATGTGACCCCGCTGCCGGACGAGAGACGCCACGTACTCAAAGCCGCGCTGAACCGAAGTGACTGGCACCCGCTAAATCGCTACGCGGCCGGTCTCCCGTCGAGCCTCATCGCACAGGGCCTTGGTCTGGGCGGGACGGCCTTCACGCTCGATGCGGCCTGTGCATCGTCGCTCTACTCGTTGAAGTTCGCGTCGGAGGAACTGCTGGCTCATCGCGCCGATGCGATGTTGGCGGGGGGGATGTCTCGGCCCGATTGCCAGTACACGCAGATGGGCTTCGCGCAGCTGCAGGCGTTGTCGAAGAGTGGCCGTTGTGCGCCGCTCAGTGGTGAAGCGGATGGACTTGTGGTCGGTGAGGGAGCGGGCGTCTTCGTCCTCAAACGGTTGAGCGATGCAGTCGCGGCGGGCGATCACATTTATGGCGTCATCGCGGGGATCGGCCTCTCGAACGATCGGGGTGCGAACCTGCTGGCCCCGGCTTCCGAAGGGCAACTCCGCGCGATGCGTTCCGCCTACGAACAGGCCGGTTGGCAGCCGAGCGATGTCGATCTGATCGAATGCCACGCGACGGGGACTCCCGTCGGAGACGCCGTCGAAATCGAGTCGCTGCATCAACTCTGGCAGAACGAACACGCGCGGCCTCAGCAATGCGTCATCGGCGGAGTGAAGTCGAACGTCGGCCATTTGCTCACCGGAGCCGGCGCGGCTGGCCTGATGAAAGTCCTTTTCGCACTCAGGCACCGCACGCTGCCGCCGACCGCCAACTACCGACAACCCGCCGCGCGCATGGCCGCTGCCGACAGCCCGTTCCGTGTGTTGGCGGAAGCGCAGCCGTGGGTGGAGAGAGTTGAAGGTCGAGGGTTGAGGGTTGAGGGGCAGCAGGAAGACGGCACTCACATCCCGCGCCGAGCCACCATCAACGCCTTCGGCTTCGGCGGCATCAACGCGCATGTGCTGATCGAGGAGTGGTGCGATGACAGTAGAATGGGCACTCCTGCCCGTCCTCTTCGTTCGTCATCGCCGCGTGATGCAATGACACCGCAAACTCAAAGCCAAGGCGAAGAGCGGACGGGCAGGAGTGCCCATCCGACAGTCGCTGCGAGCGATCCCCGGCCGATCGCCATCGCCGGGAAATCCACAATCGTGGGCGAGCGGTCAGATGCAGCCCCGCATGTGCGAGCCATCGACGAAGTTCGGATGCCAATGGGCCAGTTCCGCATTCCGCCGCTCGAAATGCAGGACATGCTCCCGCAGCAGCAACTGATGCTGAAGGTCGCTGCCGAAGCGCTGCGCGACGCGGAGTCTCTGCTCCTCAACCCTCAACCTAAAACCCTCGACCCGTCCCGCACCGGCGTCTTTATCGGGATCGAACTCGATCCCAACACGACGAACTTCCACCTGAGATGGTCGATCGAGCAGGACGCCCCGCGCTGGGTCGAGATGCTGGGCCTCGACCTCACGCCGGACGAACTCGCTGAGTGGACGAAGCAACTCAAGGACGCCGCCGGCCCGCCGCTCACACCGAACCGCGTGATGGGCAACCTCGGCGGCATCGTCGCCAGCCGTCTGGCCCGCGAGTTCGATGTCGGCGGCCCCAGCTTCACGATTTCGGCGGGAGGCGACTCGGGCGGTGTCGCGTTTCGTATCGCGGTCGGCATGTTGCAGCGAGGCGAGCTGGATCGCGCGATCGTCGGCGCGGTCGATCTGCCGTGCGATGTTCGCTATCTCGTTGGCGCGACGGAAGACGAACCGCAAGACGGCGCGATCGGCTTCGTGCTGACTCGGCTGGAGGACGCTCATCGCACGGGCACGCGCATCCACGCGGTGTTCAACGAAGCCTCCAACCGCTGCGGCCCGCTGAAGAACCACCACCCCACCGGGCTTACCCCGGTGGAATCAGGTCTCTGCACTACTCGCCGCCAGATGCCCGCCAATCGAACGGACCGCATGAGTAGTGCAGAAACCGATCTCCACCCGGACAAGCCCGGTGGGGATGTGTGTCGTGTCGGGCTTCTCAATTCGTTCCGCCCTGAAGCTGCGACCGCTTCCGCACGCGAGCTTTGGCGAGACGCAACCGAAGATGGACCGGTCCCGCAAACATGCAGATCGACGGGTTGGCGCAAGCCGCTTGGCGAAACGGGCCGAGTCGCGTTCGTCTTCCCTGGTTCGGGCAATGCCTTTGTCGGCATGGGCCGTGAGTTGCTCGCCGCGTTCCCCGATGTACTGCGTCGTCAGGAAGCTGAGAACCAACGGCTCCACGATCAGTATCGCCCCGACCTCATTTGGGAAGGCCGCTCCAACGCCGAGTTGCTCGCCAACCACAAGGCGATGATCTTCGGACAAGTCGCCATCGGAACGGCGGTGTGTGATCTGCTGGCACTGTTTGGCGTGAGGCCTTCGGCCAGCATCGGCTACAGCCTCGGCGAGTCCGCCGCGTTGTTCGGCCTGCGCGCTTGGATCGACCGCGATGAGATGCTGCGTCGGATGGAAGAGTCGCCGTTGTTTGGCAGCGACCTCGTCGCGCCGTTCGATGCGGCGCGAAAGGCGTGGGGCGTGCCTGAGGGTGAGTCGGTCGATTGGGTCTCCGGGGTGATCGACCGCTCGGCGGATGAATTGCGGGCGACGATGGCTGGGCTAGAGGCAATCGACTTGAAATCGGAACTCGGTGAGCCGGGCGGCGTCAGCCCCCGGACTGCTTCATTCGATGCGAAGAGTCCGGGGGCTGACGCCGCCCGGATCACCAGTTCGGCAAGGCGTGTCTACCTACTCATCGTCAACACGCCGACGCAGTGCGTCATCGGGGGAGACCGTTCTGCCGTCGAGCAGCTTGTTCGAGACATGGCCGCGACGTTCGTTCCGTTTGCGGCACCGAGCTCCGTCCATTGCGAGGTCCTTCGCGCCGTGGAAGGTCGCTATCGCGAGTTGCATCTCATGCGGACAACGAAGGATGATGGTCGAAGGTTGAGAGTTGAGGGTGAAGAGCAATGCAACGCTCGCCCTGACCATCGACCATCAACACTCGACCCTCAAACTGCACCCATCGACTTCTACAGCACTGCCTGGGGTCGCAAGTACGACCTCAATCGCGAATCGGCGGCTGAGGCCATCGTCGCTCAAGCGGTGGGGACGATCGACTTTCCTCGCGTCGTCGAACAGGCGTATGCCGACGGCGTGCGCGTCTTCGTTGAGATCGGCCCCGGCTCATCCTGCACCAAGATGATTGATGAGATTCTCGGCGACCGACCGCACCTCGCGCGAGCCGCCTTGCCCAACACGTCGCGGCCGTTTGAGACGTTCCTCGAACTCCTCGCGGTCTTGGTCGCCGAGGGCGTGCCGGTGGACCTGTCGTATCTGTACGGGGACGGGTCGAGAGTTGAGGGGCGAGGGTTGAGGGGCAGCGAAGACGAAACGAAGCCGCCTGTCCGTGAAATCGTCACACGCGTCGGTGGGTTGCCGTTTGAAATTCCGTCGCCGCCGAGTGGCTGGAGGTTGCGTGAGGTGGTTGTGGAACATTGCGACACTTCCACGGTGAGCGGCACGGCGCTAGCCGCCGGTGGGTTGGAAGAACCGGCGGCTAGCGCCGTGCCGCTCACGGAAGCCCCCTTTTCGACCTCAAGGGACGCGGCGTTCGGGGACATGACCTCCGTCAGAGTCCACATGCCGAACGACGCTCCGCGCGGGGCGTTGCCCACGCGGTTCAACGAGGACGTGCCCTACACTCATCAGTCACAAACCGTCACTCCGTCCTCGCCTCTTTTGACCCTCAACCTTCAACCATCCTCCCTCAACCTTTTCAACCAGCTCCAACTTATGACCGACTATCGCACGCAAGCTCATGACACGTTCCTTCGGTTCTCGGCGCGGGCCGAGCGGCTGGCGGCTCAGCATCTGGCGGTGCTGGCTCAAGCGAGAGTGACGACCACGGCGGCGTCCGATATGCAAGCTGAATTGGTTGAGCCGGGTGGCGTTAGCTCCCGGACGCTGACATTCGATGCGAAAAGTCCGGGGGCTGACGCCGCCCGGCTCACCCGTTCCTCTTCTGGTTTTCACTCGTCAACTCAAGCTCCTCAGCCCTTGCCCCTCGTCCAGCGAACCACCCCGCCGCGATCCCTCAACCGTGACGAGTGCATGACGTTTGCCATCGGCAAGATCGGTGATTGTCTGGGAACGATGTTTGCCGAGATCGACAAGCATCCCACGCGGGTTCGTCTTCCCGACGAACCGCTGATGCTCGTTGACCGCATCCTGACGATTGAGGGCGAGCCATTGTCGATGACTTCCGGGCGGGTCGTCACCGAACACGACATTCATCCCGGCGCGTGGTACCTCGACTGCGGTCGCATCCCGACGTGCATTGCCGTCGAGTCGGGACAGGCCGACCTCTTTCTATCCGGTTGGCTGGGGATCGACTTCGAGACGAAGGGCCTTGCGAGTTACCGGTTGCTCGATGCGGTCGTCACCTTTCATGACCAGCTGCCTCAGGCTGGCAAGACAATCAACTACGACATCCGTGTGCTGCACTTCTTCCGACAGGGGGACACGTACCTCTTCCGGTTCGAGTTCGATGCGACCGTCGATGGCAAGCCGCTGCTGACGATGCGCGAAGGCTGTGCCGGCTTTTTCACTCAGGCCGAACTGGCGGGAGGCAAGGGGATCATCCAGACGGCTCTGGACAAGCGGCCTCGCCCTGGCAAACGCCCCGCCGATTGGAGCGATCCGGTGCCGATGACCGTCGAAAGCTATGATGACTCGCAGTTGCTGGCCCTGCGTCAAGGAGACCTCGCAGCCTGCTTCGGCCCCGCGTTCGTTGGCCTGCCGTTGCGCGAACCGGTGACGATTCCGGGATTGATGGTTGAAGGTCGAGGGTTGAGGGGCGGGAGTCATGATCGGCCCTCGTCACCGATCAGCCCCCTCACCCTAGCCCTCTCCCCGCAAAGCCGGGGCGAGGGGACGACGGCGGCTGCGCCGCACGCGGGTGAGCAGCGTCCGTCTTCTCCGCCCCTCAACCCTCAACCTTCAACGCTCAACCATTCCCGCATGTGGCTGATCGACCGTGTGCTGAAGCTCGATCCGGTCGGAGGCAAGTTCGGCATGGGGACGATTCTGGGTGAACTCGACATCCATCCCGAGGACTGGTTCCTGACCTGCCACTTCTGTGACGACCAGGTCATGCCCGGTACGTTGATGTACGAATGCTGTATGCACACGCTCCGCATCTTCCTGTTGCGGATGGGCTGGATCGGTGAGGCGGGCCAGATTGCCTACGAGCCGATCGTTGATGTCCGCAGCCGGCTGAAGTGTCGCGGGCAAGTCCTCTCGTCCACGAAGAAGGTCTGGTACGAGGTGACGTTGAAGGAGATCGGGTACGGAGGGGAGAGTAACGAGAGGAAAGTAACGAGTGACGAGGAAAGGCATGACTCCGCTCCTCTTTCACCCGTGACTCCTTCTTCCGCCTATTGCCTCGCCGATGCCCTGATGTACGCCGACGGCAAGCCGATCGTCGAGATCACCGATATGTCGGTCCGGCTGACGGGGCTGTCGCGTGAGATGGTCGAGTCCTTGTGGTCCTCTTCCGGCCCCCTCGCCCCGGCTTCGCGGGGAGAGGGGACGACGGCGGCTGCGGCGCGCGCGGTTGAACAACGATCATCTTCTCCGTCACACGTCACTCAGCACTCGCCACTCGTCACTTCCTACGATCTCCGCCCCGCGATCTTCAACACCGACCGCATCACCGCGTTTGCCATCGGCAAGCCATCCGAAGCGTTTGGGGACAAGTACCGGATGTTCGACGCCGAGCGGAAGATCGCGCGGTTACCGGGGCCGCCGTTTCAGTTCTTGGATCGAGTCGTTTCGATTGAGAACTGCGAGCCGTGGAAATTAGAAGCGGGGGGCGAGATCGTCGCGCAGTACGACATCCCCCTCGAGGCGTGGTACTTCGCGGCGAACCGTCAGCCGACGATGCCCTTTGCCGTGCTGCTCGAAACGGCGCTGCAGCCGTGCGGGTGGCTGGCCGGTTATCTCGGCTCGGCCCTCACCAGCGAGACCGATCTGTCGTTCAGAAACCTCGGCGGCAAGGCGATTCAGTACCGCGAGGTCACGCCGCAATCGGGTACGCTGACGACGAAGGTCAAGATCACGAAGGTCTCGCAATCAGGCGGCATGATCATCCAGAACTTCGACTACCACCTGAGCTGCAACGGCGAGCCGGTCTATGTCGGCGACACGTACTTCGGGTTTTTCTCGAAGGAATCGTTGGTTCACCAAGTCGGCATTCGTGATGCCAAAGTCTTCGTCCCGTCCGCTGAAGAGTCCGCCCGTGCGAGCCGCCTCGATGCCCCCGATGCCGCGCCGTTCGCGAACTCAGACTACATGATGATCGACAACGCGGAACTGCTGCTGGACGGCGGACCTCACGGCCTCGGCTACGTTCGCGGCACAATGCAGGTCGATCCCAGCACCTGGTTCTTCAAGGCCCACTTCTACGAAGACCCGGTCGTCCCCGGTTCGCTCGGCCTGGAATCGTTTTTCCAACTGATGAAGTTCTACGCGGCCGCGCGCTGGAGGCTAGGAGCCGATGCGGTGTTCCGAACGCCGTCGCAGAGGCTTGATGCCAAGACAGCCAAGCCGATCCCGCACGAATGGGTCTACCGAGGCCAAGTCGTCCCGCGTGACGCCCTCGTCACCGTCACGGCCGTCATCCGCGAGGTCGATGATGCAACAAGGCAACTCACCGCCGAAGGTTTCCTGTCGGTCGATGGCCGCGTGATCTACCAGATGAAAAGTTTCACCTTACAGGTGACATGAGGGATGCTGCGACATTGGACCGATGCCGACTGATCGATTCGTTCTTGTTGAAGCGGTCGCGTGGCTGAACTCTGGCAGCGAACCGGCTACATTGTGCCCGTTCCTGCCTGACCGCTCACCGCTTGTTGGCTCACCGCTCCCTCATGAAATACTCGCGCGTTTACGTGGATGCCATCGGTTACGAACTGGCTCCCGTCGTTGTCACTTCGGCCGAGATCGAGAACCGGCTCGAGCCGTTGTATTCCAAGCTCAAGATTGCACCGGGGCAGCTTGAGGCGTGGACGGGGATCACCGAGCGACGCTGGTGGGAACCCGAACATCGACTGAGCGACGGGGCGACCGAGGCGGCGCGGCGGGCGCTCGAGCACTCGAACGTGGCAGCACGCGATATCGGCGTGATGATCTATGCGGGTGTGTGCCGCGAGCAGTTTGAGCCAGCTACGGCGTGCGGCGTCGCGGCGAACCTTGGCATCAGTCCGGATGCATCTGTGTTTGATGTGAGCAATGCGTGTCTCGGCGTCTTGAACGGGATGGTTGATATCGCGAACCGGATTGAACTCGGGCAGATTCGCGCGGGGATGGTTGTCTCGTGCGAGACGGCTCGCGAGATCATCGACTACACGATTCAACGGCTGCTCGAAGACATGACGATGGACGCGCTGACCAAGTCGTTGGCGACGCTCACCGGCGGATCGGGTGCGGTCGCGGTGTTGCTCACGGACGGATCGTTCTCGCGCGAGAAGCAGCATCGCTTGCTGGGCGGCGTGACGAAGGCGGCTCCCGAACATCATGCCCTCTGCCGCTGGGGCTTCGAGTCGCTGCTCCCCGCCGCCGTGCAGAAGGTCGATGCGATCCTGCCGCAGTCGGTCACACACACCAAGTTCGGCAACCTGATGCCGCAACTCGTCCAACAAAAGGTGAGCGGACTCCTGCCCGCCAAGCTGTCTCACGCGTTCACGCAGTTCATGCAGACCGACTCGATCAGCGTCCTCAAGCACGGCGTCGATTTGGGGCTGAACACTTGGAAGTCGTTCCTCACCAAGATCGGTTTCTCATCTGATGAGATCGACAAAGTAATCTGTCATCAGGTCGGCAAGGGCCACCGCGAACAAGTGATGAACGCCCTCGGCATCTCGCCCGAGAAAGACTTCTGTACGTTCCCGTATCTCGGCAATATGGGAACGGTGTCGCTCCCCATGACCGCCGCCATCGCCGACGAACGAGGCTTCCTCAACCGAGGCGACCGAGTCGGCTTCCTCGGCATCGGCAGCGGCTTGAACTGTTTGATGCTGGCAATTGATTGGTGAAGAGGATGGGCCACGAATCTCACGAATACGCACGAATAAACCGGGCCTTTAAACAATGAAACGACGCGAGATGGACTCTTTGGCACACTCCCTGTCTGCCTTCCTCTACTCGCGGAACAACGACATCAAAGGCTATTGGGGAATCGGGATGCTCTGCGCCATCTCTAAGAAAGGACGGAAACCGAAGTTCCGCTTCAAGATCAACCCCGGTGAAATGATCCGAATTGATGGTCACGTGATTTCGGAATCAACAGTCGTAACGGACAAACTGGTCAAATTTGGTTTGGACTCGATTGATGGGCGACTTTCGTTTTTCTTGGACGGACGGTATCCCGATGGAGCGGACAAATATACGTGTGGAATTGCCATTGCCGTGACCCAAGACGGTCGTACGGGACTGAGCTTGAGTCACGTCGCTTGCTGGCCACACGATGAATCCCGAGAACAACGTCGTTATGGATTCAGCTAATTGAGACGAGATCGGCGACCGAGTCGGCTTCCTCGGCATCGGCAGCGGTCTGAACTGTTTGATGTTGGCGATTGATTGGTGAAGAAGATGAACCATGAATCTCGCGAATAACACGAATCGGAAAGGCGGAAGAAGATGATTCAGTTCAAGACAACTTCGACCACTGCTTTTGAGCGAGGGATTGATCCACTCTTTCGCATCCTGACACCCGAGCAAGCCGTACAGATTGCGAACTGTCACGCTGACGAGCCATTACAACAGCGGATCGAGGAGTTGGCATCCAAGTGCAACGAGGGAGAGTTGAGCGAAGAGGAACTCGCGGAATACGAAGGTTATGTGCGAGCGAATAATTTCGTCGCAGTGTTTCAGGCTCAGGCCCGTAGTCGGCTGACGCATCGCCATCGACTTTAAGCCATTGCGGCAGGGAGATGAATCTGTCGATCCTTGCGTGCTTCCTTCTTATTCGTGAGATTCGTGGTTCCTCCTGCCTTTGATTTTCCCCTTCCTCATTTCGTGTGGTTCGAGTCTTTCGTGGTTCCTCCCTCAACACTGCCCGGTTACGAGTTCACTCACCACTACGCCGACTTGGGCGGGATGCGGATGCATTACCTAGACGAAGGTCGGGGTGAGACCGTTGTGATGCTGCACGGCAATCCGAACTGGTCGTACTACTACCGCAACCTCGTCGTGGCGCTGCGTGATCGGTATCGCTGCCTCGTGCCGGACCATATCGGTTGTGGGATGTCGGACAAGCCCGATGATCGGCGGTATGAGTTCTCACTGGCTCAGCGTGTGGCCGACCTGGAACATTGGCTCGACAAATTGCAGGCCGTTCGCGACCTGACGCTCATCGTCCACGATTGGGGCGGGATGATCGGGATGGCTTACGCGACGAAGTATCCCGACCGCATCAAGCGGCTCGTAGTTCTCAACACCGGCGCGTTTCATCTTCCCGCGACAAAGCCGGTCCCGTGGCAGTTGAAGCTGGCACGCAGCCCGTTCGGGGCGCTGCTGGTTCGCGGATTCGGGGCCTTCAGTCGCGGAGCCGTTCAGTCGTGTGTGACTCGCCATCCGATGCCGCGCGATGTGGGGCGAGCCTACTGCGCGCCGTATGACTCGTGGGCCAACCGACTCGCTGTCCATCGCTTTGTGCAGGACATCCCGCTCAAGCCGGGAGACCGAGGCTACGACCTTGTCACTCAAGTCGGCAACAACCTTGAGAAGTTAAAGCACCTCCCGATGCTGATCGGCTGGGGCGACAAGGACTTCGTGTTCGACGAACACTTCCTGCGCGAGTGGCAGTCCCGCTTCCCCACCGCCGAACTCCACCGCTATCCCGACTGCGGCCATTACATTTTGGAGGACGCGCGTGACGAGTTGATCCCGCTCATCCGGAAGTTTTTGGATTCGCATTCTCTCCAAACATGAGGATGCCATTCGTAGGGTGGGACAAGCTCGCTTCGAGCGTCGGCCCACCCTACGAATGGCATCGCGAAATCATGGTGGGCCGACGCGGCGAAGCGCCGCTTGTCCCACCCTACGGCCTCCAGTCTCCTGCCTCCTCCCATGCCCACCACCAATATCGCCACTCACTTGAAGGACATGGCTCGGCTGCGGCCTGAGCAGATGGCGGTGATGTTTCCGGCATCGCGAGACCGCGCAGGACGGACGGCGTATACGAGCCTCTCGTTTCAGCAGCTTGACGACGAGAGTGATCGGATCGCGAGGGGTCTGACGATGATGGGAATCGACCGCGGGGTGAGGACCGCGCTGATGGTGCCGCCGTCGTTGGAGTTTTTCTCTCTGACGTTCGCTCTGTTCAAAGCGGGAGCCGTGCCGGTGTTCATTGATCCGGGGATGGGCCTCAAGAACATTGGCAAGTGTCTGGCTGAGGCTGAACCCGCGGCGTTCATTGGGATCACGAAGGCTCATGTCGCGCGGTGGCTGTTCGGTTGGGGAAAGGGTTCGCTGACGAAGTACGTTCATGTGGGAGGTCAACCGTCACAGAACTATTCCATCTCCCTGAACAAGACGTGGATGACGATGCGCGACCTCAAGTTCTTCGGAGGTCCGCCGGAAGGGCCGAGGCCGGTCGATACGGGCGGTCTTGGTCCGGGAATGCACGATCTGAACGCGATGGCCCATGAAGCCGAGTCTCGTGTGAGCCGCATCGCCGAGACTGCCGCATCTGACGTGGCGGCCATTCTGTTTACCAGCGGCAGCACCGGCGTGCCGAAGGGGGCGGTCTACTCGCACGGGAACTTTGTGGCTCAGGTGGAGTTGCTCAAGCAGGTGTTTGGCATCGAGCCGGGTGAAGTCGATCTCTGCACGTTCCCGCTGTTCGCGTTGTTTGCCGGGGCACTCGGCATGACGGCGGTGATCCCTCGCATGGACTTCACTCGACCCGCGCGCGTCAACCCGCGCGAGGTGATCGAACCGATTCAACGCTTCGGCGCGACGAACATGTTCGGCTCACCGGCATTGCTCAACGCGGTCGGTCGCTATGCCAGCCGCCGCATTGACGGCCGCGTTGCGGAACCGATGCCGACCTTGAAACGAGTCCTCTCAGCGGGCGCTCCGGTCTCCGCCGAAATCATCAGCCGTTTCCAAGCGACGCTCGCACCGGGGCGACAGATATTCACTCCCTACGGCGCGACCGAGTCCCTGCCCGTCGCCGTCATCGGTAGCCGCGAAGTCCTCGACGAGACGCGAGCCAAGACTGCGCAAGGAGCCGGAACGTGCGTCGGCCGTCCGGTTCCAGGCGTTCACGTCTCCATCATCCGCATCACCGACGAGCCGATCCCCGAATGGAGTGACTCGCTGCTCATGCCGCGTGGTGAGATCGGTGAGATCGTCGTGCAAGGGCCTCAAGTGACGAGGGAGTATTTCAACCGGCCCGATCTGACGGCGCTGGCGAAGATTCGGATGAGTGCCGGTGATGAGAAGCGAGCTGCGGACATGCGTCCGACTCAATCGGGCGAGCCGGGCGGCGTCAGCCCCCGGACTTTTTCGAGCGACGAACAGGTCCGGGGGCTAACGCCACCCGGCTCACCTAATTCCGTCTCGCCCAACACCGACATCGCTCATCGCATGGGAGACCTCGGCTACTTCGATGAACAAGGCCGGCTCTGGTTCTGCGGTCGCAAGTCGCATCGCGTCGTCACGCCCGAGCGGACGTACTTCACCGAGCCGGTCGAAGGGATTTTCAACGCCCACCCTCAAGTCTTCCGCACGGCGCTTGTTGGAGTCATGCGAAGTGGCTTGATGCAGCCGGTGCTGTGCGTGGAACTCGAAACGGAGGCCCGTCGCGCGTCGAAGGCCAAGCTGACGCAGGAGCTGCTCGAGCTGGGGGCCAAGTTCGAGGCATCGCGCCCCGTCCGGACGATCCTGTTCCACAAAGCCTTTCCGGTCGACATCCGGCATAACTCCAAAATCTTCCGCGAGAAACTGGCGGTGTGGGCGATAAAGCAACTGGATTGAGGGCATCCTCAACCGTGAGCAGATTCTCCATTCCCGACTCCATCGCGACCAACTGCGAAAGGGAAATCTCATGCGAAGCGGCTCGCGAGACGACGACAGCGACGAGTTCAATGAAGACGGGGATGACGACGGTTACATTCCCTGTCCACATTGTGGTGAGACGATGCTGGAAGACGCCGACTACTGCCCGGCGTGTGAGCGTTGGATCACGGATGGGACGACGAACAAAACGCGTTCGCCGGTGTGGGTGATGATCGTCGCCGCAGTGCTGCTGGGGTTGCTGCTGACTTCCGTATTGAGAGGTTTCTAAAACGATGCGAGTGCTGGTGACGGGGGGCGGCGGGTTTTTGGGGCAGACGATCGTGAGGCAGCTCGTCGCGCGCGGGGACTCGGTGCGCAGTCTGTCGCGCGGGGACTATCCCGCGTTGAAAGCGTTGGGTGTGAAGTGTGTCACCGGCGACATCGCCGATCGCGCGGTGGTCATTGGGGCGGCGAAGGGTTGTGACGCGGTGTTCCATGTCGCGGCCAAAGCAGGGGTGTGGGGGCGGTACGACGACTATCATCGCGCGAACGTGATCGGGACCGAGAACGTGATCGCGGCGTGTCTGTCTGAGAGTGTCCCGAAGCTCATTCACACCAGTTCACCGAGCGTGGTGTTCGGTGGTCGCGACGAAGCCGGGATCGACGAATCGGCTCCGTACCCGTCACGGTATCTCGCGCATTATCCGCAGACGAAGGCGATGGCCGAACGAACGGTCCTCGCAGCGAATGGCTCGGTGACCGCAACTGGAACTCGTTTGGCTACTGTCGCGCTGCGGCCGCACCTGATCTGGGGGCCGGGCGACAATCACCTCATCCCACGACTGATCGAACGTTCGCGGCAGGGGAAGCTGCGCCGAGTCGGCTCGGGCGCGAACCTCGTCGATACGGTTTATGTCGAGAACGCTGCTGACGCGCACCTCCAAGCGGCGGACAAATTGGAGTTGAACTCGGCGGTGGCTGGTCGAGCATTCTTCATTTCCAACGGTGAGCCACTTCCGTTGTGGGATCTGATCGACCGGATGTTGGCTTGTGCTGGTGAGCCGCCAGTGACGAAGAGCATCTCGGCCACGGCCGCGTATTGGATTGGCGGTGCAATGGAATGCGCGTACACGCTGCTCAATCGCACCGATGAACCACCGATGACGCGGTTTGTCGCGCGACAACTCGCCACATCGCACTGGTTCCAGCTCGATGCGGCCCGCGAGGCGTTCGGTTACGAGCCGCGAGTGAGCGTGGAAGAGGGCCTCGTCCGATTGCGCGAGTGGTTGTCTGATCCTAAGTGAAGCCCCGTGATCGCTCGCCAACGCAACGACGGCTATCGCCTTGTTCCATGTAGGGTGTGTGGAGTCTTCGGAACACACCGCCATTTCACGGGACATTTGGTCCGTTCCGAAGACTTCAGCGACGGCTGCGCCTCAGACCAAGTAGCCTTCATCGCTCCGCGTGAAGAGAGCCGAGTCCGTGGCGGTGTCGAGGGAACAATCCACGTTGAACTCGCGCACGGCTGTCTTCACGCGGAGCGATGAAGGCTACATTGAGGGCAAAAACGAAACGTTGACTCACTGAGTCAACTTTCAAACCCGAAGACTCCACGCACCCTACCGGTTTCGCAGATGCAATAAGTCGATATCCCTGCGACGCAACGAAGGCCGCTTGCGGCGGGCCGCTTCGACAACTATGAGATCGCGTTCCCTACTAAAGCGAGAGACCACTGCTGATGACCGACGTGACCCATTTACAAGCAACCGAGATCGAGTCGGCTCTCACACGCACCATGATGGTCGATCGGCAGCGATTGCGGCGGATGTGGGGGGGCGTGCAGGAGGCTCTGCGCAAACAGCAGGCTTGCGACCGCAACCTCGCGCGGTTGCAGGAAGAATTGGCGAAGTCGTGCCAGCTGCGCGAGCAGCGTGTGGCAGCACGGCCGATCCCGAAGTACGACGAGCAACTGCCGGTCTGCCAACGGCGCGATGAGATCGCCGCCGCGATTCGCGATCACCGCGTGGTTGTTGTGTGTGGTGAGACGGGATCGGGCAAGTCCACGCAACTGCCGAAGATTTGCCTCGATCTGGGGCGCGGCATCGACGGGCTGATCGGTCACACGCAACCGCGACGAATCGCCGCGCGGTCGGTCGCGGCGCGCGTTGCGGAAGAACTCGGCGTAACCGTCGGGCGCGAGGTCGGTTTCAAGGTGCGGTTCACCGATGCGACCTCACCGCAGACGTACATCAAGCTGATGACCGACGGCATCCTGCTGGCCGAGAACCAGCACGATCGTTGGCTCGATCAGTACGACACGATCATCGTTGATGAAGCGCACGAGCGGTCGCTGAACATCGACTTCCTGATCGGCAACCTGCATCGGTTGGTGCTGAAGCGGCGTGAGCTGAAGGTCATCATCACGTCGGCCACGATCGACGCGCAACGGTTTGCCGACCACTTTCGCTCGGTGGCCGGTGAGGTTCCGGTACTCGAAGTTTCCGGGCGAACGTACCCAGTCGAGATTCGTTACCGGCCGCCTCAGAACGACGACGAGGGGAACGAACCGGACATTCAACGCGCGATGGCCGACGCCGTGGCCGAAGTCACGGCGCACGGTCCCGGCGACGTGCTGGTCTTCATGCCGACCGAGCGTGAGATTCACGAAGCCTCGAAAACACTGCGCGGACGGACGTTTGGAGGCTCGAAGATCGACCTGCTGCCGCTCTACGCCAGACTCTCTGCCGCCGAGCAACAGCGCGTGTTTCAAACGTCGTCCACGCGACGGATCATCATCGCGACCAACGTCGCCGAATCCTCGCTGACCGTGCCGGGCATCCGCTACGTCGTCGATACCGGCACGGCGCGGATCAGCCGGTACTCGCCCAAGAACAAATTGCAGCGACTGCCGATCGAAGCGGTCTCACGCGCGTCGGCCGATCAGCGGGCCGGGCGTTGCGGACGACTGGGGCCAGGCGTGTGCATCCGCCTCTATTCGGAAGAGGATTACGCGAGCCGCGAGCGGTTCACGCCGCCCGAGATTCTCCGGTCGAACCTCGCCGACGTGATCTTGCAAACGAAGATGCACGGGCTGGGGGCGATCGAAGAGTTCCCGTTTCTCGAACCACCGAAGTCCGACGCGATTCGAGACGGCTACAAGACGCTGTTTGAACTCGGTGCGGTGAACGACCGCCACGAATTGACGGACCTCGGGAGGAAGCTCGGGCGACTGCCGGTCGATCCGCGCATCGCGCGCATCGTGTGGGCCGCGCGGGATGAACATTGCCTCGCCGAGATTCTTATCATTGCGTCGGCTCTCGAACTGCCAGACCCGCGCGAACGACCGCTCGAAAAGCAGCAGCAGGCCGATGAGGCGCACAAGCAGTTCCAAGACGAAGAGTCGGACTTTCTGAGCTATCTGAAAATCTGGGACTTCTTCCAAGGCTTGAAGGCTCGGCTGTCGCACAGCCAGTTGCGGAAGGCGTGCCTGCAAAACTTTCTGTCGTGGACGCGGCTGCGCGAGTGGGTCGAGGTCCATGCGGAGCTGGCCGAGATCGTGCGGGAGAGCGTTGATGCGGCGAGACCAACCACTTCCCAAACGGGGGGCGTGAGTCCCCTGGCAGCGGGGAAGTCAGTACCGCTCGTGCCGAAGCCGTCGAGCGGAGCCAGGGGACTTACGTCCCCCGCTCAGAAGAAAGAGCCGGGCGAGGCGGCCATCGTGGCCTCGAACGAGTGGACGCGGCGCAACGACTTCGGCGCAATTCATCGCGCGCTGCTGACTGGTTTCCTGTCGAGCATCGCGATGCGGACGGAGACGAGCGAGTACCAAGTGGCCGGTGGTCAGAAGGGGTTTCTCTGGCCAGGGTCGGGGCAAGCGAGCAAGAAAACGAAGTGGATCGTCGCGGCGGAGCTGCTTGAAACGACGCGACGTTTTTTGCGGACGGTCTCACGGATCGATCCGAATTGGATCGAGCCGCTGGCCGGGCATCTGCTGACTCGCACGTACAGCGAACCGGTTTGGGATCCGGAAGGTCTCGCCGTGATGGCCAGCGAAAAGGTCTCGCTGTTCGGGCTGTTAATCGTTCCGCGCCGACAGATTCGCTACGGACGGATCGATGCCGTGAAGTCGCGCGAGCTGTTTCTGTGGCAAGGGCTGGTGCATGGCGAGTGGGGCGTGGAGGAGGACTCCAACAGAGCCGAGTCGGGCCGCGATGAGTCGGGCCGCGATGAGTCGGGCCGCGCTCAGCCAGAACGGGATGACGACGGACATCGAGTGGGGCGCAGTGACCGAAGTGCCGCCAAACTGGAACAAGACAACGCCAAACGGATCGCCAAAGGAAGAACCCCTCACCCTCACCCCTCCAAGGCGAGGGGCGAGGGGACCAGAGATGCGAAGGCCAAAACGGAAGAACCCCTCACCCTAAGCCTCTCCCCGCAGAGCCGGAGCGAGGGGACCAGAAGTGGGCACCCGGCTGCTGGTGCGCGGTCTCAGTCATCTTCGCGGGGGACGGCACCGATGCCGGAGTTCCTCGTGAAGAACCTCGAACTGATCGGGAGGCTGCAAGATTTGGAGTCGCGTTCTCGCAAGGGGAACCTGCTGCGGGACCCGGATGCGCAGTTCGACTTCTATGCCGCGAGGCTGCCCGTTGATGTGCTGGATGGCGTTCATCTGGTGCAGTGGTTGCGGACGGCGACGGTCGAAGTTCGACAGCGACTCATCATGACAGAGGCGGATGTGCTGGAGGCGGGCGCGATCCCCTCGACGAAAGAGGCCTATCCCGATCAAGTCCAGATGCGCGGGTTGTCGTTGCCGCTCGAATATCGCCACGATCCGGGTGGCGGTGAGGACGGCGTGACGGTGATTGTGCCGCAAGAGGGATTGAATCAACTCGATGGTGAACGGCTCGGTTGGCTCGTGCCGGGACTGATCGAAGAGAAGATCGCAGCTCTGCTGAAGTCGTTGCCGAAAGACCTGCGTCGGTCGCTGGTCCCGATCCCCGAGACGGCCGCGCGCGTCGCGCAGGTTGTTCGATTCGGAGAAGGCTCGGTGGCTGAGGCGATGGCCCGCGCGATCGAACAGATCACGGGAGTCTCCCTGCCGCGTGATGAGTTGCGCGAGGACCGGTTGCCGTACTTCCTGCGGATGCAGATTCGCGTGATTGATGCGGACGGGAAGACACTCGCGGCCGGACGCGATCTGGTCGAGATGCGGAAGGCCTTCGGAGCCGCCGCCGCGAGCAGCTTCTCCTCGGTCGATGACGTGCGGTGGAGTCGCGATCGCGTGACGACGTGGGACTTTGGAACGTTGCCGCCCGAGGTGACTGTGGTGCGTGGCGGCATCGCGATGAAGGGCTATCCGACGTTGATCGACAACGGCATCGACACCGCATCGCTGCGTCTGGTCGATGCTCCGGCACGCGCCAATCACGAGCTGCGGTTCGGTGTGCGGCGGCTGATCGCGCTGGCGGCGGCACGGGAGCTGAAGCAACACGTCGATCATCTGCCGCAGCTCAACAACTGGACGCTGCTATCCAAAACTTTCCCGCAGCCGTTTCCGTTTCGGCAGCAACTGACCGAACTGTTGGCGGACCGCGCGTTCCTTCCCGATGCCAAGCTGCCTCGATCGGACGATGAGTTCCGCGCGTGTCTGCGAGTGGGATCACAACGACTGGGCGCGGCGGTCGCGGAAGTGTCGCAGTTGCTCGCGCCGCTGTTCGTGAACTTTTCCGAGATCCGCAAGACGTGGGAGAAAACGGCGGCTCCGCAATGGCAGCCGACGCGGTTGGACGTGCATGCTCAACTGGGCCAACTCTTCCTGCCGGGCTTTCTCGTCCGAACGCCCTGGCCTTGGCTCCAACAGTTCCCGAGGTACTCGAAGGGAATCGTGCTGCGTCTGCAAAAACTGACGAGCGGAGCGGGGCCGCGCGACTTGCAACAGTTGCCCGTGATTGCCGCTTACTGGCCGCGCGGCATTCAACGGATGAAGCAGCATCGCGAACGACAACTCTACGACCCCGAACTGGAAACCTATCGCTGGATGACCGAGGAATTCCGCGTGTCGCTCTTCGCCCAAGAGTTGAAGACGGCAGTGCAAGTTTCGGAGAAGCGGCTCGACCAGCAGTGGTCGCGCGTCGCGGAGTGAAGGTGCATTTCAAAACTAGCCCGACGCGCAAGCGAGGGCTTCACCATCATCGAATGCCCAGCCCTCGCTTGCGCGTCGGGCTAGTTTTTCGAGGCACAGCCCCTCAACTCATCGTCGGCGTTTCAGCACGATGAAGTACCCGTCGGTCTCATCGGGGAGCAGCTCCCAGTCGGCGGGGTGATCGCGGTACTCGGGGACTTCAGCGGCAGACTTGATCTCGCTGTAACGGTGGTTCGTGTCGATGACGAGGAAGTCGGTGTCGTCGGGAACACCCGTGCGATCACCGGCCACTTTGCGACGGTAGCCGCTGTAGTCGTAAGACCGTTCATGATGCGTGAACCGGGGATGAACGAAGTCGGTCGAGGCGACCCGGCTGTCTCGCGGGATCAACGGAAGTATGCGAGCGAACAACTCACCGCGACGACTTGGTCCGTAGAGTTTCTGCCAGTGCCAGTTCGATCCCACGTCCCAGAAGGGACAGCCGAGTGGACTAATGGTCAGGAAGAGGCCGGTGCAGAGCGAGGCCGTCCAAATCAGATGCGTGCAGATCGTGCGCGACGTGGAGTCGTGTTCGTCGTTTGCTGCGGAGGCCGCAGTCCAGCGCGCGAGGAGTTTGCGAACTAGCTCCATCGCGCGCGGCAGTCCTCCCGCGAGTGCCCAAAAGATTACGGCCACCAACGGGGCGTGAAACTGGTGTCGCGGATCCTTGGCCAGTTCGTTCAAGCAGAGAATGCCAAACAGCGGCAGACCGACGGCAAGTCGCGCCGGTGAGAGCAGCGGAATGAAGGCCAACGGCGCGAGCAGCAGCAGCGCGTAGAGGACCGTCGCCGTAGAACAGAGTTCGCCGAAGAGCAGACCGGGGTTGGACAACATCGTCCCGACGATTTGCTCGGGTGATTCACCGAACTTGGCGAAGTACCGCGTGTAATGGACTTCGGCTCCCGACCGAAACCACGGCATCACGACGCGCGTCGCGAGCCAGAGATACGCGACGCTGAAGACGGACAGCGCCATCCCCGCCAAGAAGCGGTTGCGGTCACGCGGCAACAGCCCAGCGAGGAATGACGATCGCGCGAATGTTGTCGCAGTCACCCGCTCCGATGACCCGCTCCATGCGATCCAAACTCCCAGCGGCCCGAAGAGGATCGCGTAGTCCTCTTTCACCGTGAGCGTGATTGCCAAACCGATCAGCGTTCCGACGAGATGCCGCCGTTCGAGTTGGTCCAGCGTGAGCAGCAGCAGTGGAATGCCAAACGCCTCGGGTCGAAACGTCTTCAGGTCGATCTCAATATCGAGGAACTGCATCGGCGCGTAGAGCAGGTACGCGACCGCAGCGGCCAGCGCAAGGGTGTCGGCTTGAAGCGGGAAACGTGAATCACGGCTCAGGCAACGTCGCGTCATCCAGTAGACCGGGAACGCACCGAGCGCCAACGCGGTGGACTCACACAGTTCGAGCAGCAAGTGCGATGGCCAGCAGGCGTACAGCGGCAGCAGGAACAGATGTACGAACTGGATGTGTTCGCCGAAGAACAGCCCTTGATCGAGATAGCTGCGAAAGCCTTTGCCGTGAAGCACATTCCACAAGTGTTCCTCGTACATCACCGAATCGCCGTGAGGCATCAGCAAGTTGAAGTAGAGTCGCCAGTTCAGCGTTGTGAACACGACGACGTACACACCACAAGCCAGCCACAACCAACGCGGTGTTCGAGCCGCCTGGCTCTCATCGAGCGAGGAGTCTTTCGCCAAGACAGCGCGGGACGAGCCACTCCGCGCGAGAGTCAGCAGCGTCGTCAGCCATCCCGCCAGACAACCCGCCAGCCACAGTTGCGGCGACACAGCGAGCAACCCCGAGAGGCTCGTCGCCCCCAACAGCCCCGCGCCGATCCACGTCCATTCCCAGACATCGATCAGACACCACCAGCCCCAACCCACTAAGCCCCACGTCGCGAGTGACTCTGAGTAGCTCGAACCGCGCCGCCGTGCGATCCAGTACGCGCCAGCCAGCCACGTCACAATTGAGACCGCTCCCAGCACCAGCACAATGGAGCCAAAGGAGACCTCCCCTTGATCCGCATTCGGCATCGCGCCCACAGGCAACCGGACCAGTTGTCGCCACGCGGCGGGACTCACGAAATTCGTGGCGAGGCTGCGCGAGGAGAGCCACGTTTGCACGCCGCTTGAGGCAAGCAACGTCCCCAACAACATGACAACGGCGGAACTGACGAGCCGCGTCGGCGATGTGATTGTGGAGCGAGTGCGATGAAGTGTGGCAGGCATGGTCGCATCGTAATGACCGCGTACATCGGGCAACAGCCGTCATTCAAGGCCATCGCCTTCTTGAATCTCAGAGATGGGGTGCCGCGGTCACGGAGCTTCGACGTGGCCGTGAGAATGAGAAACAGACTTCACCTGATCGCACGGCTTCGTCGAAGCTCCGTGACCGTGGCACACTCAATTGAAAATAGCGATGGCCCTAGCCGTCATGGCGTTCGAGCCTGTTCCTCGTCCACTCCACGATCCGGCTCTCACACGCGGCATCAGGCGACAGTGCTGATGATGCCGGTTGTTGAAGCCGGGCAGGCTCGTCGGGAGTCCCCGCGCCGGACAACTCTTCGTGACTGGCACTCGTGGAACGTGACCGGCCGATTTCGCCGAAGTGAGTGAGATGGAGTCGCGATACGGGTGACCTCTTTCCGAACATAAGGGTGTCGGATCCATCGGCAGTTTCCGCCGCTCGGGTTTCGCGGCCCAATGGCGGCGGAAGACCAGCACTCCGCTGAGCAATGCCGAGGGGAAGTCGGGCCGGGCACTTTCAATTCCACAGGTTTGAAGCGATTCAAGCCGACCGGAATGAGGTGTCTTCGCTTCCCCTCAATTGCTCAACGGACTGCATTGGTCCCAGTGTTGTGACAGTGAAAACTCTTTTGAAAGGAAAACCTCCATGCGTTATTTGATGATTGCGGTTGCTCTCGTGGCGATCGCGTTGACGGCGAACGAAGCTCAAGCCGCACGTCGCGTCTTCAGTGGGAACGGACAGACGGTCTCTCGCGGAGAAGGCCCGTTTAGCCGGTTGATGGAAATGGAACGACGGAAGAATGCCGCTCTGCGGGAGATGTTCCGTCGGTAGTCACCGATGCTCACAAAATGAACCGATTGCCCGGGCCGCAGGCTGACTTCCTGCGGCCCTGTTTCATTCTTTGGATCTGACGAACTGTTGAACAACGTCCAATAACCCGCAAACGAAAAGTCCCCGTGATACCAAAGGCACCACAGGGACTCTTTAGGAACGGGAACGCAATAACTTCCCGAAGTGAAACAGGCTGCGGCTGATCGGGAAGTTATTGCGACCCTGTTCCTTAGTTCGTCAAATCCCAACAGACCGCACACGGCATCGAAACAACGCCGAGAGCATTCATACTTCGCACGGCAGAGGCTGACACTAACCCGAAGCGTAGGCGAGGAGCGCAACACACATCCTCGTTTACACTTCGGTTTAGTGTGTTGCAGAGACAAATGTCTCACTTCGGGCCGAGTGGGAAATAGCGGGCTGTTGAAACGAAAAAATCCTCGTGAGACCACTGGCCTCACGAGGACTTGAATGATGTGATCTCCCAGCCGTCAGCATACTCGACGTGCTTCATGGGCAATCACTGGCACATTTCACCATCGCTTAGAAGTCGCCGATGATCTCGCCATCGGCTGGATCGCTCAGCTTGCGGACGATGTGCGTGTCGATGTTTTCCGAGATGAATCGAACCGTGCCGTCGCCCAACAGAGCGTGGCAGCCACCCGTGTGGAGGCTGAACGGTTCATCGTTCGGGCCACAGTTGTTCGTCAGCCAAGGGCAACCGGCTGGAGCAGCTGCCGGAGGACCACCGACGGGCGTCTTATTGTTGTTGATGATTCCAATCGGGGTGACCGTGGCATTCGGAGGACCGGAAACACCGTTGGCATTGTCACCATCGGCCCAGCGATTCGGTGCGGTATTGAGTCCGCCCGAACCGAGCATTTGGGTTGTATCCCAGCCATTAACGGTCGTGCCGTTGAAGGCAATGAACTGGGACTGAGCATAGGTCCCGACAATCCCGAGGGGCTTGCCGCAATCTTCGAAAATGAGCACCGTCATGCTCAGGCCGTCCGAAACATCGGCAATCTTGTTGCCATACAGGCCGAGCGCACCGGTCTTCGAGGCACCGTTAGAAGTCGTGCCGTTGGACTTGTTGCGAAGTCCCGTGATCGGATCCAAGTCGGTGTAGGCGACCGGCATGTAATCGACGTTGCCGTAACCCAGCGGATCGGGCTTGGAGATCGAATTGCTCGGGCAGACGAACGCGGCAAGGTTGGTCTTGGCAAGGATCGCGTTGTTTGGGGACGAGTAGTGCTCGTTGAAATTAAACTTGTTGTACAGCGGAGCCTGGTCAATGAACGGCAGGATCGCCGTGAACATCGAAATCAGGTTCTGCTGTCGGCCGAAGATGTTCGGGTTGTGGCCTTCACCGGAACTGGGCAAACGGCTGAAGGTCGATTCGTAGTTGTGGATCCCGAGACCCATCTGCTTCATGTTGTTCTTGCATTGGGTGCGGCGAGCCGATTCGCGGGCTTGCTGCACGGCGGGGAGCAACAGTGCGATCAGCACTGCGATGATGGCGATGACCACCAGCAATTCGATGAGTGTGAAACCTCTCGAGGCCGCAGCCGATCGAGAATTGCGGAGCTTGGGCATGGTCTGTACTTCCTTTTGAGCGAGCCAAAAACACGAAACTTTGAAGGTAATGAAGCACTCGCCTCACGCTGATCCCACTTGGGTCAGCGACCTTTCCCGAAAAACTGGTCGGCATCAGATAGCCGCCGGTTGCTGACAAGCCGTCAGCAACAAACATCATGCAACTCAGCTCGGCTCCGCCGTAGCTCAGTTTGTTTCGGGTGATCAGCCCGAAACCGGCCTTCTGTGCGGGCGGGAGTAGAGCGTCGGTCCAACAAGAGTTTATGTGGCAACTGTGAATAATATTTCACAATTGATGAGCGTTCTGCCTTGGTCGCTGCCCATAACAGGCTCTTGAAAAGCGTAGCTTGGACACCTCGTCCGAGGAAAAACAATTGGAATCTGACGGACTAGGCGCCCATCCCGCGCTTTTCAACAGGCTGTTCGCTCACGCCGCCTTTCCTGAAAACTAAATCATTAGATTGACACAGCGGACTCCGGCGATAACCTGCTAACGAATTAGTTTTAGAGTTGGTGAGTGGCCATCTTGATTCGACATTTCGCACATTGACCTCATGCCTGACGCGATGTTCGTTCCCTCGGAGTACCCACATGTCTCGAAAAACATCCAAGCATCCGACCGAGTTGGAATTGGAGATTCTGAAGGTTCTCTGGCGGATCGGCCCTGCCACGGTGAGGCAGGTGCGCGATGAGCTCGCGGCGGTAAGGGACCTCGCCTACACGACCGTCATGACGATGATGACCATCATGGACACGAAGGGTTACGTGACGCGGACCAAGGACGGACGGAGCTTCATCTACGAGGCGACGTATCACGAACAGAAGGCGTCCAGAAATATGCTGCAAGACGTGGTGGACCGCCTCTTCGGCGGATCGGCCAAGGCCGTGATGCAGCATCTGTTGGAAACGTCCGAGTTGGACGAAGCGGAACTGAAAGAGATCCGGTCGTTGATCAACCGCAAGGCACGCGGGAAGACCGAGCCGACGTGATGGCGGTGAGGTGATCGGACTGATCTGTCTGATCCGACTGATCATTGCTGCCGTCCATCGGGCTGGTTCGGTGGAATCCCGTTTTCCCTTCAGTCCTATGACTTCGCTCTCTCAAACGAAGGCATCCCGTCATGATCAACCTGTTCTTGCTAGACCTGTCTGCCGCGTTGGTGCTGTCGTTCGGTCACTTTCTGTGGATCGGAACGCTGATCGCCATCGTGACGGCGGACGCAGCGAAGCGACGGCTGACGGCGGACGCTCGGTATGGCGTGTGGCTGAGCGGGCTGATCGCGATGGCGGCGAGTCCCTTCGTCACGCTGGTCGTGTTGATGGCGATGCCCTCGGGCGGGACATCGGCTGAGGGTGTTTCGGACTCGGGTTCGGCGGCACTCGTTGCGAAATCGGTTGGCGCGACGAGTCACGGCGACGAGGCCGACGACGCCCGTAGGATGGACGCCCTCGTCCGTCCTCTTCCCGATGGCGAGCGAGTTGGTGATGGCAAACAACATCGCGACGTGAGCGAAGACGGACGGACGAGGGCGTCCATCCTACAGGGCGGTCGCGCGGCGAACGGTTCGACAGAACGGCCGCCGCGCGCCGCCGATGCTCTTCAGCGCGAACCGGTCTGGTGGCGCGAGTACGCTCCCATTGTGACGAGTCTCTACCTGATCGGCGTCGCGTTGATGGGGCTGCGGTTGGCGTTCGGTCTGTGGGGCGGACGGCGGTTGCGGAACCAGGCGACGCTCATCACAGAGCGTTCGCTGCTCGACGCCTTGCAGCGGCAGGCCGATGCGTTGGGAATGACGCTCGTTCCCGCGTTGGCTTACTGCGAGCGAGTCGCCGTGCCGACGGTACTGGGGATTTTGAAGCCGATGATTTTGCTGCCGGTCTCAGTGGCGAGCGGCCTTGCTCCCGACCAGATCGAATCGGTGCTGGCTCACGAACTGGCTCACCTGCGGCGGTACGACCACCTCATCAATCTGATGCAGTGCGTGATTGAATCGGTCCTCTTCTTTCATCCGGCGGTCTGGTGGGTCTCGCGCCGCGTGCGGGACGAGCGGGAACACTGCTGCGACGACCTCGTGATCGCCTGCGGAGCCGTGCCGCTCGACTACGCGGCGTCGCTGCTCCGCGTGGCCGAACTGAGCCGCGAGGCCGAGCAGCGCGGCCACAGCCAACGCCGCTCATTCACCGCCGTCAGCCTCTTCGCCACCGGAGACCGCCCGTCCACGCTGAGGCAACGGATCGCACGGCTGCTCGGCTATCAAACTGAACTGAATGTGCGAGCCGTCCATCCGTGGGTTCTCTTTTGTCTCGCGACCTGCTGCGTTGGAGCGATCTGGGTGTTGAGTTCGATGACCTGGATCGTCCTCGCCGAAATCAACCGCGACCGTTCGCAGAAGACCGTCATCGTCGCATGGTCCGCCATCGTGGACGACTCGGTGATGAATGAGATTCGCGCGATCAATGGCCTCGCCACCAGCGAGACCGGCGCGATGCAGACGCCTGACGAAGCGAAGTTCCAGACTCTCCGTTGCTCGGCGGAAGAACTGAGAACGATCCTGAAGAACCATGCCGACAACAAACGGCAGGTTGTCCTGCAAAAGACGATTCGCCACTCGATGCCGACTGGCGGTTTTCGGATCGGTGCCGAGAAGCGGTTCTTCCAGATGATCGACTCGGAAACCATTCAGGGCACAGTTGTCCAGGATCCCGGTTACTACGTGAATTGGCATGCGGATGGCCACGAGACTCGCGACGAAGACTCGGATCGAGCGAGGCTGATCGTCGATGGGAAATATCATTTCAAGCAACAGGGCGACTTCCCCGAGTTGGATGCGAAGGATGCCAAGGTCTCCGCGGCCGCTCCCAAGCAATTCAGCGGAACTGCTGCCAGCGAGGTAAAGGTGAAGTTTGATTCCGCGATGTCGGATGGCGTCGTGACACTCGTTGTGCTGTCGCCGCCCGCAGTCACGCGGCAGTACCAAGACTTTGTGATGGACGAAAAGGGCG